>ENA-ORUN01000738-ORUN01000738.1-human-gut-metagenome-genome-assembly--contig:-NODE-738-length-36871-cov-9.234762_pt1 | contig 36871 bp, 41 predicted proteins | sample MGYA00242080_ERZ509209 | MGnify/ENA primary metagenome ERZ509209 (study PRJEB26280, sample SAMEA2338786) | human gut metagenome | biome: human gut; feature: human-associated habitat; material: faeces... | reverse complement strand
TAGATTAGATAATATTTATATATTTTTAAAAACATTATAAAACATTTCGTTAAAGGTTTCGTATTTTTGCGAAAACGTAAAAGGCAGCGTTTATGCGTTGCCTTTTTTTAGTGTTAGTTTTTAAGAATTTCTCAATATTCCGCCCTTAAATTCTGTTTGTTTGCTACCAGCAAACAAAAAAATCTATTAGCAAAAATAGACTTTAACGATATGTTTTTTTATAAATAAGGGGTAATTATCCCTTATTTTTTCTTCCAGTACCAATAAGCCAATCGGCTGATATGTCATATAAATCTATAAGTATACCTAAATTTTCTATGTTCGGTTCTAATATTCCCTTTTCGTATTTCGATATTGTTCCTTGAAGTATTCCAGTTATTTCTTGAACGTCTTTTTGTGTCAATTCGTTTTCTTTTCGTGCTTTTTGTAATTTTTGTGCAAACATTTCTTTGTACATTTCTATCTCCTTTCAATAATTCCATTTTAGCATATTTTACAAATATAAATATTCTATTTTGGTATATTTGCATATTCCAAAATTGTATATTTTTTGGTAATATTTAACACATAAGGAAAAAATATACAGAAATCCTACAAAATCCTACAGAAAGGGGAGTAATTTAATGAATTTAACATTTGAAAAAAAAGGTCGAATCACTCTTGGAGAAAAAGAACAGTCAAAGAATGGCTCATTTTTTTTTAAATTGGGTGCAGTAGTTGACCGTCAGACTGAAACATTTAGTTGTTCCGAAGAGGTTTATAATAAGATTCCATCTATTGGAGAATTTAGCGAGTGCAATATCACTTTTGTATTCACGGATTCGTTCAACAATCCACGTTTAGGAATTTCAGATATATCACCTTTGAAAAAGTAGGTGAGTAGATGGAAGAAACAACAACATTGGTTAATGATACGATTATCGCCCACGTTCGTCAGATTGATGATAACATAACAACGCTTACGGCTCTTATGGTTATTTTTTTGGTAGTGGGTGGAGCGTATTTAATTAATAAAATTTTATATCACGTTTTGGCAAAATTTATATAACGTGGGAAAGGGGTTAATTTATGGCAGAGGCAGTTAAAACAGCTATTAGTGGTTTAGCTACAGACCTTGTTGGTCAGGTGAATGATATTTTACCAATTATGTTGCCAGTCGTTGGTGCAGTAATCGCCGCAGGATTTGTTATCAAGCTTGTTAAAAAATTTGCTAAATAGTTTATCGTTTTTCAATCATATGTTTAGTGGAAAAGGACGATTGGACTTTTACAAGTCCTTTCGTCTTTTTAAATTTTAGCAAAAATAAGGCGATACGAATGTGGAGCCTAACCGCATATGCGGTTGTTTGTCTAAACAATTTAAATTTCGCGGATAATGATTGAATTTAATGAATTTGAAACAGTAATTTATTGAACGCGTATAGGTATGTGCGTGACTTGATTGTGAGGTGTATTTATGGATTTGGAATTTTATAAGAAATTTGATAATTATAGTGATTCTGAATTAGCTAATTATTATGTAGATTTGCTTGTTTATAATTGTCCTAATTTTAAATTTTCTATTTTGGAAACGATAATTATTAATAGATTTATAATGAAATATTATGGAGAAAATGTTGAGGTTTAATTATGTTAGAAAAAATTATTTATTTTTTTAGAATCCGACCTCGGTGTAACTGCCGTGGTTTTTGTGTTTTGTGTCGTTTTTATAAAAAATGTAGCTATGAAATGGGGGTGCAGAAATATTGCGAAAAAAAATTAAGAAATTAATAGCGTTAATCTGTATCGCCAGCATCTTAGCAACATCATATCCAATATTTAACGGTCAGACTGTTAAGGCTGACGCGTTAGGTATATCAGAATTTGGTCGAGTGTTTTGGTCGCTTGGTGGGTCATTTGGAATTAAACCAAATTCTAATAATACAGGGTCTAAATTCTTGGGCAATTTAATGGATATGTATGGGCGTTCTTTTGATGTGTGGATGCAAGTTGATAAGCATAGGAGAGAAGATTTGCAAGACGTTCAAAGCTGGCAAGATTTACTTAACTCTAATTTACAGACTTTTACTAAAGGGATGGCAAAGTCATTTAGTCATTTCATGAGTGACGTTCAAAGTGGAATATATGACGAAGAATTAGGAGGTAATAAGTCAGAAGTCTTTAATGAAAAGGTTAGCATTGAAAAAGCTCTTGAAGGTAAAAAAATTGTATATGATGTCAGCGATACAGCCGACAATAGATATTGTGTTAAATTGGGTGACGCAACCTCTAAGCCTACTCTAGCAAATATTGCAAATTTTGGAATTAAGCCCGACACGCTTATTAATTCCGTTAATAGCTATTTTTCTGGTACTGGTTACAATTTCGAACGATACTTAGAAGCGTCCGTGTATTTGTATGTTGATTTTATTGCTATTGCTCAAAATGCTGATTCATTTCTATTTTATAATGCTGAAAACAATACCTTAACTGCGTATAGTGAAAATAATCACTTGTATGGTTACCATTATATGAATTCTAGCGGTTATATATCTGCCAAGACGTATCTTGATAGAGATTTAACTATACATAAAGATTATTACAGAGATGGCAAATTGTGGGTCGATACTGCCGGAAATCCTTATAGTAAAGGTGTAATGATTTACACAAATGCATACATACGAATTTATGAAGATGGGTCAGCCTTAATTTATGACCCTGCTAGAATGTCTGCATCTACTTTTGATACTATCCAAGATTCGTTATGGGACCAAATATCAAAGTCTGGGACTGCTATTGATGATTGGGCTATAGCAGATGAAAACGGAAAGACTATTGATGACCCTGAATCAAAGATATTAGAGAAAATCTATAAAAATATGTTAACGGCTGACGATATTAAAGCTCTTCAAAACGGTGATACTAGCGTGTTAGATAAGATAGACGGAATGACTGCAGTTAATGAAAAGACTGGCGAAACCGTTGGAGATATTAAAGACGAGGTGCAAGACCAAACTGGAATACTTAGCGGTATTAAAGCTATCGGTAGAACGATAGCCAGTAGGGTTCTTACAATAGTAAATCTTATTAGAAATTTGCATCAAAGAAAATGGACGGTTGTAATTGATAACGTTGGGGATATTGCTCTCCCTATAGTTGGTTCTATTGAATCACTTCAGGGAATTGCAAGAGCAATACAAGCGTCTAAGTGGGTAATTGATAACGTGGGCGACATTACTAATCCTTTGACTACTGCTTTAGATAATGTTGGTGACTTGGTTATGGAAAAAATCAAATCTGTTTGTACTGCTATTGAAGGTGCTAGCTACAATATAGCTAGTACTATTACTAGTTGTCAAAGTAAAGTAATTTACGGAATTAATTCTTTAACTGATACTGCTACTAGTACATTAGAAAATGTAAAAAGCATACCTAAGTCGATTGCAACTGCCGTTGCTGGTGTATTTGTTCCAACGTCTGACGATATGGACGCTATACATACGCGTATGAATACATTATGTGTTGAACATTTTGGTGTCTCTGGTAAAGAATTATCAATTTCTATTCCTGAAAAGAAATTCTCTAGTATTTATTATAAAAAGAAAAAAATCGTTGATGCTGATGTGCTTAATAGTGGAATTGATAAGATACGACCTGTTGTGCAAGGTTTGATGTGGTTCTTCATGTTGCTTTTTGCAATCAATCAAGTTTTAGAAATATTTGATAAGAAAGGAGTGGCAGACGGCGGTGATAATTAGTAAATGCTTAAATGGAATTATAAGTTTTTTCGATAAGATTTTACCAACTTTTGACTTAAGTGGAATTAATCAATATAAAGAGAAATTCATCGACCTTGCTGGCTATGGTTCTTTTTTCTTTGGAAGTGGTTTTTTAAAGTTAACTTTTGGGCTTATTGCTGGTTTTGTTTCGGCAAAATTAGTTGTTGGAATTGTTCAATGGATTTGGGAAAAATTCCCATCAAATTAGAAAGGATATAAATATATGTTTAGTAGTTATTTAACAATTATAAAGTATTTTCTTTTGTTGCCTTTACTTATTCCTTATGCAATATGGGATAAAAAGAAGAACCCACGTTGCAAGATATTCGGAATTGAGGGGTATTTTGGTTTAATGGGTCAGGGTAAAACATTATCAATGACTCGTAGATTGCTCAAATTAAGGAGAAAATATGGAAATAATATCATTATATGCACAAATTATAATTTTAAGGGGCAAGATTTTGCTTTTACAGATTGGCATCAGCTTCTCAAAGATTATAAAAAACCTTTAATTGTTGCTTGGGATGAGGTTCAAAACGAATTTTCTAGTCGAAATTTTAAAAACTTTCCAATAGAATTACTTACTCAGTTAACTCAAGTAAGAAAAAATAATGGAATATTGATACTTTACTCTGCTCAACGTTGGGCAAGAGTTGACAAGGTGTTCAGGGAATTAAGTACATATTGTTATCAATGCACTACGCATTTGGGTGTTTTTACGATTAATAAAAAATATCGTAGTGACCATTATGACCAAATGTGTTCAAGTGTTTCTGTTGATAGAAAGTTCAAAGTTCCATTAATGTCTGTTACTTCGTTTATTCAGACGAAGGAAGTTAGAGATAGTTATAATTCTTACAAAATGTTGAAAACTGCAAAAAGTAAACAATATATGTCAAGAGAAGAATTGAATAGGGCTAAAGGTGTATAAGCTTCAAAGTTATTGAAAGAACAACTAATGCTTATGTTTCTCCAGCAAACGGAAACGCATACACGCACGTACGCGTGAGCGTTCGCCGTGACGCGTTCCGTTTCTGCGAAAGATAAATTTAGTGTTCTCTCTATTACTTGACAGTATATACACTTAATCCTAAAAATTGATTAAGTGGGTGATAAAAACATATGATTAATGATGAATATAATTTAAAAATCGTTCATTATAAAGATTTCGATGAGGTTCAATTTTTTCGGAGTTCTGTGATTTGCCGTGATGATTTATTAATTGATGAAGATGGTGTAATTACAAAAAAGGAAAAAAAAGAAAAGAAAAAATACTTCAACCCATTTACTGGTGATTTGGAAGAAGTAATTAATATTAATGAGCAAGAGTTTTACAAGTATGTAGCATTTAAGAGGAGTAAGAATATTATTTATAAGTTAGCTTGCAACAATAAGCCTTGGGATTATTTTGTAACATTTACATTCAATTCAGATAAGGTTGACAGATATAATTTTAGTGAAGTTTCTAAAAAACTTTCTAAATGGATTGATAATATTAAACAAAAGTATGGGTGTAAAGATATGGGATATATCATTGTTCCCGAGAAACATAAAGACGGTGCTTGGCATTTCCACGGACTTTTTAAGAATTGTGATAATTTGAATTTTATTGATTCAGGCATTAAGGATAAGCAAGGAAGAACGATTTATAACATATCAAATTATAAGTTTGGATTTACGACTGCGACAAAATTATCTAATATTGATAAAGCAGTATCTTACATTTTGAAGTACATAAGTAAAGATTTGTTCGGTGATAGCTTGAAAGGTAAAAAACGTTATTGGCGGTCTAAAAATTTAGAAATGCCAGCCGTTTCAACTGCAATTTTTCAAGGTAATAAAATAGATTTAATGAAAATGTTAGGTCATGATATTGACTATATTACTTCAGCACAAAGCGTTTGGAATGAAGGAACATACATACAGTTGAAAAAACATATTGTTGATACTGAAAATTTTGACGCAGATAGGTTTATTCAAATAATTGGAGGTGTTGAAAGTGAGGAAGATAATTGATAAGATATTAGATAGATTAGATAATATTTATATATTTTTAAAAACATTATAAAACATTTCGTTAAAGTTGTCTTTTGCGAACAGTTGTGTTACACTAATTATGTGGGCGCAACTGTTTTTTTATACTGTTTACTTCCACTACAATCGTATTTAATTATAAATAAATAATAGTTTTCAAGGTAGGTAAAATTATGAAATCACAAAAATTATATAGTTACGTAAGAAAGGCCGTTGATGATTTTGGAATGATTGAAGATGGTGATAAAATAGCAATCGGTATATCAGGTGGTAAAGATAGTTTAACTTTACTATATGCATTGAGCGGACTAAAAATATTTTATCCAAATAAATTCCAATTAGTTGCAATAACAGTTGATTTAGGATTTGGTATTCAGGATTTAGATAAGATTAAGGATTACTGCAAAAAATTTGATGTAGAATATCATGTAATAGAAACACAGATTGCTGATGTAGTGTTTGAACAGCGAAAAGAATCCAATCCTTGTTCTTTATGCGCAAAAATGCGAAAAGGTGCATTAAATAATAAAGCCGAGGAATTAGGCTGTAACAAAATAGCTTATGCACACCATAAGGACGATATCATTGAAACAATGTTTCTTTCACTTATTTATGAAGGAAGATTCCACTGCTTCTCTCCTGTTACATATTTAGACAAAAAAAGATTAACAGTTATAAGACCATTAATGTATGTACCAGAAATGGATGTTATTGGTTTTGCTAAAAGATATGAACTACCTGTTGCAAAAAACAGATGCCCAGTTGATGGACATACTAAACGAGAATATGTTAAAAAACTGGTTAGACAGTTGGTAAAAGAAAATCCCGGTTGTAAAGAACGTTTCTTCACTGCTATTATGAATGGATGCTACAATATGGATAAATAATATTATTTTTGTATTTTAAAAATAATATTGTATTTCATAAATTTGTATTAAAAAAACAAGAAAGGTTATTTTAAATTTGGTATAAAATTATGGCACAGAATCATACATATCATGAACAGATTAATATTGATAACGAATTAAAATTAAGAGAGTTGCAAAAGAAATTACCTAAATTCTGTTCTACTTTTTTTAGAGGAATTGAACCTACTACTTCTTCACGTACAAGAATAGCATATGCTTATGATTTAGGTATATTCTTTAATTACATTAAAACAGAAAATCCTAAATATTCAAATATAGATATTTCAGAACTTGATTTAGATATTTTAGATAAATTGACAGCTACTGATATTGAAGAATATTTAGAATATCTAAAATATTATATTTCTGATGATGGCAAAGAACATACAAATAGCGAGCGAGGAATAATGAGAAAACTTGCAAGTGTTAGAACTTTATATAATTACTTTTATAGAAAAGAACTTATTAAAAACAATCCTGCTAGTATTGTTTCGATGCCTAAACTTCATGACAAAGAAATAATCAGACTTGATGTTGATGAAGTCGCTGAATTATTAGATGAAGTAGAAAATGGAACAAAGTTAACTAAATCCCAGCAAAACTTTCATACTAAAACTAAAGTTAGAGATATTGCAATACTAACACTTCTTCTTGGAACAGGTATTCGTGTATCTGAATGCGTTGGTATTGATATAAATGATATTGATTTTAAAAACACAGGTATAAAAATTCAACGAAAAGGTGGATATGAAACAATCATTTACTTCGGTGATGAAGTTGAGGAAGCGTTAAGGAATTATATGGAAGAGCGAAAAAGAATTGTTCCTGTTGAAGGACATGAAGATGCATTCTTTCTTTCAATTCAAAGAAAACGTATGGGTGTTCGTTCTGTAGAAAAACTTGTAAAAAAATATGCAGGTCTTGTTACTAATTTGAAGAAAATAACACCACACAAATTAAGAAGTACTTATGGCACAACTTTATATCAGGAAACCGGAGACATATACCTTGTTGCAGACGTTTTGGGACATAAAGATGTAAACACAACTAAAAAACATTATGCTGCAATTGATGATGAACGCCGCAGAAAGGCTAGAAATGCCGTGAAATTACGCAATGATTAAGCACTAGATAAAAATCATTAATAAATAAATTAAAACGCTGTATGACTTAAATTTAGTTCATACAGCGTCTTGTAATTTTATTACATTGCCTATAGTCAATTTGCATTAACTATTATTATATTATTTCTTTATTTCATCTGAATAATACATAACTGATATATATTTTCCAACGTGAATCTTATCACCACTTCCAATGTGATTATATTTACAGATTTCATCTACATACTCTGATACTGATGCATATTCCGGTGTTATGTATTTCTTAGCGATACTTGTTAATGTATCTCCGGGTTTAACCTCTACACTTGTGTAATATTTATATCTGTTAGAGTCAGCCTTCTTCTGTGCTCCAACATCTGTAAGCTTAACAGTACATACAACTGCAGTTGCAAGTAACATTGTAAAAATAACTGATGATAAAAAACTGTTTCTAAATAACTTCATGTTTAAAATCCTCCATATAATATATTTATATTATTGCTATTACGCGAACACTTGTTTGCTTTGTATAATTATATTAACACCCGAACGTTTGTTTGTCAATACTACTTTCGAATATTTGTTCGGTTTTTTGTTGCGTAATTTTTTCTTATATGATAAAATTAGCATATGAGGTGTACATTAGATGGTACAGTTAAGTATATTTTGAAATTTTTTTTTTGATTTTGAATATATTTTAAAATTTTATATATTATTTGGAGGAATTACATATGCCTGGTAAGATTACAGCTAAACAGCAACAGATTCTCGATTACATAAAAGAAGAAATATTAAGAAAAGGATATCCACCTACAGTTAGGGAAATCTGTGAGAAAGTTGGTTTGCGTTCTACTTCTTCTGTTCATTCACATTTAGCTACTTTAGAAGAAAACGGCTACATAAGAAGAGACCCTACTAAGCCTCGTGCTATCGAGATAATTGATGATGAATTTGGACTTGCACGAAGAGAAATGTCTAATATTCCGGTTGTTGGAAGAGTTGCTGCAGGTGAGCCATTACTTGCAGTTGAAAACATCGAAGATTATTTTGCATTGCCAACTGAATTTTTACCTAATAACGAAACGTTCATTTTGAAGATTCACGGTGAAAGCATGATTAACGTAGGTTTTTACGAGAATGATTATATTATTGTAGAAAGAACTTCTGCTGTAAGTAATGGAGATATTGTAGTTGCTTTAATAGATGATTCTGCTACAGTTAAAAGATTTTATAAAGAAGATGGCCATATCCGCCTTCAACCTGAAAATGACAATATGGATCCAATAATTGTCCCTGATTGTGAGATTTTAGGTAGAGTTCATTCATTATATAGACCTCATGTTGTTTAAGCTAACATAATATAAACATGTTATTTAAACTAATATAAAAAAGATATCAGTTGAAATAAACATTTTCATATCGAATAAGATAAATTTGTTCATTTTTACTGATATCTTTTTGTAATGTTATTACAATACTTTCTCGTTAGTGTGTTTTTATGCAAGGCAATCATCTAATGATTTAATTATAGCTTCTTTATCAAGATTCTGACCGATAAATACTAATTTAATCATACGATCGCCTACTTCTTCGTCCCAATCCTTAACTAATGTAGGATCATCTTTCATTGCCTGAGCACGTACTCTTCTTGGTGCTGTAGCATACCATCTGCCGGCATTTGTAATATTAATCTGTTTACCTGCCTGTTCAAACATATAAGCGTCATTATTGTTCTCAGCTGCCCAGATAATACCTTTGCTTCTGATAATACCTTTAGGCATATCATTAATCCAGTCTTCAAATTTTTCTTTAGCAAAAGGTTTTCTTCTATAATATACAAAACTTCCGATACCGTATTCTTCTGCCTCACCCTCTCCATGATGATGGTGGTGATGGTGATGATGTCCATGATGTCCGTGGTCATCATTTTCATGTTCATCATGATGATGATCGTGTCCCTCATGATCGTGTCCTTCGTGTTCATGTTCGTCATGATGATGACCGTGTTCCTCATGCTCGTGTTCGTCGTGGTCATGATGTTCGTCTTCATCTGCGTCATAATTTTCAAGAGCCTGAATCCAACCTGCTGACATACTTGCTTCATCGAAATCAAATCTTTCAGTATTTAAAATTTCACTTACAGGAACTTTTCCGTAGTTAGTATCAATTGTCTTAGCATTTGGCTGAAGAGTTTTAACAATAGTTTTAACCTTGTTTAACTGTTCTTCTGAAATAGTATCAACTTTGTTGAAAATAATAGTATTACAAAATTCAATTTGCTGAATAAGTAAATTTTCGATATCTTCATCATCAATATCATCTTTAACAAGATTTTCACCACATCCAAATTCGTCTGCTAATCTTGCTACATCGACAACAGTTACAATATTATCAAGACGGCAAAGTTTTGCTCTCTTATCATAAGAACCGTCTAACATAGTAATAGACTGAGCAATTGGCAATGGCTCACAAATACCACTTGCTTCAATTAATAAATAATCAAATTTACCTGATGAAACTAAATCAATAATCTGATTAATTAAATCAACCTTTAATGTACAACAGATACATCCATTCTGAAGTGGAACAAGATTGTCATCTTTCTGTGTAACCTGTCCGCCTTTAGCTATTAAGCTTGCATCAATGTTAACCTCACCAATATCGTTAACAATAACCGCTACTTTATATCCTTCCTGATTAGAAAGGACTTCATTAAGTAATGTTGTCTTTCCTGCACCTAAATAACCTGTAAGTAATGTAACAGGTACAATCTTCTTTGCCATTTAAATCTACCTCTTTTCATAAAAATTATGTTATTGCTCAATTGTATACAAATTTAAAATTTCAATTACAAAATTAAGCAATAAAATTTAATTTAGCCATTTGTACATTTAATATAATAAAATCATTTTTTAACAAAATTATGAACAATTTCAAAATAATGAATTATTATTCATTTTATATAATACCAGGTTTAACCTAATAATCAAATTTATAAGCAAATTATAAGTGATTTTAAATTATAAATAAAATATTTTATAATTTAAGACTATTCTTAAACTAATTTCAAAATATATGAACTATAAGCTTTCATTTCAAAACCATTTGCTACTCTTAATTCTTTATTAGTCAACAAATCAATGCAATTTGCTGAAACATTAAAATTAGCATAAAAATTATTTTCATCTGCATTAATGCAAACTAATACAGTCTCTGTATCAACACATCTTTTGATTACACATTGCTTATTTGTAAGTAAAATAGTAGAAAAATCTCCGTAATTTAATGCAGTTGAATTTTTCTTAATATCAGCTAATTTAGAAATGTGCTTAAACAATTCATTTTCAATTGGCTGTTCAAATGAAGGACGCAAAGCTTGGTCTCCCTGACTTTTTTCAGCTTTTTCGCCCCATTCACTTCCATAATAAACACAAGGAATTCCAGGCATTCCAAACATCAATGTATAAATCAAAGGCAAATGATTTTCATTACTTAGTATGCTTGCAACTCTTGTTACATCATGATTATCTACAAATGAAAATAGATGCTTTCCTTTGTAGATAGTCCAATTTTCGGCCCCGAACTGTCTGTTTAAAGAATGACATATTTCAAACATATTCATAGAATTAAAACTTGAATATAAACCTTTATAGCACTCATAATTTGTTGCTGAATGTAACATTGAATCATTCATTCGCTGATTGTAATCACCATGAAGCATTTCACCAACCAAAAAGAAATCATTTTTTAATCCATCACAATAATTTCTTAATCTATGCAGAAACTCAGGTGAAAGACAATAAGCTACATCAAGCCTTATTCCATCAATATCAAATTCATCAATCCAAAATTTGACTGCATTAAGTATATGCTGCACTACTTCTTCATTTCCAAGATTTAACTTAACTAAATCATAGTTACCTTCCCAGCCTTCATACCAAAGTCCATCATTATAATTGGAATTTCCTTCAAAACTGATGTGGAACCAATCTTTATATCTGGAATTTTCTCTATTCTTTAAGACATCCTGAAATTGATAAAATCCTCGTCCTACATGATTAAATACACCATCTAAAACAATTTTTATACCATTTTCATGGAGCTCTTGGCAAATATTTTTAAAATCTTCATTTGTGCCTAATCGTTTATCGAGCATGCAGTAATCCCTTGTATTATAACCATGTGTATCTGATTCGAATAAAGGAGAAAAATAAATTGCATTTGCTCCAAGTTTCTTAATGTGTGGAATCCACTCTGAAACTTTATTGATTCTATGCTCTAATACACCATCATTTTCAAATGGTGCACCACAAAATCCAAGTGGATAAATCTGATAAAATACACTTTCATATGCCCACATGTATATCACCTCTTTTATAATTCAACAACTTTTCCGTCACGCCAGATTCTCTCTAAATCATAGAATAAACGATTGTCTTTATTAAATACATGGACAATAATATCTTCATAATCCATTAATACCCAGTCACCACTTCTATACCCCTCGATATGAGTGGGATTTTTGCCGATTTTATGCATTTCTTCATCAACATTATCTACCATTGCCCTTACCTGATTATCATTGTTTCCGCTGGCAATAATAAAATAATCAGCCATTGTAGAAATTTCAGATATATCAAGTACTGTAATATCTACACCTTTTTTATCATCTAACGCGTCATAGGCTATTTTAGCCATCTCTCTGATTTCCATATTGTTTCCTCCGTAATTATATTATAAATCAAGATAACTGTTTTATTTAAAAATAATATTTCTATCAAATTAATTATAATTAGTAATCCAAATATGATTAATTTATCTATTCTCTATAACATTTTTATAAAATTCATATGCCTTACATGTATTTACATCAATATTATCCGTGGAATTACCTTTTGATTTTAAATAGTTAAGTGTATCTCTTAAAATTGTATATACAGTTAAATCAATATCTGAATATGCAATTTTGCGTAAATAATCAAGATTTGGTGCCTGATTTCTTGACGGCTCAATATAATCTGCCGAGAAAATAATTTTCTCTAATAAAGTCATATTAGGCTTTCCTGTTGTATGGAATGTTATTGCTGATAAAACGTCATCATCATTTATTCCGTATTTATTTCTAGCAAGAACGGCACCCGCTTTACTATGCAAAAGAAATTGATTCTTCATTTCCATATCGGTTATTTCGATGTTGTTATCTTTACACAATTTAACTTTTTCTTCATCTGGAATACATTTAGCACAGTCATGAAGTATTCCTGCAAGATATGCCGTATTAGGATTCTCACCCAATGCTTCAGCCATCTTTTTTGCTGTATTTGCAACACCTATTGTATGTTCATAGCGGTGTGGATTAAGTTCTTTCTTTAAATCTTCTAATATTTCAGCCGGATTCATTCTTTTCACCTGATTTGTATTTTGATATAAATTATGTTCTTTAATATATTTGTATATTTGATTTGGGATTTCATCTTTATGTTCTGACAAATGCATTCTTATTTCAGACGAAGATATATCTGTCGCTTCAACAAAAATTACTTCAATATTACAGTCATACTTTTCTTTTAAAGAAGTTATTTTTGCATTTATATTTTTCATTGACCCATCATTTCTTGCTGCAACAAGTACTGTATAACAGGAAAAAATAATTTCAGGGTGATACCATGATTCAATATTCATCAATGAATCACTGCCAATAATAAAATAAAATTCATTATCAGGATAATCTTTTTTTAGAAAAGTCAATGTATCAGCCGTATATCTGTAGCCATTCTTATATTCGTAATCACAAGGTATAAACGAACAATTATCTCTCAATCCTATATTAAGCATTTCAAATCTCACCTCAAAAGAATTAACTGTTTCTGAATTCTTGTGAGGTGGATTAGGTGATAACATAAACCAAATCTGTTCCAAATCAAATTGTTTCTTAGCTTCACTGGCAATATTTATATGAGAAACATGTAATGGGTCAAATGTTCCTCCAATAATTCCAATTTTCATATAATCACCTTAATTTTACGGAAGAATTATTTTTCTATCCTTTTCTTCTTTAGCCGGTCTGTATAATACGATTTTTCTTCCTGTAACAGCTACTAAAGTTGATTTTGTACGTTCTGCAATAACCTGTCCGACTTCTTTACAATCATCAAAGCAGTTCTTTAAAACAGATATTTTTATAAGTTCTCTCTTAGCAAGTGCTTCGTCAATTGCTTCTGTAAGCTCAGGTGTTACACTAGACTTACCAACCTGAAAAATCGGATCCATTGTAGCAGCTAATTTTCTTAAATATGCTCTCTGCTTACTTGTCATATCTATCTCACCTATTCCATTACTATGGAATTTCCTTTCTTTTGAAAATCATTATTTATAATAATCAAATTCATGTCCATATATCTTAACTGTATCTCCATCAGTTATACCTAATGCTTCAAGTTCATCTAAGATACCATTTTCCTTCATAAAATTCTGGAAGAATACAAAACCTTTTTCTGATTCAAGATTTGTATATCCTAACATTCTTTCAATACGAGGACCTTCTATAGAATATAAACCATCATTAATTTTTTCAACTGTATAAGGATCTTCTACGTTGTCAAAGAACTGTTTTGGATCATATTCCTGTTCAAATACAGTTGGGGCATCATCGAATTCATCAAGCATTTCTCTAACATGATATAACAATTCCTTGAGTCCTTTACCACTTACGGCTGAAATTGGATAAACCTTAATTTCCGGTTCAAATTCTTTCTTGATGTCATCAATAATAGTATTGCTTTCTCCATAAATTGCATCTATTTTGTTTGCTGCAATTACCTGTGGTCTGTTAAGCAAATCAGGATTATATGCTTCTAATTCAGCATTAATTGCCTTAATATCTGCAATTGGGTCTCTTCCTTCAACAGAAGCGGCGTCAACCATATGAATAATTACCTTTGTACGCTCAATGTGTCTTAAAAATTCATGTCCTAAACCTACACCTTCGGATGCTCCTTCAATAAGTCCCGGTATGTCTGCAATTACAAATCCTTTTCCCCCAGGCAAATCGACAACACCCAAGTTAGGATTTAATGTTGTAAAATGATAATTAGCAATTTTAGGTTGCGCATTTGTTACTCGTGATAAAAGTGTTGATTTTCCAACATTTGGGAAACCTACTAAGCCAACATCTGCAATAACCTTTAACTCTAAAATTACGTTAAGTTCCATTGCCTGCTGTCCCGGTTGTGCGTATTTAGGGGCCTGCATAGTAGGTGTAGCATAATGCTGATTGCCTTTTCCTCCACGACCACCATTTAAAACTGTTACGCGCTGATTATCTCCGCTCATGTCAGCCACAACTTTACCTGTTTCGACTTCACGAATAACTGTTCCTTCAGGAACTTTTATAATAAGGTCTTCACCATTTTTTCCATGTTTATTCTTCTTACCGCCATCTTCACCCGGCTGAGCCTTGTAATTGCGGTTATGTCTAAATTCGTATAAAGTATTTAATCCTTTATCTACTTCAAAAATAATATCGCCACCACGGCCACCGTCTCCACCATCCGGTCCGCCATTTGGCACATATAATTCTCTTCTAAAGGAAACGTGTCCGTCTCCTCCTTTTCCTGATTTAATATAAATCTGTGCACGATCTGCAAACATTATTTATACCTCCATCTCAAACTAAATTAATAGAGTTACAAAAATTATATATAAAAGAAAAGCTTCAAACCACGAATGATTTGAAGCTTTGAAATCATTAATTATTCTGCTACAGGATAAACAGAAACCTGTTTCTTGTCTCTTCCTTTTCTTTCAAATCTTACGATACCATCTGATGTAGCAAATAATGTATCATCACCACCACGGCCAACGTTAACACCTGGGTGAATCTTTGTACCACGCTGTCTGTAAAGGATGTTTCCAGCTTTTACAAACTGTCCGTCTGCTCTCTTAGCGCCGAGTCTCTTTGATTCTGAATCTCTACCGTTCTTTGTAGAACCAACACCTTTTTTATGAGCGAAGAACTGAAGGTTCATCTTCATCATAGCTATACCTCCTTAAAATCTAATGTTATATACTCTTTGTTTTCGTTTTCAATCTCCCTTAACCCAAGGGCAAGAGAATCAATCAGCAATTCTGATTTACTGCCAGGTTTATATGAAAAAATTAATCGAATTAACCCTGCTTCTTCATCTGTATCCAATAAAAATTCATCATTAGTAAATGTTTCTATTGAATTAATGCAATTAATGGTTAAAGCTGAAATAGCCGCACAGACAATATCTTCACCTGCATCAGCATATCCTGAATGACCACTAACCTCAAAGCCTTTATATAAACCCTGTTGTTTAAAAATTGTTACCTTAGTCATAAGATAATCCCTTCTAAACTCTAACTAAAATTAAGCATTGATCTTGTCAATTTTAACTTCTGTGTACTGCTGTCTGTGACCATTTTTCTTATGATAACCAGTTTTTCTCTTGTATTTGTAAACGATAACCTTTTTAGCCTTACCGTCGCCAACAACTGTTGCTTCTACTGTAGCTCCAGCTACTGTAGGTTCACCAACTTTAACTTCGTCTCCGCTTACGAGAAGAACCTGGTCAAATGTATATGTGCTTCCAGCTTCAGCACCGAGCTTTTCAACTCTGATTGTTTCACCTTCAGAAACCTTATACTGTTTTCCACCTGTTGCTATAACTGCGTACATACGGCACCTCCTATTTAACATTACTCGCCAGTTTCGGTGATTGCATAAAGCAATACTTATAACCACACTGAGCGGCATACTCATATATATTATCATATAGATATATGGATGTCAAACACATTATAAAAATTTATTCTTATTTTCTGTAAGTATTTTTTCATCCAATAATAAAGCATTAGTCCATGATAAATTATAAAAAAGTATTATGTCATTAAAAATTTATTTACCATTATATTATGATGCCAGGCAAAAAACAACTTTAATGTCTTCGGATTGTTACGTGCTACGTATTTCAACAACCCCGGCATCATATTATATTAATCTGACAAGACTTTGCTGTTGCAATAGCTGCTGCTTTCGATTCAGGTGTTACTCCTGCTGTTGCATCTTCGACAATATTTATTTTTATTTCAGGATAAAATGCTTTAATAATAAGTGCATTGGATATAACACAAATATCTGTGCAAAGGCCTACTAAAACAACTTCGTCAAAATTATCTAACTTACCTTTCCAACCATTAAATCCAAATGATTCTTTATCAATTATTTCTGCACCATCCGTATTTAATATATCGTGTATCTGCCATCCGTGTGTATTTTTTATACAATGTTTTACAGGTAAATTTTTTCCTTCCTGAGTATCAAGATAATTTTCGTAATGAGTATCTCTTGTAAAAAATAAATTATCATAATCTTTTTTATCTATTAAATCATTTACATTTGGCAATATATTTTGTGCTTCATTTGTCCCTAAAGAACCGTCTATAAAATCATATTGCATATCTATTACTATAAGCGCTTTTCTCATAATTAATATCTCCTTGTAATATAGAGTGTAAATATCTTTATTAATATTAACATTTTTCTAATACAATGCCAATGATTAGTTAATGTAAAAAAGGAACCAACGTCATCCGTCGGCTCCTTTAAACGCAACATTAATTAGCTTTCATTACAGCTTCTTTCATGCTTTTTACATATTCATTTATATATGGAAGACAATCTTTTCCATATTTAGCTACAATTTTTACAATGGCACTTCCAGCAATTGCACCATCGGAATATTTAGCTACGTATTCTGCCTGCTCAGGCGTTGCTATACCAAATCCAAAAGCACATGGAACATCAGTTGTTTCACGAACTAATTTTATCATTCCTCCTAAATCAGTATTAATATCACTTCTTACACCTGTTACTCCTAACGATGAAACACAGTATATAAATCCTGTTGCTTCCTTTGCTATCATTTTAATTCTGTCATGAGATGCCGGTGCAATTAATGAAATTATATCTACATCATGATTTTTACATTCATCTGCTATTTCATCTTTTTCTTCGTATGGCAAATCAGGAATAATTAATCCCTGTATTCCACATTCATTACATCTGTCCAAAAATTTGTCGACGTCATATGCGTAAATTGGATTAATGTAAGTTAAAAATACTAATGGTACCGAGACTTCATCTTTTATATCTTTTAATGCGTCAAACAATTTATCGGTTGTACATCCATTTGCCAACGCTCTCTCATTTGCCTCCTGAATAATAGGGCCTTCTGCAATTGGATCGGAAAATGGTATTCCGATTTCAATTAAATCTGCCCCTGCTTTTTCCATTTCTTTAATGATTTTCTTAGTTGTATCTAAATCAGGATCTCCGCCTGTTACAAATGCAATAAATGCTTTTCCATTTTCAAATGCTTCATGTATCTTACTCATAAATCTCTACTCCTCTATATCTTGCTATTGCTGCTACGTCCTTATCTCCACGTCCGGAAACATTAACTACAATTATTTTGTCTTTATCTAAAGTTGGTGCATACTTCATTGCATATGCAATTGCATGTGAACTTTCAATTGCCGGAATTATGCCTTCTGTTCTTGATAAATATTCAAATGCATTAACTGCTTCATCGTCAGTTATTGAAACATACTGTGCACGACCTGTTTCATTTAGCATTGCATGTTCCGGTCCGATTCCAGGGTAATCAAGTCCTGCAGAAATTGAATAAACAGGTGCAATCTGACCATATTTATCCTGGCAGAACAATGATTTCATTCCATGGAAAATTCCCATTGCTCCATTTGCAACAGATGCTGCGTTTTTAGGAGTATCAACACCAAGCCCTGCAGCTTCACAGCCAATTAATTTAACAGATTTATCTTCTATAAAATTATAAAAAGCTCCCATTGCATTTGAACCTCCACCTACGCAGGCAATTACTGCATCAGGAAGTTTTCCTTCTTTTTCCATTAACTGTTCTTTTATTTCTTTGCTGATTACACTCTGGAAATCACGTACAATTGTTGGAAATGGATGCGGTCCCATTACTGAACCTAAAACATACAATGTGTCATCAACACGTCTTGTCCATTCTCTCATTGCTTCATTTACTGCGTCTTTTAATGTCATTGTTCCAGATACTACAGGATGTACCTTAGCACCTAAAAGTTCCATTCTAAAACAGTTTAAAGCCTGACGCTCTGTGTCTACTTTTCCCATATAGATTTCACATTCCATTCCCATAAGTGCAGCAGCTGTAGCTGTTGCAACGCCATGCTGACCTGCTCCTGTTTCAGCAATAACTCTTGTTTTACCCATTTTCTTAGCTAAAAGAACCTGACCTAAAACATTGTTTATCTTATGAGAACCTGTATGATTCAAATCTTCTCTCTTTAAATAGATTTTTGCCCCACCTAAATCCTTTGTCATTTTTTCTGCATAGTATAACAAAGATGGTCTTCCCGCATAATTTTTCATTAAGCCATCAAGTTCCTTTACAAATTCAGGATCATTTTTGTAATGCTCATATGCTTCTTCAACTTCTTTAACTGCATTCATTAATGTTTCAGGAACATACTGTCCTCCAAATTCTCCAAATCTTCCTTTTTTCATAGTGTCTCCTTTCCAATTGACTGCCTGAAAGAATTAGCCATCTTTCATACAGAATCGGTACGTTTCAAGTAAAAATGTACATCCATTAAAGATTCCCTCTTTTATCGAGTCACATTATTCTTTTTAGCGATACATTATTTCATAAAAGAAATTTAAAATAAAAAAAGCTTCTGTCCCAAAAGGGACAAAAGCTATAAATTCATAAACTTCTGCGGTACCACCCAAATTAATGTGTATCACATTCACTCATTCACATACCAACATATGCTACTTCCTATAACGGTGAAGATCCGTCAGCACTACTTCCATAATATCCGGTTTCGAACTGCCCTCACAAGTCCATTCATTACCTTAGATTTATTGTCTCACACCAAACGACAACTCTCTGAAAAATCGTCCCGATAACTACTTACCCTTGCTCATCGGTTTATTAATTTGTGTTAATCTTATGCATTGTTTATGCATTTGTCAAGTTACACTTATTTATATTTTAAAATATTGTAAATTTTCACGAAATTATTTGTGCAAATATGCTATTTATCATTTGTAATATCTCCGCTATCTTCAAGAGAAATCTTATCGCCTAAATAAGTTGGTTCGGGTTTATATATCAATTTAAAGAAATCTTTTGCTCTGGCAATCCACTCTCTAAATACACGATATTTTTGCTTAGCCAGATAATCTCTTTTATCTGCAGACACGCCATATGCTTCAATCCCTAATTTTTTCGCTATATATAACGCTCTGGTCAAATGATATTTTTGACTTACAATAACGATTTTTTTTACGCCAAATATTTCTTTAGCTCTATACATAGAATCATATGTTGAAAATCCGGCATGATCCATGAAGATGTCATCTGATGGAATTCCATCATTTATAGCATAATCTTTCATTGTATTAACTTCATCATAAGAAACTCTTCCATGGTCTCCTGACATAATTATTTTGGGCGAAGCGTTAACATTATACAGTTCTTCAGACGTCAAAATTCTATCTTCAAGCATCCAAGTAGGTTTTCCACTTGGTGCAACACCTGCTCCAAGTACTAAAATACAGTCTGCATCCATATCTTTGCATTCGTCTACACTAAGAATTTTTGATGATGTTACTGATTTCATATATATGTTAATTACTGCAATAACTATTACTATAAATGCAATTATTATAAACATCACAATAATTAATCTTAAAATTATTTTTCTTAATAGTATTTTCTTATTTCCCATAACTGTCCCTTTAGCCTAAATTATTTCGATACTGTGACGGTGTAAGTCCTGTGATAGCCTTAAATGTTTTCATGAAATGTTTCTCATGTTCATAACCGACAGCCTGAGATATTTCATTTATTTTCATATCTGTATCAGTTAATAACTTTTTAGCTTCTCCAATTCTGATATCCTTTAAATAGTTTACAAAATTTGTTCCTGTATACTGTTTAAATGTAAAAGAAAATAAAGAATAGTTCATGGAAACATAATTTGACACTACTGCCATATTTAAATCAGTTGCGTAATTTTCCTGAATATATTTAATTGCATTTTTTATTTTGATATTTGCCTTATGCTCATCAATATCTGTACTTACAAGTTCATCAAAGCCTCTAATCCAGCGTTTGACAACTTCCATATATTCATCTATTGTCTGAAAACTATAAATATCTGATAATTCCATAATATCATCTTCTCCAACTTTAAGAGTGTTCTGATACACTTTAATAGTTGTATTAAGAATTATTTCCATTTGTTCTTTAAATTCATTTATGTAATATTTTCTGGCTTTAACACCATCAACAAATGATTCTAACTGTTCAATAGCTTCATCTAATTTATTTGAACAGATAAGATTAGCTGTCTGCATCATAAATTTAACACCATATTCATATTCTTCATCAGGTTTACTAAACTCAGCTGCATCCACACGTTTAATCATAGTTTCAAATGCGGTTTTTCTCATTGTTGCTGCTTCATGATATGCCTGTCGCAAATCTAAAAGATTATAATATACATTGCTTATTCCGATGTAATAATTATCAAATGATTTTAGAACTTCATCTTTATACTCTGAATCTACGATTAAAATGTTAAGAGAATCCTTACCTTCAAGATAATAATATTTTCCATCCATTTCATCATCAATTTCACTTTCAGGGCAGCTAAAGCAACAAACCACAAAGTTTTTTACCTGAAAATACGCTCTTGCCATTTCAGTTATACTTTGCATTTCCTTATGAGTAACATTATCGTATATCATCATATACTGCATCTGCTGATATACTACCTGCCTCTGCTTTTCATAAGATTCTTTTTCCTCAGTAATTATGTCATCAAATTTTTTCAAAACCTTTGCCAGCTTGTCTCTGTCAACAGGCTTCAATATGTATTCGTTTACACCATTTCTCATCATTTCAACTGCATAGTCAAATTCATCAAATCCACTTATAGCTGCAATCAATGGCTTTTTTGTCATTTTCTGGATTTCTTTTACTAATGAAATTCCGTCCATTTTTGGCATCCTAATATCCGTAAACATAACATCTACATTTTGTTTTTCTAATATTTCCAGAGCAGCTAATCCATTATTACATTCAATTATTTCTTCTACATCAACACCCGAACGTAAAACCATGGACTTAATACCCTGTCTTATCAGTTTTTCATCTTCAACAATCATTAATGTCTTCATATGCTACTGCTTCCTCTCTAACGGTAATTGAATAACCACTTTAGTAAATAACCCTTTCTTTGAGAAAATATCTATTCCGTACTCTTTTCCAAAGAACATCTGAATTCGTTCATTTACGTTCCTTAGCGCACGACCATGCTCCTTTGAATCATCTTCATGGGGCAAATATAGATTAACTTTAATCTCTTTCAATTTTTCCTCGTCCATACCTTTACCGGCATCAGAAACTTCTATTGCCAGAATATTTTTTTCTACAATATCATATACCTTTATATAAATTGAAGTATCTTCAGCCATATCCTCTATACCGTGGTATACTGAATTCTCAACTATTGGCTGCAAAGTCATTTTTGGAATTTCAATATCCATATATTGTTCCGGAATATTTAGCGAAAGATATATTTCATAATCAAATCTTAAATTTAAAAGATTTAAATATGTCTGGACATATTCTAATTCTTCCCTTAATGTAACTAAACCCGAAGTCCATTTCATACTATATCTGAACATCTGACCAAGTGATGTTATTGCATCAGATATTTCATAATCACCTTTTATCTCCGCCATCATCTTTATGCTTTCCAAGACATTATACATAAAATGAGCATTAATCTGATTTTGTAGTGATTTAATCTCAACATTCTTCATTAACAGCTGCTTTTTAACATTTTCTTTATTAAGCTGCTCTATATGATCTACCATATCGTTAATCTGATGCCCTAGCATAGCAATCTCGTCATCTCCATCTTCAGGCACATGCATATTATTTGTAGATGAAATTTCATTGAAATTAGCAGAAAGTTTTCTAAATCTCTGAAAAATTTTAAAAATAAGCATTGAAACTGAAATAAACAGCGCTGAAGACATTATAAAGATTATGGCTATATATCCACATTCTTTTGAGTTCAAATCATTGTCCATAAGTAACATAATCATGACCACACATATACATATGTATATTATCAAAATCCACCAAAACGTTTTCATGAACATTGATTTATATTTTTTTTCTTTTTTATTATTTAGATAACTTTCTATATCATTTATATCTTCTAAATCATCTAAATCTATGTTTTCATGCTTTTCTTCTTTCATATTTTCCTCATAACATATTATTTCTGAATTATTTCGTATAAAGATTTTTTTCCTTTTTTTCTTGTAATTTCCATCAATCCTAACTTTGTAATATCAACTGCAATGCATCTTGAATAATCATATTTAAGAATTTCATTCATCTTGTTAAGTAATATCTGTTCATTTTCCTTATTTCGCATTGAAATAAAATCAACAATAATAATTCCCGAAATATTTCTGATTTTCAACTGTCTGGCAACTTCATGCGCAGCCTCAATATTTATCTTATAAAATGTTTCTTCTTTATTTGATTTCAGTTCAGCTTTTCCCGTGTTTACATCAATTACAGTCAATGCTTCTGTCGGCTCTATGATCAGATATGCTCCTGAATTTAACCATACTTTTTTATTTATTCCGGACATAAGATGCTTTTCCAATGAATAGCATTTGAATAAAGGCAAATCTCTATTATAAAATTTACAGTTAATTTTGTTTTTTGAAAGTTCATCGAAAATCTGTTTCTTATCAGTAATAACAATTCCATTTTCTTTATCGATAAATTCCTGACATTCTTTTGTTAAGATTGACTCATTTTCTTTAACTATAGATTTTCCTTTTAAATGCATAGCTTTGTTTTTTATTTCTTCAAGCTGATTTATCAGATCTATGATTTCGCCTTCAATCATTTGTTCTTTTGCATCTTTTGCTGATGTTCTGGCAATAAAACCATATTCATCGTTTTTATACTTATCAAGTATTCTTGTTAGCTGATTTCTTGTTGTCTTGTCCTGAATTTTTTTAGAAATACTTATATTAGTATTTCCAACTGTAAGTACACAGTATTTTCCCGTCAGATTGATATTTGATGTTAGTGAATAATCTTTAGTTTTAATTTTATCTCCAGACACCTGAACTAAAATTTTGTCACCCTGGCATACTTTATTGTTATTTTTTACATTTAAGAAAAATGGGGAATTATCATTCAAAGAATAATATCCCTTCAAGTCATTTCCAAATTCAATAAATGCTGCATTTATATTTTTTACTACGTCTTTTACATATCCAATATAAATATTACCAACAACAGACTCGCTATCCATATAAGTTATTCTTTGTAACTTTTCTTTATAAAAATAAAATCCCAATAATTTGTCATTATAAAAATCAGATAAAATCAATTTTGATTCTGACTCATTTGTTAAACCATCAGTACTACTCAATTGTCTCTCCTATTTCATCTAAAGGAACTAATTTATCATCCACCATACAATACATTTCCTCTCTTTGGTATGTAATTAATGACGGAATATCTTTTTGCAAATAATTAAACAATGATGAAACAACTAAATCCGGTTTAAGGTTAGAAGCACTACCTTGAGCAACTTTCATAAACAACCCTTCGTCCGTTAGTTTTAGTTCATATATCCACGGTTTAATATCAATTTCTTTCTCACTTTTTTTCGTTTTCTTTAAAACAACTATTTCCGGCTGACTTAAATATACTACCAAATCATCTTTAGTTAATAATTTGTTAAGGCCTAGTGCCGTATAATCTGCTCCAGCAATGATTGCCATACAATTCTTTGCGTTATCATCAAGTAACTTATATTTTAAAACTTCAATTCCTTCTACATTTGCCTCGTTAATACGTTTTATCATTTCATTAGAGCTATCTGTAGAGTTAACTTCAATATCAAAATATTCACCATTGCTTACTATGCCAACTCCAAGCGGTGCTGCAAAAGACATTTTCTGATGTGGTGAAAATCCTTCCGAATAACAAATATCAACATTTGCTCTACGCATAACTTTTTGAAAATATCTCATCGTGTCAAGATGTCCAATAAATTTCATGTGTCCCTGTTTAGAGAATTTAATTCTTATTTTCATAACATATTCCTCCTCCAAATGAGTTTGCACCACATCCCGAACATCTTGTCATGCAGTTTGGTGTAACCTTTTGTGCCTGTGAATTATGGTATTCACGAAGCAAAAATTCTTTTGTAATTCCCGCATCTATAAAATCCCACGGGAATATTTCATCCTCACTTCTTTGTCTGCTTATATAGAAGTCCAAATCCACATTCGTTTCTTCAATAGCCTCTTTCCATTTTTCAAAATCAAAACTTTCAGACCATGAATCATATAGACAGCCTTTTTTATATGCTGATAATAATGTCTTTGATAATTTTCTGTCTCCTCTTGCAAAAAGACCTTCTAATACACTTACATCAGCTTCATGCCAATTATATTTAAGGCTTTTTCTGTTGAGCATAGATTTCATCTTGTCATTAACAATTTTAGCTTTATCTAAGAATTCAGGAATAGTGTTCATTGGAGACCATTGAAAAGCTGTAAATGGTTTTGGCACAAAAAATGATGTGCTTGCCGTAATCTGGCATTTTCCAATACGTTCTTCTTTTGGAACAGTAGCATAATATTCTTCTGCAATCTCTTCGCAAAGTTCCATTATTCCTTCTATATCATCTGTTGTTTCACCGGGAAGTCCTAACATAAAATATAATTTTACTTTATTCCATCCTGCTTTAAATGCAAGTCTTGAACCATTAAGTATATCTTCTTTTGTAAGTCCTTTATTTATTACATTTCTCATTCTCTGAGTTCCTGCTTCAGGTGCAAATGTAAGCGAACTTTTCTTTACATCCTGAACTTTACTCATTATGTCGAGCGCAAATGAATCAATTCTAAGTGACGGTAATGAAATATTTATATTTTTTTCTTTAAATTCATCAATTAGAAAATTAACTATTCCCTTTAACTGTGAATAATCACTTGTACTCAATGAGCTTAATGAAATTTCCTCATGACCTGTTGATTCAATCATCTTTCGTGCAGTATCTTTTAATTTTTCAAGACTTTTCTCTCTTACAGGTCTGTAAACCTGACCCGCCTGACAAAATCTACATCCTCTTGAGCAGCCTCTCATAACTTCAAGTACAACTCTATCCTGTGTTGCTTTAATAAAAGGAACTAAAGGCTTAGTCGGATAATATACTTCATTCATATCAAGAACTATATCTTTTCTAACCTTATCCCTTGCATTCTCATTATTTTTTATCATTTCTTTAATTGTTCCATCTTCGTTGTATGTAACATCATAAAACTGTGGAACATATATACATGATAAATGGGCTGCTTTTTCTAAAAATTCTTTTCTCGAACCACCATTTTTTTTATTTTCTTTATAAATATCTAATAACTCATCATATTGAGTTTCGCCCTCACCAATGTAGAACATATCAAAGAAGTTTGCAATTGGTTCCGGATTGTATGAGCATGGGCCTCCTCCAATAACAATAGGGTCGTCCTCTCCACGCTCTGTAGCAATTAAAGGAATTTTAGATAAATCTAAAATCTGTAAAATGTTTGTATAACACATTTCATATTGTAATGTTATACCTAAAAAATCGAAATTTTTTATAGGTTCCTGACTTTCAATTGCAAATAACGGAATATCTTTTTCCCTCATTATTTTATCCAAATCAAGCCATGGAGAATAAACTCTCTCGCAATAAGTATCTTCACGTCTATTAAACATGTCGTAAAGAATCTGTATTCCTAAATGTGACATTCCAATCTCATATACATCAGGAAAGCACATTGCAAATCGTATATCCACTTTTTTTGGATCCTTTACAATCATATTAACTTCATTTCCAATATATCTTGCCGGCTTATCTACCTGCAATAAAATCTCATCTGATAATGCTAATTTTTTCAAAAATCTATCCTACTTTTCTACTAATTTGTCTATTAAATCAGGCAATTCATTTAATCCCTGAATTTCTTCTTCATCACCATCTATATTTCCAAATCCGTATGCTGCAAATATAAATGGGATTCCAGCTGCCATTGTTGCATCATAATCGCCTTGTGTATCTCCAACATAAAATGCCTTATCAAGATTATTTCTTTCAATTACCAATCTGATGTTGTCAGCTTTCGGCTTTCCTGTTCTTCCCGGATTTTCAAAATCAGTTACATATTTTCCTAAATTTGTAACCTTTAAAAATGCCTCTATATATCCAGCCTGACAGTTGCTGACAATATAAACGCTATATTTTTCATTCAATTTCTTAAATGTATCTTTAATGTCAGGGTACAACACACCTGAATGTGTAAGTAAATATTCATTTTCGTAATCGCAACATTCCTGCAAAATCTTGTAGCGACGTTCTACAGGTATATTTGGTAAAAGATCATCAGCAATTGTTTCCATAAGTTTACCCATCTGCTGTTCTAACTCTTTAGTTGTTAGTCTTAAATCAATGTCATCATATCTCTCAAAGACAACATTCCATGACTCTGCTATCTGCTTTGTAGCATTCCATAAAGTGCCATCTAAATCAAATATAATTCCTATCTTCATTTTTTTTGCTCCATTTCTTATACTATTATGAATAACTGACCCCAAAACATTAGATTAATTTTTATTGTAGCATTAGAAAAACATTTATATTTCTTTAGTAATTTAATACAATAAAATCATTTTTACTTATATTAATATAATACTATATCACCAAAAATTTTACAACTACAGTTATCCTAATGGGTCGAATTCTGTTAAACATAAGTTGATTATTTAAACTATCTATTATCATAATTATTATAAAAACAAAAGAACCACCCTTAAGCAGTTCTTTTTGTAAATAAATATATAAATATTATATCCATTATCTTCGTGATAATTCCTTAGTGATTTCTTTCCATGTAACTCCCTTTTCAGCCATTAATACCATTACATGATATAAAAAGTCAGATATTTCATATTTAACTTCCTGTGGATCCGGATTTTTTGCTGCAATTACAATTTCAGTTGCTTCTTCTCCGACTTTCTTTAATATCTTATCAATTCCCTTATCAAATAAGTAATTAGTATATGAACCTTCTTTAGGATTTACTTTTCTGTCTAAAATTGTCTTATATACATCTTCAAATACATGAATTGGATTTGATTCATCAAACTCTTTCTTAACAAGTTCATTAAAGAAGCATGTGTCTGCTCCTGTATGACACGGAACTCCAACCTGATGTACTTTAGCTAACATTGTATCTAAATCACAATCCATAGACAATTCCTTTACATACTGAAAATGACCGGATGTTAATCCTTTTACCCATATTTCATTACGGCTTCTGCTAAAATATGTCATTTTTCCCGTCTTAATTGTAAGATTAAATGCCTCTTCATTCATATATGCAAGCATTAATACCTTATCAGTCTTATAGTCCTGAACAATTACAGGAATCATTCCATCACTATTAGTCTTAAATTTGTCAAATGTAATCTTTGATTCTAAAACATCAACTTTTACATCTTCATCCTTTAACTGAGCCTTGAAATTCATATAATCAAATGCCTCATCTAATCCTGCATGTGAAACACCATACACTTTTTCTTCTTTTGCAAATGAAATAATATCCTCAAAACTATACATACAGTCATAAGCTAAAACCCTTATGCCATATCCTAAAGCTTCTCTTGCACAATTATTTGCAATAATAAGAGATGCTCCATCATATTTTAATGTTTTTATTTTGTTCATATCAAAAGTACTGTCTATCATTACAGCAATCTTGTCACTTCCAAATCTTTCAGAAGCCTCAGATACTAATTCAAGATTACTTTCTTTATTTCCGTCTAAAATCGCTTTCTTAGCACCTGTATATATGTATTTCTTTACATCTTCAAGTCTTTTAATATTTCCGCCAACTAATATCGGAATATCCACCGCATCAGCAATAGAAACCATTGTTCCAATATTGTTATCATGTTGAGAATCTGTTTCTGATATATCAAAAATAATTAATTCATCAGCTCCTCTGTTATTATACAAAGTTGCAAGTGCTACTGCATCTCCGTCACCAACAATTTCCATTGTATTTTTATTTACGACCTTTCCATCTTTTAAATAAATGGAAGGAATAATTCTAAAACTCATTTATTATAAACTTCCTTTCGTAGATAGTACATCTTCAATTCTTTCATCAATCATTGTTGCATTGTCCAGTGATTTGGAAAATGCTTTAAAAATCCCTTCAATCATATGGTGATTATTACCGGATTCAAGCATTTTTATATGTAAATTCATTCCTACAGCATATGCTATGGCATGGAAAAATTCTTTAACCATTTCAGTATCAAATTCGCCAACTTTATCTACTGTAAATTCAGCATCAAAATTTAAATAAGGTCTTCCTGACAAATCAAGCGAACATAGCACCAAAGATTCATCCATCGGTAAAATTACAGAGCCATATCTTTTGATTGATTTTTTATCTCCAAGTGCCTGTTTTATGGCAATACCAAGAGCAATTCCCGTATCCTCAATTGTATGATGGCAATCAACAAATAAGTCTCCCTTAACTTTTACATCTAAATCAAATAAACCATGTCTTGCAAAATTATTAAGCATATGGTCAAAAAAGCCAATTCCTGTATCAATATTAGCTTTTCCCTTTCCATCTATATTAAATGTAATATCAATCTGGGTTTCATTTGTCTTTCTGCTGTAAGTACCTACTCTGTTCATATACCGTTACCTTCCTTATATTTTATATTTCATCATTTTCATCGAATCTTACACGAATAGAATTTGCATGAGCTGTTAATCCTTCAGCCTTTGCAAACTTCTGAATATCTTCGCTTATAGGTTCTAATGCCTGTCTTGAATATGAAATAATACTTGATTTCTTAATAAAATCATCAACACTAAGTGGCGAGAAGAATTTTGCTGTTCCATTAGTCGGTAAAACATGGTTTGGTCCTGCAAAATAATCTCCAAGTGGTTCTGAGCTATATTCTCCAAGGAAAATAGCCCCTGCATTTCTAATTTTTGTCATTACATCAAACGGATTTTTAGTAACAATTTCTAAATGTTCACTTGCTATATCATTTGCAGCAGAAATTGCTTCATCTAATGTATCAACAACTAAAATATATCCAAAATTATCTAATGATTTTTCGAGTATTGCTTTTCTTGATAATTTAGAAATAAACATATCTGTATATTCTGATACTTTTTTTGCCAAATCCATACTTGTTGTCACTAAAATTGCTGACGCTAATTCATCATGTTCTGCCTGTGAGAGCAAATCTGCAGCAACATATCTTGGATTTGATGTTTCGTCTGCTAACACAAGGATTTCACTTGGCCCTGCAACGCTGTCAATACTTACATAACCAAATACTGCCTTTTTAGCAAGAGCAACATAAATATTTCCAGGTCCTACAATTTTATCAACCTTAGGAATGCTTTCAGTTCCAAATGCCAAAGCAGCAATCGCCTGTGCTCCACCTACTTTATAAATTACATCTACACCTGCTTCATTTGCAGCTACGAGTGTTCCGGGATTAACTTTTCCATCTTTTCCCGGAGGTGTTACCATACATATTCTGTCAACACCGGCAACCTTTGCAGGAATAATGTTCATTAATACAGATGATGGATATGCTGCCTTTCCACCAGGTACATATACACCTACTTTTTCAAGTGCAGTAATTTTCTGACCTAAAATTGTTCCATCAGGCTTGCTGTCAAACCAGCTGTATTGACGCTGTTTTTCATGATATTCCCTTATATTTTTAATTGCTTTTCTAATAACATCTACTAATTCAGAATTTTCAAGAGAATTATACGCTTCCTCAATTTCTTCCTTTGTTACCACGATATTATCTGCATTAATATCTGCCTTGTCAAATTTTGCTGTATATTCAAAAACAGCCTTGTCTCCATTTTCTTTAACATTATTAAGTATTTCATTTACACTGTCATTATAACTTCCATAATTATTAGGACTTCTTTTAAGTAAATCAGTCAAAATATTTTTCTTAGAAGCTTCATCTAACTTTACAATACGCATAATTTCTTCTCCTTTTACCACATACTACTATACATCAAATTTACAATAATTTGTATAGGAATTATTTAATATTAGCCCTCAAATCCTTTATGATTTTTCTAATTCTTTCATCTTCCATCTTCATGCTTACCTGGTTAACAACCATTCTTGCTGATAAAGGACAAACTTTTTCTAATACAGTAAGTCCATTTTCTTTTAATGTTGTACCTGTTTCTACAATATCAACTATTACTTCTGATAAACCAACAATAGGCGCAAGTTCTACTGAACCATTAAGTTTAATAATTTCAACTGTCTGATGTTTTTTATTATAGAAATAATCTTTTGCAATATTTGGATATTTTGAAGCAACTCTTATCATTCCGTGATTTTTCAATAAATCTCTCGCAGATTCAGGACCACATACACACATGTTGCATTTTCCAAATCCTAAATCTAATACTTCGTACAATTTTCTTCCTTCTTCAAGAATTGTGTCTGCTCCTACAATTCCTATATCAGCAGCTCCATATTCAACGTATGTAGGTACATCGCTCGCCTTGCTTAAGAAGAATTTTAATTTTAATTCTTCATTTACAAAAATAAGCTTACGTGTTTTTTCGTCTTTCATTTCTTCACATTCAATACCTATATCTTCAAACATTTTCATTGCTGTTTTAGCTAATCTTCCTTTTGCAAGGGCAAATGTTAAATATCTCATTTTATTTAATCTCCTATAATTCCTTTACACCATCTTTAGATACATATGTTACATTTACAGCTCCGTCTTCTTTTTTGAATTCAACATACTCATCAATTGAAATATTTTCTTTCTTAGGAATAAGTTCTGTCTTAATACCTTTTTCCCTAAGACCTGTTGCAAGCTGCAATGCCGTCTTTCTAAGTTCTGTATCATATATTAACACTTCATATGCATAATCTGTATCACCTTCCATTTTCTGGCTGCTCATAGCCATAAGGAGCTGATCCATATATACTGCAAATCCTATAGCTGCGCTATCTTTCCCAAACTGACTTAATAGTTTATCATAGCGGCCACCTGCAACAATTGCATCTCCTGTTCCATATGTGTATGCCTTAAAAATAATTCCTGTATAATAATTAAAATTGCTAAGCATTCCTAAATCAAATGAAATATAATCAGCAACTCCATAATCAACTAAAATAGAATATACTTCCTCTAATTTTTCAATTGCCTTTAATGATTTTTCGTTCGTTGCAAGTTCTTTTGCTTTATCAAGTACATCTGAACTTCCAAATAAAGAAGGCAATTTAAGAAATGTATCTTTTACGTTTGAAGGGATATCTTTAGAATCAAGTAATTCTTCAACACCAAAGAAATTCTTATTTTCAATTCTAACTCTAAGTTCTTCCTCAACATCATCTTCAAATCCACATTCTTCTAAAAGTCCCTTATAGAAGTCAACCTGACCAATTTCAACAAGAAATTTATCAAAGCCTGCACTCTTTAATGAATTTACAACAAGGGCAACCATTTCCGCATCAGCTTCAACTGAATCATCTCCGATTAATTCACAACCAAGTTGTGTTATTTCCTTTAATTTTCCCTGTAATTCTGAATTATTAATGTATGTATTTGCGTTATAACAAATCTTAATAGGTACATTGACATCCATATAATTCTTTGCTGCAATTCTTGCTATTGATGGAGTAAGGTCAGGTCTTAATACCAAAGTATTTCCTTCCCTATCAAAAAACTTATATAAATTCTTTGATGGTACTGAACCTCTTTCTTTATTAAAAATATCAAAGAATTCAAATGTTGGAGTCTGAACATTATGAAATCCATATAAATTAAATATATTATTAATTTTATTTTCTATAGTTAACTTTCTTGCACACTCTTTTCCGTATACGTCTCTTACACCCTCTGGTGTGTGTAATAATTCTTTACTCATTTTTATCTTTCCTTTACACTTTAGTCTGCTAACGTGCTACCACGGTAGCACAGTAAATATAATACAATATATTTTTTTTCGTGTCAATGCCTATTCTTCTCTAGATTCGAGGTCAATATTAATCGTTTCTAAATAATGAACTAATATACCCGGCGAAGATTTAATTTTATATTTTTTATCAATTTCATCAAATCTAAAACTTTTTCTACCACCATTTATACTTCTTTCATAAAATTTTTCTATATCACAGAAAGGAATATAGTACATTTCATTTTTATGACTATAAAATAATATAATAAAAGATACTCCACCCTGTTTTTCAAAATCCTTCATGAATTTAACCTGATGTTCGTGTATGTTCATCATCGGAAATGTATCTGTTGCACATTCTTTGGCATCAAAGCACACTGGTATTCCCTGCACAGCACCTATATAATCTACTGTACTTTGCTGATCAAAATATGCTAATGTTATATGTCTTGTCTGTTGATCAATTCTTACCGGGGTAATTGGTGTTGGAATTTTTTGAATTAACGCCAATCCTTTTTCCCTATAACTTTCATTCGACATATTAATCATATCTTCTAAAGTAGAGCCTCTAAGCCCACGTGAATTCCATGTTCCCATTTTCTTTCCTTTATAAATTTAATCCAATCTCACTAAATACATTTTCAAATAATTGGGGAATTTTAGCTTCGAATGTTTTTTGTTTAAGTTTTTTTAATTCATCCGGCATTTCATCAAATTTAAGTTGCCAGGCGTGTAATAGTTGATATTTTACACCACATTTTTTTCTGAAAATTTCATTAATATCTGCTCTTCCATATTTGGTATCTCCTATTATAGGATGTCTAACGGATGCAAGATGCGCTCTTATCTGATGCGGTTTTCCCGTAATAAGTTTAACTTTCAAAATAGTATATTTGCCATTTGTTTTTAAACATTCATATTCTGTTTCTATATATGAACTTTCTTTCAATGGTTTATCGTATATTTTCACCTTGTTAGATTTAGAATCTTTTGTCAAATATCCTTTAATCTTTGTTTTTCCATTAATTTCTCCCGAAACGACTGTAATATAGTATTTGCCAAATGTTCTATCTTTTAACATATCCGACATCACCTGTAGTCCTAATAAACTTTTTCCTGCAATTAACAGACCGCTTGTATTTCTGTCTAGTCTGTTGCAAATGCCCGGCTTAAAAGTTTCTAATTCATTTTCACTAAGCTGTTTTGTATCTAGTAAATATTCGATTATATATTCATTCATTGAAATATCATTCTTCTTTGCTTTTTGGCTTAAAACGCCTGCCGGTTTATTTACTATAATTACATTTTCATCTTCGTAAACTACATCTAACGAAAATTTATGCGTTGCCTTGCCAGATGCTTCAATATTTTTTGAACTTCTAAACTTATCTATAGTTTCATCTGTCATAAATATTTTCACACAGTCTCCAACTGCAAGTTTGTCTTTTCCGTCAGATTTTTTATTGTTTAATGTAATATTCTTTTTTCTAAGCATCTTATACACAAAGCTGGCAGGTGCAGCGTTAAAATACTTAAAAAGTAACTTGTCAAAACGTTGCCCTGCCTCATTTTTATTTATAATTATTTCTCTCATTTTATCTCCTAATGCTGATAATCAATCACGTTTTATGTTATAGCATTTTGATTAATATAAATTTTAACTATTATAAATTCTTTGCATTTTAATTTATCAATTATTCTTGTAACAATGTCAAATTTAAATATTTATTTTTTCAATTTATGCATTAAATTCAATAATTCGATTATAAAACGATGTGGAACAACTTTGGCTAAAACTCTATAAGCTCTCATTGTCCTTCCATAAACTGAAATTTCTTTACATCTTATACTATCGTCTATTGCCTTACTTACAACTGCTTTCTGGTCAGCCATAAACAATTTCTTAAATGCATAAACAGTTCCATATCTTTCTGCTTTATTAAAAAATGGAGTATTAACAGGTCCCGGACATACTGCAGTAACATATATTCCTAAATCTTTTAATTCTCCTCTTAAAGCCCTTGAAAAGCTTAATACATATGACTTTGTTGCACAATAAACTGCAAATCCCGGTTGTGGATTAAATGCGCCTGCTGAAGCTAAATTTATAATTCTTGAATTAACAGCCATAAACGGAATACAATCATGTGTTAAAGAAGTTAAAGCTCTGCAGTTAACATCTATCATACTCAAATTATCATTGTATGAAATTCTGTCAAAATCTCCAACCATTCCAAATCCGGCACAATTTACAAGCATCTTTACCTCCGGCTGTATATTGTTTATTTCCTGTACAAGTGGAAACAATGCCTTTCTGGAATTAAAATCAGCAATAAAATTTCTTGTTTTTGTATGCATTTTCTTTTTTGTTTTTGCTAATTCCTCTTCATTTCTTCCGACAAGCCAATATTCGTCAATTGAATGTAATTTTTTGTCTAATTGTAATGCAAATTCTCTTCCCATTCCGGAAGATGCTCCTGTAATAATCACTATTCTCATACATTGCCTCCAATCTGCGCAATTTCCTGCGCTGTAAGTTCTCTATAATCGCCTAACATAAGTGTATCATCAAGTTTTAGTTTTCCCATTGATATACGTTTTAAATATATAACTTCCATACCTATGGCTTTAAACATTCTCTTAACCTGATGAAATTTACCCTCTGTTATTGTTAGCTCAATTTCTGAAATATCATCTGATTTTAAAATGCTTAATACCGCAGGCTTAGTTAATTTCTTTTCACCTATATCCAGTCCTTCTTTAAAAAGTTCAATATGCTCATTTTTCACTCTGCCATTAATCTTTGCATAATATGTTTTATCAATATGTTTTGTTGGTGAAGTAAGAATATGTGCTAGCTCACCATCATTCATGATAAGCAAAAGCCCTTCCGTATCCTTATCTAATCTACCAACAGGAAACAAACCTTTTGATATAGATGCGTCAAATAAATCCATTACTGTTCTATCTCTTGAATCTTTAACGGCAGTTACGACACCTGCCGGTTTATTAAGCATATAATATATATTTTTCTTATAAGCAATTGTTTTACCATTAACGGAAATTATATCCTTTGTTTCATCTATGTGCAGTTCCGGTTTTTTTATAATATCTCCGTTAACATCAACGCATCCTTTTCTGATATATTGTTTAACCTGACTGCGGCTGCCAATATTCATATCACACAAATATTTGTCTAGTCTCAATGCCCTACTCCCTTTTTAAATATATTTACTATTCTACCACTATTAAAGAAATCATGCTATTATGATTTTTTATTTTTATACAAAATGTAATGTTTTTATGTAATCTATGATTATGTATATATATATCTTTTATTAATTTTTAAGTCGTTTTTACGTATGCATCAAAGTTGAGGAATTTTGACTTCGACATTTTTTATAAATAAGCAAAAAACTGCTCCATATCGCTGACAGGAACAGTTTTTGCGTATAAATCAATATTTAATTTTTATTACATATAACAAAACTACTTATTTAATTTATAATAAATTTTCCTAACCTGTTCAATCTGTTTAGGTGTCATCTTTAATGTTGGAGAATTTATATTATCATCTGTATTAGAATTCTCTATAATGAGAACAGTACTTCCTTTCTCAGGTGTATGTGTATGGAACGTTCCTCTCTTTACATTATATATTTTAAGTGGTTCCATCTTTATACCGTCTATTTCTGATATGACATCACCATTTCCACCTGTAAATAAAGTACATTCGCCTGCTAAAAGCACAAAAACCTCATCCGTTTCATCATGCTTTTGCATTTTATCTAAATTCTTAACTTCTAATTCTTCGCAATAACGAAGTTCTGCAACCCTCCATGACTGATATGTAATTAAAGGTAAATATCCTTCACCATCAT
>ENA-ORUN01000669-ORUN01000669.1-human-gut-metagenome-genome-assembly--contig:-NODE-669-length-39060-cov-3.085348_pt1 | contig 39060 bp, 38 predicted proteins | sample MGYA00242080_ERZ509209 | MGnify/ENA primary metagenome ERZ509209 (study PRJEB26280, sample SAMEA2338786) | human gut metagenome | biome: human gut; feature: human-associated habitat; material: faeces... | reverse complement strand
CAGTATTCAAGCCGCTGATGCGGCCGGAAAAGGAGAAATGAGCATGTTTGTCGGAGAAACGTATAGCTGAGTGCCGACGAGCTGGGAGGGGGCGAACGGGATCGTCTCAGCGCTCGGCAAGAAAGGCGGGGTACACGGGAGAATCGTGTACATCAACGAAAACCATCGGTATTTTACGGCGGAGGCGAACGTCGGCGGCGTGGTCATCCGCGAGAGCTTCAAATTTTAAGGAGGGTATAGACATGATCAGCTACAAGAATGAGAACGGAAACGTGAAGGAACTGGCGGCCGGAGGGACGATGGGAGACCTGCTCGCCGAATCGGCCTATCTGCTCACGGCAGTCTATGGCATGATCGCGCGCAGAGACAAAGCGGCGGCGGAGATCTTCAAGGTGAGCATGATGATGGCCGTGGGAGACCCGGAATCGCCGGTATGGAAGAACATTGAACCGGACTGCCTCAGCATCGCGCGGCGCGTCAAGCCGAAGGAGGGCAAGAGCGATGACAAGTGACGAGGTTTTGACGGCGCTGCGGTGCTGCGCAAGCGACAACTGCAACGGATGCCCGAGCCACAACAGAGGACTGATCGGCACGAGCTGCATCAGCAGAACGATGCGGGAAGCGGCTGATTTGATCGAATTCCAGCAGCAGGGCCTTGAGGCGCTGACGAAGATGGACGAGGGGATGAAAAAGCGGGGCAGCACGCTGAAAGAGTTCCTGCGACGCGGCGATGAAGTCGTGCAGGGGCACAGAGACCCTGCCGGACCGCCGGGCGATCCTGGTTTTGCGGGCGATATCTTCATCTGCCCGACGTGCAACTCGCCGCGCGTCTTCTATAACGCGGAGAAAGACGCCTACATATGCCCGAGCTGCGGGTGGCAGAACAAGGAGGGCTGACGGATGATGGACTATCCCTATTTTTCGCTGCGCGATCTGCGTGAGACGAATCGCCTGTTGGCGGTGTCGGACGCGACGTTTGGAAGATATTGCAAACGAACACAGAAGAAGCGGCGCAGGGATGCGCGGCGGAACAGGAGAAAATGATGGTTTCGGACGAGGCATTGAAAAAGCTGCAAGAGCAGATCGCGGCGTGGCCGGTGGAACGGCGATTCGCGGTGCAGCAGCTCATTCGGGATTATTTGAGGAACCGGGAAGACCTGCGCGACTACGAGGCGACAAGGCTGACGCCGCGCGGGGTCGAAATCCTCAAGGAAGAAAAGCTCAGCAGCGACGGTATGATCCTGATCGGGCGACTGATGAGCAAGAAGCTACACGAGATCGGCTGCGAACGCCTGCACGAGCTGGTCGAGGCCGACAAGGACGGGCGGTTGGTGGTGCTGCCAGTAAAGCCAGTGCTCACCCCTACAATATCAAGTATGCTGTACATAATTGAAGATGAAGAAATCTACGAAGATTCGCTGTATGAGGGGATTGTTGGAATGTCGGAGCGTGGGGAAATGAATGTAATTTACGGTACCATTGATGCGTTGAGCTTCGAACAAAATGATATCGGCAAGACCGTATTCCTCACCCGTGAGGAAGCGGAAAAAGCATTGGAGGGCATGACATGTTAGACACTTTGAATTTGCGCGGCGGGAGCACGAGCCAGTCGGTACACGTGAACGCCGTGACCGGCGCGATCTTGAAAAACCATCCGAAAAGCTGGTTTACGCGGTTCAACCTGACAAGCGAATACGCGAAAACGCTCTTCGCCGAGGGCGGGCACAAGGCGATGAAAAAGGTGAGCATCAGGAGCGATCCGACCGATTGGAGGGGCTATACCCGCAACGAACGCGACCCCGACAAGGATATCACGATCCTGCAAATGGTTATTTGCGGCGACATGGAGGTCATCGCGGAGCTCGTCTACACCAAGGACTATGAGGGCCGAGAGGGGCCAAGGGAGGGCTGACGGATGGTGCGGGTATTTTGTGATCGGTGCGGGAGGGTCATCACGGGGATGAGCGCGCACGAGCGTGTGAGCGTGACGGCGAGCGGCGCGGGCGGCGGGGAGATCGCGAAGCTCGACTTCTGCACATACTGCGCAGACTGGGCCATTAACACGCTGATGCGGCGCACGATGGTCGGCGCGGGCGAGAAAAAGGGCGCGAAGGCGGACAAGCCTGCGCCCATCGCGCCGCCGAAGAGCGAAAAGGACGGCCTTGCGTGGACGGCGGGACAGGACAAGCGGCCGGCCGCGGAAGCGCCGCCGCCCGAACCGCTCCCGACGCTGAGCGTCAAGGGCTACGGCGCGGCGGAGAAGCGGAAAATCTTCGACGCGCTGGTGCGCTACAAGGTGCGGACCGGCCCGGGGTGGACGGAGCGTGTGAGCGAGGCCTGCGGCGGGGACGTGAGCCGCGAGACGCTGCGCGCGATCGTCGTGGACGGGCTGATGGTCGACATCCACGTGTGGCGCGTCATTGAGCGGGGGCTCAGCGACCTGGGCGCAATGGAGAAAAAGGCATGAAGGTGACGTTTATTTTGCAGGCCGACGTGCCGGAGAGCGCTATCCAGGGCATCAAGGAGCGCGCGGCGATGGACCTTGAGCGCTACGGCGACGTGAAGGTCGCGAAGATCCTCGTCGAGAAGCCGCGTGAGCACGAGCAGTTACATCTTTAATCACGCCTGAGGGCGAAAAAGAAAGGAATTTTACTATGAAAAAGTACATCGGAACAAAACTTATCGAGGCGGAAAAGGCGTATCGCGCGGATGGCAAGGTCGTTACGCTCGCGGAGAACAGAGTACCGTGCGGCAGCGAGGTCGAGCGCGGCTACAAGGTGCGCTATGCGGACGGGTACGAGAGTTTCAGCCCGGCGGAGGTCTTCGAGCGCGCGTATCTGCCGCTCGAGGTGAACGGCAAGCTCAAGACTGAGGCGCCGAGCATCAGCGCGGAGATGGTCGAGCGATTCATCGACCACCACGAAACCGTGACGATGGGCGGCAAGACGACCGTTGTGCGCGCGGTACTGAAAAACGGCTTCGAGATCGTGGAGAGCTCGAGCTGCGTGAGCGCGGAGAACTACGACGAGAAGCTGGGGGAGGAAATCTGCATGAAACGGATCAGAAATAAGATTTGGGAGCTGCTGGGATTCCTGCTGCAAACGGCGGTGGGCGGCGTGAACGGCGAGGCAGCGGCGGAGAATTGCTGCTGCGATAAAGACTGCGAGCGTTCCTGCTGCGACAAGGAGACTGCGGCGGGAACCGGCTGTGCCGAAGCTGCCGACGGTGCGCTTATTTATCTCGCAGCCGATGCGCGGCAAGAGCGACGAGGAGATCGAGAGCGAGCGCGAGGATTTGATCGTGATCGCGAAGGCCGTGTACGCAGGGCGCGGCGAGGTCGAGGTCATCGACAGCTTTTTCAAGGGCGGGCTCAATGCTCCGGCCGGCGCAAAAGCGCCGCTTTACTATCTGAGCAAGTCACTCGAGCTGCTGGCGACGGCGGATGTGGCGATCTTTGCCAAAGACTGGGGGGCGCGCGGCTGCCGCATCGAGCACGAGTGCGCGGACGGGTACGGCATTGCAAGGATCGAGCTTCCTGAGGAGGGCTGAGAGATGCAGAAAATCAACATTAAGAAGTACACGAAGGAGCAGATGCTCAAAATGCTCGAGGAAGCGGCGGAAAAGCAGGAGGCGGCGGAGAGCAGAGAGACCGAGCTGCGCGGGCAGATCGGCACGCTGGCGGAAAAGCTCGAGGAGAATGAAAAGGCGCTGGAAGAGGTCACCGCGAAGTATAAGAGCGCGGACCATTCGGCGGCGATGCTGCGGTCGCGTATCGACGAGGCAGAGAAGATGCGCGACCAGGCGCTCGAGGCGCACGGCGAGGACATGAAGGCGCTCGAGAAGGCAAAGAGCGAAAGCCGCGAGCTGGCAAAGCAGCTTGGCGAGCGCATGGTGGAGCTCAAGGCCGCGGAAGAGAACGCGCGCAAGGCCGCGGTAGAGACGAACAGCATCAGGGCGCAGCTGAGCGAGGCGGAGGCGAACGCGAAGCGCAAGGAAGAGCTGCTGCGCGCGGCGCTGCACACGATCAAGACCGAGAAAAGCATCAAGGAGGACTACCACAAGAGCCTCAAGTGGTGCATGGCACATCCGTGGCGCAACCTGTGGCGCTGCGTGAAAGAACATTTCCGATTCTGACACCGTGAACGGGAGGGGAGAAGGGCACATGTTTCGATACAAGAAGAGCGTGCCGGTGAGTTATGAGCGGCAGGGGTACATCTATTTCTCGTCGCTCCTCTACCGCGAGATGCCGGAGCGGGCGCAGCAGAAGATCCTGAACCTGTGCATGGAGTGCGGCGGCGGAGACTACTATCGGGCGCTCTTCGAGTTCGTGACGACGGACGCGAACGCGACATACATCTGCATGAAGCATTCTCTCTCCCGCTCGACGCTCGAGCGGATCGTGCGCAGGTACTACGAACGATTTCCGCCACGACTGTAACAGGGCTTCGGCCCTGTGTGCGCTGCCGCAAAAGGCGCGGCGGCGCACAGAAGGCCGAACAGATACTTTATAGATAACGCGCGCGTGCGCGTTATCGGGGTTCCTTGAGCGCTGGGTTTAGAACCATCTATCACGATTGGGAGAAAAGAGACGGGAGGGCGACGACATGGCGGAGGGCTACTGGGTGATCCGAACGTACACGGCGGGCGCCGTGGGCGAAAAAATAAAATACTGGGTGCCGGGGGAGAGACCGACACGCTCGCAGAGAAAGATTAAAAGCGACATCAAGCAGCAGCAGCGGAACGAGGCGAACGCGGAGAAGAAGCTGGCGCGCACGCTGAATGAAAATTTCAGCTGCGCAGACCACCTGCTGCGCCTGAGCTATGCCGAGGAAGCCTTTGTCGCCCTGGGCGGAGAGGAAGAAGAACCGGAAACGCTGTGGAAGAATGCGAACCGGCAGCTCAAGCTCTGGCTGAGAAGAACGAGGCACGCCTGCAAAGCGGCAGGGGTGCCGTTCCGCTATGTGCCAGTGACGGCAGATTTGGACGGCAAGACAGGCGAATACGTGCGCGTGCATCATCATGTCGTGGTGAACGCGGAAGCGGCGGAGATCGCGCGAGAAAAGTGGACGGCGGGCGGGACGCACTGTGAGCACCTGTACAACGAGGTCGACTATCTGGCGCTGGCGCACTATCTGCTCGCGCAGGTGCGCTATGTGCCGGACGAAAAGAAATACTGTCCGAGCCGGAATCTCAAGCAGCCGCAGCCAAAGGACGTGATCGCGCGCTCCGGCGCGGAGCTGAGCGTGCCGCGCGGCGGGCAGCTGCTGCATCGCGCGGGCTGGACGCCGGGCATGCCGCAGTACATACGCTACATCCTGCCCGAGGTGGGCAAGATCCGGAGAGAACGGGAGAACGAGAAAAAACAGAATAGCGAGAGAGCAAACGCAACACGACGACGCGCGCGGGGGAGCCCGGGCGCGCTGTGTGCGTGCGCGATTGGAAAAGCGCCGAGATGCCGAGTTTTTAACTTGCCGGTAACTTGCCGCGCTTCGCGCGCGTGCGCGCGAGGAAACACCGACAGCCTTAGAGCCGCAAGGGATTGCGGCTTTTTTTCATGCCAGAAAGTTGACGGTTCGTGACCTGTTGCATTTGCTACACTTTTTCCTAACAGGAGAGAAAAGAGGTGAGGCGCGAATGGCGCGGCAGAAGAAATACGGCACGGCGAAGGCACTTGAAAAGGCGTGCGAGCGCTATTTCGCGTCGATCACGCGGCAGGTAAAGGTGACGGAACTGGTCGACTCCGGCAAGCGGGACGACAAGGGGCACGTCATCATGCAGTCGGTGCCTGTAGAGAACAGCCTGGGCGAAGAGCTACACACGACCGAATACCTGCTGCCGCCGAGCATGCACGAGCTGTACACCGCGATCGGCATCGACAAATCGACGTGGAGCCGGTACATGGACGAGGGCGAGGACTATGCGCGCGTGGGCACGTGGGTCTACGAGCGCATGAAGGCATGGAACGAGCATGAGATGCTGACGCGCGAGGGGAAGAACCTCAAGGGCATCCTCTTCAACCTGATGAACAACTACGGCTACAGCGAGAAGAAGGAAGCGGAGCTCGGCGAGCGAGCAACAAAGACCGTGACGGCGGCGAGCATTCCGCTCGAGGACCGGCAGGAGATGCTGCGCGAGCTGATGCAGGAGTTTGAGCACGATGGCGGCGACGAAGACGCGGACCTATGAGCGAGAGCTTGAGGTGGCGCTGTGGTGGCGGGACTTCCGCGCGACGAACAATGCGCACTTCCTGCCGCTGCTGTTCGACCGGCACCGCTACCTCGTCCTGAAAGGCGGCAGCGGCAAGTCGATCTTCGCGGGGCGCAAGGTGCTCGAGCGCGTGACAAGTGAGCCGGGGCACCGCTGGCTGGTGTGCCGCAAGGTGGCGCGGACGCTGCGCGAGAGCTGCTTTGAGCAGCTGCGCGGGCAGATATCCGACTTCTACCCCGAGAGCGGGGCAAAGGTCAACAAGAGCGACATGAGCATTTCGTTTGCGAACGGCAGCAAGATCCTGTTCGCGGGCCTCGACGACGTGGAGAAGCTCAAGTCGATCTACGACATCACGGGCATCTGGATCGAGGAAGCGAGCGAGCTGGAGCAGGGGGACTTCGACCAGCTGGACATCCGACTGCGCACAGACTTCCCCTATTACCTGCAAATGATCCTGACCTTTAACCCGATCAGCATCACACATTGGCTGAAAAAGCGGTTTTTCGACCGCAAGGACCCGCGCGCGACGGTGCACGAGAGCACGTATCTCGACAACCGCTTTCTGACGGCGGAGGCCATCACGACGCTTGAGGCCTTCAAAGAGACGGACGAGTACTACTACCAGGTCTATTGCCTCGGACAGTGGGGCGTGACGGGCAAGACGGTGTTCGACGCGAAAAAGGTGAGCGAGCGGCTGCTCGTCGTCGAGCGGGCGAAGAAGTCGAGGCGCGGCTACTTCGAAAACGTCGTCAAGGAAGACGGCGTACACCTCGAGCGCTGGGCGTGGGTGGACGATCCGGACGGCGCGGTGACGATCTACGAGGATGTCATCCCCGGCCGGCCGTATGTCATCGGCGGCGACACGGCGGGCGACGGCAGCGACTACTTCGTGGGGCAGGTGCTCGACAACATCACGGGAAAGCAGGTCTGCACGCTGCGCCACCAGTACGACGAGGACACGTATGCGAGGCAGATGTACTGCCTCGGCAAGTACTACAACGACGCGCTGCTCGCCATCGAGACGAATTTCTCGACGTACCCGACGAAGCTGCTCGACCTGATGGGCTACCGCAACCTGTACGTGCGCGAGGTGGAGGACGACTTCACAGGCAAGATCAAGCACGCCTTCGGCTTCCAGACGAACCGGCTGACGCGGCCGGTGATCCTGTCTGAGCTCATCCGCATTTTGCGCGAGAGCATGAGCACGGTGAACGACCGCGACACGCTGCTCGAGATGCTGACATTCGTGCGGCGGGAGAAAGACCTGCAGGGAGAGGCCGAGCCGGGCGCGCACGATGACTGCGTGATGGCGTTAGCGATCGCGCATTACGCGCGGCCGCAGCAGACGATGGAAATTAAGACCGCCGGCAGCGCGAAGAAAACGCGCTGGACGGCGGACATGTGGGAGGACTACAACAGCGCGAGCGAGACCGAGCGGGCAGAAATGCTGGCGCTCTGGGGCGAGCCGCGATGAGAGGGAGAAAAGACATGGAAGAAAAAGAAAAAACAAGCCAGATCAGCGAGGAGCTGCGCGAGTGGCAGGCGAGGCTCAATGAGAGCGACGCCAAGTGGTCGAAAGAAGTCGAAAAAATGAACGAGCGCGAGGCGGTCTACAACGGGGACCGCACGATGCAGCCGCTTGTCCCCGGCGACACGCACCGCGACGGCACGCTGAAAAAGACAAGCCACGTGCGCAACATCACGTTCGAGAACATCGAAAGCCAGGTATCAAGCAGCATCCCGCAGCCGAAGGTGACGCCGCGGCGCAAGAAGGACGAGCACCTGGCCGACGTGATCGAGCACTTTCTGCGCAACGAGCTCGACCGGCTCCCGTTTGAGGCGCTGAACGATCTGGCTGAGCGTACGGTGCCCATTCAGGGCGGCGTGGGCTTTTTGGTCGAGTGGGACAACACGAAGCGCACGAGCACGACCGTCGGCGAGGTGAACGTGACGCTCATCCACCCGCAGCAGTTCGCGCCGCAGCCGAACGTCTACACGGGCATTGCCGACATGGATTATTTCATCGTCAAGGCGCCGACGACGAAGGGCTACGTCGAGCGCCGCTATGGCGTGCTGCTTGAAAACGAGGGTGAGAGCGAGCCGGATGTCCGCGGAGGCGACGGCTCCACGAGCAACCGAAACCTGACGCTTTACATCGGCTACAAGCTCAACGAGCGCGGCGGCATCGACCGCTACACGTGGGTGAACGACACGGAGCTCGAAAACCTCAAGGACTATCAGGCACGCAGGCAGCCGGTGTGCAAGAGCTGCGGCAAGGTAAAGCCGCTGCCGGGGCAGGAGGTAAACGGCACGGCCTACTCAGGCGGTGCGTGCCCGTGGTGCGGCGGCAAGGACTGGGAGAGCAAGACGCAGGACTTCGAAGAGCTCTATGCGCCGGTACAGCGCAGCGACGGCACGTTTGTCGGCGGGATGCAGGAAACGCTCGACGAAAACGGCCTGCCGATTCAGGCGCCGGTGCGCATCCCGTATTACCGGCCGGACCGCTACCCGATCATCTTGCAGCGCAGCGTGAGCGTCTTCGGCCAGCTGCTCGGAAACAGCGACGTTGACATGATCCGCGACCAGCAGAACACGAGCAACCGCATTGAGCAGAAGATCATCGACCGACTGATGAAGGCAGGCACGCGTATCACGCTCCCCGACCGGGTGGACCTGCGCACCGATCCCGAGGACGGCGAGCGGTGGTACATCGGAGACCCACGCGCCAAAAGCCTCATCGACGTCTACGATTTTTCGGGCAATTTGCAGTACGAGCTCACGTATCTCGAGCAGGTGTACGAAGAGGCGCGGCAGATCATCGGCATCACGGACAGCTTTCAGGGCAGGCAGGACACGACCGCAATGAGCGGCAAGGCCAAAGAGTTCTCTGCTGCGCAGGCGGCGGGACGTCTCGAGAGCAAGCGCGTGATGAAGAACGCGGCCTACGCCGAGCTCTTTGAAACGATGTTCAAATTCTGGCTGGCGTACTCGGATGAGCCGCGGCCGGTGACGTATAAGGACAGCACGGGCGAGACGATGTACGAGGAGTTCAACCGCTATGACTTCCTCGAAGAAGGCGAAGACGGCGAGCTGCACTGGAACGATCAGTTCCTTTTCTCGTGCGACACGAGCGCGCCGCTGGCGAGCAACCGCGAGGCGATGTGGCAGGAGACGCGGCAGAACCTCGAGGGCGGGGCCTTCGGTGACCCGACGGACCTTGAAACGCTCATTTTGTTCTGGGCGAAGATGGAGGAGCTGCACTATCCCGGCGCGGCGCAGACGAAAAAGCACCTGGAAGAAAAGGCGCAGCGGCAAGAAGAAATGGCGGCGCAGCAGGCGGCCGTGCAGGGCGATATGCCGGGCGGAGGCGCGGCGGTGCCGGACGATCTGGCCACGGCGATCGACGCGCAGGCACAGCAGGACGCCATGAACGCCGCGAGCGGGCAGGCGGAAGGGATTTACACGCCGCAATAAGAAAGGCTAAAGGCGCGAAAGATGACGCGCAGAGCATATGCCCCCGTAAAGGGGACGCCGCATCCGTAAGGCAGCAGAGCTGCCAACGGCTGCGCAGTCCTCGCAAGGGGGACGCCGCATCCGTAAGGCAGCAGAGCCGCCAACGGCTGCGCAGCCGCAGGGCAAGAGCGGGAAAATGCCGAATCCAAAGGAAAGGAGGACAGGGGCATGAGCGATAAGAGCGGTTACGTCGGCAGAATCAAGAACGGCGGCACGCAGGTCGTGAAAGCGCCGAACCAGCAGACCGACGCGAAGAAGGGCGTCGTGCACACCGGCAGCGACCTTCGCACGGGCAAGAAGTAAGCAAAGCGGAAACGCTTTACAACGCAGCAATATGAAGCTGCAATGCGCAGGGCAAGAGCGGGAAAATGCCGGAAAGGAAGAGAAAATGGAATTCACGGAACAGCAGGTTTATGAAGCGATGGGCCTGACGGTGCCGCCTGACGAGGCAGGCACGCAGCAGGAGCCTACAGGCGCAAACGAGCCGGGCGTCGCTGCCCCGGCCGCAGAAGAGACCAACGGCGCGCCGGAGAGCGGCGATACCGGCACGACGGACGGCGAGGGCGCAGAGGGCGCCGTAACCGCTCCCGAGGGACAGGACGGCGCGGAAGGCGCAGAAGACAACAACGATGCGGAGGGCGCGAAGAAGGAGCAGACCCCCGACGAGCGCAGAGCGCACGCGGCGGCGCGGCGCAGAGCCGAGCAGCAGGCCGCGGTGGACGCGGCGCTCAAGGCGCAGAGCGAGAAGATGGCCGCGGAGTGGAAGGCTTTTTTCAAAAGTGCAGGGCTTAAGAACACAATCACGGGCGAGCCCATCGCGACGAAGGAGCAGTTTGACGAGTGGTCGAAGTCCTTCAAGCAGCAGAAGCTCGAAAGCGACCTCAAGGCCGGGAAGTTGACGCAGGAATCTCTCAATGAGGCGATCAGCGAGAACCCCGTTGTGAAGCAGGCGGCCGAGATCGTGGCGGCGCATGAGCGCGAGCAGGCCGCGGCCGAGCAGGAGAAAATGCAGCGCGCCATCGATGAGCAGATCAAGAAGATCCACGCGCTCGAGCCCGAGGTGAACGGCGTGGAGGACCTTTTGAAGCTCCCCGAGAGCGAGGCGTTCTACGCGCGCGTGAAGAGCGGCATGTCGTTTTACGACGCCTACCTCATTTCGACGCGCGAGCGGCGCGAGAAGGCGCTGGCCGAGGCAGCGAGAGCGCAGGCCTTGACGGGACAGAGAGGCAAGGACCACCTGACCGGCGCGGCGGCATCCCGCGGCGCGGGCGGCAAGGTCGTGACGAGCGAGGAGCTGGCGAGCTTCCACATCTTCAATCCCACGGCGACGGACGAGGAGATCCGCACGTGGATCGAGAAGAACAGAAATTAACAAGACAAGGAGGAACGCAATGTTTATTCCCATCAAATCGACGGACGGGGCAATGACCCCGTTTAAGTACATCGAAGCGGCGGCGGGCACGTATCAGGTCGGCCAGCTGCTCAACGTGACGGACGGCAAGCTGGCGGCGATCGCTGCCGACCAAGCGACCACGCCGCCCTATGTGTGCATGCAGAGCGGCACGGTGGCCGCGGGCGAGCTGCTGGCGGTGACGCGCGTGCAGGGCAAGTACACCTTTGAAACCGAGCTTGCGGCGGCCGCAGCGGCCGTGAAGGTCGGCACCAAGATCCAGGTGGCGAGCGGCGGTCTCAAGGCAAAGTACGTCACAGGCGCATCGGACGCAGCGGTGCCCGGCACGTTCGAGGTCGTGAGCCTTGAGGGCACGGCAGCGGGCAGCATGATCCGCGGCCGCTTTGTCTAAGAAAAACGGAAGAGAGGAGAGAAAGTAAGCAATGAAAATCATTTTTTCAGAATCGAGCAACCTGAACAACAGCGTTTACGGCAACTGCCAGGCGCCAATCAAGATGTTCCTTGAAAAGCGCGGAGAGGAATTTGAGCAGAACAGCGTGCTGAAGAACCTGTTCCTGACGGGTTCTTCCAAGAACTACGGCGACGTGATGACCACGCTGACGGCCATGAGTGGCTTTGAGCCCGTGGGCGAGAACGGTGCTTATCCGCTGGACGGCATGCAGGAGGGCTACCAGAAGTTCCTCAAGTACCAGACGTGGAAGGACTCTTTCAGCGTGTCCAAGGAGATGATCGAGGACGGCAAGCTGCTCGACATGCGCAAGCAGCCTGCGGCCTTTATGACCTCTTACAAGCGCACGCGCGAGCTCTTCGGCGCGGCGCTGTACGGCGCGGCCATGATGGGCAACGGCAGCGTGACCTTCAAGGGCGTCAAGTTCGACCTGACGGGCGCGGACGGCAGCAACCTGTTCGCCAAGGAGCACGTGCCCAAGGTGAGCGGCGACAAGCAGTGCAACTGCTTCAAGGATGCGTTCAGCGTGGACGCGCTGGGCAAGCTCGAGACCAAGATGCACCTGTTCCGCGGCGATAACGACGAGATCCTTGACGTGGCTCCCGATACGATCCTGATCCCCGAGAACGCCGACCTCAAAAAGGCGGTATTCGCGGCGATCGGCGCGGACAAGGACCCCGTGAGCGCGAACAACGCCTTCAACTATCAGTACGGCCGCTGGAACGTCATCGTGTGGCCGTACCTGAACCACTACATCACAAACGGCGTCGCCCCGTGGGTGCTGCTGGACAGCAAGTACAACGAGACCTACGGCGGCGCGGTGTGGAATGACCGCATTCAGCTCGATGTGCGCTCCACCATCGACGAGAACACAGACGCGAACGTCTGGCGCGGCCGCAGCCGCTTCAACGCGTGCTTCAACGACTGGCGCTTTGCCGCCATCGGCGGTATCGCGGCGGGCAACTCGCTCTAAGGAGCATACCCCAAGGGCGGGCGTGGGAAATGACCCGCGCCCGCCCTTATCATCTCGAAAGAAGGGAGAGAGGAACGTGACACCGAGAAAGGTGATCCAGCGCGTGGACGAGGCGAAGCCGAACGCCTTCCCGGAGGAAGCAAAGTTCGAGTGGCTCATGGCCCTTGAGGGCAGGATCGCGGCGGATGTGCTGCTGGCGATGCCGGCGGAGCTGGCGGCCATCATGGGAAAGACATTCGCAGACGGCATGGACGAAGAGCTGCTCGTGAAAGCGCCGCACGACGAGCTCTACGCGCTGTATCTGAAAGCATACATCGACAAGGAAAACGGCGAATACAACCGCTACGCGGATTCGAGCCAGCTCTACAACGAGGCCTACGGCAACTTCGTGCGCTACTGGGGCAGGACATACGAACCGGCGCAGGGCTATGAAAGGGGGTACGTGATCCGATGAGGACCATTGAAGTGAAGGAGCTCGCCTATCTGCCGCTGGGCAGGCAGGGCGAGAACAAAGCGCAGAGGATCGTCTGGCCGGGGATCGCGGATTCGTGGGCGCGGCTGTACGGCGAGGGCGTCTTCGCGCTGACGGTGCTGCGCGAGGGCGATAGCGCACCGTATCCCGCGAGCCTTAAGAGCGAGAACGGTGACGTGATCTGGACGCTGAGCAACGCCGACACTGCCAGGGCAGGCGAGGGCATGGCTGAGCTCACCTACACCGTGGGAGGCGCGATCGCCAAGAGCCGGACGTGGCGCACGGTGGTCGAGCCGTCGCTGAGCGCAAACGGCACGACCGGGCCGCCGGAGGCTTATCAGAGTTGGGTGGACGAGGTGCTTTCGGCAGCGGCGGGTGTAGAGAGCGCCGTGGCCAAGATGCCATACGTCGACAGCGCGACGGGGAACTGGTTCAAGTGGGATGCCGAGAAGAACGCCTTTGCCGATACCGGCATTCCCGCGACGGGTCCTCAGGGGGAGCAGGGGCCGAAAGGTGATACCGGCGAGCAGGGGCCCAAAGGCGAGACCGGCGCGACCGGCCCCAAGGGGGATACCGGCGCGACAGGCGCGCAGGGCCCAAAGGGAGAAAAGGGCGACACAGGTGCAACGGGTGCGCAGGGCCCGCAGGGTGAGCAGGGCATCCAAGGCGTTCAGGGCATTCAGGGCCCGAAGGGGGATACCGGCGAAACCGGCAGCACTGGTCCGCAGGGGCCGAAAGGCGACAAAGGCGACGCCTTTACCTATGACGACTTTACGGAAGCGCAGCTTGCTGCGCTGAAAGGCGCGAAGGGCGACACGGGCGAGCGCGGGCCGAAGGGCGAAACGGGAGATACCGGCCCACAAGGGCCCCAAGGTGACAAGGGTGATACCGGTGATACCGGACCCCAAGGCCCCAAGGGTGACACAGGTGAAACGGGTCCGCAGGGGCCGCAGGGCGAACAGGGCGTCAAAGGCGATACCGGCGCAGTTGGCCCGCAGGGGCCGCAGGGCGAGCAAGGCATTCAGGGGCCCAAGGGAGACACAGGCAGCGGATTCCGGGTTCTCGGCTACTACGCGAGCAAGGAGGCGCTGGACACAGCACACAAGGCCACGGCCAAGGCGGGCGACGCTTACGGCGTCGGCACTGGTGAGCCTTACGACATTTACATCTTCGACGGCGTGACGAATGCTTTTGTCGACAACGGCCCTTTGCAGGGCGCGAAGGGCGACAAAGGCGATACGGGCGCGCAAGGCCCTGCCGGTCCTGCAGGTGCGGATGGGGCACCCGGCAAAGACGGAGAAACCGGCCCTCAGGGTCCGCAAGGTGAGAAAGGTGATACCGGTCCGCAGGGGCCGAAGGGTGAAGACGGAGCACCCGGTAAGGACGGAACAAACGGCGCCAATGGCAAGGACGGCGTAACGTTTACCCCCAGCGTAAGCGATGCGGGCCTTTTGAGCTGGACGAACGACGGCGGCAAGACGAACCCGAAGTCCGTCAACATCAAGGGACCGAAGGGAGACGCGGGCGCGGACGGTGCACCGGGCAAGGACGGCGGTACGGGACCGCAGGGGCCCAAGGGAGACCCGGGCGCGGATGGCAAGGATGGCGGAACAGGCCCGCAAGGGCCGCAGGGGAATCCAGGCGTGGATGGCAAGGATGGCACAACCTTCACCCCATCCGTCAGCGCGAGCGGAGACCTCTCGTGGACGAACGACGGCGGCAAGGACAACCCTGCGACCGTGAACCTGAAAGGCCCCAAGGGAGACACCGGCCCCCAAGGTCCGCAGGGTGAGCAGGGCAAACAGGGCCCGCAGGGTCCGGCTGGTCCCGTGAACGTGCCGAACACCACCGCCCTCCTCAAGGGCAACGGTTCGGGCGGCATCGTGGCAGCGACGGCAGGCACGGACTACGCGACACCGCCTACCGCCTGCAAGGTCAAGCTGACAGTCGCGGGCTGGAACAGCTCGACCAAGATACAGAGTGTGACGATCGACGGTGTGTCGGCGGATGAGGCGAGTCAGCTTCTGCTGCCGATGCCGACCGCTGCGAACAAGAGCGCATACGACGAGGCCGGTATCCAGATGACGAGTCAGGCTGCGAACAGCGTGACCTTTACGTGCGACACGGTGCCGACCGTAGCCATTGAGGTGTGGGTCGTGATCCAAAGCGTGAAGGACGTCACCCCCCCTCAGTAACTGAGACGTGGGTGATCAATGAATCGTTCCAAACGTTTACGAGCGGAGATATGACATACCAAATTGGCTTTGCGTCCAGCGGCAGCATGTTTTCGAGCCTTACTGTGCAAGGATCGAAAGCCGTAGCAGGCGAAGGGTATTATGACGCTGGTGGCCTAATTTACGATTCCACACAGGTGTATTCTGGGTTCGGCACATGGAAGGATCTTACGTACCGTACGATCACGCTCGCAGAGCCCGCGACGGGCGCATTCCTCGAGTGGCTGCAGCAGGCCGCAGTCAAACAGTAACAATCAGCGACATAAAAGATTGGAGGTGGTCGCGTGATCTATAATTTACCGCAAGTTAAACAGGCGAAACAAGAAACGTGGGTCATCAATGACGATTTTGCCTTATTAGATTCGCTCACAAACGTTAAAGCTGATATTAAATTTGTGTCAAACGGTGAATCGTTTGATGGTTTAGTGTGCAGCCAAGACAGAAGATATTCTGTTATCTCTTATTTTACTGGCGCTACATACAAACGGGTTTGGGATTCTGACGGTGGCTGGGCAGGGGTAAGCTCACAAGCTTACCGAACCGTCATCTTCGACGAAGAACCGACCGGTGATCTACTCGCGTGGCTACAGGCAAACGCGGTCAAACAATAAGGAGGACGCTATGATTTTTAACACGACAACTTCCGCTGGAAATACGGGGGCATGAAGAGGCACAACCTTAGCAACTTGCCATATTTAACATCACGAAAGGAGGACCTATGATGAACTTTATCAGAGCAAAGTGCCCGAGAGAGAGAGAGAGACGTAGCCTCGCGGCTGAGGTGCGTGCATGATCGCGAATGTCGCACCGAGGAAAGCGAGTGGAGCGGAGAAGACGTATACGATTACAGAGAACGTTGGGTTCCTATGCAACGCGAATGGCGCAGCTGGGTCGTACCAAACTTTGGAGTACGGAGCACTCCCATTCCCAAACTTCACAATCAAAGGGGCATCTGGAACTACAGTCCCTTATGCATCGACTGGACCTGGCAGATGGGAATTCGTCATGCCTGCGGAGAATGTAACCATCTCGTAACGGAGGTGGCGGCATGATTCTGAATCCGACACAAAAGACAAAGAACGAGACGCAGGGCCCCGTGTGGGTGCTTATTAAGACTGGAGGCTGAATCATGGCTGGAGATTTATTACTTTCACAGACTATTTCCATTCCATTCAGTGGAATGTTGAAAAACGGATTAACAGTTTTGGTGACATTTTCCTATGGCGGGTATTTAACGATAGCCGTAGCTATGTATACTTACGGTGAATGGATGTATGCGTTAACTGGCGGATCCGGTGCTGGGCTATCTAATATGACAGTCAACGGCTCAACATTGACGTGCTCTTTGGCGTGGCCTGGCGGCGCTGCGTATTACATGGTCATTGAAGCAGACAATTTCCCGCTCTAAGAACAATTAAATAAACCAATTCGGGGCCGACAGCTTTGGCTGTCGCCTCCAGGAACGCCCGCCAAAGGCGTGAACAGTCAATCTTATCGCTTAAAGGAGTGATTACATGGCAACATACATCAAAGTCAACAACACCGAGTACCCTGCAACCATCACGGGCGAGCAGGCGGGCGGCAAGATCACGCTGCAATATCTGCCGCATGAGCTGGTGGGGAATTATTTCAAGGCGGTGTAATACGCCGCAGAAAGGGAGCGAGAAATGGGAGATTTGGCAAGCATTGCGTCTCTGTGCTCTGAGGTGACGGTCATCCTCGGGGCGCTGGCGCTGTTCATTAAGCCGTTGCGCAACAAGATCCTCGGCCTTGACAAGCTGGTGGATGCGCTCAAGTGCGAGCTGCGGCACGATATGCTGCATACATACTACCGGCACAGGGAGGACAAGTTCATTCGGCAATACGAGTTGGAAGACTTTCTGTACCTCTACAGAGGCTACAAGGCGCTCGGCGGGAACAGCTTTATCGACAAAATCAAAGGCGAGGTCGACGAGTGGGAGGTCAGATCGTGAAAAAGGCGTGGACGGCGGCACGGGAGCACTGGGACAGGATGAAGAAGCGGGACAGGTACATATCCATCGCCATTTTCAGCCTGACGTGGTACACCGTCGCCTCGCTCACCATGGCGGCGCTCGGCGTGCCGCCGCCCGACGTGCTGACGGAACGGTGGTTCAAAGCATGGACGACGGAGCTCGTCGTGGTGGCGGGCATCAAGATTTTCAGAAAGGACGATACGGTTTTATGAATGAATTACTGAACAAAAGAATTGCGAACCTTCTCAGCGTGAAGAGCCTTGTGACGATCGCGCTGACGGCGACATTCTGCATCCTGACGGTGCGCGGCGCGGTCACGCAGGAGTTTAACACCGTGTACCTCATGGTCATTGCGTTCTACTTCGGCACGCAGAACGCGGCGGGCAGCGCGAAGGGAGAGTGAGCGGTGTGAATATCCGCAAATACCCGGCAAACGCCGGGAACGTCGGCGGCACGCGCGCGGCGAGAAGTATCCGCTATATCGTGATCCACTACACCGGCAACGACGGCGACACGGCGATGAACAACGCCAAGTATTACGCGGGCAACGTCGTGAAGACCAGTGCGCACTACTTCGTGGACGAGAAGGAGATTGTGCAGAGCGTGGACGACCTGTGCATCGCGTGGGCGGTGGGCGGAAAGAAGTACCCGAGCTGCGCGCAGACGGGCGGCGGGACGCTGCACGGCCGCTGCCTGAACGCAAACAGCATCAGCATTGAGCTGTGCGACGCGAAGAGAGACGGCGCATACGCGCCGGACGCGCGCACCGTGGAGCGTGCGCTTGCGCTGACGCGCGAGCTGATGAAGAAGTACAACATCCCGGCAAGCAACGTGATCCGTCACTTTGACGTGACGGGCAAGCTCTGCCCGGCGTACTGGTCCGGCAGGGAGAACGCGGGCAAGTGGGAAAAGGAATTCCACGGCAAGCTGACGGCGCCCGATTACCGCGCGCAGCTTCAGAAGCGCGCGGGGTTGACGGACGGCACGATGGATTACCTTGAAAAATATCAGTACGGCGAGGACCTTGTGCGCAAGCTCGCGACGATGAAGTAAAGCACGGGGCGGGAGAGCGTGCAGCTCTCCCGCCCGAAGAGAAAGGAGGGGAGGAAGGATGCCTTCCAACTGGCTATACATCGACACGAATTTTCCGTCGTTCACGCAGAAGGAGAGCGCGAGCGACAAGATCGAGACGATGCGGGACTACCTCTTCATGCTCGTCGAGCAGCTGCGCTACACGCTGCACAACTTAGATCTTTCCAACATGAACAAGACTGCGACGGACGAGTTCGTCAAGCAGATCACCGATCCCATCTACGGCGAGATCAAGGACGCGGAGGGGAACATCACGCAGGTCGCGCTCGTAGCCGAGGGGCTGGCGGCGCGCATCGGCGACGCCGAGGGGAACATCACGCAGCTGCAAGCGACAGCAAAGGGCTTACAGGCGAGCATTTCGAACCTCGACGGCGCGATCACAAACATCAAGGCCGACGTGAACGGCATCCGCGCGACGGTGAGCACCAAGATCGACGCGACGCAGGCGCAGAGCATCTTCGACCAGAGCGCGACCGGCTTCACGCTGGGCGCGACGAGTGGCGAGAACGGCACGATCTTCAAGCTCAATTACAACGGCGCGCAGATCGCGAGCACAGGAACGGTCGACCTGCGCGTCAAGTCGGTCAACATCGATGGCACGCTGACGGCGGGCGCGCTGCGCGGCGGGAGCGTGAGCCTGCTGGCCGGAGATACCCCTGTCGGCAGCATGGATCTTGCCTACACGGGCACGGGGCAGGTCGGCGTCGGTCTGACGGCGACCTATGGTGGCATGAAGATGCACGCAGCGGGAAATATCTTTCTTAAATCCGAGCTGGGGCCGTTTGCATTGATCGGAAAAGACGATGCCAGCGACTACCCTGTCGTCTCGCTCGGCGGCGGCTATCTGGTGCTGAGCGGCAACTACATGTTTGGCGCTTCGCCGCCGAGCCACGCGCCGTATGGCACGGTGTTTTTCATCGAGGAGTAAGGCATGGCGAGCTTTTATTGTACGCTGTCACCGGTCGACGGAGACGGGACACAGCTCAGCGTCTACGCACGGTTTACTGGCGGCGCGTCGGATTACACGTATAAGCGCTCAATCGACATCCGCATCACGGGCGTCGGGACGTTCTCGTTCGATTCGAGCGAGGTCGGCGGTGGGACGAGCACCTTTGTCGGCACGATCACAGGCCTGTTACCGGGCACGGCATACGAATGGATATGCAACATGTACTACTGGAACGGATCATGGGTCGTCTCAGATTACAGCGATTCCGGCACGGCAACGACATACAGCGGTGGCGGCGGCGGAAGCAGCGCGAAGGCGGTCATCAATGTCGGGACGTATGCCTATCCGAACTGGAAGAGATACCGCGCGATCGTCAACATTGGGACGTATTACAACACAAATTGGCTATCGGTTCGACCGGTCAACAATTACGGGAGCTATTCGCGACCCAATTGGAGGTAAAGAGCATGAATGAAAAGATCAAGCAGGAAGCGGCGCACGCGATGCACCTGATTGGCATTTTGAACGTCAACGGCGATGCCGTCGATGTGGTGGCAGCGGTGCGCCAGTCGCTTCGCAATATCGTGACGATCTGCGATGCGGCAGAAGCCCCGGCGGGTGAAAAAGGCGATACGCCGGACGAAGCAAGAGGAGCGGTGAAAGATGAGACTGCCTGAGGTCCAGTATGCCGACGGAATCGGCAAGCGCGGGCAGCTGCAATTCTACGGTCTGGACCACAATCTGGGCGCAGGAGACGGCGGGCTGTGGGACATGCAAAACCTGACGAGTGACTATTATCCTGTGCTTTCGACGCGCGCAAAGCGCAAAATTTACAAGAATCTTGTAAATCCGGGCGGGCTTTTCGCGTGGGATGCGCTGGCGTGGGTGGAGGGTGCGGCCTTCTACTACGGCGGCGCGAAAAAGGGCGACGTGACGGCGGGCGAGAAGCGCTTCGCGGCACTCGGCGCCTACATCATCATTCTGCCGGACAAGAAGTACTACAACACCGTTTCCGGCGCGTTCGGAAGCTTAGAGAGCGCATGGAGCGGCGGGAGCCTGACGTTTACGAACGGAAAGCTCTTTGAAGAGGCGGCAGAGGCGAACACGATCCGCTGCGCGAATGTCAGATGGGCGGACTACTTCAAGCCCGGCGACGCGGTGACGATTGCGGGCTGCACGAAGCACACGGAGAACAACAAAACGCCGGTGATCCGCGAGATCGACGGCGACAAAATGTATTTCTATGAAAACGTTTTCAAGCTGGACGGTGACAACGGCACGACAGAGTACACGGAGACGGGAAACTTGACGGTTCGGCGCACGGTGCCGGATCTAAACTATCTATGCGAGAACGAAAACCGGCTGTGGGGCTGCGACGGCCGAACGATCTACGCATCGAAGCTCGGCGACCCCTTCAACTGGAATGTATTCGAGGGGCTTGAGACCGACAGCTACGCTGTGGACACGGGCAGCGCGGGCGACTTCACGGGGTGCGTGAGTTTCCTCGGCTATCCGGTGTTCTTCAAGGAGGACCACATCTACAAGGTGTACGGCAGCATTCCGTCCAACTTTGAGGTGATGGGCTCGGCCACGCTGGGCGTTGCCAAGGGCTGCGGCGGGAGCCTCGCCATCGCGGGCGAGCGGCTGCTGTACCTCTCCAATTCCGGCGTGATGATCTACTCGGGCGGCATCCCGCAGAGCCTGCACGACGCCTTCGGGCAGACGCGGCTCAAGAACGGGCGCGCGGGGAGCGATGGCCTCAAGTATTATCTGAGCGCGCAGGACGAGGCGGGGGACTGGAAGCTCTACGTCTACGACACGCGCAAGGGCATGTGGCACATCGAGGACGCGACGCACGCGACGCACTTCTGCCGCTATCAAGGGAATACCTATTTCCTGACGGCGGAGGGCGAGATCACGCTGACGGGCAACATTCTCGACGCGCCGGAGGGCTGCACGGACGAGGAAGACTTCACGTGGTTCGCCGAGACGGGCGACTTCACGGAAAAGGGCTCGAGCCAAAGTACGAGCTACGACGGCGTGAAGAAGAGCATCGCCAAGCTGTGGGTGCGCATCGAGGTCGCGGCGGGGGCCGAAGCAAAGGTGCTGATGCAGTTTGATTCCGACGGGAAGTGGGTGCAGGCCGGGCAAACGCTGAAACCGGAGCGAAAGCGCAGCTATTACCTGCCCATCGTGCCGCGGCGCGCAGACCATTACCGCATCCGCATCGAGGGCAAGGGCGAGTGCCGCGTCTATTCGATGAACCGCGAGTATTACGCGGGCAGCGAGCTCAAGAGCACGCGCGGACCACAGTAAAAATTCAAGCAGAGAGGAGAAGAAAATGGCGTATACATACGATGACTTTCAAAAGGCGGCGAGCGGCAGCAATGTGAATTTTTCGCAGTACGATCTCGACCTTGCGAAAAAGTACCCTGAGTTCGGCATGAGCGTGCTCGACCTCAAGAAGCAGTACGCGGGCGCGACGACGGCGGAGCAGCGCGCACTCATCAACGCCAAGGCGAACCAGTTGCGCAGAAGCTACGGCAACTACACTGCCGGCGCGGATGGCAGCCAGTACGTGAGCGACGGCAAGTACGCGCCGAAGATCGACGAGACGCTCGACAAGATCGGCTCGTTCAAGTCGTTTACATACGGCAGCGCGCCGAGCTACGAAAACCGCTACCAGCAGAAGCAGCAGGAGCTTTTGGACGCGGCGCTCAATCGCGATCCGTTCTCGTGGAGCAAGGAGACGGATCCGCAGTACGGCAGCTACAAAAAGACGTATCTGCGCGAGGGGGAGCGCGCGACAGCGAACGCGCTGGCGCAGGCGAGCGCCGCGAGCGGCGGGAGGCCGAGCTCTTACGCCGTGAACGCGGCGACGCAGGCGGGCGACTATTACGCGACGAAGCTCTCCGACGTGATCCCGACGCTCTACCAGCAGGCATACGAGCGGTATCTCAAGGACTACCAGATGAAGCTGAGCGACCTGAACGCGGTGAACCAGCAGGAGCAGCTGGACTACGCGAAGTATCTCGACCAGCTGGGGCAGTTCAACACCGACAGAAACTTCGACTACAACAACTATCTCGGCGAGTATGGCCGGTTGCAGGACTACCTCGGCAATTTGCAGGGGCAGGACAACACGGAGTACAACCGCTATCTCGGCGTGCTGGACGAGATCAGGGAAAAGCAGCAGCAGGAGCAGGAGCTCAGCCGGTCGCAGATCGACGCGATGCTGCAAGCGGGCGCGTCGCCGAGCGCGGGGCTCATCGGCAAGAGCGGGTACGAGAGCGAGTACGTCAAGGTGCTCGAGAACTACTACAAGCAGCAGGCGGCAGCGAAGGCGAGCGGCGGCGGGAGATCCGGCGGCAGAACGGGCGGAGGAGGAAAGCCCAAGAGCAAAATGAGCCTGACGACCGCGCAGAAGATGGCAAAGGCCGGACAGTTCACGCAGGAGGTACTCGACACGCTGCACGCGGGAGGATTCAACGACGCCTATCTCGCGTCGGAGTACGGCTATACCGGCGGCGGCAGCGGACGCACGAAGTTCGGCTACGATCCGGACGAGGGCATTTTCACGTGGAACGGGTACCGCTTCAATTCGCCGGAGGCATTTGCGGAAGCGCTGGATCGCGCGGCGCTGACGGACGCGGAAAAGGCCGAGATTTCCAGAAAGCTGAAAGCCAACGGATTCAACATCACGTTCTGATGAGGTGACGACATGGCAATTAAAATCACGCAGATCAAGCCCGAGGGCGCGCAGAAAAGCGCGCCCTCGGCAAAAGACTATTTTGAAGAAAAGCCGAGAGGCGAGAACACCGAAGACACCGGGCGCATCAAGATCACGAAGATTCCGAGCGCGGAAACACGGCGCACCGTTCCGGCAAGCCCAACGCAGACGCCGGACACACGAACGCCATACCAAAAAGCGCTGGACGAGGCGATGATGAAACGCGCGGCGGCGGATCGGAAGAACCGGGAGCGGGGGCGCAGGAGCTCTGGCCGCTCGCACGCGCAGGAAGTGCGCGGGATCACCGGCGACAAGACGAAAAAGAGCATTACCCCCATCATCAAGAGCGCGGCGGCGGGCTATGCGGCGGACATGGTCGGCGACACGCTGCTGCGTGCGCCGAGCGGCCTGAACTACGCAGCGAGCCAGGAACGCGGAGAGATCGAAGCCTCAAAAAAGAACATCGCCGCCTATACCGAAAAGCTCAAGGCGGCGAAGACCGAGGAGGAGCGCCAGCACTGGCAGACACTTATCGATCGCAACAAGCGCCTCATCGAGATCAACAGCAAGGCTGCGGGCGAGCAGGTGAAAAACTATCAGGACGCGACGAAGGGTGCGCAGGAGACGCTGCAAGGCACCTATCAGAAGTTGCGCAAGACCGCATCCGACAACATGGAAAAGGCGAACGAAGGGCTCACGCCGGTCGGCAAGTACCTCAATAACGTCGGCGTGGCAGGCGCGCAGATGGTCGCCGACGCGACGCTCGGCGGCGGCAGCGCGCTCGGCCCGATGTTCCTGCGCGTATTCGGCGGAAACTCGCAGGAGGCGGCGGAAGCGGCGGACAAGCCCGGCATGAGCGCGGCGGAACAGCTGGACGCACAGAACCGGGCGCTGCTGTACGGCACGGCGAGCGGCGCGGTGAGTATTGCGACGGAAAAGATCAGCAACGTCGCAGCGCCGTTCAAGAAGGCATTCGGCGGCGGCTTCCTCGACAAGGCCATCGACGGTGCAATCGCCAAGATGAATGGAAACGCGGCGGGACGGCTCGCCCTGTCGTTCCTGTCCGAGGGCGGCGAGGAAGTCATTGAGGACATCGTGCAGCCAGCCTTGCAGACGATCTACACCAAGAAGCGGCACGAAAACCTCGGAGAATACCTCAGCGAGCTTGACGCGGCGGAGATCCTGAACGACTTCTTCGTCGGCGGTGCACTCGGCCTGCTGGGTAGCGGCGTAGAGGGCGTTCAGCGAAGAAGCGCGCAAATCGAGGCCGAGCGCGCCGCGGCGGAGGCGAAAGAGACCACGCCGTCGGCGGAAGCGATGACGCAGGAAGAGACCGCACCGACAGCACAGCAGCCGGTGCAGCAGCAGAACACCATGCCCGCACAGCCTGCGGTGACGCCTGAGAGCGCGAAGGGCATGGGCGAGGGTAATTTGACGCCCACACAGCCGAACGCCGCACAGGGCGCGGCAGAGGGCAAAGCGGACGCCTTAGACGAGGGCAAGCGCGTCGCGCTCGACAAGTACACGACGCAGGAGAACGTACAGCAGGTATCTCAGAAGATCAACGACGGCACGCTGGCCGTGGATGCAGAGCACAATATCTATCGCGTGAATGAGGATCAGCACATCGACCAGCGCGACAGCGCGAGCGTGGGCGAGCGGAGTGTGAACGCCTTCCAGTTTGACCACCCGGAACTGCACCAGTATTTCGCGGACGCGGCGGCGGATCTCGCCGAGGAGATGAGCTTCGCCCAGAAGGGTGGCGAGCTCATCCGCCGGACGAGCCGCGAGGCGGGCGACGACGAATACATCCGCACCAAGCGCGGCGCGAGCGAGCGCATCACGCGGCTGCTGGATGACGAGGGCGTGCGCTACGACGACATCGACCGCTCGATCGAGGCCATCATTCACAATCACGGGCAGGAAAACTTTGCCGCGGCGAAGCGCGTGGAGCTGCTGCTGGACGACATGCTGACAAACGGATATACTGATATCCACGGGCAGCACATTGCACCGAACGAAGAATACATTGCAGCAAAGAAAGCCATCCCCGGCGCGGACATGAGCGAGCGGACACACGAAGAGCTCCCGATCTACGACATGCCGGAGGGACGGAACGGAGGAATCGACAATGCAGGACAAGAAACACGGAACGACGCCGCGGGGGCTGAGCTTGCCGACGCTGGAGAAAGAAGCACACCAGGCGAGGCCAACGCAGCGCGTGCACTATCTGATGGAGCTGCCGAACGGGGAGAGCGCCGGGGTAACGGAAGAGAATCTGAGCGCATTCCTCGAGAAGTACGGAACGTCGGCGGAGAAGACGGAAACGCGCTGACGGTACAACAGCGGCTTGCGGCATCCGGTATCTCACAATTCATCAGCCCGCGGGAGGCCAACGTGCCGAACGGCGCAAGCGGCGATAACACCGTCACCATCTTTGACGAGGCGGACTGGGACCAGGAGCTTATCGGCGCGGCGGACTGGGCAAAGTCCAAGGGCGTGAAAAAGGTGACAGCGCTGCTGGGCGTCATCAAGGTTGAAAAGGACGGGAAAACCGGCAGAATTTTCGGCGCGTTCAACGCCGACACGGGCGAAATTTTCGTCAATGCCGGTTCAGTGCAGCGCAGCGTGAGCGAGACGATCGAGCATGAAACAGCGCATTATCTGGCCGAAGTGGCGAGGCGCGAGAACGTCAGGACATTTATGCGCGACGTTCAGAGCCGGTACAGCAGCGAAGAGTGGGGCAAGGTGTACGATGCCTACTTTGACCGCTATGCAGCGCTGACGGGCGACTACGCGGGAATGAGCGAGAGCGATATCGAGCTCTATGTGTGGGAAGAGATCATGGGCGACGCCTATGCCGAGATCGACCAGTATGACGAAAAGGCGAGCCGCTTCAACCGCGAGGCAGAAAGCGCGCTGTCGCAGAGCGGACAGGAAAGTGAAAGTGTCTTACAGAGCGAACGCACGACGGGCGCGGTGGAACAAGGCCGCGAGACCGCAGCGGCGACGGAACGCAGGACGGGACCGCCTGAGAAATATTCCTATGCGGGCCGCAATGCCGAGAATGCAGACCTTGACGCGCTGCACGAGGCTGAGCGCTACGAGATGCAGGGCGTGGACGCTGAGACGATCCGGCAGAAAACGGGCTGGTTCCGCGGCGCGGACGGCAAGTGGAGATGGGAGATCGACGACAGCGGCACGGAAACCGACACTAAATGGAACTTTCTCAGAAACCCCGATGCAAAGCGTTATAATGAGCTTTTTGAAAAAGCTTATTTATACGACACCGCCACTGCGGAAGATTTGAATGAGCTTCAAATTCTCGACAAAAACCTAAAAGGCGTCAGAAAGTCTCCGCTCTATTTAGACGAGATCGTAAGGCACGACAAACTGTTTGAAGCGTATCCAGCACTGAGAGATGTGAAAGTGCGCTTCGAGGCCAACACCGGGAACAAAGAAGGGAGCTATCACCCCGAAGAGAATGAGTTCGTTTTAAGAACAGGCCTGAAACTGGAACCGGAGAAATTGAAAAATACTCTTATCCATGAGATTCAGCACGCTATTCAGGAGCAAGAAGGATTTGCGAGAGGGGCGAATCCCGGATACTGGGACGAGATGATACAACGCGGCTATTCGCGCCGGAAGAACGATGGACGCATTGAGCGTGCAAGGAAAGAATATCATCGCATCTTCGACAGCGCGCCGGAAGAATTCAAGGACAAGGTGCGCAGGATCAACAGAGCCAGACTGGACGGCGACTACGATGCGGCGGAGGCTGTCGTCGACGAGCTGTACGACAGCGAGTACGCTGATTTGTGGTCGCAGCTTGATATGGCAGAATTCGAATGGCGCAGCGACCGCGGCGAAGAGCTAAACGCTTATGAGCTCTACCGCAATACGGCGGGCGAAATCGAGGCGCGGGACACGGCAGCGCGCAGAAGACTGAGCGCCGAAGAACGCAGGAACCGCAAGCCGGACACAGGCGACGAGAACACGGTGTTTGCGGACGGCGGGGAGAGCTACAGCATCGCCAACACACGAAATATGCCGTGGAAAGATCAGGTGCAGGGCTACTTCGGCAACGACGGAACGATCAAGAGCAGTGATTCGCTGTATCTTGGCGAAAGTAGCGTAGAAGGCGTAGACAATGCGCCAATGTATATTCCGACAAGCGTTATCACAAAGGCAATTCGGCCACCGAAGGGCAGCAGAAGCGCACATGCGCTGTCGCGAAAAAACATCCTAAATCTGCAAGAGGGCATAAAAAATGCGCCGGTCGTCATCGACAATCCAGCACGGAACAGCATTGTTTATGTGACGGCGGATCAGGACTCCGCGGGGAACTACATCATTGCCGCACTTGACAAAAATAATGACCTTTACGGTGAAACCGCCCACAAGGTCACGTCTGTTCATGGGCGCGAGAGCATTGCGGCGATGCTTGAAAAGCTCGGCGAAGACGCCACGGTTTTTGTAAAAAATGAAAACAAGCTCAACCAAATGCTGCCTGGCAACCAGATATTAAAGTCTCTGGCGCTGCGGGCAAAGGTTGAACTTGACGGGGAGAGTATATCAGGACGCGGCGAAAATGTCAAGTACAGCGCAGAGAGCGACGAGTTCTACGAACGCCTCGACGAAGAGCTTTCCGATGGAAAAGAGATCGACAGGCAGGAACGAGCCTATGAAAAGGCAGAGCGCGATGGAATGCGCACAGACTTCCCGTCGATCCCTGCGGAGTGGAAAACGAAGCTCGAGCGTGCACGGGCAGCGGCAACGAACAACATCAAGCCGTCCGGCTTCGACAGCTACGATGCCTATCTCGATGCGCTGGACAAGCAGCGCGCGGCGGATCGGGCCGAGCGGCTGCGCGTCAAGAGCCGGGACGAATTCAAGGGCACAAAAGCACTCGACGAGTTGGGTGTGAAAATCGCGAACAGCGCAGGCATCTACCACAACGCAGAACAACTCATTGCCAACGACAAGGCGGCAAAAAGCATTCAGAACGCAACGAAGCGCGCCGAGCAGCGCTTGGGCGCGACGCGGCAGGAAAAGACCATCGCGCGAGACATTGCAAACGGCGAGCGCTCGATGGCAGATATCCCTCGCAGCGCGAAAAAGTCGCGCGTGCTCGAGCTCGTGGACTATTACACGGCACAAAAGGCGACGAAGACGGGGCTTTTGCAGCAGCAGCGCATCGAGATCAATGACGCACTGCGCGAGCAGGCGCGCGAGCTCATCGGAACAGAAGCGCCGGAGATCAACCGAAAGGGCCTGAGAAAGCTCTTCGACCCGAGTAAAGGCCTTGTGCTTTACCATCGCACGCCGCAGCGCATTATGCGTGCTCTCTTTGGCTGGAAGCAGGGCCAGCAGATCAACGAGGCTGTTTTCGAGCCGGTCTACGAGAACGAGCAGGAGCGCAAGCGCTTCATCAACCGCATGTTTGACGAGGTTCGAACCTTTGAAGGCGCGGACGGCAAGAAAAGCGCACTGAACAAGGACGAGAGCGCCTTTGCGCAGAGATTGAAAGAGGGACGAACCGTCGAGGAGCTGGTTGAAAAGTCCGGCGCGGCGGAAAGCATCAGAGCGGCGGCGGAAAACCTGAAAAATGGCGCAGAGATGAAAGATGCCGCGCGGGAATTCAGCCTCGACAAAGGTTCGCGCAATCTGGCGCGGCAGTATGCCGACTGGCTGCAAACGCAGGATGACTACGCGGCGGCAAAGAACGTCGACCGCACGAAGGTCGAGAACGCGATCGAGAAATACACAGAGATCTATGACAAACTCTATGCCGCGATCAACGACTTCCTTGTAGCGCACGGATACGAGCCCATCGGCTTTATCAAAGGCTACGCGCCGCACTTCCAGACGAGCGAGGCAAACGGAAAGCTCGAGAGCGCACTCAAGGCAATCGGCGTCGACCTCGGCTCCGGCGTGGGCAAACTGCCGACGAGCATCGCAGGTCTGACGAAATCCTTCAAGCCGAACAAGCGGTACAATCCGTTCTTCCAGCACCGCAGAGGCGATGAGACGGACTACGATATCGTCAAGGGCTTCGAGACATACGTGGACTATGCGAGCGACGTGCTGTATCACACGGACGACATCATGCGCGTGCGTCAGATGGCAAACTACCTGAGGTCGACATTCGCACCGGAAGAGATGAAGGCGGACATCGACCAAATGGAGGCCATGCGTTACGCTCCGGCGGATGTGAAGGAAGAATACTTGCGCGATAAAAAGAAGATCACGGGTGATACCTTCCTGAGCTATGAGGACCTGACAAACCTGATGGAACAGTATACGGACGAGAAGTACCGCAGCATCGAGGACGCGACCGAATTCAGCGACCTTGTTTCGTGGATGGATGACTACGCGAACAAGCTCGCGGGCAAGCAACTCTTCGAGGACCGCGCAATGGAGCGCGAAGTCGGGCGCGAAGCGCTGAACGGCGCGAAGAAGCTCAACCGCATGTTCGCCCGCGCGAACGTGGCAGGAAACCTCTCGTCGGCACTGAACCAGACGGCACAGCTGCCGATGATCGCAACCGAGCTCGGACAGAAGTACACATGGCGCGCCGTGGGCGATATCCTGAACGGAAAGACGACCGGCATGAGCGCATTCCGCGGCGAGAGCGACTTCCTGACGGAAAAGAGCGGCATTGACTACATCCAGAGCACCAAGGGCGAAAAAGCGCTGGAAAAACTATTTAGTCCGCTGGAAAAGGTCGATACCCTCGTCAGCACGATCGCTGTGCGCGGCAAGTACCGTATGGAGTTAGACGCCGGAAAGAGCCCGAAGGAGGCGATGAAAGCGGCGGACCGCTGGGCGCGCGATATCATGGGTACACGCTCAAAAGGCTCAGTGCCGCTGACGTTCCAGTCGAAAAACCTTATCGCACAAATGCTGAATATGTTCCAGGTCGAGGCAGCGAATACCCTCGAGCACGTCACTCAGGACCGGCTCGGCCCCGGCTTCAAGGAAATGGCCGCGAAAATCGGCAAGGATAAGGCCATTAAAAAACTCGCAAGCGACGCCATTGCCTATATGCTGCTCGCTTTCCTGCTCAACCGACTGGACGAGGACGCCTACGGCGGAACGCCTGCGCCGTTCGATGTCCTCGGCATGGGGTTGAACGCCGTCGCGTCCGGCAATGGACTGACATCAAGCGACATGCTCAAGATGATCGCCGATGACGTAACCGAAAACATCTTTGGCGAGCGCCTTTTCGACACCGATCCGAATGACATGAACGACGAGTTTGACGGCTGGTCGGCGGCGGAAGATACGCTATACAACATCAGCAACGATGTACCGTATGTGCGCAACGTGGCGGGCCTGATGGGATGGGGCGACCAGACGTTGCCGATGCCCGACATCGTTGGCGCAGCGGGGAAGACGAAAGACGCACTCAAGAACGCAGATAGTGCGGGCGAATTTTGGGCAGAGGTCGCGAAGCAGCTCGTGGGACTCGCGGGCGACACGCTTCCGGGCGGCCGACAGGCCGAGAAAACCGCGCAGGGCATTGAAGCCGTTGCACGCGGCGGGTCCTACAAGGGGAGCGGTGACAAGAAGCAACTGCAATATCCGGTAAATTCGCTGCTGGAAGATCCGTTCGAAGCCTTGCGCGCGGCGCTCTTCGGTAAGAACGCGCTGAACGAATCGCGTGTATATTGGGCAGAAGGCGGAAAGGCACTGAGCGCATCGCAGACAGCGCTCTATCAGGAACTCGTCGACAGCGGCATGAGCCGCAAGAAAGCATACGAGACCATCAGAGACTTCAACGACGCGACGGCCGATCTGGAAGCCGACAAGGACGAGAACGGCAATCCCGTCAGCGGAAGCAAGAAAGAAAAGGTCGTCGAGGCGATCAATAAGCTGCCGCTGAGCCGGAAGCAGAAAAACTTGCTCTATCTCAGCAGAGGGTACAGCGAGAAGGATCTGAACAGCCTGCCGTGGAACTGAAAATGATGAAGGGCGGGGCCGTGAGGCCTCGCCCTTTTGTCCGAAAACGGCTACAACTGGCCGTAACTGGCCGTAACTGGCTGTAACTGGCAACAACTGGCAAAAGAAATGTTCGCAAAATGTTGACTTTTTGAAACAATCGCATATAATAACAGTACAGAGTGGGACCCATGGGCGACGCTCTGCTGACAAGAACAATACCCGGTCGCCAGTTCTTGCCGCCCCCAAAGAGGAAAACCTCTGCCTTAAGTGAGGAGCTAAAAAAGAGGAGTCGCCCTGCCTTAAGTGGGCCATTTTCTCGTTGCACGCTGCATGGAAGCGTGCAACCGCTGCTGCCGTGCGAAGCGATATTAGGAAAGGGTGTGATCGCGTGGCAACGAAGAGCATATTGAAGAGCATTCACGTCAAGGACAGAAAGCAGGCTGCTAAACTGGTTTCTGCGATGGAACGTGCAGAACGGCAACGCCCCATGCGGAAAACAGATTATAGCAGAATGGTCTCTGTGGCGAATAGAGATGAAGTGAAACTGCTTTTCGAGGAAAGAGAGAAATGACAGGGTACAGAATCGTCAACCTGAAACATGTAATTGATGAATTCGGAGAGGACCGCACAAAAGCGATTCTCTCCGATTTTTCCTGCCCGCTGAACCAGGACGTTGAAAAATTCATCAAGGAAAAGGCAATCGAGTTTACAAAGCAGGGGCTTGCGGGGACAAGCCTCGTGATGGCTTCATACAAAGGAAAGCCGGAAATCGTAGGGTTTTTTTCGCTTTCCAATAAGACGATCACGGTCAATCCGGGCAAGCTGAGTAGGAGAATGCGCGACCGGCTGAAACGCTTCGGACGCTATGATGATATGCTGAAAGTATATTGCATATCCGCGCCATTGATCGGACAGCTTGGGAAAAATTACAAAAACGGGCTCGACAAGCTTATCACAGGCGACGAGCTTTTGCAGATGGCGTGCGACAGGCTGAGCATCATTCAGATGGAATTGGGCGGGCGCTTCGTGTATCTTGAATGCGAGGACGTGAGAAAGCTGAGAGAATTCTATGAACGCAACCATTTCTTTGAGTTCGACCGGCGCGATCTGGACGCGGACGAAACAGACCTGAAGGGCAAATATCTGGTGCAGCTCATGCGCTACCTTGAAGGTACTTAAAGAGAAACGGCAGTATGGACAGAATCCATGCCGCCGTTTTTGCTTATCGAATGCGCCGGGTCTTTCATCACCATATAGGAATTTTTGCGGTTTGTCAAATTTATCCATAAAGAAAGCGCCCTATCGCGAGGCGCTTTCTTTATGGATGAGTGGGATATCGGCCGCCGTATTGCGAAATGATGGCCATGGCGAGCTTGGGATTCGGATTTTTGATCTTGACCGGATACTGTAGCTTTTTTTCATAAACAAACATTACTGCGCCTCCTCCATATCCCACGGCCATGGATCATCGAGCCATTTGAAGCTTCCGGGCGTCAGGTCGGTCTGCAGCAGGGGACCATACTGCTTTTCATAAGCCTCGCGCCCCTCGCGGCCGAGCTTGATATACGACCAGTAGAGGTTCAGCGCCTCGGTGTCCTCTGGGTGCGTGGTGAGATAGAGCCCCAGTTCGTCGATGGCAAAGTCCAGCGCCATCAGCTCGGAGAGCGCTGTGTTGACGGCGGGAAATTTTGTCTCGAGCTGTGCATGGAAGGGAAGATTTAAGCCCGGAAAAAGGGTCCCCGCACGCAGCGCATCCTGCTGGGAATAGCGCTCGGGGTCATTGCTCTGAACGGGTACATAAGGAAAAGCCAGCGGCGCGCAGCAGCCATTTGGCAGCGTGCCTGCGCCGGGCGTGACTTTGTTGGTAGGCAAAGAGAATTCCTCCTTATTAAGAGACTTTGAGCCAACGCTCATTCCATCGTATGCAGCGGGAGAAAAAAGGGAAGCAGGGCTTTTCTTTTTGTTCAATGTCCTGTATAATGAAAGGCACATAAGGCCGCGCCGCGGGGCATAGGCTGTTCCGGGGTGAAGAGATTTGTTTCTTGTTCTCGGGAAAAAGGCATTCTGCGCCATGTCTGCGCTGCTGCTTGTTCTGACGGCGGCAATTATCAGTCTGTTCCTGCCGCCAAAGGCAGTTGAAACAGGTGCACCGGCATCTGCGGGGAAGACCGTATGGATCATCGACGCAGGGCACGGTGGGGAGGACGGCGGGGCCGTCGCCGCCGACGGCAGCAAGGAAAGCGACATGAACCTCGCCATCGCGCGGCGGCTCGACGCGCTGCTCATTTTTCTCGGCGAGGAGACGCGCATGACGCGAACAGAGGATATCTCCATCCACGATGCCAGTGCGTCCACGCTGCGGGAAAAGAAGCGTTCCGACCTCGAAAACCGCGCGGCGCTGGTCAACGACACGCAAGGTGCGCTCCTTGTCAGCATCCATCAAAACAGCCTTCCGTCGTCCAAACGTACACATGGCGCGCAGGTGTTTTACGGCAAAAAAGAGGGGAGTGCCGAGCTTGCGAATGCCGTGCAGACGGCGCTCAACCAAACAGTCAATGCAGGCAACGAGAAAACAGAAAAGGCCATCGACGCATCGATCTTTCTGATGAAAAACGTCACCGCGCCCGCAATTTTGATCGAGTGCGGTTTTTTGAGCAACGAGAGCGAGACCGCGCTTTTGAAAAGCGGCGATTATCAGCAAAGGCTGGCCGTTGTGATCGCATCCGGTCTCTTGCAGTCGAATCAGTAAAGCAAAAGAGGTTTACCAATATGGCTAAAACAAAAAGCGTGTTTTTCTGCACCGAATGCGGCAATGAGACGCCCAAATGGGCCGGGCGCTGCCCGAGTTGCGGCGCGTGGAACACACTCGTGGAGCAGGCCGTCACCGACAGCGCAAAGGCAGCTAAAGCAAGCGGCCGCAGCCGCGCGCTGCGCGCTAAAGCACGTCCCATCGGTGAGCTCGACACGGCGCAGGAAATTCGCTTTCCCACCGGCATGGGCGAGCTCGACCGCGTGCTTGGCGGGGGCGCCGTGCAGGGCTCGCTCGTGCTTGTCGGCGGCGCGCCGGGCATCGGAAAATCGACGCTGATGCTTCAAATTTGCGGAAAGCTGAGCGAAAACGCCAAAATTCTGTATGTTTCCGGCGAAGAATCGCCGCGTCAGCTCAAGCTGCGCGCCGACCGCCTCGGCGTAGCGTCGGACAGGCTTTATGTGCTGTCTGAGACGTGCCTTGGCGACGTGCTGCAATCCGTTGAAGAAGAAAAGCCTGACGTGCTGATCGTTGACTCCATCCAGACGCTCTATCAGGAGTCGCTCGAGTCGCCTGCGGGCAGCGTCGCGCAGGTGCGCGCCTGCACGCTGGAGCTGATGCAGCTTGCCAAAGGGGAGGGCATCACCGTCTTCGTCATCGGGCACGTCAATAAGGAGGGCTCTATCGCGGGACCGAAGGTCTTGGAGCACATGGTCGACTGCGTGCTGTATTTTGAGGGCGAGGCGCACATGAGCTACCGCATTCTGCGCGCGGCGAAAAACCGCTTCGGTGCGACGAATGAGATCGGCGTGTTTGAGATGCGCAGCGAGGGCCTGGTCGAGGTGCCGAATCCCTCGGAAATGCTGCTGTCCGGACGGCCGGACGATGCGCCCGGCACCTGCGTGACCTGCGTGATGGAAGGCCAGCGCCCGGTGCTGGCCGAGGTGCAGGCGCTGCTCGCGCCCGCGGCGCAATCCGTTTCGCGGCGGACGAGCAACGGCTTTGACTACAACCGTGCCGCCATGCTGATGGCGGTGCTCGAAAAGCGCGGCGCGCTCAAGGTGTCCGGCTGCGACGCATTTCTGAACGTCATCGGCGGACTGAGCGTGGACGAGCCGGCGGCAGATCTCGCGGCCATTCTGGCGCTGGCGTCGAGCTATCTCGACAAGCCCATCGGCGCGCAGGTCGCCGCCATCGGCGAGGTCGGTCTGACGGGTGAGCTTCGCAGCGTGAACCACTTGAGCGAGCGGCTGAGCGAGGTGCACCGTCTGGGCTTTGAGACCTGCATCATCCCAAAGCAGCGCAAGGATCAGATCCGCGCGCCGCAGGGACTTGCGCTGATCGAAGCGCGCAATATCGCCGAAGCGCTGCGCGCCATTGTGCAGGCGTAAACGCCGATGCGCCGATTGTAAAGCAGTTTCTATAATCTATAATATAGTAGCAAAACCGGCAGCGTTTTCACACTGCCGGACCCATAGAATCCCATGATCCTGACAAAGGAGGTTTTTGCCGCCAGCCACGCCAAAACGCTCATTTCCGCAAAAATATGTTTTTCCGCTCCCCTCAATTGAGCAAAATTTTTATTTTGTTCAATTTGGTATAGACTTCAAAATGCCTCTCTCCATCGGCTCCCTTATTGAAAACCGCCGCACAGCCGATCAACGGCATGTGCGCTGTGCATCCCGTTCAAAGGATCAATCTCTGCGTCGCGTTTGAACTGCCAACAACGCTCACAGATCAAAGCTGCTGAATTTTTCTTTGCCGACATCCCGACATTTTGAAATTCAATTTTGGAGTATCTCTCCGTATTATTTTTGCTGTAACGAATGAGCTCGCGTGAAAATGCGGCTTACTTTATATTATGAACGACTACCGCTTGGAATCGCCGCCGATTTTGCGCGATTTTCTATCCTACCACGAGACCATCAAAGCCCACTCGCAGAAAACGGTCGATGAATATTTCCTCGACCTGCGCAACTTTTTCCGCTATCTGAAGCAGTCGCGCGATCCGTCGCTGCGCGATCGTCCCCTGAGCGAAATATCCATCATGGATGTCGATCTCGACTTTGTGAAAAGTGTAACATTGACCGACATCTACGCCTACATGACCTATTTGAGCCGCGACCGCGTGCTGCACCAGAACAGCGACGCATCTGACTATGGCTTAAATGCCGCGTCCAGAGCGCGAAAAATCGCGACGATTCGGTCTTTTTACAACTATCTGACCAATAAAGCGCACCTCTTGGACACGAATCCCTGCAAGGACCTCGATTCCCCCAAGATCAAAAAGTCGCTGCCGAAATACCTGACGCTCGACGAGAGCGTGCAGCTTTTGCAGTCCGTCGACGGGCAGAACCGTGAGCGCGACTACTGCATTTTGACGATCTTTTTGAACTGCGGGCTGCGCATTTCCGAGCTTTGCGGCCTTGATTTGCAGGACATTCAGGACGACGCGCTGCGCGTGCTCGGCAAGGGCAACAAGGTGCGTATCGTCTACTTGAACGATGCCTGCAAGGATGCACTCAATGACTATCTCGCCGTGCGCCGCCCCATCACGGGGCGCGACCATAACGCTCTTTTCCTTTCCACGCGCAACGAGCGCATCAGCCGCTCGAGCGTCCACGCGCTCGTCAAAAAGCACCTGAGCGCCGCGGGACTCGACGCCTCGGAGTACTCCTCGCACAAGCTGCGCCACACGGCGGCGACGCTGATGCTGCAAAACGGAGTCGACGTGAAAGCCGTGCAGGAGGTGCTCGGCCACGAGCACCTCAATACGACGGAGATCTACACACATATCGACAATGAAGCACTGCGCGTTGCTGCAAAGGCAAATCCCTTGTCGCACGTGAAAATGAAAAAGGGCGAGGAATAAATTGACTTTCCCTCGTTCATCCGATATACTAAATAGTCAGTAAAATGTATTTTTCAAGGAGGCTTTCCATGAATACACAAGAGCTTTCCCCCATCTGCCGGCAGGTGCGGCGCGACATCATCACGATGACCGCCAACGCCGGCAGCGGACACCCCGGCGGCTCGCTGTCCGCGGTGGAGCTGATGACCAGCGTCTTTTTCAACCATATGCGTGTTGACCCGCAGAATCCGCACGATCCTGACCGTGACCGCTTCGTGCTCTCGAAGGGTCACGCAGCCCCCTGCTACTATGCGGTCCTCGCCGCCAAGGGCTTTATCTCCCGCGATGAGTACGCAAACTTCCGCCAACTGCACTCTATCCTGCAGGGCCACCCCGATGCGAAGAAGGTCCCCGGCGTAGACGCCTCCACCGGCTCTCTCGGCCAGGGCGTGTCCATCGCCGTCGGCATGGCGCTGGGCGCCAAGCACCTCGGCAAGGACACGAAGGTTTTTGCCCTCGTCGGCGACGGCGAGAGTCAGGAGGGGCAGATCTGGGAGGCTTACATGGCCGCCGCGCACTATAAGCTCGACAATCTGACCGTCATCATCGACAACAACGGCCTGCAGATCGACGGCACGAACGACCAGGTCATGAGCCTCGGCGATCTGCCGGCAAAGCTCCGTGCCTTCGGCTTCGACCTTGTTGAGCTGCCCGATGGCAACGATCTGGACGCTGTCGAGGCCGCGCTCTCCAAGCCCACCATGCCCGGCAAGCCCAAGGCCATCCTTGCGCACACCGTCAAGGGCAAGGGCGTTTCGTTCATGGAGAATCAGGTCGGCTGGCACGGCAAAGCGCCGAACGCCGAGCAGCGCGAGCAGGCTTTGAAGGAATTGGAGGACTGAGAACATGGCTGATAAAATTGCAACCCGTCAGGCTTACGGCGAAGCGCTGATCGAGCTGGTCGAAAAGAACGATAAGGTCGTCGTGCTCGACGCCGACCTCGCCAACGCCACGCAGACCTGCAAGGTCGCCAAGGCGCACCCTGAAAAATTCTACAACTGCGGCATTGCCGAGGCCAACATGGTCGACATTGCCGCCGGTATGTCCACGATGGGCCTCATCCCCTACTGCTCCTCCTTTGCGATGTTCGCGGCCGGTCGCGCCTATGAGCAGATCCGCAACTCCGTTGCCTACCCGCACTTCAACGTCAAGGTCTGCGCCACGCACGCGGGCGTCAGCGTCGGCGAGGACGGCGGCAGTCACCAGTGCATCGAGGACCTCGCGCTCATGCGCGCCATCCCCGGCATGACGGTCATCTGCCCCGCAGACGCAAACGAGGCCAAGGCCGCTACCATGGCCATTGCCGAGGTCGACGGTCCCGTTTATATGCGCCTTGCGCGTCTTGCCACCCCCGTTTTCGAGGGTGACATGGTCAAGCCTTTCGTCATCGGCAAGGCCAACGTCCTGCGCGAGGGCAAGGACGTTGCGATCTTCGCGACCGGCCTCATGGTCAATGAGTCCCTGATGGCTGCCGAAGCGCTTGCAAGCGAGGGCATCGATGCTGCCGTCATCAACATCCACACCATCAAGCCCATCGACGCCGAGTGCGTGACGAAGTACGCCGAAAAGTGCGGCAAAGTCATCACCGTCGAGGAGCACAGCGTCATCGGCGGTCTGGGCGACGCCGTGGCCGACGTGCTGATGGGCAAGGTGAACTGCAAGTTCCATAAGATCGGCGTGAACGACCGCTTCGGCCAGTCCGGCAAGGCGGCGGACGTGCTGCGCGAATACGGCCTGACGGCCGATCAGATTGCCGAGACCATCAAGGCGAACATCTGACGCTAAAAAAGAGAGACAAAACGGATTGCTTTGTCTCTCTTTTTCCCCATCATCAAATTTTCAAAAAGGAGAAGATATCATGCCGCTCGTAACATCTACCGAAATGTTCAAAAAGGCCTATGACGGCGGATACGCCATCGGCGCGTTCAACGTCAACAATATGGAGATCGTGCAGGGCATCACCGAGGCCTGCCAGGAGGAGCACGCTCCCGTGATCCTGCAGGTCAGCAAGGGCGCGCGCGCCTATGCCAACCACACCTATCTTGTCAAGCTCGTCGAGGCGGCGGTCGAGTGCTGCCCCGATATCCCCATCGTGCTGCACCTTGACCACGGCCCGGACTTTGATACCTGCAAGTCCTGCATCGACGGCGGCTTCACCTCCGTCATGATCGACGCCTCCTCCAAGCCCTTTGCCGAGAATATCGAGATCACGAAGAAGGTCGTCGAGTATGCACATGACCACGGCGTTGTGGTCGAGGCCGAGCTCGGCACCCTCGCCGGCATTGAGGACGAGGTCAAGGTCGCCGCGCACGAGGCGTCCTACACCCATCCCGAGGAGGTCGAGGAGTTCGTCTCCAAGACCGGCTGCGACTCTCTGGCCATCGCCATCGGCACCTCTCACGGCGCTTATAAGTTCAAGCCCGAGCAGTG
>ENA-ORUN01000626-ORUN01000626.1-human-gut-metagenome-genome-assembly--contig:-NODE-626-length-41009-cov-11.112980_pt1 | contig 41009 bp, 37 predicted proteins | sample MGYA00242080_ERZ509209 | MGnify/ENA primary metagenome ERZ509209 (study PRJEB26280, sample SAMEA2338786) | human gut metagenome | biome: human gut; feature: human-associated habitat; material: faeces... | reverse complement strand
ATTTCCTGTCCAATATGTCACATGATATTCGTACACCAATGAATGCAATTATCGGTATGACGTCATTGATTAGACATGATGCAGGCAATAAAGCGAAAGTAATAGAGTATGCAGATAAAATAGATATTTCATCACAGCATCTGTTAGGAATCATTAATGATATTCTGGATATGAGTAAGATAGAAGCAGGAAAAACAGTTTTTAAATATACAGACTTTTCCATGCCAGATCTTATTGAGGAACTCAATACGATATTTCAGCCACAGATTGCTGAAAGAAATCAGACTCTTATGGTCATAAAAGAAAACATCCGGCATGAGTGGGTAAATGGAGATCAGGTTCATCTGATGCAGATTTTCAGCAACCTGCTTTCTAATGCAGTGAAGTACACGCAGGAAGGTGGAAAAATTCAGTTTCTGGTAGAAGAATGTGAGACAAAGTCATCTGTCTATGCAAAGTACCGTTTCTTAGTCAGCGATAATGGCATGGGAATGTCGGCAGATTTCAAAGAGACGATCTTTGATCCGTTTACCCGTGCTGAAGGTTCTGTGACTAATAAGATACAGGGAACCGGTCTGGGAATGGCTATTACCAGAAACCTGGTTGAAGCAATGGGAGGCACCATAGATGTGGAGAGTGAACTGGGACAGGGAAGCTGTTTTGAGGTTCTCATAGATCTGAGAATTGCAGAGGATAGATTTGTTTCCTCAACAGTACAGGAAGAAAAGAATGAACAGAATGATAATATCTTTCAAGGAATGAGATTCCTGTGTGCGGAGGATAATGAGCTGAATGCAGAAATTCTGACGGAACTGTTAAAGATTGAGGGGGCAGAATGTACCATCTGTGAAAATGGTGAAGAGATTTTGAAGACATTTGAAAAGTCTGCACCAGGGGATTATGACATGATCCTGATGGATGTGCAGATGCCTGTTATGAATGGTTATGAGGCAACGAAGGCAATCCGCAGAAGTTCTCATGAGTTGGCAAAGAAGATTCCGATTATTGCAATGACCGCCAATGCATTCTCGGAGGATATTCAGCATTCTCTGGCAGCCGGTATGAATGCGCATGTTTCAAAACCGGTTGAGATGAGGGTACTGGAAAAGACGATCAGAAGCATAAAAACCGGTGGGGGGCGAAACTCAAGACATTAATCAATAACCACTAAAAATAATAATATTATTAATCATAGAGTGTATGGATTCAAATTCCATATGCTCTTTTTCTTTACTTAATTTCAGGAAAAATGCAAAAAATTCAAAAAGATTGCTTTTGACCACTGTAAAACAGGCTCTGAGCGTTTCGTTATATGAAGGGATAATTTTTCTTTCGTATTTCAAAGAAAAGAGGATAAAGAAATGTCAGAAAAAAGATGTTATACAGTTCAAGAGTTACAGGAAATCTTAGGAGTCAGCAGACCTACTATTTATAACCTTTTGAAGAAAAAGGAATTCCGGTGGATCCAGTTGGATGGCGGAAAGTATCGCATCTCTAAGAAGAGTTTCGATGACTGGCTCGATAACTTGGAACAGTAAAAAACAGGGTGTTGATCAGGCAGATTTTGTCTGCAATCGACATCCTAAATTTTTATCTGGATTTGAGATATGATATAAGAAAAAACACTAACACTAAAAAAGACAGGAAGTGAAGAATAAATGGCAACAGCAATTATGAAACAAAAAGAAGTTCCGGAAATGGACGATGTTGAAGAGATCATTTCAAAGATATCAGAAGACAGTCCTTACAAACGGCGTCCGACACAAAAGAGAACCTGGATGACCGTGCCGGAAATGGCACAGCTGCTTGGAACAACCAGAAGCTCAGTATATGCAATTCTTGATAATCCAAAGTATACGTTATATTATTTATAGACAAGAAAATATCTTGTGCTTTCGATAGGAAGTTTAATTGAATACTGTTTACCATGATCGAACGTACGAAGCATGGTGGTCATATAACAGATGTCGATGGTAATATCAAGGCATTCCCCGATTATTAGCTGGAGCAAACAAACAGCTAACTTTCAGAGCTTTACAGAGCTTTACAGAGCTTGACAGAGAGTGACAATAGGTTGGAGCTCTCCTAAGCGAGGGGTCGGAGGTTCAAATCCTCTCGGGGACGTCTGACAGCGGTCCATGGTTCGCAGATTGTGCGGATCGTGGGCTGCTTTTTATTGGATTTATGTTTTCTTAGGGTTATGTGCAGATAAATCAATCGAAAACGGCCAAAAAAACAATCGCAAAAAAATACGATTGTTTTTTTGACCGTTTTTGCATATAATAATATAACAAAAAAATGGAAAGGATGGAAAGAGTATGCAGGAAACAAGAACGATAGAGTTTAAAGAAACGATTACAAATACTTTTTTAAAAACAGTGAGTGCCTTTTCAAATTACAATGGGGGAAAGATTTTCTTTGGAATTGATGACAGCGGGAAGGTAAAGGGACTGGCAGATGTAAAACAAGCATGTCTGGATATTGAAAATAAGATCAATGACAGCATTTCACCTCAGCCGGATTATACACTTGAAGCACAAAAAGATCATACAATAATACTTTCTGTTAAAAGTGGTGCATATAAGCCATATTTGTATAAGTCAAAAGCATATAAGAGAAATGATACAGCAACGATAGAAGTAGATGCACTGGAATTATCAAGACTTATTCTGGAAGGAAAAAATATACGCTTTGAGGAACTTCCATGTAAAGAGCAGAATTTGTCATTTGAAGTTTTAAATCATAAGCTGGAAGAGTGTGTTCATATCGAAAGATTTAATCAGGATACTTTAAGAACCTTGAATTTATATAATAATGATAATGGTTATAACAACGCTGCGGGGCTTCTGGCAGATAAAAATCAATTTCCGGGAATTGATATCATGAAGTTTGGTGAAAACATCAGCATTATTCAAAAGAGAGCAACTTTTGAAAATGTATCAGTTTTGGAAGAATATGATAAGACAATAGATGTATTCAGAGATTATTATCAATATGAGATAATAGAAGGCACTGACAGAAAAAAAATGGAAAAAATACCCGAGGCTGCATTCAGAGAAGCGATTGCAAATGCTTTGATCCACAGAGCGTGGGATGTGGAAGCGAGAATCAGAGTTTTGATGTTTGATGACAGAATAGAAATTGTTTCTCCCGGAGGTTTGCCATCTGGAATAACAGAAGATGAATATTTAGCTGGTAAATTGTCTGTTTTAAGAAACAGAATTCTTGCAAATGTGTTTTACAGATTAGGGTTTGTTGAGATATTTGGAACGGGAATTACAAGAATTAAACAACTTTATGAAACGGGACTGAAAAAACCAGATTTTGAAATCTCAGAGAACACTATTAAAATAGTACTTCCAGTTTTGGAAAAAGATTTAAATTTAACAGACGACGAAAGACTGATATATAAAAACTTAAGTAAAACAATGTTGAAGCCAATCAGTGAAATTGTATCACATGTCCCTTTTGGAAAATCAAAGACAACGGATATATTGAAAAGTATGATAAAAAAAGGTGCTGTAAAAGTTGAAGGAAGAGGTCGAGGAACGAAGTATATATTAAAATAGATGAAAAGCAATAGTCCCCTGCGGAGCTGCGACAGGCAGTGCGCAGGGGATTTGTTTTATTTGGTGACGGGAAGTTTTTCAAATGCATCAACCGGAAGAAGGTAGCGCATGGTGCAGTTTCCTTTGTAGGCTGGGGAGTTTGGGTATTCTCCCAGGGGTACGTATTTGCTTCCGTGTTTGTATCCGGATTCGATCAGCTGCTGGAGCTTGTCCAGGGTCATGGTATATACGTCGGTTTTGCGATCATCTTTATCTACGAAGATGATTTCATAATGGGACAGATCGATACCGGAACGGCAGGCGAATTCGATCATCAGGAAACAGAGGTCTTTGTTGAAGAGAAAGCTTGAACAGCTGCAGGATCAGGCTGCCGGCAGAGTCTGCGTCTATTTCTCCGAGGCAGTAGATTTCCCTTTGAGAGAGAAGGTCGTCCAGTACAGAGAGATGGAAATAGCCGTCGCTAGTTTCTTTGATGATCTGTGGCATATTGTAAGGGTTCATTTTCATAGTGATATTCCTTTCTTTTGATGAGTTTAAGTTGTTACAAGTCTTCACCCGCTAACCCCGCAGGGGTTTTATCTGATTTTGTTGAAATCTTTTTTTATCAGTGCGGCATATACCTGTGCCATAGGATAGATGAAGAGTGCATAAAGGCCCTGTTCAAAATATGCCCGGTCAAAATCTCCACAGGCATAGTATTCCAGGATGGCGGCATCCTGGCCATAGCCGCTATGGGACTGCTCCAGTCTGTTGTAAAGGTTTTTTGTTGGAGTGATTTTTGTCAGAGACATACTTTTCAGGCACTCAAAGTAGTCATAGAATGTGGTATTGTTCAGAAACAGGCAGAATGAATATCCAAGTTCTGAAGGAATCATGGCAGGAGGAGTATTTGCCATATTGTAACAGTAGAATTTGGCCTTGTATTCCTTGGAGTTTTCTATACGTTGTATCCGTTCCTGAAGAGGGATCCTCTGTTTTTCACCATAGACGATATGGGTAGAAGGGCAATGATTTACATATCTCCAGGCAGACTTCTGAAGCAGATCTTCTGGTGTATGGATTGAGCCATGAAACGGATCACCAGGGTCATAAACAGCCATATCGAAGATATCCAGAAATGGCTGATAGACAGCATTCAGAAGTTGCTTCCGAATGATCGCTTCGTCTCCTGTTGTAATACGTGCGGACGGCGACATTCCTGTCTGCTTTGCAACAAACTGAAATGCCATTCCTGTTGAGATTTCCGGAAATTTCCACTTTTGTTTGTGATTGGTAAATTCTTCCATTACAGAGACATATTCTTTCGGATGGCAGAACATGAAATCCGAAAATGGCATCAGGACAATCTTTTCTATGATGTTGCAGATCGCCAGAGGTTCTGTTGTATGAGCGTTGCGGATATTCTTTTTTCGCTGTTTGAGTGGAGTTTGTGTCAGAGTTATAGTTTTGTTGTTCATAGAGTTTCTCCTTTTTTTATTTTTGTTGGATGTTTTTTGGGGTTGAGGTTTCATGTGTTGCGTACCATACCATATGCAGACAGCGAGAAACTGTTTTTTACAGAAGACTTTTACAACATCATCACTTTGTATCACATATAGGAGTTATGGAAAATTATGAAGTACAATAAATAAAATCAATAATCAAGAAAGGAATTTGATATGTATTGATTTTCAGTTCCTGTTGTCTGCATATGGTGTGGTACGCTTTATTCAGTTTTTTATTATCATTGTTTCTCCCGACAGAGCAGCTGCGCTGCGATTTAGCTTTTTGTGTTTTCTGTTCTGTTGGGATTTTTGTTGTAAAAGGGCAATGCAATGCCACAGCAGCAGGGACCGACGTGTCCGACTTCTTCACATACTGCGGATACCAATATCTTATCTGTATAGACAGCTTTTACCTGTGAGTTAAAGTGAGCGAAAGCGGGCCGAAGTGCCCTTTTTTGTTGAAAGAGAAAATTTAATGAAAAATCAAACACATTGTTTTATTTTTGTTGTTCAGGATTTTCACTGTCTGTATATGATAATTTTGCAGGTACATCTCTATTGGATCATTGCATTACCTGTTTTACATTCTGTCTCCCGTCCGAGCAGCCTGGCTGCGTTAACTTTTTTGTTGGGAGTTTTGTTGTAATTCTGTTGTAATGCAATGTGGCCGCAGCCGGAACCGGTCCGCCTTTTTTCTGTTGGCTTTTTGTTGGTTCTGTTGGAAACGCAGATGCCGGTAGTATATTTTCACCTCCTTGAAGCGGCAGGCGGTCAATGCATTATTAAGATTTACATTTTATCTCCCGTTAAGCAGCTCTGCTGCTTCTGGTGGTTTCATGTTTTGTTGTTTTATTTTGTTGGAGATTTTTGCGTAAAAAATAATTAAATAAATAAAATTTACATATTAGAACATATACGATATGAAATATGCAATAAAATATATGGAATAGATTTGAAAAATTAAAGAAAAAGCGGATATTTACGACCATGCATCGAATTTTACACATGTTATTGAATCATTAATTATTACAATTTATTCATTAAATAATTGATATTAAATCATTGTAAACAAAAAATATAAACACATATTTTCTATAATATATAAATTAAAAACAACATTTTAACCGAATCAACTGCAAAGCAGTTATTCGGTTATGAGCAAGTAGCGAATGCGGATTGCGAATATCCGCTTGACTGGAAATATATTCGAAATAATTGCAATCGAAAATGAACAAATATATAATGGATGAAAAAGCGCAGAAATGGAGAAAACAGGCATAGATGTATAAAGAAGTACTTGATTATATCCGTGATCTTGGGAAAGAGAGAGCTTTGCCAGAGAAGGACAGACAAAAAGAAAGACAGGAAGAAGTCTGCGAATGTATGAATATGATCGCAGATGAAATATGCAGGATATATGGAAGCTATGGATTTACCTGGAACAGAGATGGTGATAAAAAACTTTTTGGTGCTGACTATCAATATGTTGCGAGATATTTAACTGCGGATATGAATGCAGCATCACCTGATCCCGAGATAAGTATTGGAATTTACGGGGAAAGAAGTCCTGAGAAGAAAGCTCGTTATTGTATCAGCATAGGCATAACGGATGGTATTTTACACGATTCGCTGACAAAGGATAATGAAAATACATTAAAGGACAAGAAAAAAAGAAGAGAAAAATATTACAGTTTTCTAAATGTTAAATGGAAAAAAAGATTTAGATCTTTGTTACCTGTATAAAAATTTATATGGTGGAAAAGTAATGTCAGATCCGGAAACCATATTTGTTCATAATGATAAGGATGAAGAACTTAAAAATGATGAACAAAAGAATATAAGTAGAATTGCAAATAAAAGAGTAGAGTCTGCAAAAAATGATGGAAAAGATATAGAACTTTGTTATCTGGTGGAATCCGAAACAGAAGATGGAAAAATCAGGACAGAAGGACAGTTGAAAAGAGAAGTAATAAATGGTGTAGGCAGCTTGCTTGCATATTACAGATATGTTCAAAATTATCCGGATAACGAAAAAGATATTCAGCCGTTAAAAACAACAAAAAATATGATTCTTTATGGACCTCCTGGAACAGGAAAAACATATACAACCGCTACATATGCAGTGTCGTTTTGTGATAGATTTTATACGTTGGATGCATTGAAGGAAATGGATCACAGCAAAATCATGGAAATCTATCATGAACTGGAACAGGAAGGAAGAATCGGTTTTACCACCTTCCATCAGTCTTATGGATATGAGGATTTCATAGAGGGAATCCGTCCGGTGCTGGATAAAGAAAAAACGGATGCACAGAACCAATCTGAAGAACAAAAATCGGAGAAATCCGGAAATCTGGAATATACCATGGAACCGGGCGTCTTCAAAGCATTTTGCGAAAAAGCAGAAAAAAGCGAAAAACCATACGTCTTCATTATTGATGAGATCAACAGGGGAAATATTTCCCGTATTTTCGGCGAGCTGATCACACTGATCGAGGAATCCAAAAGAAAGGGAGAAGCGGATGAGAGAAGTGTTATCCTCCCATATTCCGGGCTTCCGTTCAGTGTTCCTTCCAACGTATATATCATCGGAACGATGAATACGGCAGACCGCTCTATTGCACTTCTGGACACTGCATTACGCAGACGTTTTTCCTTTGTGGAGATGATGCCGGATACAGAGGTATTGAAGGATATAAAGATAGAAGTGCCGAAAATGCCGGATGCAGTTGATAAGAAAGCGGGCAATGCATCCACAGCTGGTGAGAAAACAGGCAATGCAGCAGGCAATGAAGGGAAAATCATCATAGATGTACAGAAACTTCTGGAAATCATCAATCAGAGGATAGAGGTTCTGTATGACCGTGAGCATACCATCGGACATGCTTATTTCTGCGGCCTTAAGGAGAATGCAACTCTGGATGGATTAAAAAATATTTTCAAAAAATCTGTACTTCCGCTGCTTCAGGAATATTTCTTTGATGATTACGAGAAGATCGCAATGGTGCTGGGTGATAATCAGAAAAGGAACCGCAATTACAAATTTATAGTAGAAGACAACGGAAAAGATATACATACCTTATTTGGAAAAGAACTGGAAACGGATATGCTAGATATGCTTCAGCATAAGAGATACATGATCAATGAGAAGGCTTTTGACTATGCAGAAAGTTATATCCAGATCTATGAACCATCCCGGAAGAATTGATGACAGAGCGTGAAACGTTATGAAAAAACGAGTAAAAACTGTAAAAGAATATGACGAGATCTGCAGTGAAAAAGCAGAAGGATATGTTTTTCTTCCGGAGAAAGATATGGATTGTCTGGTAGAATATGTGCAGACTCTGGGAAAAACTCTGAAAAAAGATGAGAAAGCTCCGGCAACGATCCAGTATAAATACAGTTATGAAAAAAAGTGTTCCATCCCGGTTGTCAAAATCCAGAAGTATGTAGGAGAGCTGGAACTGAAAAGCGGACTGCGGCTTCAGATTCTGCCAAAGATTTATTTTGGCGGCAGTGAGGATCGGACGAAACAGATCTATCTGGAGATGCTTAAGAGCACCTACAGGTTAACGGAAAAAGCGATGAACCAGATTTCTCTTGGAATGGGGGATATGGAACTGTTTGAGGTTTATATCCGGATGTATCTTGATGAGGCACAGATGCTGGTGAAACGGGGACTTCGTTCTGCATATGAAGAAAAAATGGATAACCTCAGATGCTTTCGCGGAAAGCTCCAGGTGTCAGGCCATATCCGTCGAAATATCGCACATAAAGAGAGATTCTATGTGACGTATGAGGAATTTACAAAGAACCGGCCAGAGAACCGACTGATAAAAACTACGTTAAAGAAACTGCAGAAAGTTACCACAGATGGGAAGAATAAACAGGATGCAAGAGAACTTCTTCTGTTTTTTGACGGGATACAGGAATCCGTGGATTACCGCCAGGATTTTGCACAGATAAGGATCGACCGGAATTCCAGAGAATATGAGAAGATCATGAAGTGGACAGAAGTGATCTTACAGGGAAACAGCTTCCTCAATTTTTCAGATGGGATCAAGAGCAGATCCATATTATTTGCCATGGACGAAGTTTTTGAGAATTATGTGGCATGTCAGATAAAAAAATATTTCAGAGAAAACTGGGAGGTATCTTCCCAGGATAAAAATTATTATCTGTTTGAAAAACCACGGGATTTTCAGCTGAGACCGGATATTGTAATGAAAAAAGGGGAAGGAAACAGAACTGTTATCCTTGATACAAAATGGAAAAGCCTTCCTGATATGAAAAACGAAGGATGGAGTGCCTTCAATAAAAAAGCCAGAAATGATATTTATCAGATGGTTACATATGCAAGCCGTTATGAGGCAGAGGAGATCTGGCTTCTCTATCCGAAAGCAAAGTATTCATACCAGTATGAAGGAATCAGGGACCGTTTTGAAACAAAAATTTATGGTCATACACTGGTGATCCATCTGTTTTTTATTGATCTGGAAAATATGGAAGAGTCTATGAAACGTTTATCTCAGGGACTTGAAGACAAAATGGCCGGGGAGGTGAAGAAGTATGAGTGAACAGGCATCCGGAAATTTTATTTCTGTTTCAGAGAGACTGAAACGGTTTAAACCGGCCAGTGGAAGAAGAACTGTAAAGCATTATCCTACCGGGATCAAAAAGCTGGATCAGATGCTTGGCGGCGGACTTTATGCAGGACTTACTTTTCTCGGCGCAAGACCAGGAATGGGAAAGAGTACCTTTGCGCTGCAGATCGCTTCAGAAATTGCGGCAGCCGGTTCGCCGGTACTGTTTTACTCCCTGGAGATGCCATCTGTCCGTATGGAGGCAAAAATATTAAACCGTGCCATTCATATGCGGTATCCGAACAGCTCCCTGACCGCGGACTGGTTTCTCAGAGAAGAAAACAATACAGGGAAACAGAAAGACTGGAAACTGGTAGAAAAGGTGGGAAAAGAGATCAGCGGCAGTTTTGACAAGATGTACATAAAAGAGCGTAAAAAGCTTTCTGTTTCGGGCCGGGATATCGTTCAGGATGTGGAAATGTTCATGAACGAAAAGAAAGAAAAACCGGTGGTTTTTGTAGATTACCTGCAGATCCTTTCTTCCTGCACAGGAAACAGAAACGCTACAGAGCGGCAGAAAAATGATGAAAATATCAATGAGCTCAGCGGCCTTTCCAACAAGTATGACCTAGCGGTTTTTGTGATCAGTTCCCTGAACAGAGAGTCTTACCGGGAGGAACAGAGATCTCTGAGAATGGATTCTTTTAAGGAGACGGGAGGAATCGAGTACTCTGCAAGCGTGATCCTGGGACTTCAGCCAAGAAATATCCGACAGCCTAAATTTAATTATGAACAGGAAATGTCGAAAGAGATCCGGGAGCAGGAGATTGTTTTTCTGAAACAGAGATATGGTATATCCGGGATGAAGGCGAATGTGAGTGTGGATTTCCATGCTGCGAAGGACCTTTACACAGAAAAAGGAGCATTCGGGAAAAAATCAGCTCAAAATGTTTCACGTGAAACAAAAATGGATAAGAAAAATACGGAGAATGCAAATGCTTTACCGAAAAAGAGCGGGAGTGCTTCAGAAAACACAACATTGCAGGATGTAAAAGCCAATGCAGATTCACTGAAAAATACAGAAACACAAGCCCTGGAAGCAGAACGCCCACAAACTCAAAATGCAAATCTGGAATATCCGGATGATCCGAGAGCACGTCTGGAGGAAGAATTTCGAAGTCTTTTGTAATATTCCGGGAACCGCAACAGAAGAGAGGAAAGAATAACCATGAAAATACCTGATAATATTTACATGAACATATGCAAAGTATTTCAGGAACTATATAAAAATAAATTTGTACCGAATGAACTGAATATCGCCGAGGTAGGCAGCCGCGGAAAAAATATGACATGCAGATACCGCATTACCGTTCCGGAAGAAATGGAGAGCGTGACATTTTCCTACTATGACGCGGTTGTTTATGATGCGGTCTACACCCTGTACAGAGCAAACTGTTCCAAATTTGCGCTGACAGATTTACTCCGGGTAATGTCCGGAGACGAGAAGGTACGTTTTTACAGCACAAAAGGCAGGATACAGAAAAGAGAGCAGAGGCTTCGGGATTCCCTGGAAAAACTTCGGAATACTACCATCGCCATTGACTACAGTGAAGAGGTACAGATGCGGGAGCTGAAAGATGACAAAGGGAAGCTACTGGAAGGTTTTGTGGCAGATTATCTGCTTCCTGTAGCAGTGGAAAAAAACGGGAAAGCATACTGGTTTCTGGAAGGCAGAGAGCTCCCGGTCTATAAATATGCGGAAGATATCGGACAGATGATCTGTGTGTTCCGGGAACTGCTTGATCCGGCAGCTCTCCTTAAAACAATGTTTCCGGATCAGGAATTTCAGGACAGTGAAGAAGGGAAAAAACTTCTGGAGAATGTAAAGTTTTCAAGTACAGATGAGATGATACTCCTGAAAAGGATCCTGATCCAGCGTCTTGAGATCATGAGAAATTCCAGAAACAATGCAGACGGCCGGCGAATTCGCTACTATGCCATGAAAGCAGATGAGGGAATCCTGCCCATGGCAGATATCCGCAGAGAAAATTTTGAGCAGGATATCCGGTTTGTCAGCGACAGGGGAAAAGTACGGTTCGAGAGCCGGGGCTGGAAGAATAAAGTACATGCGGTAAACAAAAAACTGTGTGCGATCCTGGATATCTACAAAAAATGCGGTTATGTGACAGAATATGAGCTTTTACGAAATGAACCGAGATCTCTGGTGAGAGGGTTGGAGATCCTGGGAGAGATCAAAAAGGTTGAAATCAGAAAAAACCGGGAAACGGAAACATCTGCGGAAAAAACTGCAGAACAGAAATGATTTGTGATATAATCTCCACAGCAAACAAAAGAAAGGAGAAGGGAAAGGGCGGAGTGTGTAAGGGAAAACACTCCGGAGAGTAACTGACAACAGTATAAGATAAACGAAGGAGAAAAAATGAGCGAAAAAACAAAACCCCAGGTAACTGCGGCAGATGACGATTATTCCATGGAAGCAGTGCCGGAAAGTGCGAGAAAAGGGTTCCGCAGCATGTTTTTTGTAATGCTGGGATTTACTTTCTTTTCCGCAAGTATGAGTGTCGGCGCGAAACTTGGAAACGGACTGGATCTGAACGGGTTTGCGGCAGCCTGCGTCATTGGTGGCGTGATCCTGTCCGCATACTGCGGAATTCTCGCGTATATCGGCTCTGATACAGGAATGAGCATGGATCTTCTGTGCAGAAGAGCTTTTGGAAAAAAAGGTTCTTATCTTTCCTCACTGGTACTTGGCCTCACACAGATCGGATGGTTTGGTGTCGGTGTTGCCATGTTTTCCATTCCAACTGCAGAATTACTGGGAATCAATAAATGGGTTCTGACGATCGTGGCAGGTCTTCTGATGACCATTACCGCAGCAACAGGAATGAAAGCGCTGGAGATTGTAAGTACGATTTCCGTACCGCTGATTGTGATCCTGGGGGTATATTCCATGGTAACAGCGGCAGCAGACGGCGGTGGCCTGGCGGCAGTATTTAATCAGTCTGCAGGATCAATTACTTTATTTACCGGTGTGGGATATGTAATCGGGTCTTTTATTTCCGGTGGTACGGCAACCCCGAATTTTATCCGTTTTGCGAAGAATAATAAAGTTGCCGTATGGACAACCGTGATCGCATTTTTCCTTGGAAATACCCTGATGTTCTGTTTCGGAGCTATCGGCGGCGCGTTTACAGGAAAAGATGATATCTTTTATGTTATGATTGCACAGGGCCTTGCGATTCCGGCAATTATCGTGCTGGGAGCCAATATCTGGACAACCAACAACAATGCACTGTACACCGGCGGTCTTGCAATCTCGAACATCACCAATGCAAGAATGAAGATCGCTACCTGTATTTCCGGTGTGATCGGTACAGCACTTGCGATCTGGTTATACTATAACTTCACAGGATGGCTGAATATCCTCAACTGTGCCCTGCCGCCCATCGGCATCACAGTGATCCTGGATTTCTTCCTTCGCCGTGACAAATACAGAGAAAAAAATGTACCGCTGCAGACAGCCAACTGGTTTAATCTGGCAGGTGTTGTGGCGGGTGCGGTAGCTGCCAACCTGATCCATGCAGGAATTGCGGCAGTAAATGCCATGGTAGTGGCAGCAGTGTTCTATCTGATCGGATTTGCGGCAACAAAACAGAAATAATCCTCAAAAACAGGCGAATGTATCTTTTTGAAAACATCTATTGAAATGTAAACATGCACTATAGTAACAACGTAGATACTATAGTGCATGTTTTTTTGCTGCTCTGCATTCAACGCAGAGCAGCAGTCAGGAGCAGAAATGCAGAAAATAGAATACGATAAAGTACGACAATTGGATAAAATCGTATTCCTTGCGCTGGGGCTTATTCTGGTAGCTTTGGTTATTCAGATGGCGATTCTGAACTGGATCAATAACAGGAATATATCGAAAATGTCAGAGGTATTGCTGGATCGTGTAGTCAACGTGATTGAGAAGAATGAACAAGACGAGAAGGATATGATAGCTTCTCTGAAAGAGGACTATATTGTGCGTGCCAAGGCAGTGGCCTATATTATCAATGCGAATCCGGAAGCAGAGAAAGATGTGGACGAACTGAAAAAGATCGCCAAACTTATGGCAGTAGATGAGATTCATCTGCTTGATGCTACTGGAAAGATCTACAGTGGAACCATACCGGAATATTACGGATACAGTTTTGATTCCGGAGAGCAGATGGAATATTTCAAACCAATGCTGGAAGATAAAACTCTTACCATGTGTCAGGATGTCACGCCGAATACCTCCGAGGGAAAAAAGATCATGTATGCCATTACCTGGGATGAAACCGGTACCCGTATGATCCAGGTTGGGATTGAACCGGTGCGGCTTCTGAATGAGGTGAAGCAGAATGAAATGTCTTCTGTTGTAACAAATATGCCGGTATACGAGGGAATCCGTATTTTTGTGGCAGATAAAGAATCCGGAAAGATTTATGGAGCGACAGATTCTTCTGATATCGGGAAAAAACTGGATGATATCGGCATAACAAAAAAGGGTGATGAGGAAGGTAAAATATTCACTGGTATCAATGAGATCGATGGTGAAAATTATCGCTGTTCTTTTTATATCACAGGAGATTATGCGGTGGGAGTTGCCTGCTCCAATTCTTCCAATGCGGAAAGTAATGCCATTGCGCTGCTGATCGTCGGGATTTATCTTACGCTGGCAGCAGTGGGAATTATTTATATGTATGTAAAGGTTAACAAGGCAAAAATCGATGAACTGACCGGCTGTTTGAATCGAAGAGCCTACAAGGATGAGCTGATCCACGGTGCGGCGGAATGCATGAAGCAGTGTTTTGGAAGCTATGGAAAGGTTTATCGGATTGGCGGAGATGAATTTGTCAGTATCATTTTTGTAGATGAAAGTGAACTCAAAAAAATAAGAGAAGACTTTGACGAAGTGATAAGCCACTGGTCAGGGGCAATGGTCAATAAAATATCCATATCCTGCGGATATGTTTACAGCAGGGAAAAGAACTGGGAATCTTTCGAAGAAATTGCCAGTGAAGCAGACATTCGAATGTATGAAGCAAAAGAAAAATATTATAGCGTAGAAGGCAGAGACAGAAGAAAATAAAAATACCGGCAGGTGAATGAGTACATAAAAAACTCATTTATCTGCCGGTATTTTGTTATTAAGGCTGTTTTTCGTCGATCATGGAGAGATATTCATAAATCGGATGAAAATCGCGGTCGCTGCACTGGCGGTAATATTGCAGGAAGATCCTTTCCATGATATTGGGAATCTGTGTTTCAATCGGCTCGAACAATATGATCAGATATTGCATGGAACTGTAGCGGGTACAGATATCCACGCGGCGGATTTTTTCACAGATGGCCTGCTCCATGCATTTCAGAGCGTGCTCAATGGCTTCGATGTTAGGCAAGGTATCAATGACTGTCTCCATGGTAACCATGACGAGGTAACAGCGGCAGTTACTGCGGTTGACAAGCTGGCTCATGTATTCATAATGGCGGGCAAAATCACGGTAATTCAGATCAAGTGCACCACGGTAGCTGCCACTTTCACGGAGAGAGTTCGCGATCAGCTTCAGATCTTTTCCAACGCTTGAGCTGGAAAGATCTCTGCGGTCCATCTGCTGATAGAAGAAAAACTGATTTTTACCATTTTGTTTTACGTAGTACAGTGTCTTATCTGCCTTTAGGTAGCAGCTTTCGAAGGAGTCCTCACAGGTGCACATGCAAAGGCCGGCAGAAAGTGTTGCGCACTGGATTTCCACATCGTTTTCGATAATGGAATGAAATTCCTGAAAAAGTTTGTGCATCTGTTCTGCAACTGCTTCATGAGAAACATCCGGCATGAAAATGAGAAATTCATCTCCGCCAAGACGGCTGGCAATGCCATGTCCTGTGTACTTGGCGAGCATATTGCCCAGAAGTTTCAGTGCCCGGTCTCCGGCGGTGTGGCCATAAATGTCATTGATCCGTTTGAGATTATCCATATCAAGGAAGATAAGGCAACCATTATGTTCCTGCATAAGTTCCGCGGCGAGACGTTCACCGAGGCTCCGCATGGGAAGCCCTGTGAGAAAATCGTAATTCTTGGTATCGGCCTGTGCCTTGATAGTAGTTACTACATCAGAGATGAACTTGCTGACGGTAAGCTGCATATCAGGAAAATTGTAGGAATCCGTATCTTCTGAATCGGAATCCCATTTTGGCAGCCGGTTTTCATCCATCAGTTTCAGGAATATATCGGTGATTTCAGGATCAAACTGAAGACCGCGGTTTTTGCGGATCTCTTCGTAAATGACATCACGGGAAAGTGCACTGCGGTAAATACGCCGGGAACTCATAGCGTCATAGCTGTCAGCCATGGCAACGATCCGTGCGTGAACAGGAATCTCTTTTCCGGCAAGTCCATCAGGATATCCATTGCCATCGTAACGTTCGTGATGGCCGCGGGTAACTTCGAGAACATGGGGAAGAAGAGTAACGTCTTTCAGGATCTCAGCACCAATAACAGGGTGCTTCTTAATAAGGCTGTATTCGTCATCTGTAAGCCGGGATGGTTTATTCAGGATTGAATCCGGAATACCGATCTTGCCGATATCATGTAAAAGTGCAGAATGTTTCAGTACCTGTATCTCTTCCGGTGACCAACCCAGTTCAGAGGCGATCAGTGCGGCGTATTCAGCAACCCGGTAAGAATGTCCACGGGTGTACTCATCTTTGGCTTCAATGGTTGTGGAGAGTGTCTGCATCATCTGAAGAGACATTTTTTCGGTTTGTTTTCGCCTTTTTTCAAGTTCGATCTGATGTCGCTGGATTTCTGTATCCTGGACATTTTTTAAGGTTCTTATAATGTTGACAAAAAGCAGGATCAGCATTCCGAGTCCCATAAAAATTCCGGACAGGGATGTTACAAAATATACGGAGATCCCTTCAACGCAGGTACATATGATGGAGGTAAGCAGACCTAGCAGAAGAATACGGTCTGCCTTATTCTGCCCGGCCCGTATATATTGAAAAAGATGTATAAATATAAGGATAAGTGTAAATGCAAGGAGCAGCTGCCCAACGGGAAGCGTTTCCATATAATCTGCTTTTTTCGTTACAGCCAGAACAGAACAGGCTGCAAAATTGGCAAGTGCGATCCAGCCGAGACATGCGTAAGAACGGTGGTGCTGCTCTTTCTGTATGCTGTCCGCATAAAGGATGATCGGAAGCGGGCTTAACAGGATCATAACGAAACACAGAGATCCCAGGGCGGAAGCGTTGGGAACCAGGAGCTGACGCATTTTTGATTCTCCAAGCATCCATATGGCACCCATGACCATACACCATCCCAGATATTCCATATCAAATCTTTTTTTGTATACCATTCCAAGGGCAAAGCTGAACAGAATGGAAATAATCCCGGAAAACAGAATAAAAAAGGCAATACCGGTGGACAATCCATATTCAGCGAAAATGGAAAGCCAGATATCGGATTTATTTCCACAGTAAATGGTATTTACAACCCCGGAATAATTGGAAGTATATGTAGTCAGCTCAATGCGGAGCTGTTTTCCGGCATCGCTGGAAGAAACCGGACAGAATATATAACGGCTGGCAGAATTTTTGCCGGCCAGCCGGGTTTCACGTGTACTGTAACTGGTGCGGAGTTCATTATTAATATAGACGTTTACATCCTGCAGGGAAGAACGGATGGCGATGTCCGTTTCCTGGAGAGTGTCCGGAAGCTGTGAGATGAGGACCATTGTTTCACCGGCAGGAACTTTGTATTTTCCGGGAACAGTAATTTTCTCGGAAGTTCCGTCAGATTTCTGCCAGATAAAGGTACCGGAATAAATAACGGGACCGGAAGACATTTCCTGAGAACGCTCATCTGCACCAAAAAACTGCATGAAAAGGAACCAGCCCAAAATGGCGATCATCAAGATATAAAAAAGGTATCGTTTTCCTCTGTCGAGGGTAAAGGCTTTTTCTTTCATAGGATATCCTCCTTGCGTCTGGGAGTTCAAAGTATGAGGAATAGTCACCTGATTATAGCTTTATTATAACAGAAGAAGTATTATAGCGGTTGTAATATTTGAGGTTTCGTACTAAAATAGTAAATAAGGTATAAATTGCCGTATAAACGGCAGAAAATGCACTATGACATAATTAAATGCACATAAGCACCCCCTGTTTTAACCGAATCAAGTAAGTCCCCTGCTTCAATTGCGAAAAGCAATAAGCAGTGAGTGGGGATTTGCACAAAACTGCAGGACAGGGGATGTGACTGTGTTTATGAGCATGTAGCATAGCGGAATGGAATGTCCGCTTTATGAGGGATTATGGAGTGAATTATAGCTATGATATATGCGGTTTTACTATGCAATAAAGAATGGAACATCGTGAAAATAAAGCAAAACGTATCGGGGCTGTCTTTGAAACCGGGTGACTGTCTGGCGGATGTGGTGCAGGATGCAGATGAGCTTACAGAAAACGATGAGAAGCAGTATTCGCTGTTTCTGACATTCAGAGAAAACGGGATGACATTATCAACTCTTGTACGGAGCTTTCAGGAGGGGAATCTGGTCATCCTTTCTCATGTCCGGAGTGATGCGGATTTTGTAGAATTTAATAATGAATACCTGGATTTTGTGGAATGGGTGGAGAATCATCTGGAAGGCTTTTATCATAGTGAATATTTTCAGATCCAGAAACTGAATAATCAGCTGATCGATTCGCAGAGAGCTTTGATCCGAAGTAAGAGAAATCTTGAAATGGCACTGGAAGAAAATAAAAAGATAAACCGGAAAATATCCGAAGCCAGACAGGCTGCAGAACAGGCGAGCCGGTCAAAAACGCAGTTTCTGGCAAATATGAGTCATGATATCCGGACTCCGATGAATGGAATCATCGGAATGTTAAATATTGCGGATCGATATGTAGATAATCCGGACGAGGTAAAAAAGTATCATCAGAAAATCCGGATGGCATCGGAATATCTGTTGTCGCTGATCAATGATGTTCTGGATATGAGAAAGATCGATCAGAAGGATATCATGCTGCTTGAGGAATCCGTGAATCTTCGGGATGTGATAGAGAATTGCCGGGATATTCTGGAAGCAAAAGCAGGGGAACAGGAAATTACTCTGGACACAACCGGAATGGCAGAATTTAATCCACCACAGTTAATGGCCAGTGAGGTGCATCTACGTCAGATATTTATGAATATCATCAGCAATGCGATCAAATATAACAAATATGGTGGAAAGATTTTTATTCAGGCGATCGTGCTGGAACAGACAGAAGATAAGGTCACATGCAGGTTTTCTGTTACAGATACAGGAATTGGTATGAGCGAAGATTTCCAGAAGCAGATGTTCGAGCCATTTACACAGGAACATGGAGAGAACCGAAGCGAATTTAAAGGTACTGGTCTGGGGCTTTCGATTGTAAAACGGATCATTGAGGAAATGGGTGGAGAGATCCGCGTAGAAAGTGAGCTGGATATAGGCACAAAATTTTCCTGGGATCTGACATTTCCAATTGATAAGGCAATCAATGAAAGGGCAGAAAATATTCCAGACAGGATAGTGACTCTGAGAGGAATCCGTGTACTTGCAGCAGAAGATAACAGCCTTAATTCTGAAATCCTTAAGTTTATTCTGGAAGATATGGGAATAAATGTGAATCTTGTAGAAAACGGGGAACTGGCAGTAAAAGCATTCCAAGAATCCAGGCCGGGAGAGTATGCTATGATTCTTATGGATATCATGATGCCGGTTATGGATGGATATGAAGCAAGCCGTATCATCCGAAATATGAAACGGCCAGATGCTGCAAAGATCCCGATCATTGCGCTGACTGCCAATGCTTTTGCGGAAGATATTGTCCGATCATCGGAAGCGGGAATGGATGCTCATATTACAAAGCCGATTGATGAGAATAAATTAAAAGAGTGTATGCTGCGGCTGCTTGCAAGTCGATGAGATACCTGGAAAAATATAATGTTTCACGTGAAACATACGAAGAAGTCCGGAGAAATCCGGGCTTCTTTTTTCGAGAAAAGTGTGAAGTGAACAGGAACGATTGTGGCTATGAGTGAGCTGCAAAACGGAATAAGAATGTCCGGTTTATATATAGATGTGGTATAATGCAGGTAGTGACTGCGGAGTAAAAATCATATATCTTTGCAGAATGGGAGGTAACATGAATATACAGATTTTTGGAACAAAAAAGAACTTTGACAGTAAGAAAGCAGAGCGTTATTTCAAGGAGCGCGGAATCAAATATCAGTTTGTCGATATGAAAGAAAAAGGCCTGAGCAAAGGAGAATTTACCTCGGTGTGTCAGGCAGTGGGCGGATATGAGAAGCTGATCGATGAGAAATGTAAAGACAGGGATCTTCTGGCTCTGATCAAATATATTGCGGAGGAAGACCGTGCAGAGAAAATCCTGGAAAATCAGAAAGTTCTGAAGCTTCCGATTGTCAGAAACGGCAAACAGGCAACAGTCGGCTATGAACCGGATATCTGGAAAAACTGGAAATAAAAGATTACCGGACATTTTGCAGAAAGCAAAAATAAATAAAATCGAAAGAGAGGAATACCCATGAGTAAAATTGTAAATATCACATCAAAAGAAGATAAGGATCAGAAACTGCAGGATATTGCGAATTCACTGCAGGAACTGAAAGATGTTATGGCTGAGGTGATCGAGGCATATGAAGAAGACAATGCAGACAGTCGAAAAATGGATACGCTGACAGAAGCACTGGATGCGCTGGAGGATGCCTATGAGGCAGTCAGTGATGTGCTGCTGGAGGAATTATAAAATATAAACGTAAGGATGCAGATCACAGATGAATTCTATTGTATTCATGAGCATGTAGTGAGCATAGTGAAATATTTGTTTTGCGGCAGATTTCGGAAGGAGGAAGCGAAATGGAAACTATGATCCAGACAGTGATGGGGGATATCACAAAGGTTACAGATGTGGAAGCTATTGTTAATGCGGCAAATAACAGTCTGCTTGGCGGAGGCGGTGTAGATGGCGCGATTCACCGGGCAGCAGGTCCTGGATTACTGGAAGAGTGCCGTACTTTACATGGGTGTGAAACAGGCGAAGCGAAGATCACAGAGGCTTATGATTTGCCATGCAAGTATGTGATCCATACAGTAGGGCCAATCTGGTGGGGCGGTCTTCGGGGAGAAGCAGAGGCGTTAAAAAATGCGTATTATAATTCACTCCAGGTAGCAGTGGAGCACGGAATCAGAAGCATTGCTTTTCCATCCATTTCCACAGGGGTTTATCATTATCCGCTGGAAAAAGCAGCGTGTATTGCTGTGCAGACAGTAAAGGAATTCTGTGAAACACATCCCGGAAAGATTGAGGTTGTCCGGTTTGTATTGTTTGGGTGGCGTACATTAAAAGTATACGAAAAAGCAGTAGAGGAAATCTGGAGGGAAGTATAAAGCATGCAGTATAAAGTGCTGAAAATCGAAGAAGACATCGATTTTGGCTGCGAAGAACGCCAGCCAGGGGAAAAACTTATGTCCGTTGTTCTGCTGGAGAGAGAAGATGGATGTGAAATGAGTCTGAGACATGATGACGGGCTCTTATATGAAAGAGATATCAATGAGGGAGATCTGGTTACACTGGATGAGAACCGTGAATTGTGGAAGGCGTAGAGCTATGTAGTGAAGAGGATATTTTTATCCGCTGGATTAAAATTTCACGGCGTTTACCGAAGTGATCAGGGTGAAAACATTTGCAAAAAAAATGTTTTCAGATATTCTTGACAGCTTCAGTAGGAAAAAGTAAAGTATAACGTGGAAATTGCTGAAAGGAAATATCTGAGATATGAAGAAAAAAGCATTTAAGGCAGCCTTTCCGTATACTTTGCCTATCTGCGTGGGGTTCCTTTTTCTGGGAATGTCTTATGGTTTTATGATGCGAAGCAAGGGATTTTCCTTTGTATATCCATTATGTATGAGCTTTTTTATCTATGCGGGGTCCATGGAATTTGTTACGGCAAATCTGCTTTTGTCAGCATTTAATCCGGTGTATGCGTTCTTTCTGACACTGATGGTAAATGCAAGACATCTGTTTTACGGAATTTCCATGCTGGAGAAATATAAGAATACAGGATGGAAGAAGTTTTATCTTATTTTTGGAATGTGTGACGAGTCATTTACAGTCAACTGTACCGTAGATCCTCCGGAAGATGTGGACAGAGGATGGTTTATGTTCTTTGTAAATGCGCTGAATCAGTTTTACTGGGTGACAGGAGCTACAGCAGGAGCACTTCTGGGATATGTGATCCATTTCAATACAAAAGGTATTGATTTTGTTATGACAGCATTGTTTGTGGTAATGTTTATCAATCAGTGGGAAGAGGCAGAGAATCACAAACCGGCGCTGATCGGAGTTGGATGCTCAGTGATCTGCCTGGTGATTTTTGGAAGCGGGAATTTTATTCTTCCGGCTATGGCATCGGTTATCTTATGTTTCCTGGGAATGAAACGATATCATGCGAGACAGCAAAAAGAGAGGATACAGGGATCAGAAGAATCTCCATCATAGAGAAGAATTCGAATGTAAAGATCCGGGCGTAGCCAGGGCAGGAGGAAGAAAAAAATGACGATGACAATAACACAGCAGATTATTACCGTTGCAGTAGTGGTGCTGGGAACGATGACAACACGTTTTCTGCCCTTCCTTATTTTTCCGGAGGGAAAAGAACCACCGGCTGTGATCACATATCTGGGGACAGTGCTGCCGTATGCAGTGATCGGACTGCTGGTGGTGTACTGCCTGAAAGATGTTCCGGGAAGCGGCCATTATGGGATACCGGAACTGATTGCCATTTTGTTTATCGTGGCACTGCATAAATGGAAAAAAAGCACTCTGCTCAGTATAGGCGGCGGTACGGTGCTTTATATGGTACTGGTGCAGACGATATTCGGGTGATCGGAATACGCAGAAAATTATAATGATGATAAGACATGAGGTAATGTATGGAGAATATGTTATCGCATGTCTTTTTTTGTTTTGTGGGTGGGGACTTGCTTGTATCAGGAGGAGTGCAAGCAAGTCCTGATAAACTGCGGAGCAGTTATTTGGTGTAGAGCTGCGTAGCGAAGCGGATTGCGAATATCCGCTTGACATGCGACGATTGGGCAAAAAAGAAGCGTGTACGTAATACACGGACAAATGTGTTTTTTACTTACTGAAATATATCTGGAATTTTATGGCTTTTTGGTACTTTTAGGGGTCATTTCAGCAGATTTACGGTGTGTTTTTCGGATGCTGTTTCAGGCAGTGTTCAGGGTGCATGTTACGGAAATAACAAAAATGAGTATCTTTTGCATTAATATTGAATAAGAAGATGGAAAGATGAAACATGGATTTATACCATAAATACGCTAATTACAAGAGTTTACACATCATATCTGAAATGCCATAAAATGTGAATAAATTAACACATAATTTTAAAAATATACTCAAAATATAACCATGCTATATTGACAAAAGTAAAAAGAAATGATAACATGTGACCAGAACAAAACGAGAACGACAGAAATTTATGCAATGAAAAAATAAAAAGATAAACACGAAAGGGGTATCTTGAAAATGGCTGAGATCAAGAAAATGGGTTACTGTGTAAACGGTGAGTGGAAAGAGTCAAAAGCAGAGAAATACATGGATGTTACAGATTCCAGTACAGGTGAGGTGATCGCGCAGGTTCCTTGTTGTACACCGGATGAGGTAGAAGAGGCGATCGCTTCCGCGCAGGCTGCATTCCCGGAATGGTCCTCACTTTCTCTTGCAAAGAGACAGCAGTATATGTTCAGATGGAGAGACGTTCTTTATGCTCATAAAGAAGAACTTTCCGTACTTTGCGCAAAAGAGCTTGGAAAGAACATCAAAGAGGCAAGAGGAGATGTTCAGAAAGCGATCGAGCCTACAGAAGAGGCATGTGCACTTCCGACAATGATCCAGGGCGATGCTGCAATGCAGGTAACTACAGGATATGACACAGCTACATATCGTAAACCACTTGGAGTAACTGCTGGTATTGTTCCGATGAACTTCCCTGCAATGATCCCATGGGGCTGGATGGTTCCGCTTTCCATCGCATGTGGAAATACAGTAGTACTGAAAGCAAGCTCTCAGACACCGCTGACAGCTATGAGAATCATGGAGCTGTTCTATACAGAGGGTGGATTCCCGAAAGGTGTTGTAAACCTTGTAACATGCAGCCGTGTAGAGGCTGATATCCTTCTTACAGATGAGAGAGTAAAGGCTGTTACATTTGTAGGTACAACAGGTGTTGGTAAACAGGTATATTCCAAAGCAGCAGCTCATGGCAAACGTGTTCAGGCACAGTGTGAGGCAAAGAACCATGCACTTGTACTTGAGGACTGCAACCTTGAGGCTACTGTTAATGCGATCATCAACTCCACATATGGATGCGCCGGTATGAGATGTATGGCTCTTCCGGTTGTATGCGTGCAGGAGAGTATTGCAGATGAGTTTGTTTCCCTCCTTAAGAAAAAAGCAGAAGCCATGAAACTTGGATGTGCATATGATGAAGCTACAGATCTCGGTCCTGTAGTAAATGCAGGCCATAAGGAGAAGATCTGCAACTGGATCCAGAAAGGTATCGATGAGGGCGCAGAGCTTGTACTTGACGGACGTAATGTAGTAGTTCCGGGATATGAGAACGGATTCTTCGTAGGACCGACAATCCTTGATCATGTAACACCTGAGATGACAGTAGGAAACCGCGAGATCTTCGGACCGGTAACCTGCATCAAACGAGTAAAAGATTATGAGGAAGGTATTGCGATCATGAATGCCAACCCATTTGCAAACGGTTCCTGTATCTTTACACAGAGCGGATATTACAGCCGTAAATTCGCTATGGAGACAGACGGCGGTATGGTAGGAATCAATGTAGGTATCCCGGTTCCGACCGCATACTTCCCATTCTCCGGAAATAAAGATTCCTTCTTCGGTGATCTGCATGTTCTCGGAAAAGACGGATATCGTTTCTTCACAAGAGCAAAAACAGTTACAACACACTGGTTCGATGAAGCTGCCGGAAAGAGAAAAGTCGGCACATGGGAAGGAAGTACTGAGGCATAAGAAAGCTTCGAAAATAAATCCATGACACTGTAAGGCAGACCATGTAAAGTCTGCCTCTCAGATAAAATCCTCTAATGAGATGAGCATATTCAAAAACGGTGCATCTGCTGAACTCCTGGCAGGTGCACTGTTTTTGCCTGGCTGAATATCTGAATGGTTTTGCGGCGGATCATAAAAAAGTGTATCGGTGACAGAAATAAAGGATGTCACCGATACACTTTTTTGGTGCGTATGTTTTGTGCGTATGCTACCGGACTGGCGTATCTTACGGTATGCGGCTCATGATGAAAAGATCAGTCGATCGTCATAACACGGATGCCGTGTTCCTGGCAGAAATTATCGTATTCTTCCGGAAGTGCCTGGTCGGTTACGATGGCGTCCAGTTTTTCCATTGGAGAATAGGTCATAAGTGAGATCCGGCCGAACTTGGAATGGTCAGCAAGAAGGATCATGCTGTTGGCGTTCTCTGCAATGGCTTTCTTTGTGATGTATTCTTCGGCACTGGCGTTGGTGAGTCCGCTCTTCATCGTTACGCCTGTGCAGGCCATAAAAGCCATGGAAATGTTGTAAGTCTGCAGATAATCGTTGATATCAGGGCCTGTGAAAGACAGGGTCTTGCGGTTCAGTCTTCCGGGAACGGAAATGATATCCAGGTTCGGATAGGATGCTGCCTTGTTGAAGATAAGCAGGCTGTTGGTAAGGATCGTGCAGTGCTTATCCGCAATAAAATCAACCAGATTCAGACAGGTTGTACCGGTATCGATATAGATGGTGTCGTCTTCTGCCACAAGTTCTGCGGCACGGCGGCAGATTTCTTTCTTTTCTTCAGGAAAACGTCCGCCACGCTCTTCGTAAGACAGAAGGGGGAGAGTCTGTGGAGTTTCAAGTGCTGCGACACCACCGTATACTTTCATGATACTGCCGCGTTTCAGAAGGATGTCGACATCTCTTCTGATGGTGTTTTTGGATACGTTAAATTTTTCACATAATGTATCGAGAGAAGCGTTCTTATGCTCCAGCACATATTCTTCGATCATGTCCAGTCGCTGTGATTTCATAGAGGTCTACCTTCTTTCTATTGGTTAAGTCTTGGTTATATTTTATCATAAAAGAAGGCGGAGATAAAGTGCTTTTATGAGAACATACCAAAAAAATTGAACGCAGATCCTGTGCGGGACCTGCGTTCAGAAATGACTGGTGTAAGAGCATTGCAGATGATCAGTTTATATCGGGGATTATTTTCCGAAAAACAGTTCCATATCTTCTTCCACGCTGCTAATTCCTGCAATACCAAAATTGTTAACCAGAATTTTGGTTACATTTGGAGAAAGGAAGGCCGGAAGTGTTGGTCCAAGGTGAATATTTTTTACCCCGAGGGAAAGCAGCGCCAGGAGAACGATCACGGCTTTCTGCTCATACCAGGCAATGTTGTAGATGATCGGAAGCTTATTGATATCCTCAAGGCCAAAAACTTCCTGAAGTTTCATGGCGATCACTGCAAGGGAATAGGAATCGTTGCACTGGCCTGCATCCAGAACTCGTGGGATGCCGTTGATATCTCCCAGATTCAGTTTATTGTAGCGGTATTTTGCACAGCCTGCGGTGAGGATCACGGTGTCTTTTGGGAGCGCCTGGGCAAAATCGGTGTAGTAGCTTCGGGATTTTGCCCGGCCGTCACAGCCTGCCATGACTACGAATTTACGGATGGCACCGGATTTTACGGCATCTACGATCTGATCTGCCAGGACGATCACCTGATCATGGGCAAAACCACCGACAATTTCACCATGCTCGATTTCGGTTGGAGCTGCACAGCGTTTGGCGTGGCTGATGATTTGTGAGAAATCTTTTTTGCCGTCAGGCCCGGGTGTGATGTGGGTGCAGCCTGGATAACCGGTAGCACCTGTGGTGTAGATCCGGTCTTTGTAGCTGTCCTTTGGCGGAACGATGCAGTTGGTGGTCATGAGGATGGGACCGTTAAAGCTTTCGAATTCTTCTTTCTGTTTCCACCAGGCGTTTCCATAGTTTCCTGCAAAGTTCGGATATTTTTTGAACGCCGGATAGTAGTGGGCCGGAAGCATCTCAGAGTGGGTGTAAACGTCAACGCCGGTTCCTTTTGTCTGTTCAAGCAGCATTTCCAGATCGTGAAGGTCGTGGCCGGAAACCAGGATTCCGGGATTTTTGCCTGTGCCGATATTTACTTTTGTAATTTCCGGATTTCCGAAAGTTTCGGTGTTTGCCTGGTCGAGAAGGGCCATTCCACGGACACCGAATTTTCCGGTTTCCAGAGTGAGAGCGGTCAGTTCCTCTGCTGTGAGACTGTCGTCCAGAGTTTTTGCCAGGGTGCTCTGGATAAAAGCATCCAGTTCCGGATCTTCACGGAGAAGTGCGTTTGCATGGCTGGTGTAGGCGCAGAGTCCTTTCAGGCCGTAGGTGATCAGCTCGCGGAGGCTTCGGATATCCTCATTCTTTGTAGACAGAATGTTGGTGACATATCCCATGGACTCGTAATCCGCAGGGCTTTCCGGGTGCCAGAGTGCGGCAGCGGGAAGGCTTTTTCTGTCAGAAAGCTGAGAGAGAAGCTGTTCTTTGGCCGAAAGGGTTTCGCTGATCTTTGCAACGATGGAATCTTTGTCGAAATTTGCGTTTGTGATGGTGGTGAAAAGATTCCGGATCACCATATGATTGATATAGGAAGGGATTTCCCGGCCTTCGCCCCGAAGTGCGGTGGTGATGGCGGAAAGTCCCTTTGTTACGTAAACGAGAAGATCCTGCATGGCAGCTACGTCAGGCTTTTTGCCGCAGACACCGGAGATGGTGCAGCCGGAACATCCGGCGGTTTCCTGACACTGATAACAAAACATTTTTGGTTCCATAAAGTATACCTCCTGTGGTAAGTGGGTGGGCCTTTGAAAATAAAGACCTGCTTTTTTTAGTGTGGTTTATTTTGGATTTTTTATCCCTGAAGTCATTGGAAAAGGCTGCATCGCAGTGTTCTCAGATGTGAATCTCTGTGTCAGACGGAAACTCTGGAGTCAGAGGGGAATGTATCTCTGATATGGAACACGGATCTGGATATCTGGTATGCTTTCAGGTGATGGAGAAAGGATAGCATGTGCCGGTGGAAAAATCGGTAACATATGATACGAAAAAAGACCTTGACGGAATTCTTTTTTAAATGTAATATGAAAACGGTTTTCAAATTCATATTGATTTAACCAAATCAAGCAAGTAGCGAAGCGGATTGCGAATATCCGCTTGACGTATGGATGACTGACCGGCCATAAAGCTGTGTATGAAAATACAGACGATGAAAAAATTTGTTATGGAAGGTGCAGTTGACGGAAGAGAGTGAACTATATGGAAGAAAAAATGAAATACAGTACCAGGCAGCAGAAGCTGATCCTGGAGTGTCTGCAGGAATATGGAGATACGTTTTATACGATTGACCAGTTTATGGAGATCCTTCGTGGAAAAGAGATCCGGATCGGAAGGACAACGGTGTACAGAGGTCTGGAGCGTCTGCAGAAAGAAGGGGCTGTGCTGAAAGTTCCGTCTGTGGAGGGAGCACCGGCACAATATCGGTTTATCCGGGATGAGGAACGGAAGAATTATGGTAAGCTTGTGTGCCTGGAATGTGGGCATACGATTCCTCTGCAGTGTGGATGCATTGACCATTTTGTGGGACATGTGCTGGATGAGCACGGGTTTGAGATTGATCAGAGCCGGACGATCTTTTATGGATATTGTGATGAGTGCAGGAGGAAGAAATGAATTTTAACAGAGGGAAGATGGCTGCGGCAGCGGTTCTGGCGGCAACGCTCCTTGTGGTCGGAGGTGTGACCGGTTATGGATTGCACAGGGCCGGAACAGTGGGGCAGCCGTTTGTGGATGATGGCCGGCTGAAAGTGATGGCCAGCTTTTATCCCATGTATGATTTTGCCCGGAAGGTGGGCGGCGATAAGATCCAGGTGAAGGATATGGTTCCTGCGGGAACGGAGCCTCATGACTGGGAACCTGCGGCGACGGATATCCGGAATCTTGAGGATGCGGATGTTTTTGTCTACAATGGCGCGGACCTGGAACACTGGGCGGAAGATGTGCTGGACACTCTGGAAAATCAGGATCTGGTGGTGTCTGAGGCATCGGATGGTGTGGAGCTTCTGGATGGAGGTGAGGATCATGCTCATGGCGATAATGGAAAAGATCCCCATGTCTGGCTGGATCCCATGCGGGCGAAACAGGAGATGGCGAATATTAAGGATGCTTTTGTAAAAGCGGATCCGGAGAATAAGGATTATTATGAAGCGAATTATGAGAAATATGCCGGTGAATTTGACGAGCTGGACCAGGAATTCCGGGATGGCCTGAAAGATACAAAGAGCCGGGATATCATCGTGGCTCATGAGGCGTTCGGATATCTGTGCAATGCCTATGATCTGACACAGCTGGCGATTGAAGGCCTGACACCGGATTCAGAGCCTGATCCTGCCAAGATGCAGGAAGTGATCGAGTATGCGAAAAAATATGACATCCATACCATATTTTTTGAGGAACTGGCAAGCCCAAAGGTGGCGAAGACTGTGGCGAAGGAAGTGGATGCTGTGACGGCTGTGCTGAATCCTATTGAGGGATTGAGTGAAGAAGATATAGAAGCCGGCGAGGATTATTTTTCTGTGATGAGGAAGAATCTGGAGGCATTGCAGAAGGCACTGAACGGAAGCCGTGAGGCAGCAGTTGCTGAGAACAAAGGCTGTTCTGAAATGTAGAACTGCTGTTGCGATAAAAGGAGAAATTATGGGAATTTTGATAGAAAATCTTTCGTTTCACTACACAGGAACGCCAGTGCTGGAGCAGGTGAACCTGGAAGTAAAGGATGGTGATTATGTCATTCTTACCGGTGAAAACGGAAGTGGAAAAAGTACGTTTCTGAAGCTTCTTCTGGGTGAGCTGAAAGCCCAGGAAGGAAGCATTACCGTAAATGGAAAAGATATTTCTGCCACATTTGGAAAGGGAGATCTGGGATATGTTCCGCAGAACAGTATCAGCAGAAATCAGAATTTCCCGGCCACGGTAGAAGAAATCATGATGACAGGCGTGTATTCCTCTTCATGGAAAGCACGTTTTCAGGTGAAAAAAGAGATTCCACGTCTGAAAGCCGCACTTGCGGAGATGGAAATGGAAGAGTTCTGGAAAAGAAGGATCGGAGATCTTTCCGGCGGGCAACAGCAGAGAGTCATGCTGGCACGCGCACTGGTGGGAAATCCGAAGATCCTGATCCTGGATGAGCCTACCACAGGTATGGATACAGTTTCTGTGAAAGCACTTGCAAAAGTTCTGCAAAAGCGGAATGAGGAACAGGGGCTGACCATTCTTATGGTCACTCACGGAAATTCCAAGGAGTTTAAAGGAGCCAACCGGTTTTTCAAGGCGGAAGAGGGGAGGATTGACGAGTTATGAGTATTTTACAGTATGGATTTATGCAGAGGGCTTTTCTCGTTGGAATCCTTCTGGCTGTGATCACGCCCTGTATCGGGATCACCATTGTTCTGAAACGGATGTCCATGATCGGAGATGCGCTTTCCCATTCTTCTCTGGCCGGTGTTGTGCTGGGACTGATCCTGGGAGTGAATCCGGTAGCCGGTGCGGTAGTGATGTGTATTGTGGCAGCCCTTGGAATTGAAGCGATCCGTAAAAAAATCCCACGGTATTCTGAAGTTGCAATTTCCATCGTCATGTCCGCCGGGATCGGACTGGCAGGTGTGCTGTCCGGTTTTGTGGAAAACGGCGCAAGCCTGAACAGCTTTTTATTTGGAAGTATTGTGTCCATCAGTGAAGGAGAGCTGGCATTGGTAGTTGTGATCAGCGTGCTGGTTCTGGCAGCGGTGCTGTTTTTTTACAGAGAACTGTTTTATATTGGATTTGATGAAAATGCGGCAAGGATTTCCGGCGTTTCCGTGCGGAATATTAATTTTCTTTTTACCATTTTGACGGCGCTGACCGTTTCCATTGCGTCCCGTACGGTAGGAACGCTGATCGTTTCTTCCATGCTGGTGGTTCCGGTGGCATGCGGGATGCAGATGGCGAAAAGTTATAAAGGCACGTTGGTGTGTGCCATTGCTGTGGCGGTATGTACTACGGTTATTGGTCTGTTTCTTTCTTATTATGCGGGACTGAAACCAGGTGGAATGATCGTTCTTCTTGAGGTTGCATGGTTTGTAATTGTGATGGCCGTGAAAAGTTTTAACAAATAAAACACATTTTTCCCACAAAGTAAACACAATTAAAATCTATACTTTGAAGCATCAAAAGGAAACAGAGAAGAAATTTTTTTCCAGGGAGGGACTTAATCATGAATAACAACAGAAAATTAAAAATAAAGAAAATGATGAAAAAAGGTGCAACCATCAGCCTGTGTGCAGTACTTGCAGGTGGCATTGGTGTTGGTGCATATGAAGGTGTGGATTATTTTACAGGAGCACAGTCTGTACAGGCAGCTACAGATAGTTCCGAGAAGCTGACACTTATGAAATCTGATAAAAAGTCAGATAAGAGTACCGAAGATACAACAGATACAAAATCTTCCGATACCAAGGGAAGTCTTGATGTATCCGAGGTTGCTGAGGGGGCAATGCCTTCTGTAGTTGCGATCACAACCAAGTCTGTTCAGGAGGTTCAGAATTATTACAGCATGTTTGGTTCCCAGTATGCGCCAAGCCAGGAGCAGGAAGTTCAGGGCAGTGGTTCCGGTATTATCATCGGTAAGACAAAATCGGAGCTTTTGATCGCAACCAATTATCATGTTGTGGATGGTGCGGATACTTTATCCGTTGCTTTTGCAGATGGAAGTGCTTATGAGGCTACTGTAAAAGGCTTTGATGAGAACGAGGATCTTGCGGTTGTGTCTGTTGCAACCAAAGATGTTTCTAATGACACGATGGATGCGATTTCTGTTGCAAAGATCGGAAGTTCTGATGATCTGAAGATTGGTGAGCAGGTTGTTGCTATTGGTAATGCACTTGGTTATGGCCAGTCTGTTACTACTGGTATTGTCAGTGCAAAGAACCGTAAGACAGATTCTTCAGGTCAGATTGAGTCCAGTGATTCTACAGATAACAGCAGCAGTATCAATAAGGGTGTGAATCTGATCCAGACGGATGCGGCTATTAACCCTGGTAACAGTGGTGGTGCGCTTCTGAATATGGATGGTGAGGTTGTTGGTATCAACTCTTCCAAACTTGCTTCTACGGAGGTTGAGGGTATGGGTTATGCCATTGCAATCTCTGATGTTGCGGATTCTCTTGAGAATATGATGAATGCCAAGGCAAGGGATAAAGTGGATAATCATGGTATTCTTGGTATCACAGGCAGCACGGTCAGTGATGAGGCTGTTCAGATTTATGGTATTCCGCAGGGTGTGTTTGTTTCTGAGGTGACTGAGGGTGGCCCGGCTGATGATGCGGGTATTACCAAGAATATGGTTATTACGGAGTTTGATGGTAAGACCATTACCAGTATTGATCAGCTGGTTGAGCTGCTTCAGTATTATGAGCCGAAGGAAAAGATTGATGTGACGGTTGCGGTTCTGGATGGTAATGAATATAAGGAGAAGACGCTTACTGTGAAACTTGGTAAGGATGATAGTGCTAGTAAGGATAGCTCTGAGGAGAGTGCGGCACAGGATAGTCAGGATTCCCAGGATTCTCAGGATGAAAGTATCGAAGGTGGACAGGATGGTTCTGATCAGGGAGATGCAAATGCGTTTGCGGATGATGGTGAGGCCAGTCTGTTCAGGGATTTTGAGCAGAATGGGTTGAGGGATTGATACGGAAACCAGTTGTGACAGACATAGATGAGCATGTGAGATAGATATACATATAAAAATGAAGGCTTCGTGGCTGACCCGGGATTGGGTGGCTGCGGAGTCTTTTTTTGTGTGGGGGTGTGGGGCTGGCTTTTCCGGGCGGGATGGGAGAGTGGTGAAGTGGTAGTGTGGTTCAGGAGGAATGGTTGAGTGGTTTTCCGGGAGTTGGATGAGCCATCAGCGCTGCGCTGGATGGCGTGGAGGAAAGGCTGAGTTTCCTTGTGGGATGACGGGAGGGGGGCCGTCGGCGCTGCGCTGGACGGCTTCTATTGCATGCGTAAACGTAGGTTTAGATCCCCCATGATAACCTTGTTCCATAGTTCTGGACGGCTTTTATCGCATACGGAATCTCAGGAGTTCCCAGCGGGAGGTTACGTTGGTTTTTCGGAAGATGTTCTGCAGGTGTTTCTGTAGGGTGTTTTCGCGGATGCCGAGAGACCCTGCGATTTCGTCGTTGTTGCGGTACTGGTAGATTTGTTCGGCAATCTGGAGTTCGCGGTTTGTGAGGTGGCAGGTGTTTTTCAGGCGGGCGAGGGTTTGTTTGAGGTCGTTGGTCTGGGGCAGGCTGTGGGTAATCTGGTAGAGGACGGCGTTTAAGTGCATGCCGATGGCCTGGAGGTAGAACATGTCTTCATTGGTGAAAGGGCCGTCTTTTTCGGTGCGGAAGAGGGTGAGGATTCCCAGGAGTTCCTGCTGGTAGACACTGGCGTATTGCATGGAGTCGAAGATGTTGTATTTGCGGTAGCAGTGGACGTAGAGGGGGGAGTTGAGGCGCTGCTGGTCTTCCAAGAGATCGCTTTCGCGGACGAGGCGGGGTTCCCGGGAGTGGAGGAGCCAGAGGAGGTGGTCTTCGTCTGCGACCTTCATGTATTCGTTTTCTGCTTCAGTGAAGGCTTCGGGGATGCAGATTGGGGTGGTGAGGCGGATGGTGTCCGAATCTTCGGTGGTTTCGTGGAGGAGGATGCTGGCGTAGCTGTAGGGGATGACCATTTTCAGGCGGAGCAGGAATTTTGCTTTGATTTCGTTAAGGCTGGTGCAGGAATAGAGATCGTAGATCATGTCGTTGATCATAAGAAAGGTGTTTTTTTCCATGGTTTTTCTCCTTTTTTTGGTACAGTGGTTGCTGTTTTTTAGTTACAAAGAGATCAGGGTTATGGATATGCAGTGGATTGTAACCGTAATGTTTGTCTTATTTTTGGATAAATCTTACTGGTTTTCCAGATTTGTGAGTACTGATTTCATTTGAAGTTAGTATACTATCACATATACTTAAAATCAAGTATATATACTTAAAAAACATTAATTTAACTACCGAAATTAAGCATTGTATCAGAGTGTGAAAAATAATAGTATATCAGTATCAAAATAATAAAAAACACGAAACGTACGATGGTGTATTGATTGCGGAAACGCAATGAATACGCCATTTTTTGTTTCACGAAAAAGACTGTTGATGCAAAGGGGCATATCCGTTTAACGGGTATGCCTCTTTCTGGTTTACAGAAGGAAAGGGGAGAAAAAAATGAATAGTGTGGCCTTTTTGGCAGTCTGATCGCACTTCTTCAGGAGTCGAAAGGCACTTTTGGTTTCCAGAAACTGGTTTCGAAGTTCTGTAATACCGAGAGAAAAACCCTTCTTACTACTTTTGTTATGGGTATCCTGATCTTTGTGGATGATTATCTGAATGTGCTTTCCATCGGCGTCTGCATGAAAGGTGTCTGCGACAAACGTAAGATCCCCAGAGAGGCGCTGGCTTATATGCTGGATGCCACCGGTGCTCCGGTGTGTGTACTGCTTCCGTTTTCTACATGGGCTGTTTTTTACGCAAGTCTTTTTATTGACCAGGCAAGTGTGAAGGTGCTGGGATTTAAAACCGGTATCCAGGCTTATATCCACGCGATTCCGTATTGCTTTTATCCGATCCTTACCATTGCTATTGTTTTCCTCTTTGCGCTGGGTGTGATGCCGAAGCTTGGTGCTATGAAAAAAGCCTATAAACGTGTGGAGGAGACTGGCAAGGTTTACAGCGATGCCAGCAGAAAATATAACCACGATGACAGAAAAGGTTATGAGGAAGAAGGTAACATCTGGAATTTCGTGATTCCCATGGGTGTGTTGGTTGCCATTGCTATTGCGACAAGCAACCTGCTTCTGGCTGTTGTGGTTTCCCTGATCGTTTGTTTCGTGCTTTATGTACCGCAGAAAGTGGTTGCGCTGGATGATTTCTTTAATCTGGTTGTCCGTGGTTTTGCAGATATGCTTCCGATTCTGATCCTTCTGGTCATTGCCTTTGTACTTCAGAAAGTAACGGAGGGAATGGGAATGACAGATTTTATTATTTCTGTTGCAAAACCGCTTCTCTGGGGCCCGGTTTTCCCGGCAATCGCTTTTGTTCTGGTTGCGGCACTTACCTTTACTACAGGTTCTCTCTGGGGCATGAGCGCAGTAGTTGCACCTATCGTATTTCCACTTGGTGCAGCCATCAGCGCAAATCCGATCCTTATTATGGCAGCGATCATTTCCGGTGGTGCATTTGGAAGCCATGCCTGCTTCTATACAGATGCGACACTTCTTTCCTCCCAGAGTGCAGGAATTGACAATATGGAACATGCGCTGACACAGCTTCCATATGTAATCATTGCAAGTGTACTTTCTGTTGTGGGATTTCTGATCTGTGGTTTTGTGATGTAGGAGGTATGGCTTATGGGAAAATTTATTCTGAGAAGTAAAGCTGTTTTTACAGGTCTTGAAGATTTCCCCAGACCGGCAGCCATCGCAGTAGTGGACAAAAAGATCCAGGCGGTTCTTCCCTGGGATTTCCAGAGAGATAAGGATTATGCGGACTGGCCTCTTTACGATCACGGAGAAAAAATGATCATGTCCTCTTTCCTGGATGCACATACCCATCTTTTTTCCGGAGCCATTGATGGCAGCAGATATGTGTGTTCAGATTTGGGAAAAGGACGTTCCCAGGCAGAATGTGTAAAGATCATTAAGGAATTTGCAGATGCACATCCGGATTACAAAAGAATCCGAGGTTCCGGATGGTTTATCACCAACTGGGGTGACGAGCCGCTTCCGGATAAAAGACTTCTGGATGAGGCCATTCCCGACAGGCCGGTGTATCTTTTCTGTGCGGACTGCCACAGCATGTGGCTGAATTCCAGAGCACTGGAAGAGGCAGGGATCGATCCGGACCGGAAAATGGATAACGGTGTAAATGTAAAGTTTGAAAATGGTGAATTAAGCGGCCTTCTTCTGGAACCGGCAGCGTGTGAACCGGCCCAGAAAAAATATATGGAATTTTCGGAGGAAGAGATGCTTGAGATCCACCGGAATTTCCAGGATGTTCTGGCTGACTACGGAATTGCCGCGGCAAGTGAAATGTTTGCCGATGATTACACCGAAGAAACCATGAAAAAATACGATATCCTGAAAAAACTGGACGAGGAAGAAGGGCTTAAGGCACAGATCTTTTCCTACATGAAACTTTTCGGGTATACGGAATTTTCGAAGTATTTTAAATTTCAGAAGCATTTTGATTCCCCGCATTTTCACATTGCGGGGGTAAAGGGTTTTATTGATGGCGTGACGGAGACTTACACAGGACTTCTTTTGGAGCCTTATACCGATAAGCCGGAGACCTGTGGCGAGGGACTTCCGTTATGGCCGGAGCGGAAAATGAAGAAAGAGATCATTGCGGCGAACAAGGCAGGGATCCAGGTAAGACTTCATTGTATTGCAGATGGTTCCGTGCGGATGGCGCTGGATCTTTTTGAAAAATCTGCGGAAGTGAACGGGGAGCATGGTCTTCGAAATACGATCGAGCATATCGAAAACATCCATCCCGATGACCTGGATCGTTTTGCGGAGCTTGATGTGATTCCTTCAGTCCAGCCGTATCATGTAACACTTGCGGCAAATGGAAAGGTGAACCAGATCGGAGAAAAACGGGCAAGGCTTCAGTGGCCGTTTCGGACTTTGCTGGAGCATGAAGGCGCGCTGGCACTTGGAACCGATTATCCGGTTGTGACTATAGATCCTTTTACAACAATCTATGCGGCAGTTACAAGAAGAGATGATGACGGAAAACTGACATCCACCAACCCCTGGGAAAAAATCTCCATGGCAGATACGCTAAAAGCTTACACTTCCGGCGCGGCCCGTGTTTATCATGTGGAGGATTCCATGGGAACCCTGGAGCCGGGAAAAATGGCAGATATCATTGTTCTCAGCGGAGATCTTTTTGAAGTGGATAAGGAAGAGATCCGGGGGATGAAGGTGGAAGCAAATTATTTTGAAGGTGAAAAGATCCGATGATCGTGGGAGCCAGAAGATTGAATGGGAAGATTATTTGAACGGGTTAAGAAAATAAAAGGAGGACGCTTATGGAACTTCAGAAAATGTTTATTGATGGTGAATGGGTAGAAGGCAGTACAGGAAAATCAGTTCCTACATTAAATCCTTCAAATGGTGAGGTTCTTGCCATGGTAACGGAAGGAAATGTGGAGGATGTAGATAAAGCTATTGCGGCGGCAAAAAAATCTTTTTATGTGACAAGGGAATGGCGTGATATGGATTCCCAGATAAGGGCGGATATCCTTCTTCAGATCGCAGATGCTATTGATGCGGAAAAAGAGGATTTTGCGAAGCTGGACTGCATGGATCATGGAAAACCCTTAAGAGAGGCAGAGGCTGATGTGGATGATGCAGTTCACTGTTTCCGCTATTATGCAGGACTCTTAAAAATGCCACAGGGCGGTGTTTATGAAGTAAATGAAGGTTTTGGAAAAATGCATTCCTATACCGTTCATGAGCCGGTTGGCGTGTGCGGACTGATCACTCCCTGGAACTATCCGCTGCTGATGGGTGTGTGGAAACTGGCTCCTGCACTGGCAGCCGGTAACAGTGTGGTGTTTAAACCAAGTTCCAACTGTGTGCTTTCCTGTGTGAAACTGTTTGGGATTTTTGAGAAGATCGGAATGCCCAAGGGCAGCGTGAACCTGATCCTTGGCCCTGGCGGAATTACAGGAAACCGGATCGCGGAGAGCAAAGATGTGGATATGGTTACTTTTACCGGAAGCACGGAAGTGGGACAGAGCATCATGCGTGCGGCAGCAGACAATGTAAAAAAGATCGGCCTTGAGCTTGGCGGAAAGTCACCCAATGTGATCTTTGCAGATGCGGATCTGGACGGCGCAGTGGAATGGGCCATGATCGGTATTTTCCTGAATCAGGGCGAGGTGTGCTCCGCAGGTTCCAGGATTATCATCGAGGAAAGTATCAAGGATGAATTTGTGAAACGTCTTGCAAAGAAAGCAAATGCCATCACTATTGGAGATCCTATGGAGAATCCGGATATGGGCCCGCTGGTTTCTGAGAGCCATATGAATAAAGTTCTTGGATATATTAAAAAGGGCGTTGAGGAAGGTGCTACGCTTGTGTGCGGCGGCGAGCGTTACACAGAAGGGGAGTGTGCGAAAGGCTTTTATGTAAGACCGACGGTGTTTGATAACTGTACTTCGGATATGACCATTGTCCGGGAGGAGATTTTTGGACCGGTTGTGACTATTCAGACGTTTAAGACAGAGCAAGAGGCCATTGACATGGCAAACGATACGGAGTATGGTCTGGCTGGAGCAGTATTTACCGCTGACGGTTCCAGAGCGCTTCGGGTGATCAGAGAGATCCGCGCAGGTATTACCTGGATCAACTGTTATAACCCGGCATTTAACGAGGCTCCGTGGGGCGGTTACAAGAAGTCCGGAATCGGCCGTGACCTGGGTGTTCAGGGCCTTGAGGAGTATCAGGAGATCAAGCAGATCAACATCAATCTGAATCCGGGAATCGTCGGATGGTATGAACATTAAAAACATGAACCTGGAATGTATCCTTTAATTCGGGAGGAAATTATATGGGAAAAAGTAAATACGTAGTTACGATCACCAGACAGTTTGGCAGCATGGGTCGTCCGATCGCAAAAAAGATGGCGGAAAAACTGGGGATTGAATATTATGACAGGGATATTGTGGATCAGGCTGCAAAGAAGCTGAACCTTCCGGTGTCTGTTGTGGATGAAGTGGAGGAGACAGCGAAAAAAGTCAAGGCCAGTCCTTTTGCAAGAATGATGTTTCCTCTTGGAAAAGGAACCAGCAATACACAGGATAAGATTTTTGAGGCGCAGCAGAATATCATTAAATTTCTTGCGGAAAAAGAGACATGTGTTATTGTCGGAAGGTGTGCGGATTTTACTCTGGAAGAGATGGAAAATGCCATGCATATTTACATTTATGCACCATATGAGGTTCGTGTGGAGCATTGTGTGAAGGATCTGAACATTGAGGTTGAAGAGGCCAGAAAAATGATCGTGGCTATTGATGAGGCCCGTGATTCCTATCATATGCAGTATGCGGGATATCACCCGGATGACAAGAACCACAAGAGTATTCTGGTGGACAGCAGTTTTCTTGGCGTGGAAGGTACTGCGGATTTTCTGGTGGATGCAGTGAAAAGAAAGTTTCAACTGTAATATGTCAGAGACTGCAGAAATGGAGAAACAGGGTGTGATCACTGCGGAGTTTGATCTGGATGCCATCGCACAGAAGAGACGGGAGTGGGGTGTTTTCCGGGATCGAAGACCGGAGATGTATGGTACGCTCCTGACGCATGGATGTTGAAAACTGATTGGATCAGGAAAGTCCTCTGCGGAGCTGCAAATATCTGCCTGACTTGTGAAGGGATCGTATGCCGGTGGCAAAGTAGAATGTAAAAGCCTGTTTTGGCGTTTGATCTGTTTGGCAGGAGGCGGGTGGTAATGCGGATTGCAGAGGGCTGTCTGCCAGTGTTATTATATTATAATAAAATTTTATAAAAAGAGCTTCTGCGAAATGCGGGGCTGACAGGAGGAAAAACTATGCAGGAACTGATGATCAGACCGACGATTTACAGTTTTGATAATTGCCGGCAGTTTGCGGAGGAATTTAAACTTGGTAAAGGGGATCTGCTTTTTACCAATAAGAGATTGTTTAAGAAATTTTTTGAGCCGCTGGGGCTTGGCTGTGATGTGATCTTCCGTGAGGATTATGGTAAGGGCGAGCCTACGGATGTGATGGCTGAGGCAATCTGGAAGGATGTGCCGAAGGATGCGAAGCGTGTGGTTTCTGTTGGTGGCGGCAGCATTCTGGATCTTTCCAAGTTGTTTGCACTGGAGAATATTTCTCCGGTTACGGATCTTTATGACGGGCTGCTTCCGATCGTGAAGAATAAGGAGCTGGTGCTGGTTCCGACTACCTGTGGTACGGGTTCTGAGGTGACGAATATTTCGATTCTTTCCCTGACTGCGAAGGGTACGAAGAAAGGGCTTGCTGTGGAGCAGCTTTACGGGGATTCTGCTGTGCTGATCCCGGAGCTTCTGGAGGATCTGCCGTTCCAGTTTTTTGCTACGAGTTCTATTGATGCGCTGGTGCATTCTGTGGAGTCCAGTCTTTCGCCTAAGGGGAATGAGACTACAAGGATGTTTGGGTATAAGGCGATCGAGATGATCCTGAAGGGTTATATGGAGATCAGGGATCATGGTCAGGAGGCCCGGATTCCGTTGATGAAGGATTTTCTGATGGCGGCTAATTATGCGGGTATTGCGTTTGGTAATGCGGGGTGTGCGGCTGTGCATGCTTTGAGTTATCCGCTGGGGGCTAAGTATCATGTGGCTCATGGTGAGTCCAATTATGCAATGTTTACCGGTGTGCTCAACAACTATATGGAGATCAAGAGTGATGGCGAGATTGCGCGCCTGAATAAATTTATGGCGGGAATCCTTGGATGTGATGTGGATGTTGTTTATGAGGAGTTGGAGAAGCTTCTGAATGTGATGATTCCTAAGAAGGCGCTGCATGAGTATGGGGTGTCCGAGGAGGAGCTTGAGGAGTTTACGGATTCTGTGCTGGAGAACCAGGGTAGATTGATGGCGAATAATTTTGTGAAATTGGATCGGGAGAGGGTTTATAAGATTTATAAGGAGTGCTTCTGATTTTTTGATTTTTGGGATTCAGTTTTTTGTGAACGGGTCGGTGTGTGCCGGCCTGTTCTTTTTTTGTGGGAAAGGGAGGACCGTGAAAGGGACGCCCGTGAAAGGGACGCCCGTGAGGCGTGTGCTGCCTGTCGCCGGGGCTTCGTCGGGGGCTGGCTTCTAGGCTGCCGGAATTCTGCTAAAACCGCTTCAAAAATTCTCAAACTCGCGTCTGAAGCCGCTCAGACAGTGAGAATTTTTGAAGCAACGCAGATTTCCGCCAGCCAAGAATCAGCTCCCCTCCTGCAGAGTCCGTCGACAGGCAGCACA
>ENA-ORUN01000622-ORUN01000622.1-human-gut-metagenome-genome-assembly--contig:-NODE-622-length-41254-cov-7.420908_pt1 | contig 41254 bp, 18 predicted proteins | sample MGYA00242080_ERZ509209 | MGnify/ENA primary metagenome ERZ509209 (study PRJEB26280, sample SAMEA2338786) | human gut metagenome | biome: human gut; feature: human-associated habitat; material: faeces... | reverse complement strand
CGTCTGCTGCGCGCCATCTTCGGTGAGAAGAGCCGCGAGGTGCGTGACACCTCGCTGCGCGTGCCTCACGGCGAGACCGGCACCGTCATCGCGGTCAAGGAAATCACCCGCGAAGACGCCGAGGAAGACGGCGACGAACTGCCGAACGGCGTGAACCAGATGATTCGCGTCTACATCGCACAGCACCGTAAGATCACCCAGGGCGACAAGCTCTCCGGCCGTCACGGCAACAAGGGCGTCATCTCCCGCATCCTGCCGGAAGAGGACATGCCGTTCCTCGCCGACGGTACTCCGGTGGATATCATGCTGAACCCGCTGGGCGTGCCTTCTCGAATGAACCTTGGCCAGGTGCTGGAACTGCACCTCGGCTGGATCGCGCACGCCGGCTGGGACATCTCCCTCGACCCGGATGCCGAGGCCGCTTGGAAGAAGTACGTGCCGCAGGGCGCCGAAAAGGGCGCTCCGGGCACTCCGGTGGCCACCCCGGTGTTCGACGGCGTCCGTCCGGAAACCATCAAGGGCCTGCTCAGCTGCACCCTTCCGGACCGCGACGGCAACAAGCTCGTCGGCCCCGACGGCAAGGCGACCCTGTTCGACGGCCGTACCGGCGAACCGTTCCCGAAGCCGATCTCCGTGGGCTACATGTACATGCTGAAGCTGCACCACTTGGTCGACGACAAGATCCACGCCCGCTCCACCGGCCCGTACTCCATGATCACCCAGCAGCCGCTGGGTGGCAAGGCTCAGTTCGGTGGCCAGCGCTTCGGCGAGATGGAAGTGTGGGCCCTCGAGGCCTACGGTGCCGCCTACACGCTGCACGAAATGATGACCACCAAGTCCGATGACGTCGACGGCCGCGTGCGCGTCTACGGCGCCATCGTGAAGGGTGAGAACCTGCCGCCGGCAGGCATCCCGGAGTCCTTCAAGGTGCTGCTTAAGGAAATGCAGTCCCTGTCCCTGAATGTCGAAGTGCTCAACGCCGAAGGCGTGGCCATCGACATGAAGGACGAGGATGACGATCCGTCCACTTCCTCCGATGACCTCGGCTTCAACATCGGTGCGCGTCCTGACGCCGCCGCCAAGGAAGACCAGGTTGCCGAGGAGCCCGAATTCCAGTGATTGAAAGGATTGGCCGCGCTGCAGCACAGCGTGCAGCGCGGCCAATCCCCGAACAACGTGATAAGCATTAAGAATCGATAGACAGGACAATAGAGTGCTGGACGTCAACGAATTTGACAAACTGAGGATCGGACTGGCCACCGCCGACGACATCCGTAACTGGAGCTACGGCGAGGTCAAGAAGCCGGAGACCATCAACTACCGTACCCTGAAGCCGGAGAAAGACGGCCTGTTCGGCGAGCAGATCTTCGGACCTACCCGCGACTGGGAATGCGCCTGCGGCAAGTACAAGCGCGTGCGCTTCAAGGGCATCGTCTGCGAACGCTGCGGCGTGGAAGTCACCAAGAGCCGTGTGCGTCGTGAGCGCATGGGCCACATCGAGCTCGCCGCTCCGGTGACCCACATCTGGTTCTTCAAGGGTGTGCCGTCCCGACTGGGCTACCTGCTGGACATCGCGCCGAAGGACCTCGAGAAGGTCATCTACTTCGCGGCCTACATGGTCACCAAGGTGGACGAAGAGCAGCGTCATCAGGACCTGCCGGACCTGCAGCAGGAGTTCGACAACGAGATCGCCAACCTCGAGAAGCGCCGCAACGCCGAAATCGAGGAGCGCGCCAAGAAGGTCGAAGCCGATTTGGCCGAGCTCGAAGCCGAAGGCGAAGCCAAGGGCTCCGCACGCGCCAAGCTGCGCAACAGCGCCGAGCGTGAAATGGCCGCCATCCGTACCCGCTACGACGAGCAGATCCAGCGTCTGAGCGCCGTGTTCGACCGCTTCAAGACCCTGAAGCCGGGAGACATGGAAGGCGACGTCGACCTGTGGCGTGAGATGGAAGACCGCTACGGCGATTACTTCGAAGGCTGCATGGGCGCCGAAGCCATCAAGAAGCGTCTGCAGGACTTCGACCTCGAGGCAGCCTCCAAGCAGCTGCGCGAAGAGATCGACACGGGCACCGGCCAGCGCAAGGCCCGCGCCCTGAAGCGTCTGAAGGTCGTCAACGCGTTCCTGACCACCGGCAACAAGCCGGAGGCCATGGTGCTCGACGTGATCCCGGTCATCCCGCCGGACCTGCGCCCGATGGTGCAGCTCGACGGTGGCCGTTTCGCCACCTCCGACCTCAACGACCTCTACCGTCGTGTGATCAACCGTAACAACCGTCTGAAGCGCCTCATCGAGCTCGGCGCCCCGGAGATCATGCTCAACAACGAGAAGCGCATGCTCCAGGAAGCCGTCGACTCCCTGTTCGACAACGGCCGTCGTGGCCGTCCGGTCACCGGCGCTTCGAACCGTCCGCTCAAGTCCCTGAGCGACATGCTCAAGGGCAAGCAGGGCCGTTTCCGTCAGAACCTGCTCGGTAAGCGTGTGGATTACTCTGGCCGTTCCGTGATCGTGGTCGGCCCGTCCCTGCGCATGCACCAGTGCGGTCTGCCGAAGCCGATGGCCCTCGAGCTGTTCAAGCCGTTCGTCATCAAGCGCCTCGTGGACCAGGGCTTCGCGCAGAACATGAAGAGCGCCAAGCGCCTCGTGGACCGCGCCGACTCCGAAGTGTGGGGCGTGCTCGAAGAGGTCATCTCCGAGCATCCGGTGCTCCTGAACCGTGCACCTACGCTGCACCGTCTGGGTATCCAGGCATTCGAGCCGATCCTGGTGGAAGGCAAGGCCATCCACCTGCCGCCGCTTGCCTGCGCCGCATTCAACGCCGACTTCGATGGCGATCAGATGGCAGTCCACCTGCCGCTGTCCGCCGAAGCCCAGGCTGAGGCCCGTTCCCTGATGATGGCTTCCGACAACATCCTGAAGCCGGCAGACGGCCACACCGTGACCATGCCGAGCCAGGACATGATCCTCGGTCTGTACTACCTGACCACCGTCATCGACGGCGCCAAGGGCCAGGGCCGCGTGTTCTCCTCGCTGGAAGAGGCCGAAATGGCGCTCGACAAGCACGAGATCGACATGCAGGCCAAGGTGCTCATCCGCCTTCCGCGGGACTTCGTGCTGCCGAAGGACTGGGAGCCGGGCGAGGTCAAGGTCGTCGATCCGGAACCGGGCAGCCCGGACGTGGTCAAGGAGGAGCGTTTCCATGACGGCTCCGTCCTGTTCGCCACCTCCTACGGCCGTATCCTGTTCAACGGCACCTTGCCGGTCGACTACCCGTTCGTCAACGAGCAGGCGCCGAAGAAGCGTCTGAGCAAGATCGTCGACGACATCGCGACCCGTTACTCCACCGCTCAGGTGGCCGTGACGCTGGACGCCCTGAAGGATCTGGGCTTCACCCGCGCACCGTGGTCCGGCGTGTCCTTCGCGTTCTCCGACGTTATCCAGCCGCCGGAACTGGACGAGTACATCGAAAAGTACGAAGGCGAAGCCGACAAGGTCAACGAGAACTACGAAATCGGTATGCTCACCGAAGAGGAGCGTCGTCAGGAACTGGTCGACCTGTGGACCAAGTGCACCAGCGAGGTCTCCGAGGCGGTTGAGGAACACTTCGATTCCAAGAACAACCTGGCCATCATCGTGCAGTCCGGTGCACGAGGAAACATGATGCAGATCAACCAGATCGCAGGTATGCGAGGCTTGGTGGCAAACCCGAAGGGCGAGATCATTCCTCGACCGGTCAAGTCCAACTACCGTAAGGGCCTGTCCGTGCTGGAATACTTCATCTCCCAGCACGGCGCGCGTAAGGGTCTGGCCGATACCGCACTGCGTACCGCAGAGTCTGGCTACCTGACCCGTCGTCTGGTGGACGTCTCCCAGGACGTGATCGTGCGTGAGGAGGACTGCGGCACCAAGCGCGGCCTGACCATGAAGGTCGGCGAACGCGATGCCGAAGGCAACCTGCACCTGGTCAAGGCCGCCGACGGTGGCCCGTACTCCCGTCTGCTCGCGGCCGACGTCATCGACCCGGCCGACGGCGAGACCGTGCTGTACAAGGCCGGCGACGCCCTGTCCATGGACGTGCTCAACGATCTCGTTGCCCACGGCGTGGAAGAGGTCAAGGCCCGTTCCGTGCTGACCTGCGAATCCAAGCGTGGCGTGTGCGCCAAGTGCTACGGCTGGTCCCTGGCCACCAACAAGCTGGTGGACGTCGGCGAGGCCGTCGGCATCGTGGCAGCACAGTCCATCGGTGAGCCTGGTACCCAGCTGACGCTGCGTTCCTTCCACTCCGGCGGCGTCGCTTCCGCTTCCGATATCACCCAGGGTCTTCCGCGTGTCACCGAGCTTTTCGAAGCCCGTACCCCGAAGGGCGAGGCTCCGATCGCGGAGTTCGCCGGCGTGGTCAAGGTGGAAGACACCGAGCGCGGCCGTCAGGTCACCCTGAAGCCGGACGACGACTCCGTCGAGCCGATCGTCTACCCGGTGACCCGTCGTGCGCCGATGCTGGTCAAGGACGGCGACCATGTCGAAGCCGGCACCCAGCTCATCGAAGGCTCCGTCGACCCGAAGAAGATCCTGCGCATCCTCGGCCCGCGCGCCGCACAGGTGAACATCGTGGAGGAAGTGCACACCGTGTACCGCTCCCAGGGCGTGGATATCCACGACAAGCACATCGAGGTCATCGTGCACCAGATGCTGCGTCGCATCACCGTGATCGACTCCGGCGACACCGACCTGCTGCCGGGCGAACTCGTGGACAAGGCACGCTTCAAGGCCGCCAACATGGAAGCCGTGAAGAACGGTGGCAAGCCGGCCGCCGGCCGTCCGGAGCTGATGGGCATCACCAAGGCTTCGCTGGCCACCGATTCCTGGCTGTCCGCGGCCTCCTTCCAGGAGACCACCCGCGTGCTCACCGAAGCCGCCCTGAACCAGAAGGTCGATGACCTGAAGGGCCTCAAGGAGAACGTCATCATCGGTAAGCTCATCCCGGCAGGTACCGGCCTCGCCCGTTACCGCAATGCCACGGTGGAGCCCGACAAGGCCATCCGCGACACCATCTACCCGAACTTCGGTTTGGGCGGCGAAGGCACCGACAGCTCCTTCGGCGACACCGACCTGTCCGATGTGGACTTCTCCAACATCGACTTCGGCGACCTGAAGCTGGGCGATGACTTCAACCCGGATGACTTCCTGGACGACAACGGCGGCCAGACCGATCTGGGCGACACCCTGTGAGATTCCCCTCACGATAGTCGACAGACGAATCATCTGACATAGCGAAAGGCGGAACCGACCAATACCGGTCGGTTCCGCCTTTCGCTATATCTATATGTCGTGGAATTGCGAGGTTGTGGATTAATCGCGGGGGAGGGTTTCGCAGTCGTCTTTTGACGTTACTTGATCTTCTCCGAAAGCGTGGTTTCCAGATCCTTCAACGAACCGCTGAGATCGGCCTCCTTCGCGGCCTTTTGCAAATCGGACTGATCCAGGGTCGGCGAATCGATGTCGGACATCTTCGCATGAAGATCCTGAAGCTTTTCGTAATCGGCGGACCCATACTCGATATCGTTGAGATTCAGATCGGCCATCTGATCCACGATGTCCTTCTTCTTGCCCTCGTCATAAGCGGAGGATGAATCGTTGTCCGTATTGCTGCGGCTGGCCGTACGGCATGGGTTGCGGCTGTCCGTATTGAGGCCCGCCCGGCTGTGGCTGACTGTAGTTTGGCGCCTGCGGCTGCGGAGGCTGGTTATACTGCGGTTGCCCATTCTGCGGTTGACCATACGGAGGAGTGTTCGCCATGAGAAAAGTCCTTCTTATTCTTTTTCCTTTTTTTGAATGTCGAATCCGTGAACACGGAGGGAAACATCGACGTGTCCGTCTCTTTTGACGAGTTACAGCATAATATTTTGAGATGGAATATGCGAGCATCGTATTGCAGAATGAGTATCGTCAGACGGCATGGACGTCACCTTCCTACAATGGGAATATGAGTTTTCTACCTTACCCGCCGCCGCCCGAACCAGGGTGGTATGACGATGACGTCACGGTGATGGCGCAACCCACAGCCGAACCCGTCGACAATGCCGCCGATTCCTTGGAAACACGCGAACGGCTCGCCGCACAGAACGAATCGGACGACCACGATATGCAGGATGTTTCCGTTGCGAAGGGCGACGCTGCCGTTTCGGACGAGGACGATATCGACTGGGACGGCACCGTGCTTTCCGAAGCCTTCACCATGAAGCAGCCGAAGCACACGTACGTGCTGGACAACGAGCAGACCGGACAGCAGGTGATCGTGGATATGGGCGTGCTCCTTGGCCGCAAGCCTTCGGCCGAAGTGCCCGCCGGCGCCAAATCGGTCAAGCTGGAGGATCCGACGCGCACAATCTCACGCAACCATGCGGCGATCAGCTTCGACCAGGATGGCACGCTGTGGATAGAGGATTACGGTTCGCTCAACGGCACGTACATCATCCAAGACGATGTCGAAACCAAAGTGGAACACAAGCCGATGCAGCTGGAGGCGCCATGCACGGTGCGTATCGGCGACCAGTTCTTCCAATTCCGCAAACAGTGAGGGCGTTTGTCAGTGAAGACACGATTACGCTGACGGACTGCGTTGACGATTTGTGTTGACAGCGTCGGCGCGGACGGTTAGCGGTAAGACGATAAGGGGTTGTCACGGAGATTCCCGCGACAACCCCTTATGTTTCAAATAGTCTGATAATCGGCGTTAGCTCACTGCTGGCGCAGACGAATGGCCGCGTTGATGGCCGAATCGTTCAACTGGCCAAGCCAGGCAAGCAATTCCGGATAGATGTACGGATTGCGCGCAAGACACGGACGAAGCTCCGGCGCTTCGCTGGCGATACGGGCCATCAACATCTGATCGGTGGTGGTCATGGCCAGTTCCGCGGTGAACCCCGCGTCTGCCGGCGATTCCTGGGCCGCGGCATACTGCTGTTCGGCATACTGCTGTTCCGGTTCGTTCTGCGGCTGGCTCGATGAATAATCGGCCACTTCGGACAAATCGGCGGGATTCATGTATGGGTCGACATACTCGGTCGAAGCCTCGTTAGACGCCGCATAGGCAGCGTCCTGACCGTATTGCTGGTTCACCGGCTGTTCCGGCTGATACTGCTGCTTCTGCTGGAACTGTTCCGCCACTGCCGGCTGATACTGCTGTTCCGGCTGGACCTGTTCGGCAACCGGTTCGGCCATTGGCTGGGCCGTCGGTTCGGCAATCGGCTGCGGCTGCACGCCATTTTGCGGAACCGGCCAGCCCATCGCCACCAGCTGCTGGCGGGCGCGCTCATCGCCGAATTCGGCGACCCAACGCTTCAGACCCGGGTACGCTCGCGGATTGGCAACGACATTCGCACCGAATTCCGGATTCTCGTACGCGATTTTCGCCAGGAACACGGGATCGGCGTTCGGATCCTGCACGGCCGCCACCGCGGCATCGAAATCGACCATCATGATCTCCTTGTCTCGTGGTCTGTAACCATCTTATTGAATGACTCGTAACGTTTGCAACGTACCGTCCAGCGCATCGTCGATATCCTCGTCATCGCCGATCTTGCTGACGTTCCAATCCTCGTCGCACGGCATATCGGAACGCATATCCACCACGATGACGGTGATGTTGTCGCGGCCGCCGGCGTTCAGCGCGGCGCGTACCAGCATGTCCGCGGCCATCTGCGGGTCGGCGTACGCCGCCGCGATCTCGGCAAGCTGCTCACGGCCGATCTGCGCATGCAGCCCATCGGAACAGATGATGAACCGTCCGTCCGCACGCGCGGCGTACCAGTCAGGCTGGATGCCGGCAGGCGCGCCGACACATTGCGTGATGATGTTGCGCGGAATGCAACGGCTCGCCTCATCGGGCAGCATCTGCCCCGAATCGATGGCGTTCTGCCGTTCCGAATGGTCGCGGGTGATGCACGTCAGCGAATCCGCCAGCCACGCGCCATTGCCGTCGGCGCGCATATGGTACGTGCGGGAATCGCCCACATTGACGATGTAACACCGTTCGTCGGAACATATCGCGTCATCGCCGACACGCGTCGGCAGCAGCACGCCGCTGATGGTAGTGCCCGCAACGCCGCCGAGCTGCTCACCCAGACGGAGCACCTCCTGCTGGGCAAGGATCAGCGTTTCGTCAATCGCGTCAAGATCGCGCGTCGGCAGTTCGGCCAAACGCGCGAACCGTTCCGCAACATCGGAACTGGCCTGCTTGCCGCCCTTGCCGCCACCCATGCCGTCGCACACCACATACACGCCGTTGCCTGCGCAGGCGCTGTCCTGGTTGTCTTTCCTACGCAAGCCGATATTGCTGTTCAGACCGACCTCAATATGTTTGACGTTCATGAGTCCCGCCCTTTCACACCGATTTTCCGCAAGCGGATTTTCCGGAAGTGGAACATGTCCGCAAGCGATAGTTTCGCCCGCCACCTGCGGAACGTCGGCAGCGAGCCGAGCATGAACTTTCGTTCTTCGGCGATGTCATGCCAGTAGCGTTCCGCATGCTCCTGCGTGACATCGCCTCCGGAGAAGGCCGCGTAATCAGCCTCCCTGCCCAGCTCGAGCAGTGTATCGGCTTCGAAGCCCATCTGTTCGGCGATGGCCTGCGCCTGCTCGTTTCTGGTGCCTTGGACGTCAAGGCCGCTTTGCCGGGCAAGCGCCGCGACCGCCTGCCATCCGGCAGCGACGCGTTGCGATGCGCTGCCATGCCTGCGAGCCCGAGCCAGGGCGATCGCCTTGATGGCGAGCAGCAGGCCGCAGACGATGAGCACCGTCCACAGAGGGCTGCCGTAGATGGCGACTTTTCTGACGATTCTGCCGAAACGCTGCCAGAACAGGCTCGTCGGCGTCTCGTCGGCCATGCTGCCGCCAAGCGACGTTTTGCCCTTGGCTTGGTTGTCGTCACGCAGCGGATCGGTAAGCGGCACCGGAGGCTGACGCACCAAGGTCTGCGGATTGGGCGGAGTGAGATTCTGGTTCTCGTCGGGAACCTTCGTTTCCTTCGGTGTCGGGTAGAACGCCACCCATCCGTAACCGTCCAGCTTGATCTCCACCCAAGCGGTCACATCGTTGCCGGTGAATTTCGTGGTGGTGGTTTTGCCATGCTTCTCGGTGCGGCTGTCACTGATCTCGCCCTCGTCGTTCTTCGGCAGGAAGCCCAGCACCACGCGGCTCGGCAAGCCGAGACTGCGGGCCATAAGCGCCATCGCGGAAGCGTATTGCTCGCTGTCTCCAACCATCGCACTGCCGGCGAGCAGCTGGTCGATACGATAGTTGCCGTGACCGGCTCTGGATGGGTAATCGCCATTCAAACCATGGGAGAACCAGCCGGATTCCCTGAGCTTGTCGGCAAGAGACTGCGCGGCCTCGCCGCCCTTGGACTGGCCGCCCGCAATCGCGGTGGCCAGCTTATCCACGCAATCGGGCACATCCTCCGCCTTGGGCTGGCTGATGGAGGAAGCATTCGCCTTGGCGATCTCCTTATCCGTCGGCGTCCGTGGAATGACGCCGGTTTCCGTATAGGACAATCCCGGAGAGGTGCGCGAAGGGTAGATCGCCGACATGGTGTCGGTGTTGTAGTAGAACGAATCGGCGTCCGACGATGTGGCGAACTTCACGCTGGAAGCCGCGCCGGCCATCGGCAGCCAATAGTCGCTCAAACCGTCATCGACCGTGAATTTCGCGGTGAACCGCTTGCCGGCGGCGTTGTTTGTGATGGAATCGCCCACACGATGGTAGTTGGAGGAATCCGAAGCCATGGTGGAATCGGACAGGTTCCACACATTGCCGTCGAAACGGTCCATAACCGCCAAACGCACCGTGGAACCGGCCGGCAGATCGTCGACGGTCAGCAGCACATCGTCCTTATGGTTCTTGATATACGAACGCATGCCGCTCAACGGGCTGGTGTAATCGTACGGGCTCAGCGGCGGATCATAATGGTCGCGCAGAATGGTGCGGTTTTGCCCGACCACCAAGCATCCGCCGATCGCCACAGCCGAAGCCAGCAGCACGATGACTACGGAACTGAGCCAACGGCCCAATTCCAACAGTTTCCAACGCGCGCTGACCCAAACCACCAGCACGACCGCCATAATCGTGCCGATCGCCATACGGTAGAAGCCGCTCGACGTGCCAAGCAGCGCGCAGATCGCGAGATTCGCCACGACGGGAACGACCGCGACCATCGTAAGCCGGCCATCCTCCGCAACCGCGAAGATACCGGCCAGCAGCGCGGCCCACAGGCAGATCGTCCACACGGCGAGCAGCGAGCCGTCGCCGGTGCCGGTCGGCGGGTCGATGGCCAGCAGGTATTTGAACGAGCCGAGCATCCACATCCACCCCTGCGTCAACGTGCGCAATGTGGGAATGACATGGGCGATGGTGGTGCCATTCAGAAAGATGACCGGGCCGACCACCAGCTGCGCACACGCCATGAACAGCATCTGCCACCACAGGCGCAACGCGGGAACGAGACCGGCAAGCGCCACGAGCGAGCCGATGATGGTGGCGGGGATTGCGGCGCTCGTCCAAGACAGGGCGGAGCCGTATACGTCGATGAGGTTGCTGGCTGCGGCGATGGTCAGCAGGGCGGCGACCGTGAGGCTTGCGTATTGCGCGGCGTGTGGCTGGTTGGTGTTGGGCATGGCTGGGGACTTGCCGCTGCGGGACATCCAGATGACGGAGTGGGTGGAGTCCGCCCATGAGCCGGTGCCTGTGCCGGTCGCCATGCCAGTGTTGGTGTTGGCGGAGTTGGTGCCTGTGCCGGTGAGGTTGCCGGTGAAATTGCCGGTGAAATTGCCGGTGTTGGTGAATGTGGTGCTCATGCCAGCACCCCCATGATCATGGGGAGGTCGTTGAGGTCTCCCACGGTTGCCAAGGTGAAGTCGGAGTAGCGTTTGATGGCGCGCGGTTGGCCGGTTGCGGCTTGAAGCACCACGCAGGTTGCGGAGCGGGGGAGTGCGAGGACCATGTGTTTGATGTCGTCGATGGTTTTGAGCCTGCCGACGGTGAAGAAGTAGAAGGATGCGTCGGGGGCATGTTCGAGAGTGGTTTGCGCGAGGTTGGGATTGTCGTCGATGTCAGGGTCGATGCCGCTGCAGCCATCGAGAAATTCCGTGGCGTTGCGCGGAATGGCGTGCGTGGAACCGGCATGCGCGGTGACTGGCCGGTTCTGCTGCAGGCATTGCACGCCGATGGAGGCGTGGACGGATACGGCCAGTTCGAATTCCTGGGAATCGATGTAATCATCCGGGTTCACGCTGATGGTCAGAGCGGTGTCGGTACGGCGGGTGGCTTCGTATTGGCGGATCATAAGCGATCCGGTTTTCGCGGAGCTGAGCCAATGCACGTTGCGCACGTCATCGCCGGGCTCGTATTCGCGCAGGCCGTAGAAGTCGAGGTCGTCGTCGACGATTTCGCCGCTTGGCTGACCTTCCAAATCGCGTGGAATGCCGGCGTTCAGGGTGCTGAGCAACACGGTCTGCGGATGAATGAACACGTTGATCTGGTCCACGAGTTTCTTTTCGTGGCGGATCAGACCGAACGGGTCGCCTTTGCGGATGGATAGCGGGCCGATGGGCAGCACCGCGCGGCTGACGGCGGTGAATTCCACGGTCGTCTGGCGTGACTGTCCTGCGGCGAGCATGGGAATGGCGAACCGTTCGTGGTTGTCTCCGATGGGCAGGTCGCCGCGCGCCGACGTGGTGGGGGTGCGGCCCGGATTGTCCACGCAGACGTCGACTTTCACCGTGTCTGACACCGTGACGCGTCTGCTGGACACGTCGATGGTGGCTTGGAACGAGGTGTTGCCAAGGGAAAGCATGACCGCCGCGGCCAGCATGACCGCGAACACCACCGCCATGGCCAGCAGCTCATGCCACCCCAGCAGGACGAACGCCACCAGCGAGGCGACGGCGAGCGCCGTCACCGCCCAGCCAAGCGGCGACACGTATGAGGTGGCCAGTCGCTTGATGTGATGTTTGAGGCGGCGTAGGGATCGTTGGATGGTCCGTCTGCGCTGCACTGTGTGCGAATGCCGCATTCCTTGACCTTTCGGATTGTGTGGTGCGTATGCCGGGGGCGGATTGTGTTTCAGGCGTTGGCGCCCAGGGTTGGGGCCGGCACGTCTTCGAGGATCTGGCCGATCATCTGTTCGGGGGTGTTTCCGGCGAAGGTGGCTTCGGCGGTGAGGGTGATGCGGTGCGCGAGCACGGGTACGGCGAGGTTTTTGACGTCGTCGGGCACTACGTAGCCGCGGTTGTCGGAGGCGGCCCATACGCGCGCGCAGCGGGTCAAGGCGAGCGCGCCTCGCATGGAGGAGCCGACTTGGATGCGTTCGTTGTGGCGGGTGGCTTCCACCAGTCGCACGATGTATTCGAGGATCGCGTCGTCGAGATGCACGGTTTCGCTGATGTTGCGCATGCGCAGCACGTCTTCGCCGGTGAGCACCGGATGCACGGTGGCGGCGCGGTCGGTGACGTTGACCTGTTTCAGGATGTTGACGCTCACGTCGTGGCTTGGATAGCCGATGGTGGTTTTGATGAGGAAACGGTCCATCTGCGCTTCCGGCAGCTTGTAGGTGCCGAGCTGTTCGATCGGGTTCTGGGTGGCGATGACCATGAACGGCTGCGGCACCGGGTGGGTGACGCCGTCGACGGTGACCTTCTGCTCTTCCATGACTTCGAGCAGTGCGGACTGTGTTTTCGGTGAGGCGCGGTTGATTTCGTCGGCGAGCACGATGGACGCGAAGATCGGGCCTTCGCGGTATTCGAATTCGCCGCGCTTCTGGTCGTAGTAGGTGACGCCGACCACGTCGGACGGCAGCAGGTCCGGGGTGAACTGGATACGTTTGAACGACATGTCGATGGAGTTGGCAAGGCCTCGCGCCAGCTGGGTTTTGCCGGTGCCCGGGTTGTCTTCGAGCAGGATGTGCCCGCCGACCACCATGGCTGTGGCGCATTGGCGGATGGGTGCTTCCTTGCCGACCACGACCTGGGAGACGTTGTCTACGAGCTTGGCGAACTTCTCATGGAATTCGGTGATGTCTTTGCTGGGTGCGGTCATCATGGACGTGTCGACGACCGGCTGGGATTGTTTGACGGGCTGTACAGGCTGGCTGGGCTGTACAGGCTGGCTGGGCTGGACGGGTTGGGTTGGCTGGACGGGCTGCTGCGCGGGCATTGCGACTGCCGGATCGGCGGCCGGTTGGCGAAGGTTCTGCGGCATCGGCTGACGGAACCGCGGCTGGTTCGGCGTTGCCGGGGCGGACTGTTGCGGCAACGCCGGTTGGGTGGTGCCGTGCGCGCTCAGCAGCGTGCCCTCCGGATCCTCATCGGCTTGCGGCTGCTCCGGCAGATTCGGCGTGTGGAACGCCGGCTGCTGCTGGCCGGGTTGGCTGGGAACGCTTGGATTATGGCCGATGGAACCCAGCTGGGTGGCGTCATCGAAATCGTTGCTCATGGGTTGCTCCTTGCTTGTTGTGTTGCTCGTGTGGATGGTTCGTTGTGTTTGCGATTGCTGTGATCGTCCGTTTCACCATCTGGCGTAGTAGGCCAGGCCGCGGATCCAAGGCTTGGATGCGCCGTCGACGGTGGACAGGGCGATGGAGGATGCCACAGGCCGGTCATTCCGCGTGGCCGCTTCGCCTTCCGTGGACGCGTCAGAATCCGATGGCTCCGACGGTTTTGATGGTTCTGAAGGTTCCGACGGTTCGGGTTTCGGCGTGGGAGCCTTGTACCTGTCATGGTCCAGCAGTGTGCCGCCATTGTCCTCGTTGTTGAGCGCGGTGTCGGTGCCCACCACCTTCGCCTTCCACGCGTAATCGGCTCCGGTCGGCAGCACGTCCTTGACGTTCAGTTTGTTGGAGCCCAATACCCAGGCGACGTCATAGGATTTGCCGTCCGCGGTGAAGGTGATCACGGTTTTGCCGGGCTGGCCGTACATGTTCACCGATCCGCCGCTGACCTTGATGATGTTCGGATCATTGGCGTCCCACGTCAGCATCGGCGCCTTGACGGCGGCCTTCACCTTGCGGACGTATGCCGGATCGGCCCTGCCGGACTTGGAGGTGCTTGCCGCGCCATTGAAATGCTGCGTGACGGAGCCCGAGGAACAGGACTGCCATTCCTTGAGCGGGAAATCGTGCGATCGTTCGGAAGCGCCGGCATGGTAGGAGCCGAGTCCGTCCGCGCTCACCGTGAACCCGTCGGCGTGGCCGTTCTCCTTCCAACTGACTACGCACACGTCGTCATGCCCCTTGACGCTGACCGATTCGGGCGCCTTCACCGCGTATTTCGGTGTGAAACGCACGGTCGAATCGTCGCTGGTCGTTTTCTCCTTGCCGACCACCGCCGCCTTGATGGTGTATTCCCTGGTGTTGAGATCATGATCCGGAATCTTGAAATCGTAGGATCCGGAACATCCGTCGATGCTTGCGCTGACATCTCCGGAAATCTCGACGGCCTTGCATCCCGCGTTGCGGGTGTTGCCCACGGATTCGACGGTGACGGTTCCCGTGGTGTCGTCGTTCGTCACGGAGATCTTCGGCGCATCGGGCTTGCCCCACGGTTTGACCGCGTCGGACGCCTTGGACGGTTGGCTCCAATTCACCTTGTTGTGGGCGCGTACCGTCGCCGTGTACGAGTCGCCGTCGGAAATCGCGTTGTTATCGAAAACAAAATCGATTCCGGTGGAATTTGTCGTCTGCTTGGACGGCGCGTTCCTGCCGGACAAAGTCACCTCGTAATTGTCCACCGACGAGAAATTGCCGTCCGGAGCCTTCCACGTGACGCTCACCGTGTTGCCCTTCACACTGGCCGTCACATCCGTCGGCGCGTCCGGCAGCTTGTCCGGCGTGCCCTCGACGGCGTTGGAATCCTTGGACCAGCCAACCTCGTTCCTGGCCTGCACCTTGAACGAGTAGGTCTTGCCGTTCTTCAACCCGTCGATGAGACAGGAGGTCTTCTGCCCGCACGAGCGCTCGCCGGACGCGTCTCCGCCCCACATCACCTTGTATTCGGTGATCGGGCTGCCGTTGGCCGAACCGGCCGTCCAGCTCAGATTCACGGCGCCATCCTGCGGGTCGCCGGACACCGCGGAAAGCAGCGGCGCATCAGGCTTGTCCATCACCGAAACGCTGATGGTGCCGGTCACCTCACGTTCTTTTGTTTTGGTGGCGTCGCGCACGGTGACGACCACCTTGTTGGTGTTCGCGCCGATGTCGGAAGCCGCCCTGATGGACACCACGCCGTTGGACGGGCAATCCACCGTCAGCTTCGACGCGCCATCGGACGTGCATCCGGTCACCGTCAGCGGAGTGTCGGGGAACGGATTGTACGCGTCGGACAGCAGATTCACCTGCTCGCTGGAACCGGCCTTGATTTTCACGGTCTTCTCGGTGACACGGGCGAGTGGCCTGTTGGACGCGGTGACGCGCACGGTCATACCGGCGCTCACCGTACCCTTCGCATATTTGATCGAGACGGGCACGCTCACTGTGGTGTCCGGCGTGGCCGTCTTGTCCGCGGACACGGTCAACGTGCCGGAGGGAGACACTCTGGCATCCACACTGCCGGAATTCACGCCGCCGGAATACGAGTACTGCTTCTCATCCTCGTACAGGCCCGACGCCGAATGGGTCAGCGCCGTCAGATCGATGGTAGTGGCCTTCTCGCCGGCCACCACATCGACGGTGGAGGATGAGAACGTCGGCGGCGGAACCTCACGTCCGATCACCGTGATCGGAAGCGTGAGCACCGCCGAATTGACGATCTTCACCTTGTCGTTCTTGTCTCGCTTGCCGTCCACCGCGGTGAAGGTGATGGACGCGGGACCCGCGTAATCCTTCGGCGCGGTGAACCTCAACGTCTGGTCGTTGACGTACAGGTCGCCGTCCGCGGCCTTCGTGGCGCTCACCGAATCGGCGCCGTCCACATACGCGGTCTTGCCCGCGCCCACACGCACGTAGTCGGCGATGTTGATGGTGATGGTCTCACGCGCATTGACCTTCAACGCCGGCGCCTTCGGACGCAGAACCGGCGGAAACACGCCATATGCGGGCACTTGGATGAACGCGGTGGACGTGATGCCGTACGTCGTGTTCGTGACGGTGTATGGCACCGCGCGCGCCTCATCGGTCAGATCAACGGTGATGATGGTGGAATCCTTGCCGCCCTTGACATGCGCATGGTCGGTCGCGGAAGGATCCACGCCCACCTGAAGCTCGTCGGCGGTGCCGGACGGATTGGCAATCCACTGCGAAACGTCCACGTCCACGGATTTCTTGTCGATCGTGGCGGCGGCCGGAACACGGTAATCGTACGCGGTCGGCGGGTCGATGGCGGCGTTCTCGTCGACATTCACCGTCAACGTCGCCGAATCGGACAGGCCAGCCTTGTCCTTGACGGTGTAGACCACGTAATACGTGCCCGCCTGCTTCGGCGTGGTGAACGACAGCATGTTGTCAACGACCTGAATGCCGCCGATGCCTTGCGATTCCACGTCCTTGGCCACGGTCAGATCAGTATTGTCCCCGGAAATGTCGTTCTGCGCCACCGGCACGGTGGCCGCGGTGTTCGGACGCAGCGTGATCTCGTCGTCGCGCGCGTACACACCCGAATCGGCTCCGGATTTGAACACGCCCACACGCACCTGCGCGGTGGCCCTCTGACCGGTCCAATCCTCCACGGCGTAGGAGAAGGTGTCCGTTCCGGACGAATCGGCATACGCCTCATACACCAGATACGTGGCGCCCACCTCGCTGATACGGCCCAGTTTCGGCGCTTTGTTGCCCAAGCCGAGCAGCTGCACGTCATCGCCGTCAGCGTCGATGCCGGTGAGCGTGATCGGAATCTGCACCTTCTGACCGGCCGCCACCTGCGCCTCGACGTCGGACGGTGTCGGAGCCGCCTTGTTGGACGCGTCCTTCTGATGCACGTTGATGGTGATGGTGGCCGAGGCCGCGTTGCCGAGATTGTCCTTCACCGTGTAGGTGACGGGGAAGGAGCCGGTTTGTCTGGTGGCCTGATAGCGCACGGTGTCGCCGGACACGAACACCAGACCCTTGAACGTGTTCTTGTCATACTGCAAGTCGTTCTGCAGGCTCACCGTGGTGCCGTCGGAATACGTGACATGGTCGAGCACGTCCACGGACACGATGCCTTCGGTGCGCACCTGCGCGGTGATGTTCTCGGCCTTCGGCACGGAATTCGACGTGGTCAGCGCCGGCGGCTGCAGGACGATGACGCCGGTCGACGATCCGGCCGCGTTGGCCACGGTGTAGGAGATCCGCACCGGCTCGGTAGGCACCTGACGCGCGGTGATATAGACGCGCTTGTTGCTCACCACACCGGTTTTGATGCCGCTTTGCGCGTCCGCGGTGACGCTGGTCACCGACAGCACGCCGCCCATCGGGTCGACGTCGTTGGCAAGCGGCTCCACGATCGCGGTATTGTCCGCACCGAGCAGCGCCACATCGTTCGCCGCGATCGGCTTGGCGGCGTCTCCGGCCACCGCCCGCACCTCCACACGAGCCAGACCGGTCGACGGAATGGAACCCTGCGTGATGGTGTACGGCACATAGTAGGTGCCGGGATTGGAGGCGGTGAACGTGATCGACATGTCGGTGGCGTTCATGGTGGTGGCCGCGCCGGACGGCGTCTCCACCGCGGTCAATTCGGCCGGTTCGACGGACGTGCCGTGCACGTACGGTTTGAGCGCGATGGTGGTGCGGGTGTCGGGCGTGGTCTGTTTGACCACGGGGTCGATGACCGCGCCCAGCGTGTTCGCCGGCTTCACGGAGAAGTAGATCATGCCGGTGCCGGTCTGCTGGCCGTCGGACACCGTGACTTCGATGCCCGCCCTGCCGGACGACATCGAACCGGCGTTGAAGACCAATTGTCCGTCGGCTCGCGTGGACACCGTCACCTGATCGGTGTTCTGCGGCGATGCCGACACCAAGGTCAGCGGATCGCCGTCGGGGTCGGAGAAGCCGCCCAACGCGTTCGCGGTGTACGAAGCACCCTGCTCCACGTCGATTTCCGGCGGAGTGTCGCTCTGCAGCGGCGCATGGTCGTCGCCGCCGGCCAGCGTGAGCGACACGGTGGCGCTGGACGTCTGCCCGCGCCCGTCGGAAATCTCATAGCTGAAGGACACGTTGCCCGCGGCGGCACCGGAGGCGTCGAGCTGCAGATACCGGCCGTCATACACGGGGGAGACGGTGATGTTCGCGCCATCCGGAGCGCTCACCGACGTGATGCGCAGCACGGAACAGTCGGTCTGCTCGTCGTTGCGCAACACGTCGAGAATCTGCTGCGATCCCACGCGCGCGCCGAACGAATCGTCCACGGCCTTGATCTGCCCCGACTGCGCCGAACAGTTCTTGCTGAAATTGTGCTGGTTGTTGGCGCTGTCGTTGTTCTGCTGCTGTTGCTTCGACTGCTTGGTCTCCACCTTGTTCCACTGGATTTTGATGACCTTGGTGGACTCCTGCGGATTCCACACATTGCCGTTGACCACGTCGTTGAGCACCACCAGACGATGGTTGGTGCGGAACACGAGCTGCGAGGTGGGATTGACATCTTCCAACGAGGAAAACTGTGCGTCCTTGTCGTTCGCCGCGCACACCCTGATGTAATTGTTGGCCTTCTGCGCCCACGCGGCGAACACGCAGCCATTGGTGGACACCGGCTGCGCGGCATCGCCCTTGCCGGCATTCGGCAGCTGCGTGACCTTTTTGCTGCCCAAATCGACCATGGCGATGCCCCGCGGCGTGGAAACCGCCACCCAGCCAGTCTGCCTGCCATCCGTGGATGGCGCCTGCAACGTCGCCTGACCCTGCAGGCCGATATCCGCGCTGCCCTTCGGCCAGAACACCTTGCCGGCACCGGCTACGACCGGCGTCTTGCCGACCACGGTGAACGATTCGACATTCGTGGCGCCCTTGATCGTCGCATCCTTGCCGGGCGTTCCCTGAGGCCCGTCGACACTGAGCACCGCGCCGTCGGACGCGCGATAGCCGTAGACGACACCGTCATGCGTCACCGCGATACGGCCACCCGACCCCAGCTTCATCTTCGGCGAATCGGTGGTCGGATTCATGGATTTCACATCATCTGCTGACCCGACCCACACATTGCCCGTCTTGACGTTGATGAACGCCGCGGTGTTGCCTCCGACGACGGTCCGCATATCCGATTTGATGGTGGTGTTGCCGCTTTCGCTGACGGTGGAGGCCTCGATGTTGCTGGCCTTCGTACCTTCGGAGATCACGGTGGAGCCATCATGCTGGGCCACGTCGAACCGGGCCGCAGTGGAGGCGACGCCCGCATCGGCGTCCCGGTTGCGCACGTTGAAACGGGCGGCCTTGCGGTCCTTGAGCGAAGTGACCCACACGGTGCCATCGTCGAGCTGCACGTGACGTTGCGTCACCGAACTGACGATGACGGCCCCGGCGACGATGCCCAGCAACAGCAGCAGCATGACGATCGGCGTGATCCACCGGCGACTGCCGGAAGGCAGCAGCTTGCGCAGCATCGACCCGAATCGCAACTGCCGTTCGTACGATTGCGCCGACTGGTTCTCGGCGTTCCTATGCTTGCTCATCGACTGGCTCTTCCCTGATTGTGCCCAAACTTTGCTTGACCGCGCATCCAACCGCATGCGCCTACCTGTTTGCCCGCATGCATGCCGGGCTGTATTGGTTCGTATCGGTTCATGTCACCCGCATCCGGCCGCAAACTCACGGCTTGGCCGCGCACGCGATCATGGGATTCTCGGACATCTGCCGGTCCGCGCGAACCAGACTCACCTGCACGCACGTCTGCGCGCCGTCGGCCGGATCGATTTCGATACTCGTCGACTCCGTGGTGGTGCCCTGCGCGTTCGGGTCGGTTCCCGAATCGCCGACCAGCGACCACGCGTACGAATCGCCATCCTTCGGCGAAGGATTGACCCATGTGAACCGCACTTTGCCGTCGGCGGTGTATTCGCCCGTAAGATCCTGCACGCTCGGCACACTGCCCGACGTGATCGCCGAATCGGGATCGTCCTCGGCATGGTTCTGGGCGCCATGGTTCTGCACCTGCACCTTGCTGTTGTCGGAGGACGCATCCATATTCGGCATGACGACGGTGACGAACGCCAACGCCATCACGACCACGGCGGCCGCCGCAGCAACCGTGACGGCCAACGGCTTCGCCCACCGGGCATGCTGTTTCGCAACCGGGGCGGACTGGTCGAATGCAGAAGTCTGCGCGTACATGTTCTGCGGATAATCCGGCACACCCTCGACGGTGGTCTGCACGGCACGGCCATACAAGGCCTGTTGCACGCGCTGCATGTCGCGCGCGAGCTCCAACGCGGAATAGTAACGATCCTCGGGCGTACGGCTCAAGGCCTTACGCAACACCCGTTCCACTTCGGCCGGCACGTCGGGACGGTTGAGCTTGGGCAGCGGATTGTTGAGAATGACGGACTTGAGCCGTTCGGCCCGCACCTGCCGTTGGGAATCGCCCAGCACATCGGCGTAGAAATACTCGTACGGCGATTGGCCGATCAGCATGGCGAACAGCGTGGCGCCAAGCGAATAGATATCGGACGATTCATTGCCGCCACCGCCTTGGGCAAGCACCTCCGGCGCGGCCCACGCGATGGTGAAGCCGACACCCGGACGCCCATAGACGGACCCGGCGATGCCGAAATCGGCGAGCATGGGCATATTGTGCGCGTTGATGAGAATATTGCTGGGCTTGATGTCTCGATGGATGATGCCTTTGCGATGCGCGGTGAACAGCGCGCTCGCCAGATCGATACCGACGGTGAGCATCTGGTCGGCGGTGAGACGGCCATGCTCGAGGAACGTCTTGTAATTGCCGCCCGGAGCGTATTCGAACACGGTGTAGCCGCGCCCGTTGACGGTCACGCCGTTCTCATAGACGGAAAGAATGTAGGGGTGTGTGGAGATCTGCCCCATGAAATTCGCTTCGGAACGGAAGCGGACCGCGGCACGTGGGTCGAGCGTGTTCTTGCTGATTTTGATGGCCACCTGACGGGCCGGGGAAAGCTGCTGGTACAGGTACACGTCGGCTTCGGAACCGGAGCCCAGCCGTTTGATCAGTGTGTAGCCGGGAATCTGAGGGGGAATGCTCCTTGAGGCTTCCATGCTTCCTCTTTCTTGTAGTTCCTGCCCGGTTCCGTGCGTTGCGTCTATGCTTCGACTGTACTCGTCGTCATGGGCAGGCCGTCTGTTCGCTGTTGAACCTTCCCGGGCTGCGCCGCTAGTCAATCTTATTGGTGGCGGTGTCCGAAAAACTTTGTAGAGGGTATCGATGTCCATATATAAAGATGGCGGTGTCCACGATGACGTTTTCAGGACGGCTTCGGACGATGATATGCGATTCGTGGCCGGACCGTTCGGCTAAGCTGGGGAGACATGATGGATGTGGACGATCTCGATGGCGCGACATTGGTTGCGGGGGCACCCCGCAGCGGCAAGACCCGGTTCGCGCTGGACATGCTGGTCGCCGCGATGAAGCGGCATGGCGACGCGTACGCCGTGATGACGGTCTCCGGCAGACAGGTGGCCGACCGGCTCGGCGACACCGTGATCCGCGAACTGTCCGCGATCTCGCAGGCACGCCCCGTCACCACCCTGCCAGCCGTCGCGTTCCGCATCATGACCGCCGTGCGATCGCATGCCGGACAACCCCTGCCGAAACTGCTCAACGGGGCCGAACAGGACGTGGTCATCCGCCGCGTGCTCGCCAAGCATGCCGAACATGCCGAGCACGGCGACGAATGCTCCACCTGCGCGCTATTGCGCACCTACTTCGTGGTCGCCGACTGGTCGGGCATGGTGGTGGACGACGCCACCGACGCCTTCGCCAACCAGCTGCGCGACATGCTTGCCCGCATGAACGAGATCGGCGCGAAACCGGAACTCGAAGACGCGCTGATTTCCCGCGCTGCCGACGAACACGGCACGCTTGACGAACGACGCGAACGACTGCGCGTGCAATGGCGGCTCGCCTTCGCGCTGCGCGCCGAATACAACCAGGCCATCAACGAGGCATATCCGGACCAATACCGTCTCGACGCCTCGCAGCTCATGATCGACGCCGCGGCCGCCGTGAACGAAGCCGAAACGTCCGACCTGCCGAAACTCGTCATCGTCGACGATTTCCAGGACGCCACACTCGCCGGCTTCGACTTTCTCACCGCATTGCGCAACCGTGGCGTGCGACTGTTGCTCGTCGGCAACCCCGACGAGGCGGTGCAGACGTTCCGCGGATCGTACCCTGAATATTTGTTCAACATGGCGCAATCGCGATTGGGCGCGCGACTGGTACGGCTGGAACCGTCCCATATGGCCGAAGGCACGGACCTGGCTGCGGTGACGAGCCGCGTGAGCCTGACCATCGCCAGCACGGAATCGACCGACGACGCGCTGGCGAACCGCCCCGGCAAAATGCCGGCCATCGCCATACCGGAGACGCACGACGGCAGTCTTGAAGCCGCGATGTACCGTTCCACCGTCGAAGAACTCGACGACGTGGTGTGGAAAATCAAAACCGAACATCTCGAACACGGCCGCGACTGGAACGACATGGCCGTGATCGCCCACGACAACGCCACCGTGCGCACGTTCGGTGAACGGCTACGCGCCGACGGCGTGCCCGTACGCTATTCGAGCGTGACCCGCCCCCTCAAGGACGAACCGTTCGTGCAGGGCCTGTTCTCCATGATCGAACTGGCCGAACTGAAACGGCAAGGCATCGCCACCTCGTCCATGAACCTCGACACGGCCGGCGCATACGTGCGCTCACGCGTCGCATCAATCATGAACTCGCCGCTGATCACCACCCCCGGCGAACGTCCGGCTCGGCTGTGCGTGGTCGAATCGGCGATGAACGCGCTCGGCTCGCTGGCCACGGTTTTGCATGACGATACAGCCGATCCGACCACGTCCGACACGTCCGGACGCGCGCTGCTGCCACAGCTGATCGACGATTGGAACGATTACGTCGAAGCCTTCCACACCGCACGCGCGGCGGCATCGGCGTCGGACGCGGAAAACGCTGCCGACATGGGCCTGCCGGCAATCGACACCGACGACCGGCTGATGACGGGAGAGCGTGCCGCTGAGGACGCGGACGAACCATCCTTCGGCATGAACGCGCTGTACATCCTGCTATTGGAAGGCGACACCGACCGCGTGCTCGACGCGATCGCCTCCGTACTGGGCCGCAAAGACCCCCAAGCGCAAGCCTTCGCACGCCTGTGGAAAGCGCTCGACGATACCCTGCGGTCGGAGGCACGCCTGACATCCCACGAACCGCAATACATGCTCGACTGTGCATGGCAGGCGTTCGGCAAAGCCGAAATCTGGCAGAAAACGGCGTTGCGCAACAACGCCGAAGGCCGCGCGGCCAACGACCGGCTCGACACCGCGATGCGCCTGTTCAGCTACGCGTCCGGCGGCGAATCGAACGGCGTGACGGCAGCGCACACCATCGACGCGTTCATCGAACAGGTCCGCGCGCTCGCCATCGAAGCCGACTCCCTGGCGCACACCGCGCCGATCGATCAGGCCGTGACGCTCACCACGCCCGCCGGAGCTGCCGGAAAACATTGGAAACTCGTGTTCATGCCTGCGTTCCAACAAGGCCAATGGCCGAACCTCGCGCCGCGCAACACCCTGTTCGGCGGGGAGGAACTCGCCGACATCATGCTGCATGGACGACTGTCCGACGACATCGTCACTTCCGCAGGCCGCGAAAACGCGCAGCTCGCCGCGGTGCTCGCCTCCGAACAGAAAAGCCTCCTTGTGGCGCTCACCCGCGCCGATGAGCGCGTGACGGTAAGCGCGGTCCTCAACGAAGACCATGTGCCGTCCGACTTCCTCTACGGCTACCTGCCGGAATGGTTCGACCGCGACCGGGATGCCGATGCGGAAACACGCGTGTACACGGCGGTCGGCGAGGCCGGCGAATACGCGGGACTGGAGGCCGACCCACGTGGCCTGGTCGCCGCCTCGCGAAGCGTGCTGGCCCATGCGCCGACCGATTCCCCCCAAGCGCGCGATGCCGCGCAAGCCTTGGCGTTGTTGGCATCGCATGGCATCGCCGCCGCGAATCCCGACAATTGGGCGTTCCTTACGGAACATGCGGGAGCCGACGATATGACGGAAATCGACGGCAAGATGGAATCTGACGGGAAAACGGAGCATGCCGACAAGGCGAAGCTTATCGAACAACCGGAATCCATCGAAAAAACAGACGGCCAATCCGACGTGGTCACCCTTTCTCCATCCGCCGTGGACAGTTTGTGGGCGTGCCCGGTGTGCTGGATGCTGGAGAACCGTTTCGCCGGCCCACGCATGGGCAGCGCGGCCACCAGCTTCGGCTCGCTCATCCACGCCGTCGCGCAACAGGCCACCGAAGCCGGCCTCGACCTGCCCCAAAACCACACCGCGGTAAGCGACGAGGACAACATCGACGAAATCACCCAATGGATGATCAGCCGATACAAGACCCTACGTGGCGACCTCAACGCCATCGACGACCCCGAGGAACGGTACAAGGCGCTCGGCAAGGACGCGAAAGCATCGGTCGCATTGCGCAACATCGCCACATATTTCGTCAAGTCGAACCGTACGGGATACCCGTCGAACAACACCGAAACCATCACCGTGGGAACGTTGGACCATGCCGAAGCGGAACGGCAGTTCGCCGCGCGATTCGACTTCGATGACATCCTCGACGCCTACAACGCCATCGACGGCAACGCTCCGATCTCCCGCGACGAACTCATCGCCATCATGGGCGCGCTCGTCGACGGCTGGCCGGAAACCGGCATGAGCGACCGGCTCACCGTACGCCTGTCGGGCAGAATCGACCGTCTTGAACACCGCCGTACCGCAGACGGCCGCGAACAGGTACGGCTGATCGACTACAAAACCGGCAAAGTGCCGAACGGACGCTCCCTGTTCAGCGACCTGCAGCTCGTCTGCTACCAGCTGGGCCTCGCCTTCCCGGAACACGGCGGAAAACGCGGCGCGCAGGCGATCGCAGCCATGCCGGACATCACCCAAAGCGCCCTGTTCCACGTCATGGAATACGCGGCCCCCGCGCCACGCAAAGGGCAAGGCGACGAAGCGTACCACCAGCAGGCGCTGTTCGCCGGCGGAAGCATCAACGCGGGCGATTTCATACCCCGCAAATACGTGCCCAAAATGGCCAGCGTCTTCACCAGCGGCCTCGACGACGTCGAACGGCCGGCGCAGGTCAGCGAAGAACATTGGAAGCAACTTCTGGAATCGCGGTCGAAGATGACGGTATGGTCGCTGACCATGATCGCCCGCGTCTTCTATGCGGCCGCGGCGAGCCGGGCCACCCGCATCACCGCGCGTCCGACCGCAGAACATGTCGGATACTGCAGAACGTACGGCAGTGGGGTCTGCCCGGCCTGCCAAGGCGAGCAGAACACCGTATTCGAAAGGACCGTGGCATGAACGGGAGTAACGGTATGAACGGAAGCATGTCAACGAACGGGGCCACAGCAAAGGGCGATGCGATGGGCACTGTGCCGGCCGCCACGCCGAAATTCACCGACAGTCCGGAACAGGCCGCCGTCATCCAAGCCCCCTCATACGAGGACGTGGTCGTGGTGGCGGGCGCCGGCTCCGGCAAAACCTACACCATGACCCGCCGCATCATCACCCTCATCGACCAGGGCATCAGTCCCGAGAAGATTCTGGGCCTGACCTTCACACGCAAAGCCGCCTCCGAACTGCTTTCGCGCGTCTCCGCTGCCGTGACACGCAACCAAGCCGGACGCGGTACACGCGTCGCCTTCCTCAAACCGGAAGTCTCCACCTATGACGCGTTCTTCCAAACCATCGTGCGCCAATACGGCCTGCTCGTCGGCTTCGACCAAAACACGCAGCCATTGAGCGAAGCCGGAGCGCTGCAGCTCATCCACACCGTGCTCGACAAGCACATGGACCAGCTCATGGCCTTCGACCAAGGCGGCGACGAACTCGGCAAATTCTCCACCATCGCCGGCAACGTGTTCACCCTATCCAACGCCATCGCAGGAGCCATGATCGGCAGCGACTGCACCAGCTTCGACGAAGCCGTGGAACGCGTGCGCGCATGGGATAAGGCGTTCGTGGCGCAAGTGGCCAAAGCGCTTGAAGACGAGGACGTTCCCGATGACGAGCCGAAAGTGGGCAAGGCTCCGAAACAGAAGAAAAAGGAATCCGACACCGCCTTCGAAACCCGCATGCGCGAATACCGCGCCCAATGCCACCAACTCTGCGTCTACAAGACCGCGCAATTGGCCGGCACGGCCCGCAAACGCGACCTGCTACTCGACCTCGTGGCCGACTACCACGCCGAAAAACGCGCCCTCAACATGGCCGAATTCAGCGACTTCACCATCGCCGCATTCCAACTCGTCACCCGATTCCCCTCCATCGGAGCCACCTACCGCAAACGCTACACGCACGTGCTGCTCGACGAATACCAAGACACCTCCACCACGCAGGCGGCCCTCCTGACCGCACTGTTCCACGCCGATTCCACCCATCGCAGCGCGGTGAACGCCGTCGGCGACCCCTTCCAATCGATCTACGCATGGCGAGGAGCCAGCCCAGGCGCATTCCGCATGCTGCAACACGACTTCGGCCACGACGCCACCGACAAGCCCTACACGCTGACCGTCACCCGACGTAACTCGCGCATGGTGCTCGAAGCGGCCAACAATCTGACGAAACCATTGCGCCTGCCCGCCAGACGTCGCGGCAGCTCGCTTATGCGCGAAGTGGACGTGCCCCCGCTCGCCAACATCGACAATGCCCCCGAAGGTACGCTCGGCGTGCTCGGCTACGCCACATTCGGCCAGGAAATCGACGCCATCGTACGCTTCGCCAAACAAGCGATCGCACTGCACACGCCAACCGAAAACGAGCTCGCCGACGGAGCCAAAGACAACCGTCCGCACGTGGCGCTCCTGTTCCGCTCCAAAACGCAGATGCCAGCCTACGAGGACGCACTGGAACAAGCCGGCCTCACCACACTCGTCGTCGGCCAGGCCGCACTCCTGGAACGTCCCGAAATCAAAGACATCCTCGCCCTGCTGCACGTCGTATGCGACCACACCGACAGCGCCGCGCTCATGCGGCTGCTCGCCACGCCACGATTCGGTCTGTCCGCCGACGATCTGCAGGCGCTCGCCGGCATCGCCGAACGGCTCAACACCGCGCAACGCTACCGCGCGCTCGTGTCGGCCGGCATTGTGGAGGCGGATGCGAATCCGTCCGACGCCGACATCCGCGCCACCGTGCGCGCCTACCGCGACCAAGTGCCCAACGCCGTCTTCCTGATCGACGTGCTGCTGCGCGGCGATCTGCGGCACCTCGTCGACGGCGTATTGAGCCGTGCGGGAGCCGCGAGCGTCATCCACGCCGGTCGCGTCATCCAACAGGTGCAGCGCACGGCCGGCCATCCGTTGCCGGAAGTGGTACGCACGGCCATCACCGCGCTCGGACTGGACATCGACCTGCTGCTCGCCGAACGGATGCGGCATCCGGATGCCGGCAATCGTGCCGCATCGCATGCCGCTTCGTCACTCGACGCGATGCTGTCTCTGGTGGACACCTACTTGCAGGAAATCGCCGCGCAGGGCACGCCAAGCCTGCGCGCGTTCATCTCGTGGGTGGATTCGCTGCGTGACGCGTCCGATGACAACGCCACCGCACCAGATACCCCCGTCGATGTGGTGCTCATGACCGTGCACCAGTCGAAAGGCCTGGAATGGGACGCCGTGGCCGTGGTCGGCATGCGCGACGGCACCTTCCCGTCCAGTCAAGGCGACCGCCTGAGCGTCAAAACGGACGAAGACCATCCGGGCGGTCGGCGCGACGGCGTATGGGAGCCGCCGGAATACTTCGAAAAAGCCCACACTTGGCTGGAAGACCCGTCCGCGGTGCCGGTTCCGGTGCGCGCCGACGCGGATATCCTGCCACGATTCCCGCACGACGCGCCCATCGGGGGCAATCCCGTGGAATCGCTCGACGGATTGGACGATGCGGAAGTGATCGACGACGAGGTGTTCGGCACCTTGCGAACCATGGCCGTCGACGATATGGAAGGAATGGATCCGGCAAGCCTGTACCTGACGCAACAGGAGGAATACGGCCGCCGACTGCACGCCGACGAACGCCGTCTCGCCTACGTGGCGTTGACGCGCGCCCGCTACGAGGCGCTGCTCGTATACAGCGGATGCAACGAGACGAGCCGCGACTCCCGCCTGGCGGAGGGAAAGAAAAGCGCCGCGCCGTCGAATTTCTGGCTGGAGACGCGCGATTCGATGAACGGAATCGTCACCGCGGTACGCGAACCGGACAACCTGTCCGACGATGTGGACGGCTCCCCGCACACGCTGGGACTTGACCTGCCCGACGGCTATTTCGTAGGCGAACACGCCCGCGATTTCGAGAATGCCGTGGTGGGCGATGCGTGGAACACGCCGCTCGAACCGGTCTCGGACGACCATACTTTGCCTTGGCCGTGCGATCTGAGCGCCGATGTCGCCGACAAGCTGCGTGCCGCGGCCGAACAGGTACGTGCCGTCGAATCCGACGAACCGAATATCGCTGAATCCACGGGAACGCAGGGCGACGTTGCCGATGAATCCGCCACGCCATCGCCGGAAACCGGAAACTCACTGCTGCGTCTCGCCAAACTGCTCGTCGCCGACGAACATCTCATGCCGGAACCGGATGCGGCTGACGCAGGCGAATCGCAGGACGCCTTCGACGAGGCCGTGCGTGCCAAAGGCGAATGTATCCTTGCTGCCGGCCGCCAAAACGTCACCTCGCTGCAAGCGCGCGCCGGCTCCATGGGCGAGCGTGACTCCCGCGCCTACTGGCGTGGTCTGGTCCGTCCGATTCCGCACGTCGCCTCGCCGGCGGCACAGCTCGGCACGCGGTTCCACGCATGGGCTGAGCGTTTCATCATGGCGGATGCGGACGTCGACGGCATCGGCGGTACGGAAGGTGCTGCCGGCATGGCCGCGCAGTCGCGTGCGGAACTGATCGCATTGATAGGTGATACGCAAGTCGACGCGGACAACGGCGGCGTGCAATCGCAGGACGCACCATCGCAGGACGCCCAATTGCGAGACGAACGGAAACTGGCCGCTTGGCAGCGTCGTCTCGTCGCTTCGCCGTGGGCAAAACGACGTCCAGCATGGGCGGAACGCCAGCTCGTCGTCGACATGTCCCAGCTCGGCACCATCGTCAACGGCAAACTCGACGCGGTGTTCTTCGGCGGTCTCGACGAAACGGACGAGATGAAACGCTACACCGTGGTCGATTGGAAAACCGGCGTAAAACCACGCAAACCGGACGAAATCAAGGAGAAGCTCGCACAGCTCGACCTGTACCGCCTGCTGCTCGCGGCGATGGAAGGGGTGCCGTTGGATGCAATCGACGCCTGTCTCTACTATGTGAGTGAGCCTCACGAGGCCGATCGGGAGCTTGACGCCCTCGACAAAACAGAAGAAGAGATCCTTGCCGAGTTGAGCTACGGAATTCCGCAGCAATCCGACAACGACTAGTGCCGGTGCGCAATGGCTCCTTGACCGAAGAAAGCGGGGGAGCGGCGCTTTCCGGCCTGCCTGCGGGAGAAACCGCTATGCAGGCAGCGTTGTGGAGGAACGCCGCTACCCTCGTGCAGCATGTGTGGGCGGGCGCACATGACGGACGCAACGACAGTTAAGGAGTGTTTGATATGGCTGCGAACAGCGCAACCGCAATCCCGAACGCCGGCATGGGTGCCGGAACAAACAACGCATCGGCAATCGTCTTCCGTCCCATCGGCTGGGGCGATCTGGACGCGGTGGTCGACCTGTTCGACCGTACCTGGCCGCAGGATGTGGACAAGGTCGGCGCGGACATGTCGCGGCTGATCTCCCGATATTTCGTGCTGCACTACCTGCTGCCGACCACGTTCGCCAACGGCGCGTTCGCCGCCGACGGCACACTCGCGGGCGTCACGTTCATCCGCGTCGCCGGCGAGGCGCCGCAGCTCGACGAAATCGAAGTCGGCGAGGAAATGAAGGCCTTGGAACGCCGCATCGACGCCGATCCGGAGGCCGCCAAGCATATGGCGGCGCTGAAATCCGGCTTCTCGGTGGAACTCGATCTGGAACGCGAAGGGCGCGCCAACGAAACCACCATGGGCGAGCTGGAACTGTTCATCGTCAATCCCGACGTGCGCGGCCACGGTGTGGGCGGGCGGCTTTGGAGACGCATGCAGGAGCATTTCGCCGCATGGGACGTGCCCGCGTTCTACCTGCACACCGATTCCGACTGCGACGTGAGCTTCTACGACCACAAGGGGTTGGACTGCATCGCGCACCGCACGGCAAGCGAGACGGTCGCCCGGCTCGGCGGCAGTGCCGACGGCGAAGTGCCGCCACTGTTCGACGACATGTTCATCTACCGGGGAAAGGTGACGGCGTGACGGGCGCGAAACCGCAATCGCAATCGCACGAACCGCACGAATCGCAGAAAACGCAATCGCCATACGCGCAGCTTTTCCGCATTCCCGGCACGAAGGCGTTCTGCGTGTCCGGAGCCATCGCGCGACTGCCGATGTCCATGATGGGCCTCGGTATCGTGCTCGCGCTCAACCACATGTATGACAATTGGACGATCGCCGGCGTGATGAGCGCCGCGTACGTGCTCGCCACCGCCGCGGTCACGCCGCTGTACGCGCGCCTGTTCGACCGGTTCGGCCAGCGCAAGGTCGGTCCGGTGATCCTGACGGTGCAGATCATCGTCATGCTGGGCTTCGCGTTCGCCGCGCTGATGCGCGTGCCGATTCCGCTGCTGTTCGTGCTTGCCGTGGTCATGGGCATGACGCAGTTCTCGTTCGGCGCGCTTGTGCGCACCCGTTGGACGTACGTGCTCGACCGCGCCGACAAGGAGGACCTGCTCAACACCGCGTATGCGCTCGAATCCGCCATCGACGAGATCGTGTTCATCTTCGGGCCGATTCTGGCGGCTTTCCTGGCCGCGTCCGTGCATCCCGTATCACAGCTGTTCGTGCCGACCCTCGCCTGCGCGTTCGGCGGTGCCGTGTTCTTCGCATTGCGTGACACTCAACCGCCGGTATTGCGCGAAATCACGGTCGTCGCGGCCGATACGGACGATGCTGACGTGCGATTGGCGGCCGGCGGTGCCGCTGGTGCCGCGGTTTCCGCGGACCGTTTCGATTTGGATCGGCTCAAGACGGGCGATCGCGACCGCAGGAAACGCAACGTGCTCACCTATGCGGGTGTGCTGCCGCTCCTCGCCGTGTTCATCGTGTTCAACATGGCGTTCACCGCGTTCGACACGTCCATGACCGCCGTCATGAAATCGCTGCACCTCGACTCCGTGCTGGGCGTGCAGCTGGCCATGCTGGCCGTCGGCTCCTGCATGGGCGCGCTGGTCTTCGGCTCGCGCGAGCTCAAAGGCTCCCGCTGGCGTCACATGATCATGTTCCTCGCGTTGATGACCGTCGGCTTCGTGGTGATCCACCTGTGCCAGGGCAACCTGATCGTGATGGGACTGGTGGAGATCCTCACCGGTCTGACCATTTCGCCGGTGTTCGCCTCCGGCAACCTCGTCGTCAAGGAGACCGTGCCCGAGGAATCGCTTACCGAAGGCCTGTCCTGGGTGAGCACCGCCGGCACGATGGGCGCGTCGTTCGGCTCCATGATCACCGGCATCGTGCTCGACCATTTCGATCCAAGCGCGGGATTGAGCCTGCCCGCCGTGTTCGTGGGCTGTTCGATTCCGTTCGCGCTGCTCGGCTGGGTGCTGGTGCGCCGCCGCGGCTGACCGACGTTCGATCGTCAAGCGTCATAGCCGCCTGCCTCCGCGTCGAAGCGTCTCTTTAGATTCATAAGTGGAACACGTTATGGACGCGGACACGCGATTTCGAACACATGCGCACGGCAAACGTACGACATGCGCAACATGCGCGTCCGCGAAAGCATCAAGGAGCTGCAATGATCAAGGTTTCCGTAGTCGGCGCCAAGGGCCGTATGGGCTCGCATGTGGTCGACGCCGTCGATTCCGCCGCCGACACCGAACTCGCGCTCGCGCTCGACGCAGGTGACGACCTGGCCGCCATCACCCCCGAAAACACCGACGTCGTGGTGGAGTTCACCGTGCCGAGCGTGTCGCTGGGCAATGTGCTCGCGCTCGTCAAGCAGGGCGTCGACGTGGTGGTGGGCACCACCGGCTGGACCGAAGAGAAGCTCGACCAGGTGCGCGCCGCGCTCGCCGCGGCCCCGCGTGAGGGCCAGAGCGTGTTCATCGCGCCGAACTTCGCCATTTCCGCGGTGCTCGCCGACCATTTCGCAAAGGTCGCGGCGCCGTATTTCGAATCCGCGGAAGTCATCGAACTGCACCACCCGACCAAGGTGGACGCTCCGTCCGGCACCGCTTTCCACACTGCGCAGGGCATCGCCGAAGCGCGCAAGGCGGCCGGCTTGGGTCCGGTTCCGGACGCCACCGAAACCGATGGCGGCTCCCGCGGCCAGGTGGTGGACGGCATCCACGTGCACGCCGTGCGTCTGCGTGGCCTCAACGCCCATGAGGAGGTGCTGTTTGGCAACTCCGGCGAACAGCTGACCATCCGCGCCGACAGCTTCGACCGCATCTCCTTCATGCCGGGCGTGCTGCTGGCCGTGCGCAAGGTCTCCACCGGAACCTATCCGGGGCTGACCGTCGGCCTCGACCACTTCCTCGACCTGTAATCGTAATTCTTTTTCAAACTGCCGACGGGTGCATGTGTCTCCCGTCGGCAGTTTTTTATGGCGGATCTGTTCCGATTATTTGGCAAGGCGTGCGATGGCGGCGCTGACTTCCGCCAGCTTTTCGTCGGCGACGGTACCGCCCTCCGCCGCGGCTTTGGCGACGCAATGGTGCAGATGGTCGTCGAGCAGCAGTAGCGCCACTGACTTCAGCGCGCTGTCCGCTGCGGAAATCTGCGTCAGAATGTCGATGCAGTATTCGCCGTTTTCCGTCATCTGCCGAATGCCGCGCACCTGCCCTTCGATGCGATTCAATCGTGCGATGATCCTCTTCTGGTCGCTTGCGTACCCATGTTGTGTGGCGTTCATATCGTCCTCCTCGCTGCGCTGAAAATTTTATCTACGGCTGAAGTTTGCTCGTCCTTCTTGCCAATATACCCTATAGGGGTATATTGTGATGGTGTTTGCCGAAATCGAAGGCCAATTACGGACGGAAGGTGGCTGGAATATGCACATCGCAATCGCGCTTATTATGGCGCTGCTCGTCACGGCGGGCGTGCTGTGGTTCTTCTTCGCACCGCGCAAAGCGTATCGTGCGCCGTTGCGCGACGGCGTGCAGGAAGCGGTCGTCGAAGTCAAAGGCGGGTACAGCCCGGCCGTCATCGAAGCCGAAGCCGGCGTGCCGTTGCGGCTGATTTTCGATCGCAAGGAAGACGGCGAATGCTCGTCGCATGTCGTGTTCTCCGATTTCGGGGTCGATCTTGCGTTGCCCGCCTTCCGCACGACCACGCTGACGCTTCATCCCGACCAGCCGGGCGAGTATCCCTTCGCATGCGGTATGAACATGCTGCACGGCACGTTGCGCATACTGCCGGGAAAGCATGCAAGTGTCGGTGCCGCCGCCGGTTCCGCGGTTGGTTCCGTCGGCGCCAGTATGTCCGATTCCGGCGATTCGGACATTCGCGCGACTGCTGACGGTGCCCACGCATCCGGTTCCGCGGAAACAGGCGTGCAATGCGCGCAAAAAGGCGCCGTCCAAACGTCCGGTTCGGGTGATTCGGGCAAATCGCGCGGATCGGAATCGGAAATTCGCGCCCTCATCACCCGTCTTATCGTGGCGGCCGTCTGCACGATTCCGGTATTCGGCTCCACCATGCTCATGCTGTATCCGATGCCGAACTGGCTGCAGTTCCTGCTGATGCTGCCGATTGTCGGCTATGCGGCATTGCCGATTTTCCGCAGCGGTTTCGCCGCGATCGCCCACCGCTCGCCGGAGATGAACGCGCTCGTCAGCCTTGGTGCGCTGGCCGCTTTCGCCTACTCCTGCGTGGTCACCTTCGCGCCGGGCATCCTGCCCGAGAACGCGCGCGAACCGTATTTCGAAGCGGTCGGTGTGGTCGTCACGCTTATGCTTGTCGGCCAGCTGCTCGAAGCGCGCGCCCGCAAAGGCACCGGTGAAGCCATGCGCGCATTGGCGGGTCTGCAACCGAAAACCGCCCGCGTGGTGCGAGACGGCAAGGAAACCAGCATCGCCATCGATGACGTGCGCGTCGGCGACATCATCGCCATCCGTCCCGGCGAGCAGCTGCCGGTCGACGGCATCGTCATATCCGGCATCTCCACCGTGGATGAGTCGATGATTACCGGCGAAGCCATGCCGGTCGCCAAAACCGAGGGCAGCGAAGTGACGGGTGCCACCATCAACGGTGGTGGCTCGCTGCGGTACCGCGCCACGAAAGTCGGCAAGGACACCGTGCTCGCGCAGATCATCGGCATGGTGGCCGCCGCACAAAGTTCGAAAGCCCCCGTGCAACGATTGGCGGACCGTATCTCCGGCATATTCGTGCCGGCCGTGGTACTCATCGCCGTATGGTCGTGCGCGCTGTGGTTCGCGTTCGGCCCCGAACCGCGTGTCACGCACGCGCTGGTCGCCGCGGTGTCGGTGCTGCTGATCGCCTGCCCGTGCGCGCTCGGTCTGGCGACTCCGTTGTCGGTGACGGTCTCGACTGGCCGCGCGGCCCGTATGGGGGTGCTGGTCCGTTCCGCCGAAGCGTTGGAAACGTGCGGTAAAGTCAACGCCGTCGTGCTGGACAAAACCGGCACGATCACCACAGGCAAGCCCACCCTCACCGACGTGCTGCCGTTCGGCAAGTGGCGTCGGCAGGCCGATGATTTCCTGACGATCGTCGCCGCCGCCGAACGTGATTCCGAGCATCCGCTCGCTGCTGCGATCGTTGCCGCAGCTGCGGAAAAAGCCGACGTCGCGGACGTTGCGGAACTCGCGCAAACCACCGATTTTCAGGCGATTGCCGGCCGTGGCGTCACCGCGCGTGTCACCTTCCGCAGTCTGCCGCACACCGTCGCCGTCGGCAACACCGACCTAATCGACGACCTTGACGTCGACATGCCCGATGTTACGTCCGATACCTCCGAAATTGCCTCCGAGACCATCCACGATACGAACCTCGACGCCATCATCGCCGACATGGAACTCCTGTCGCAGCAAGGCAAAACGCCGATCCTAGCGGCCATCGACGGCCATCTCGCCGGCATCGTCGCCGTCGCCGACGTGCCGAAAGCCGACTCGCGCCAAGCCATCGAACTGCTCCGCAAACGTGGCGTCGAAGCCGTCATGCTCACGGGAGACAATCCGACCACCGCACGCGCCATCGCAAGCCAGGTCGGTATCGACGAACGTCATGTGATTGCCGGCGTGCGGCCGGAACGTAAGGCCGACGAAATCGCAAAACTCCAATCGCAAGGCTATACGGTGGCGATGGTCGGCGACGGCATCAACGACGCGCCCGCCCTCGCCCGAGCCAACGTCGGATTCGCCATCGGCACCGGCACCGACGTGGCCATCCAATCCGCCGACGTGACACTGATGGGCGGATCGCTCATGGGACTCGTGCACGCGCTCGACCTGACGCACGCCGCCATGCGCAACATCGCGCAAAACCTCGGCTTCGCACTCGGCTACAACAGCATCGGCATCGCGATCGCGGCCGGCGTGCTGTATCCGTTCACCGGAACGCTGCTGAATCCGATGATCGCCGGCGCCGCGATGGCGTTCTCGTCGTTGTGCGTGGTGACGAACGCAAGCCGGCTGCGCCTGTTCGATCCGGACGCGGAGGCGGCGAAAAACAAGACGTATCGGGTACGCAAGCCCGATCCGAGCAAAAATAATGGCAACCAGCACAGTCGGAAAGGAACGATCATGGGACTGTTCAGCGATCACAAGGCCAAGAAGGAAGCCGAGAACATGGGCGCGATGGGCGCCGGACACTGCTGCGGCGGTCATGACGGCCACGGCATGGCTTCGAATATGGGCGATTCCGCGGCGAACGTTGCGAAGGATCCGGTTTGCGGCATGAGCGTCGATCCGGCCACCGCGGCCGCGACCCGCGAATACGGCGGCGTCACCTACTACTTCTGCAACCCCGGTTGCGCCGACAAGTTCGCCCAGAACCCGGCCGCCTACCTGGGCTGAGACCTGATTCTCGTCCGTCCCCAATCTGCCGACATCGAATGACATCCGGCCGTCGGCGGGTTGGGGATTTTTGTTGAATGGTTGATTTACGGATTCCGATTCACGGACGAACGATAAGATTCCCCTCCCGCACTCCGGAGAGCGCGTCCCGCCCCGCTACAAACGTGCGCGTGACGACGCCGTTAAGCGTCATGCCATCGCAGGCGCAGATCGGATTGCGGCTTTCCAAAGCGGTAGCATCCACAACAAACCGTTCGTACGGGCGAATAATCGCCAAATCGGCCCGCAATACCGGCGTTATATCGTCACGATCGTCAAGTCCCACAAGCCGTGCGGTGTTGCACGACATCCACCGCACGACGTCGGCCAAACTCAAGCCGCGCCGCATCGCACCCGTCAACACCGCGCGGAATCCGACCTGCAGACTGGAAACGCCACCCCACGCGGTGGCGAGCGTGCCGGCTTTCATATCCGCGCTGGCCGGGGAATGATCGGTGACGACACCATCCAACGTGCCGTCGGCAAGCCCCGCCCATAGCGCGTCCTGCTCATGCAGATCACGAATCGGCGGACAGCATTTGACCGCGGTGGCGTTGTCGGGAATATGGTCGCAATCCAACGTGAGGTAATGCGGACAGGTCTCCGCGCTGACCGGCAGTCCTTCGGCCTTCGCCCGCCGCAGCACGTCCACGCTCAGACCGCTGGACACGTGCAGAATATGCGTGCGGCAGCCGGTGCGTGCCACCAGCCGTACGATCTTGCGCACCGCGTTCGCCTCGCATTCGGCCGGGCGCGATGCCGCGTTCAACAGTGTTCGCAACAGTCGGGGATTTTGTTGCCGCGTTAGTCGCCCATTTCGCTGGTTTGGCACCGTTTCTTCTATGCCGAATCCGCTCGATATGCGATGTTGATTGTGTGGGGTAAGCTGTTTTTGCCATGGTCGGTCATCTCCTGATGGTGGGTCGCGTTGCCAAGAGGCGCCGCCATTGCCTGTGATGGATGCATTTCAGTGCTTACGGCATCTGAAATTCTTCATTCGTCGTAACAGTTGTCGGTGGCCAAACCTGGTGAAACCCGGAAAGCAAGGGGTAGCATCGTCAGGAGAGCGGATGCGCCGCGTGAGAATGTACTGCAGGGAAGGGCGATGAGCGTGACTTCTGGAATTATGCTTTCAGACAATATGGGGGCTTCGAAGGACGCCATGGACGAGGAAGGCAATGCTGCCGCGGACCTCGGCTTGGTGGCGCGCATCCGGGAATCCTTCGATTCGCTGACTGCGACGGAACGTGAGGCCGCGCAGTTCATTCTGGGTCATCTAACCGACGTACTGGTCTGCAATTCCGTGGAATTGTCGCAGTTGAGCGGCATCTCGCAGCCGACGCTCAGCCGCCTGTACCGCAAGCTCGGCTATGCGAACGCGGGCGAATTCAGACTTTACGTTCGTCGCGTCCATCGTACTGGCTCTCCGGAGCTTTCACGGCACACCCAGTGCGACGATTTGGTCGCCGACCATCTGCGCCGTGACGAGGAAAGCCTGAAACGCACGTTTGAAGGCATCGACCGCGCGCAACTGTCATCCGCATGCCAAGCCATGGCCACGGCCCCGCATGTGGCGGTGGTCGGGTACCGCAGCAGCTATCCCGTGGCGCTGCACATGCGCGAACAGCTGATGCGGCTACGCGGAAACGTTGATATTCTGCCGAATCCAGGCCAGTCCATAGCCGAAGATCTGGTTGATTATGCGGCAGGCGACGTAATCGTCATCATCGGCGTGGGCCGGCGTCTTCCCTTCTTCTCGCGGCTCATCGACGTGATGCTTGAGCGCGGCCTGACCGTGGTGGTGATTGGCGACATTTCGGCGCGCAACGCCGTCATCGGCCGTAACGTCGCCTTCTTCAAAGTGGTGCTGAACTCCCACGTGCTGACGAGCTTCACCGCGGCGTTCGCCCTGATCGCCCTGATGGTGGACGAAGTCGGAAAATGCCTCGTCGATACCGAAGACGAGGTGCACGCGCGTATCGAAGGCATCAACGATTGCTTCGATGCGCTCGATGAGCTTGAAGATTGATAGGGAAAATCTAGGCGCGGCACGTCCCGTTGGAACGGCGGTAAACGGAAGTGGAAGCGGGAATGGGAACGGAATGAATTCAAAACGAAACATGCTGGCGTACGACCGGTCCTCCACCGGATTGTGGGTGGCTTTGATCTTCCTCGTATCGCTGAATCTGCGGCCCGCCATCGCCGCCGTCGGGCCGGTCCTCGCCCAAATGGGAACCGACCTTGCGTGGGGTGAGGGCGTGCAGGGCGTATTGACGGCGATTCCGCTGATCGCCTTCGCCGCGGTCAGCCCGCTGGTCACGTTCCTTGCACGCCGCATCGGCATCGACATGTCGATTCTGCTGGCCCTGCTGTGCATCGCGGCGGGCGACGCCATCCGCTCGTTCGGCGGCGGCGTTGGCATCTGGCTGGGCACGGTGGTGTTCGCCTCCGCCATCGCCGTCGGCAACGTTCTTGTGCCGGTGATCGCGAAACGTGACTATGCCGGCCATGTCGCGATGGCGACCGGCGTCTATTCCGGTTGCATCACCGCCGGCAGCGCCACCGCAGGTTTGCTGTCCGCGCCGCTTGCGCAGATGTGGGGCGGTTGGCGCGCGTCACTCGCCTTCTGGAGTGTGCCGCCGCTGGTCGTCGCCGTGCTGTGGGCGTTGCGTATCCTGCACAATCGCAAAGTCGTTATCGCTTCCGCCGGCGGCACCATCGAAACCAGCGATACTGGCGATATCGATGATATTGGCGATCGCAGCACGACGGCCAACGCACAAAACCCGCATTCCGCACAGCGACCGGCATGTTCCACGCAATCGTCGCATGGCGTGTTCACCCGCGTGCTGCGCCGTCCGATGACGTGGTACGTGACGGCCTTCATGGGACTGCAATCGTCCGCCTTCTACACCATGTCCAACTGGATGCCGTCCATCTCGGCGTCCATCGGCTACGACGCCTCCACCGCCGGCGTGCATCTGTTCATCTTCCAAGGCATCGGCATTTTCTCCGGCCTGCTCATTCCGAAATTCATGAACGTGCGCGGCAACCAGGTCTGCGCGGCGCTTACCGCCAGCGCTCCCATGCTGATCGCCGGCCTTGGCATGCTGCTGCTGCCGCATCTCATGCCGGTATGGGCGTTCGTCGGCGGCTGCGCGCAAGGCGCGTCCCTGGTGGTGGCGCTCGCATTGATCGCGTTGCGCGGCCGTGACAGCGCCGAAACCGTGGTGCTGTCGGGCGTCGCGCAGTCGTTCGGCTATCTGATCGCCTCGCTCGGCCCGCTTATGTTCGGCGTGCTGGTCCAGGCCACCGGCGGCCATCATGTGCCGCTGATGGTGTTCACGTTCGTCGCTTTCCTGCAGTGCGTCGTCGCGGTCGTCGTCGGCAGGCCTTCCAAAATGTGACTTTTCGCGTCTCATGAAATCGCAAGCGTCCGCAGAGGGAAGTACCGTTAGCCGTATGACAAGCCCTAAGACTGACGGTACTATGCATCTGCTCGATCCTGCTCCATTCGGACGTATCCTTCCGGCCATGGTCACCCCCATGAAGGCTGACGGAGCCGTTGATTTCGAGGCCGCGCAGCGTCTGGCCAAGCAGCTCGTGGCGGATGGTGCCGACGGTCTTGTGGTCAACGGCACCACCGGCGAATCTCCGACCACCCACATGGAGGAGAAGGTCGAGCTGGTTCAGGCCGTCAAGGAAGTCGTGGACGTGCCGGTCATTTCCGGCGCCGGTTCCAACGACACCGCGCACACCGTGCGCATGGTGGAGCAGACCCAGGAGGCGGGCGCCGACGCGGTGCTCGTGGTCGCCCCGTATTACTCCCGTCCGTCGCAGGAGGGCGTGTTCCGCCACTACAAGGCGGTCAACGATTCCGCGGACAAGCCGATCATCATCTACGATGTGCCGGGCCGTACCGGACTGCACATCCAGCTGGAAACCTACCGTCGTATGGCCGAACTCGACCACGTCAAGGCCGTCAAGGACGCCACCGGCGACATCGCAGGCGCGGTGCGCAAGCGCATGGAGACCGGTCTGACCTGGTATTCGGGCGATGACGGCCTGTTCCTGCCGTTCCTGTCCGTCGGCGCCGTCGGCATCATCTCTGTGATCGCGCACGCGGCCGCCGGTCCGATGCGTGACCTCGCCAACGCGTTCGATCGTGGCGATATCCACGAAGCGCAGCGCATCTCCGTGCAGCTGGCGCCGCTCGTCGAAGCGATGAACGGCAATGGCTTCCAGGCCGTGATGGCCAAGGCCTCGCTGAAGGTGCGTGGAATCCTCGACTCCACCGTAATGCGCCTGCCGAACGTCGGTCCGGGCGAAGCGGAACTCGTGCGCGCGGAAAAGGGCATGCGCGCCGCGGGACTGCTGTGAACCGAATCGCATGATGCGACTGGCCTGTCGCGCATGAACGCCGGCAGGCACCCAAATTCCTCGTTTCCGCATAGGCGGAGACAATTAGTAATAGAAATCCAACTAGGAAATGGCTACAGAAGAAACCACAAAGACAACAACACACAAGCGCGGCAGCAAGGCTGCCAAGCGCACTGAAACCGCAGTCAAGGCATCCAAGACCACTAAGGCCGCGAAGTCCGAGAAGACCGCCATCAAGAAGGCCAAGTCCTCCACCCGCAGCCGTGGCAACGGTGGCTCGCGCAACGGCGGCTCCCGTGGATCCCGTGGCGGCAACGGTTCGAACCGTCGTCCGTCGCATTCCGCGCCGCAATCCACCGCGCCGCAGCAGGACGAGGTGCTGATCGCCCCGCCGAAGTACCGCAAGGGCTCCATGCGCATCGTGCCGCTCGGCGGTCTGGGTGAGATCGGCCGCAACATGAACGTGGTCGAATACAACGGGCATATCCTGCTCATCGACTGCGGCGTGC
>ENA-ORUN01000618-ORUN01000618.1-human-gut-metagenome-genome-assembly--contig:-NODE-618-length-41497-cov-11.728223_pt1 | contig 41497 bp, 39 predicted proteins | sample MGYA00242080_ERZ509209 | MGnify/ENA primary metagenome ERZ509209 (study PRJEB26280, sample SAMEA2338786) | human gut metagenome | biome: human gut; feature: human-associated habitat; material: faeces... | reverse complement strand
ATGCTTTTCTGGATTAGGACGCTCCGGATACAGCGAATCCCAGCCTTTGGAGAAACACACAGTTGAATCATATTTATAATCCTGAAGACACACAGAAAAAATTGGATTGTATATGCCGGCTCTGGAGAGTATAATACTATAAATCAAAAGAATTATAAGTATTAAAACTTGAAAGCAGGTGGAGTATGAGCCAGCATAAGATCCGAAAAAGTGCTGTTGTCATTATAGTTGTCTGCTGACTCCAAAACAAAAGAGAAAAATATTTCTGGTACAGCATCTGCTTGGCTGGGCAAGATTCTTATTCTAAAATGTGAACTGTGGGGAAATCATGATGAAGAAAAAATTTATTAAGCTGTTTGCAATATTGTCGTTTGTCTTTTTTGGAGTGCTGGAGATGGGATGGCGCTTTTTTAACATGGTGGTCTGCTGCAAAAGAGGAGAGCACAAAAAGGAAAGAAAGAAATGGTTTGAGCTGTCTCATATCAGGGAAAATCATCCCCAGAACGGTTATGCCAGAGAATACAATGAGAGTAAGGCATGGTGTTTTGAGCAGAAGATGCAGGACTGTTATATCAAAAGTATTGACGGACTAAAGCTGCATGCATTATATCTGCCGGCAGAAGATGCAAAAAGGATCGTCATATTAAGCCATGGTTATCGTGGCAGCCGGTTTGGCACCTTGTCGTTTATGGCAAAATATCTGCATGAGCATCAGTGTGATGTCCTGTTTATAGAACATCGCTGCTGCGGTGACAGCGAGGGAAAGTATATCACCTTTGGAGCAAAGGAACAATGGGATGTGCAGCAATGGGCAGTCTATGTATCTGAACGAAATAAAGAGAAGCTCCCGATTTATCTGTACGGACAGTCTATGGGGGCTGCTGCTGTACTGATGGCATCAGGACATACACTTCCGGCAGAGGTAAAAGGCCTGATTGCGGACTGTGGTTTTCAGTCTATGGAAGGACAGATGCGTGATATGGCAGCTAACTGGTTCCACCTGCATCATATACCACTGCTTCTGATGGAACTGGATTGGTTCTGTTCTCTTGTGGCAGGATTTCATATGAAAGATGCAGACACTACAGAAGCCATGAAAAAAAATACAAGACCGGTTCTGTTTTTCCATGGAGAGAAGGACACCTATGTGTATCCGAATAATTCTTTTCAGAATTACATGCTCTGCAGGGCAGAGAAGGAACTGGTGATCATACCGGGGGCACGGCATTTGTGCAGTGCCTATGCGGATCCGGAACTGTATCAGCACAAGATGATGGAATTTTTTGAGAAATACGATTAAACGGACATAAAGAATCCCGACCGGGATTTATCAGACATGGTATATAACAGGGAATACACCTTGGAACTGTTATGTTAAATGAATGATAAGTCCCGGTCAATTTTTTGTAAAGTGTTCATTAAGTCCCAGGGGTACTGGTATTTCCCGAGAAGGTATGATATTTTTTGACCTGAAGCATACAATAATGTTTTTTCTATCTCGGATAAAGAGGAATACCGGGATAATGGAGGTTATCTATTATATGAGAAATTATTATCCTTTGACGGCAGCTCAGAAAATGCATCACAACTGGATCATGGATTATGGTACACAGCAGGTATCTGGTGTAAGTGTTGTGGCTTCTGTACAGGCAGAACTGGATTTTGGATTACTGAAGAAATGTATTCAGATGGAAATGGAGCGTTCAGACTGTACCAGAGTCCGTTTTACGAAACCGGATAAAGATGGAAATGTAAAACAGTACATTGAAAAACAGGATCCGCGTGATATTGAACTGAAGGATCTGTCAGGAATGGAAAGCCTGGCAAAGGCAGATGAGCTGATGCAGCAGTGGGCGTATGAAACATTTGACGGAGATAATATCCCGATGTGCGAATTTACCATGCTGAAGCTTCCGGAAGGATACAATGGTTTCTTTTTACATATGGATCACAGACTGATCGATTCCTGTGGGCTTGTAGTTATGATCGGAGATTTGTTCCAGTTATATACGCATTATAAATATGGAACGGCCTGCCCACAGGAACTGGTTGATTTTGAGACGGTTCTGAAAAAAGATCTTGCAAAATCGGGCAATGAAAAGCGTTTTGCAAAAGATAAAAAATTCTGGGATGACCAGCTGGATGAACTGGGCGAGCCGTTATATTCTGATATTCAGGGACCATCTGTACTGGAGGAAGCAAGAAAGCGTCATGGGGATCCGAAGCTTCGTGCTTCTGATATTGAGATGAACGAGCTGTTTGTTGCAGTAAAGGATTATCATCTGGAACCGTATGCGACACAGAACCTGATGGATTTCTGTATGAATCATCAGCTTTCCATGACAAATCTGCTTCTGCTTGGTATCCGTACTTATCTGTCAAAAGTAAATAACGGACAAGAAGATATTACGATCCAGAATTTTATATCCAGACGTTCTACCCATGATGAATGGACTTCCGGGGGAAGCAGAACTATTATGTTTCCGTGCAGAACAGTGATCTCACCGGAGACAGATTTTCTCTCGGCAGCTTATGAAATCCAGAATATGCAGAATCGAATTTATATGCACAGCAATTACGATCCGGCACTTATCGTGGATGAGATGAGAAAGAGATATCATACACCGGAGCATACCAGCTATGAAAGCTGCTATCTTACCTATCAGCCAATGCCGGTGAAGGTGGAGAATGAAATGCTTGGAACCGTTCGCCAGCATGCCAAATGGTTTGCAAACGGTGCCGCAACCAAAAAAATGTATCTGACTGTATCACACACGGAGGATGGCGGCATGAACTTCTCATATCATTATCAGACTGCTCATCTTGAGGAGCATGACATGGAACTGCTTTATTATTATATGATGCGTATTCTGTTTAAGGGAATTGCAGAGCCGGATATGAGCATCGGCGAGATTATGGAACAGGTGTAAAAATCAAAAATCAGGAGGAAATGGAATGAATCAGGAAATGGAATTTAAAAATATTGTAGCACAGTACAGCAAAGTGAAACCGGAAGAGATGACAGGTGAGATGAGATTCCGTGAGGATCTGGGATTTACTTCTTTGGATTTCATGTCTTTTCTGGGTGAGCTTGAGGATACCTTTGACATTGAACTTGAGGAAACCGAAGTGACAAAAATTACAACTCTTGAGGAGGCACTTAAGCTTCTTGAGGAGCTTCAGTAAGAATTAAGCTGCTGTGAACGGAGTGAACAGAATATCAGTCCACAGGAACAGTGAAGGAGGAGAAAACTATGCTGATCAGGGATATATTAGAAGAAAGTGTACAGAAATTTGGTGAAGTCAAAGCAGTAAAATGGCTTAACCGAAAAGAGATTCTGGAGAGAAGTTACAGTGAAATGATGAAAAATGTGATTTCCACCAGAAAAGGACTTCTTGCAGAAGGTTTTGAGGGAAAGCATATTGCATTGATTGGAACCAGCTCTATAGAATGGATCGAAAGCTATCTGGGAATTATTACAGGATGTACTACAGCGGTGCCGCTGGATGCAGCACTCCCGTGTGAAGAACTGATCGATCTGATAAACCGTTCCGATTCCGAAGCACTGTTCTTAAGTCCGAAACACAGACCGTATCTGGAAGCATTTCTTGCAAACTGTCCGAAACTTCAGAAAGTATGGATGCTCCAGGAAGAGGTGGAGGATGTACCAACGGGCACATACAGCATCAGTGAACTCAGAAATTCAGGAACGAATGCCAAAGTAGATGCTTCCTGTCCGGATGCAGAAGATATTGCGACAATTATCTTTACTTCCGGAACGACAGGAAAGAGCAAGGGAGTTATGCTGACACAGAATAATCTGGCTTCCAATGTTGAGGCAGTCAAAATTTCGGCAGAACCCGGAACTGCCATGCTCAGTGTACTTCCAATCCATCATGCATTCTGTCTTGTCATGGACTGGCTGAAAGGTTTTTCTCAGGGAGCGACCCTCTGTATCAATGACTCCCTGCTTCATATGATCAGAAATATGAGCATTTTTAAACCGGATATCATGCTCATGGTTCCAATGATGATCGAGACGATTTATAAGAGACTGGCGGCTGCTGATCCGTCGATTCCGAAAGCTGTTCTTGCAGAAAAAGTATTTGGTGGAAAACTGCACACGATTTTTACCGGTGGGGCACATCTGGATCCTTACTATATTGACTGTTTTGCAGAGTACGGTATACAGATACTGGAAGGCTACGGTATGTCGGAATGCTCTCCGGTCATCAGCAATAATACACCGGAAAACAATAAGCCGGGTTCCATCGGAAGACCACTTGAGAATGTGGAAATCAGATTTGAGGATGGAGAGATCCTGGTAAAAGGTACAAGTGTCATGAAGGGATATTATCAGATGCCTCGTGAGACAGAGGAAACGCTGAAAGATGGCTGGCTGCATACCGGGGATAAGGGATATATTGATAAAGATGGTTATCTTTTCATCAATGGTCGTGTGAAAAATCTGATTATTCTTTCCAATGGAGAAAATGTATCTCCTGAGGAAATTGAGAACAAACTTGCATTGAATCCGCTTGTGGGTGAAGTGATTGTAACAGGCGAGGACAATGGTCTTACAGCCCGAATTTATCCGGAACAGGCAGTTGTGGAGGCAAAGGCACTGGATATTGAGATGATCAGGTCACAGCTTCAGGCATTTCTGGATGAATACAATAAAAACCAGCCGACTTACCGTCGCATTACAGGCCTGGTGATCCGAAAAAATCCGTTTATCCGCAATACGACAAAGAAGATCAGGAGACAGGATGTCCTGATCGACGAGCCGCAGGCATAATAAACACCCGTCTGAGTGAAAGTGCTCAGACGGTTTTTTTGTGCCTGTATGCAGGGCAGTCAGGATAAAAGAGGCAGCATGCCGGAAAGAAAAATCTGAGTCAGAATCTCTGCAATGACTTCCGGTGCGAGATCAAAATTATCCCGGGTCCATTTGTGAAGCACACCGATCGTGCTGCCGATCGCGCAGGTGATCACGTAAGATATTTCTTCTTTTGTGTGTCTGTCGGGGCTGGCACTGGAGGTGGTAGCGGTGACATAGTGATGAAGCATGGTCAGCATTTTTTCAAACAGATCATTCCCGTGAGGGGTGCTCAGAAGACCGGCAAGGAAGGGATTTTCCATTGTATAGCGACAGATCGTCAGAAAATAGGACTGACAGATATCGCGGTCATTTTCCGGATGAAATTTTTCCATTATAGAAAAAACATCATGGATCGTCTTTTCCTCAACAGCAGATACAAGAGAGGGGATATCCTGATAATGATTATAAAAAGTACTTCTCGCGATACCAGCTGTTTTGGTGATATCGGATACGGTGATCCGGTCAGGAGCTTTTTGCTTTATGAGTTTAAAAAAAGCTCCCAGGATGGCTTCGTCTGCCACAGAATATCTTTCATCAGGAATTGGATTTTGCATAGTCGATTCCCTCCAATATCTCATAAATATAGTGTAACTGTTCAGTACCCTCACAGTTACGGGTCAAAATGCCTTCTGAATAGTTACAATATAGTACAGTATAACACAGATCCGGAAGTATAAGAACAGGAAAATAGCATGTCAGAATGTCTGGTATTAAAGTTGAAAGTGAAAAAATCTATCTTATTATGACCTTCACAGCTTTTACCGGAGCCGTCTCCCATTTCGCCATCGGCGGTACACCAGACTGGTCGGTATGGATTTTGTGTGTAATCTTTACATTTCTCTGGGCCAGAATCGCAGCGGTATTTGCCAACAAAGCAACTCCAAAGACATTGAACCGTGCGACGGGAGTGATCCTGGTGATATTGGGAGTTGTGGTTATGGCATTTTCGATGATAGGCTAGAATTGTAGCCGTGACTTTACATAGCAGTCAATAAGCTTTGAATAACAGATAAAGATTGAAAAAAGGAGGAAAATAGTGGATTTAAGCAAAATATCTATAAAAAAAATCAGGGAGCTGATTGTGTTTACGGCGTTTCTTGTGGTTGCCCTGTGGAAGTTTGATGTGGTGCTCGGTGTGCTGAAGGCAATATGGGGGATTATATTTCCGTTTATACTTGGTGGTGCAATCGCATTTCTGACGAATGTGCCAATGAGCTTTTTGGAAAAGACAATTTTTAAAAATGAAAAAAAGGAAAATAAGATAGCTGGAGAACTGGCAAGACCAATAAGTCTGCTTCTTACTATTGTATTAATAGTTGGTGTGATCGCATTGGTGATGTTCGGTGTGATTCCGCAGCTTACGCGAACAATGGGAACTTTGATGATGAGCATTTCTGACTTTATTCCGCAGATGCAAAGCTGGATTCGAGAATTTTTCCATAATAACCAGGAAATTATGAAGCTGGTAGATCAGGTACAGTTTGATCCGGATCAGGCAATCAGGTGGGGAATAAGTCTTCTTGGCAACGGTGCTGGAAATATGATGAATACGACGATGTCAGCTGTGGGTTCCATAGTCAGTGGATTAGCGACCTTTTTTATTGCCTTTTCTTTTGCCTGTTATGTCCTTTTTCAGAAAGAAAAGCTGCACTTACAGATCAGAAAAGTATTTTTCGCATTTCTTCCACAACAAAAAGCAGATGCTTTGCTTAAAGTCTGCGCTCTGACATATCGGACATTTGCAAACTTTCTTACAGGTCAGTGTCTGGAAGCCGTGATTCTCGGATGTATGTTTGTTATCACACTGAGTATTTTGAGGATGCCATATGCACTTTTGATTGGAGTTTTAATTGCATTTACAGCATTGATTCCTATTTTCGGGGCTTTCATCGGGTGTGCAGTAGGAGGCTTTTTGATCTTTATGGTAAGCCCGAAGCAGGCAATTTTGTTTATAATAGTATTTCTGATGCTGCAGCAGATTGAAGGAAATCTGATCTATCCTCATGTTGTTGGTGAATCTGTAGGACTTCCATCAATCTGGGTGCTGGCAGCAGTTACAATCGGCGGAAATCTTATGGGGATTGTAGGCATGCTTGTTTTCATTCCACTGCTGTCGGTATTTTATACTATTTTTCGGGAATACGTATATCTGCGTTTGAAAAAACAACATATCAAACGGGTAACAACGACAGAAATAGAGAAATATACGGAAGAGGATCATCCAATCCAAGCAGATAATCAGAGAGAGGACTGATTGCCAAGGCCGCTGAAGTGAACATTAACAATAAAAGAGTTGCATAGAAGGGATAAAGCAGTTTATTATTGATGTAGACAGATGCGAAATGTATTCTGATCAAGTCAGAAGAATACGGAGGGAAATATGTTCAATTTAATTCATCATATAGCTATTATTGGAAGTGATTATAAGAAATCGAAGCATTTTTATGTGGATCTTCTCGGATTTAATGTGATCAGGGAGAATTATCGCAGGGAGCGCGATGACTACAAAATTGATCTGGCCTGTGGAGAACAGGAAATAGAACTTTTTATTATTAAAAATGCACCTGCAAGAGTCAATTATCCGGAAGCTCTTGGACTCAGGCATCTAGCATTTAAGGTAGACAATGTAGAAGAAGTGGTAAAAGAATTAAATGCCAGAGGGATTGCTACGGAGCCTGTTCGAATAGATGACTATACAGGTAAAAAGATGACATTTTTCCAGGATCCGGATGGTTTGCCGCTGGAAATACATGAGTGAATGACAGGGGGCATTGTATTATGAGGGAATTACTCTATGGGGCAGCGTATTACGATGAATATATGCCGTATGACCGGCTGGAGAAAGATGTTGCCATGATGAAAAAAGCCGGGATCAATACGGTTCGGATTGCAGAGTCTACATGGAGCACCTGTGAACCGCAGGAAGGTGTTTTTGACTTTTCACATGTGATCCGTGTAATGGATGCGATGGAAGAGGCAGAAATTAACGTTATCATAGGGACTCCGACCTATGCAGTGCCGACCTGGATGGTGAAAGCCTATCCGGATGTGCTGGCGGAGACGGTCAAAGGCAGAGGAATCTATGGTGCGAGACAGATTATGGACATCACACATCCGGTCTATCGGTATTATGCGGAAAGAGTCATCCGCAAGCTGATGGAAGTTTCTGCACACCGAAAATGTGTGATCGGATTCCAGCTTGATAATGAAACGAAATATTATGGAACTGCAGGCAAAAACGTGCAGCTTGGTTTTGTGAAATATCTCCGGGAGAAATTTCATAATGATCTGGATGCCATGAATCATGAATTCGGTCTGGATTACTGGAGCAATCGCATCAATGCCTGGGAAGATTTTCCGGATGTGCGCGGTACGATCAATGGAAGTCTGGGGGCAGAGTTTGAAAAATACCAGAGAAGTCTGGTGGAAGAATTCCTGGGCTGGCAGGCAGCGATTGTTTCTGAATATAAGAGAGAAGACCAGTTTATCACCCACAATCTGGATTTTGAGTGGAGAGGATATTCCTACGGCGTGCAGCCGGATGTAAACCATTTTAAATGTGCAAAACATCTGACCATGGCAGGAACGGATATTTATCATCCGACCCAGGATCACCTGAGTGGTGCAGAGATCGCATTTGGTGGTGATCTGATCCGCTGTCTCAAAAATGACAACTACCTGGTTCTGGAAACAGAAGCACAGGGTTATCCAGGCTGGACACCATATGACGGACAGCTTCGCCTGCAGGCATACAGCCATCTGGCCTCCGGCGCTCTTGGCGTGATGTACTGGCACTGGCATTCAATCCATAACTCTTTTGAGACTTACTGGAAAGGCCTTCTGAGCCATGACATGGAAGAAAATGCCGTATACAAAGAGGCGTGTATCATAGGCAGCGAGTTTAAGAAACTTTCATCTGTCTTATCAGGCTTTAAGAAAGATAACAAAGTTGCGATCATGGTGAGCAATGAGGCTCTGACTGCACTTAAATGGTTTGGAATCGAAGCCAGTGCAGCAGGAGATGATGGAATTGGTTATAATGATGTTGTCCGTTGGATCTACGATGCACTTTACAAAGTAAATATTGAGTGTGACATTATATGGGGAGAGAGCGAAAACATTGAGAAATACCAGGCAATCATCCTTCCGGCCATGTACACAGCAGATGAAAAAATCCTCACACGTCTGAAAAAGTATACTGCTCAGGGCGGCACACTGATTGCGACCTTCAAGACTGCTTTTGCCAACGAAAATGTAAAAGTGTATCCTGACAGACAGCCACATATCTTAAATGAAGTCTTTGGTATGTATTATCAGCAGTTTACGTTCCCGGAGAATGTCACTCTGACAGGGTTTGAGGGCAGTGAACCGGAGGCAGAGACCTTCATGGAACTCCTGATTCCTGATGGCGCAGAAATTATTTCTGCATATCAGCATCCGAACTGGAAAAAGTATGCCGCAGTTACATATCATACATATGAAAGAGGAAATGCCTGGTATATCGGATGTATGTTTGAAGAACGTCATCTACAGCAGCTGTTGATAAAGATTCTGACTCAGTCTGGTATAAATGCTGCAGTGCCGGAGAAATTCCCGGTGATCGTGCGTGAGGGAATCAATGCAAAGGGCGAAAAGCTTCGTTTCTATTTGAATTATTCCTGGGAAGAAAAAAATATCAAAGAAGCGGATGATTTTGGCGTGATACTTGGAAATGCAGATAATACCAAGCGTGAAATTCATCTGTCAGCATGGGACGTATGTATTATAAAATTCAATAAATAAAAAATGCAATAAGCAAAACCCGAGGCGGCAGGCCCCGGGTTTCTTTTATCATTTATCTTTCTTCAGAATAGAATTGAACAGCGTAAAGAAGGTGATCGTTGTCACCGTAGCAGCTATGATATCGCTTACCGGCTCTGCAAGAAATACCGCGAAAACCTTATTGTCGAAGAAATTCGGCAGAATAAAGATCAGAGGTATCAGCAGGATGATCTTACGGAGGCAGGCAAGAAGCAGACTGACTTTCGCCTGGCCGAGAGCCATAAAGCTCTGCTGGCAGCTTACCTGGAAGCCAATAGAGAAGATTCCGGCCATGTAGATGCGGAGTGCCCAGGAAGCGTATGTTACAAGTTCCTTATCTGAAGTAAAGATTGCTGCAAATGCCTTTGGAAAAATCATCACGACAAGACAGAAGGCAGATGTGTAGATGATGCAGGTACAGAACTGTGTGAAAAATGCTTTCTTTACACGGTCTGGCTTATTGGCACCAAAGTTGTAGCTGATGATTGGCTGTCCGCCCTGGCAGATTCCCTGAAGCGGAAGAGTGACAAGCTGACTGATACTGGTAATGATCGTCATTGCCCCGACAGCCACGTCACCGCCAAATCTGGAAAGACTGCTGGTAAAGCTGATCGACAGAAGACTTTCTGTTGACAGCATGACAAAGGTAGAAATACCAAGAGCAAGGCAGGGACCAAAAACCTTGAGTTCCAGATGCATATTGTTTCGTTTCAGTCGAAGGATTGTTTTCTTCCCGGTCAGAAAACGAAGAATCCACACAGCACCTACGGCCTGACTGAGAACAGTGGCAAGTGCTGCACCCTTTACGCCCATACCAAGAACAAAAATAAAAATCGGATCCAGGATGATATTGATAACAGCACCGATGACCGTAGTCATCATACTGATTCTGGCAAAGCCCTGGGTGGTAATGAAGGTGTTCATGCCAAGCACGATCAGGACAAAAAAGCTTCCCAGAATATAGATTCTGGCATAGTCAGATGCGTATGTTAAAGTGACATCGCTGGCACCGAAGAGTCTGAGTAGCGTCGGTGCACTTACATAAAATACGATAGTCAGTATAATTGACAGACCGACTAACAAAGTAAAACAGTTTCCGAGGATTTTCTCTGCCAGTGCATTATCCTTCTTTCCCATTGCAATGGCTGCACGTGGGGCACCGCCGGAACCGACGAGCATGGCAAATGCATTCAGAAGCATCAGAATCGGGGCAAAAAGTCCGACGCCGGTCAGTGCAGCGGCTCCGATCCCAGGAATGTGGCCGATGTAGATACGGTCTACAATGTTATAAAGTAGATTGATAACCTGTGCGACAACTGCCGGAATTGCCAGCTGCGCAAGGAGTCTGGGGATACTTCCCGTTTCCATATTGGGTGTGTTGGTTTGTGTTTTCATGATGGTTATCTCCGTGAGTTTTGTAGTTGGATAGTATATATCAGATGTATTCCAGAATTCAATATTGTCGTATCAAGTAGCATAGCACAAAAAACAAAAGTTGGAAAGATAATTTCAATTTTGGCATCTTCCATCAGTGCCAAAGTTGAAGTGCTTTGAGTTGAAAACAAGGGTCTTCTGACCCTATAATAATCTTAATAAAAGGAATAGAAAAAAACTAAAGAGTGCCAAGCATGAAAAAATCCAGTGGAATGACAGAAATGAGCATGAAGAATCCGGCAAAAAGATGCTTCGGATCGTCAACGAAATGATTGATGTGTTTGATCCGAAGGATGCATGGCTTTATAAGCAGGATAATGAATTTATACAGGGTCTTCTGGCTCGTCTTCAGCCGACGGTCATTCGTCTGTTATATCATATGAAGATCAACAATCTGGTTCTTGATACTGTGAAACAGGAGTACAACGAGGTATATCAGAGATGTGTGGAGACATCGAAAGTTCTGGAAAAACATCTGAACAGAGAAATTCCCGAGGATGAAATTAGTTTTCTGGCGATCCATTTTGGAGCGGCAAAGGTGCGACTGGAAAGTCAGAGGGAAAAGCTTCGTCCAGTCCATGTAGGAGTAGTCTGTGCCAGCGGAATCGGAATTTCCCGCCTGATGTCCAGCAGACTGAAGCAGGAGGATCACTTTACAGATGCATATTTCAAAGAAATACAGATTGTTTTTGTAATGATGATCCCTGAGAATGAAAATATTGACATTAATGGCAGATCCTGGGATATTTTATTATCCGAATTTCAGCTATTATAGATATTTTACTGTAAATAAAGTGTTTATTGTCAAAAGCTAATAATATGGTAAAAATATCCAACAAAATAGTTTTTTCTGTTGCTTTTTTATACAGTATGGTATAATGTGAAAAAACAAAAAAGCCTGCATACGCAGGCTCGTTCCACACACTGTGGGCCACTGTTAAGTGACGATTTGAATTAAATTCTTATTTGAACTTATGATGTAAAGTTAGTATGGTACTAAACTTATATTCAGTATAAGGCAGTGAAATGCAAAAGTCAATCATAAATTCAGCACTTGGAAGGAGAAAACGTGATATGGAAAAGGAATATTTTTTAGGTCTGGACATGGGAATCGGATCAGTGGGATGGGCAGTTACAGATAACAGTTATGAGATCTTACGATCACATGGAAAGTCACTTTGGGGCGTGCGGTTGTTTGAAAGTGCAAATACAGCGGAAGAGAGACGTATGTTCAGAACTGCACGGAGAAGACTGGACAGACGAAACTGGAGAATTCAGATTCTACAGGAACTCTTTGCAGAAGAGATTGCTGCCGTAGATCCGGGATTTTATCTTCGTATGAAAGAAAGTAAATACTATCCGGAAGATAAGCGGGACGCGAAAGAAAATTGCCCAGACTTACCTTATGCCTTATTTGTAGACAAGGATTTTACAGATAAGGATTACCATGCACAATTTCCAACGATTTATCATTTAAGAAAATATTTGATGAATACAAGTGAAACTCCGGATGTACGACTGATATATCTGGCAATACATCATATGATGAAACACAGAGGACATTTTTTACTTTCAGGAGATATCAGCCAGATTAAGGACTTTAAAGGAACATTTCTGCAAATGATCCAAAACTTAAAAAATGAGGAATTAGAATGGGAAATCGAGGCTGAAGATAAAGAATTAGATTTTATCGAAGAGACGTTAAAGAACAAAGAGTTAACCAAAAACATGAAAAAGAGTACACTTGTGAAACAACTTAAAGCAAGGACTGCCTGTGAAAAGGCGGTTTTGACTCTGCTTTCCGGTGGTACAGTAAAATTATGTGATATATTTGGAAATGAGGAATTAAATGAATGTGAACGTCCAAAGATATCTTTTTCAGATAGTGGATATGATGACTATATTGGCTCAGTGGAGTCTGCCCTGGGAGAACAATATTATATTATAGAATCAATAAAGGCAGTTTATGACTGGTCAGTACTGGTAGAAATTCTTGGTGACAGCAGTTCCATATCAGAAGCGAAGGTAAAAGTGTATGAGAAGCACAGACAGGATCTGAAATACCTGAAAAAAGTGGTTCGTAAAGAATTATCATCAGATGCATATAAGAAAATATTTGTTGAAACCAGTGATAAGCTGAACAACTATTGTGGTTATATAGGAATGACAAAAAAGAATGGTAAAAAAGTTGATTTACTGAGCAAACAATGTAGTAAAGAGGACTTTTATGATTTCCTGAAAAAAACAGTGATTAAAAATATAGTTGATACTGATGCAAAAGAATATCTGGAAAAAGAAATAGAGCAGGGAAGTTTCTTACCTAAACAGGTGAATAAGGAGAATGGAGTTATTCCTTATCAGGTGCATCTGTATGAGTTGAAAGAAATCTTGAGAAATATGGAAGAAAAACTTCCATTTATCAAAGAAAATAAAGAAAAATTAATTCAACTATTTGAATTCAGGATTCCCTATTATGTCGGTCCGTTGAACTGCACAGATGGAAAAGACGAAAAATTTACATGGGCAGTAAGAAAAAGCAGAGAAAAAATATATCCGTGGAATTTCACGGAGATTGTTGATGTGGAGGAAAGTGCAGAAAAGTTTATTCGCAGGATGACGAATAAATGTACATACCTTGTCGGTGAGGATGTATTGCCAAAGGATTCATTATTATACAGTAAATTTATGGTATTAAATGAACTGAACAATCTGCGGCTGGATGGGGAAAAACTGTCTGTTGAATTAAAACAGAAAATTTATGAAGAGGTATTCTGCAAATGTCGAAAAGTAACTGTTAAAAAATTAAAAAAATATCTGAGATGTCAGGGAATCGCAGATGAGAAGGTAGAGATTTCCGGGATTGATGGAGAGTTTAAAACTCAGTTGAACTCTTATCATGATTTTAAAGAAAAACTGACGAATATAGATTTAAGCCAGAAAGCAAAAGAAGAAATCATTCTGAATATTGTACTGTTTGGGGAGGATAAAAAACTATTAAAACAAAGATTGCATAAACGCTTCCCCGAACTGACAGATGGACAGTTAAAAGGAATCAGTACTTTATCATATAAAGGCTGGGGACGTTTGTCAGGTACATTTCTGGAGAAAATAACAGCACCTGCACCGGAAACAGGTGAAGTCTGGAATATTATTACTGCTCTGTGGGAAACAAATGACAATTTAATGCAACTTCTTAGTAGAAAATATATATTTGCTGAAGAAATAGAAACCTTTAATTCCGGAAGGAAAAACGCAAAGCTTTCGTACAAAACAGTAGAAGAACTGTATGTTTCACCGGCAGTCAAACGACAAATCTGGCAGACGCTTAAGATTGTAAAAGAAATAAAGAAAGTAATGGGAGCAGATCCGCAAAGAGTCTTTGTCGAAATGGCGAGAGAAAAACAGGAAAATAAACGGACAGAATCCCGTAAGAAACAATTGCTGGATTTGTACAAAGCATGCAGAAAGGAAGAACCTGAATGGATTGATGAACTCTGCGGACAATTGGAAGAATTACAGGATCATCAACTGAGAAGTGATAAATTATATCTTTATTATACCCAGAAAGGCCGCTGTATGTACTCTGGTGAAAGAATTGATCTGGGGGATTTGTGGGATAATCAGAAATATGATATTGACCATATTTATCCCCAGGCTAAAACGATGGATGACAGTATTGGCAACAGGGTGCTTGTAAAAAAATTACTGAATTATAATAAGGAAGATAACTATCCGATTAAAAAAGAAATACGTGATAAAATGTCGCCATTCTGGAAATCTCTTTTGGAGCATGGATTTATAAGCAAAAAGAAATATGAAAGACTGACAAGGTCAACGGAACTGGAGCCGGATGAACTGGCTGGATTTATTGAGCGACAGCTGGTGGAGACGAGACAGAGTACAAAGGCAGTGGCAGAAATCCTGCAGATGGCACTTCCACATACAAAAATTGTGTATGTGAAGGCAGGAAATGTCTCAAGATTCCGCCAGGATTTTGAACTGATTAAAGTACGTGATATGAATGATCTCCATCATGCGAAGGATGCATATTTGAATATCGTTGTAGGAAATTCATATTATGTGAAATTTACAAAGGATGCAGCCTGGTACGTGAAAGAAAATCCGGGACGGTCCTATAATCTGAGGACTATGTTTACTTCAGAAAAAAAGGATATTGTGAGAAATGGTGAACTGGCATGGAAAGCTGGAAATAATGGAACCATAACAACTGTAAAGAAATTTATGAGAAAAAACAACATCCTTGTAACGAGAAAGGCATATGAAGTTAAGGGGGGATTGTTTAAGCAACAGCCACTGAAGAAAGGAAAGGGACAGTTTTCATTAAAAAATAGTGACAAGAGACTTTGTAATACCAAAAAATATGGAGGGTATACAGAGATAACGGGAAGCTATTTTGTATTAGTTAAGTCAAAAGACAAAAAGGGAAACATAAAAAGAAGCATAGAATTTGTTCCAGTATATTTAAGAGAAATATTTGAAAAAGATGTAAATGAAAGTTACAGATATTTGACGCGTAATTGTGAATTGTTGGAACCAGAAATTATATTAAAAATAAAAAAAGATAGTTTGTTTGAGATAAATGGATCGAAATTATGGATTTCAGGACGAAAATCCAGATATCTTATTTTTAAAAATACAAACCAGGCGATTTTTGATGATAGTCTGGTAAGAACTTTAAAATTGCTAAGAAATTTTGAAGAACGAAAAAAAGAGAATAAAGAGATTTGTATTACTTCGTATGACAAAATTACAGAAGACAAATTATTAAAGTTATATGACGCATTTCAAGATAAAATGGAGAGTACAGTTTATAAGTTTATATTAAATAAAGAAGTAAAGGCATTAAAAGAAGGAAAAGATATATTCCTGCAAATGAGCTTAGAAGAAAAATGTGACTTGCTGATTAAAATCTCTCATTTATTGCAATGTCGGAGCATAAGAGAAAATTTAAAAGAAATTGGTGGTTCGAGTGAGGCTGGAAGATTGATCCTAAAAAAAGATATATCTCAGTATGAATCATGTGTGTTTATTACACAATCAGTAACAGGTGTATTTGAAAAAGAAATTAACCTGTTAACGTTATGAGCTGGCGTGTGATTGTAATCACAAAAAGAGCCAAGCTGGATCTGCAATTAGGCAAAATGGTGGTAAGAAGTGATGAGACAGTAAAAATTGTGCTGAGTGAAATTTCCACAATTTTAATTGAATCAACGGCAGTATCTCTTACAACAAGCCTGATTGCAGAGCTGGCAAAACGTAAAATCAAAGTTATTTTTTGTGATGAAAAGAGAAATCCCAGCTGTGAACTGGTGAATTATTATGGGAGTCATGATACCAGCAATAAAGTTCGCAGACAGATTGCCTGGAAACAAAGCACGAAGGAAGCAGTCTGGACAGAGATAGTAACGGAAAAGATACGAAAGCAAAAGGAACTGTTGGAAGCATCAGGAAAGGAAGAAGCAGCATTACTGGCATCTTATTTAAGAGAAATTGTATGGAATGACGAGACAAACAGAGAAGGGCATGCAGCAAAAGTTTATTTTAATGCATTATTTGGACTGGATTTTACCAGAACAGAAGATAATTTTATTAACGCTGCATTGAACTATGGATATTCTATCATATTATCAGCTTTTACAAGAGAAGTTGTTGCCAACGGGTATATTACACAGTTGGGACTTTTTCATGACAATATGTTTAATCAGTTTAATTTGGCATCAGATTTGATGGAACCTTTTCGGATTCTTGTTGACAGAGAAGTGACAGAAATGAAACGGTTACAGTTTGAGCATGAAGAGAAAATGCAGTTGGTAAACATATTAAATCAGGAAATACAGATTGATGGAAAAACACAATATGTAAATAATGCAATCAAAATTTACTGTAAAAGTGTATTTGATGCTCTGGAGGAAGATGACAGTTCGCTGATTCGATTTTACGGAATTGAGTTATAGATATATGAGAGTGTTGGTGTTTTTTGATCTTCCGGTAATTACGGAAGAAAACCGAAGAGCATATCGGAAATTCAGGAAATTTTTATTAAAAAACGGATTTTTGATGCTTCAGGAATCGGTTTATTGTAAGCTGGCATTAAATAGTACTGCTGTACGAACGATAGTCGACAATGTACATAAAAATAAACCAGAAGAAGGACTGATACAGTTGTTGACCGTGACAGAAAAACAATATGCAAAAATGGACATCATAATTGGAAATATTAAGAATGAAGTGCTGGATAGTGACGAAAGGCTGGTGATTTTGTGAAACTGATTCATTTTGGATTGTCCGGAATACTCCTGGATGAGAACATAGATTTTACAGAATGGATTATAGAGTCACCGGAGAGCTTTTCCGGATACGTGCTGGAATTAAGTACACAGATTGACGGTAATGAGGGACAGTTTGTTTTATCTGAGAAAAATAAGGAACTGGACTTGGCAAAAAAGGCAGAATTAATATTTGATCCACTTACAGTAGATATAAATGAGAGGAAGATATTGAATAAACTGTATATGGAGTTATCTGATCTTTCAAAAAGGGAAGAAATGTACATAAAAACAGTAGAACTGCTTAGATCTTTACAGGAGTATCTGTTAGAACTGGAGCAGTGTACGGAATATATTCTTGAATTTGATCAAGAAACAGATATGTCTGCGTTATTGAAAGCGGTTAATATTCGTTATGAAACAAGAGATATGGATTTTTTGGAACGTCTGGTTCAATACATGAAAGTCTTAGCGGCAATGGTTGGAATAAAGATATTTATATTTGTAAATCTTCGAAGTTATCTGACAGATCATCAGATGCAGGAAATAATAAAAGAAATGAAGTATCAGAATATAAAAGGTTTATTCATAGAGAGTCAACAAAGGGGTTGCATGGAAGGGGTGAAACAGTATATTCTAGATGTAGACAGATGTGAAATATACTAAAAAACTTGAGTACCGTACTTTTTATGCGGATGAGAGCATTTCATTTTTGAATTTGAGGTTTGAGAATGATGTAAATATGTATGGTACTCAAGCCATGATGTGCGACGTGGTGGAAAGGATGACGTTTGAGAATGATGTAAATATGTATGGTACTCAAGCCATGATGTGCGACGTGGTGGAAAGGATGACGTTTGAGAATGATGTAAATATGTATGGTACTCAAGCTGAGGCACTGCTACACTCTGTCCCATACTGTTTGAGAATGATGTAAATATGTATGGTACTCAAGCTTCTATATGGTCTTTGCACGCCAATATATTGTTTGAGAATGATGTAAATATGTATGGTACTCAAGCACACTGCTGGACAGCGAATAACATCAGAGGTTTGAGAATGATGTAAATATGTATGGTACTCAAGCAAAATCAATAATCCCTGCACCCACGGATGCGTTTGAGAATGATGTAAATATGTATGGTACTCAAACGGGCGGAAATCCCCGGCCAAGCAATTGTCCGGTTTGAGAATGATGTAAATTTAATAATCCTGCGTTACACCGAGGAGGTTTTGTCTCATTTTGGGACAGAACCTCTTTTTTGTTACATGACAGCAAAAAGACGGGAATGATATAATTCTAACAAAAACTTTGTTAGGATAACAAAATTATTTGAATAATTTGTACAAATGGATTGAGGTTTTCACATTAATGTGGTAAAATCTGACTATGCGTAAAAGAAAAATTAACAAATAATTAGTAAAAAGGGAGAATGATATTGAAGCAGTGGTCAGAAATCCTGCGTAATGTCACAATGCTGTCCCAGCTGGGACTGTCATTTATCACACCGCTTCTGCTGTGCCTGGCACTCTGCTGGTTTATTACTTCCAGGACCGGTGTCGGAGGCTGGGTCTATATTCCTGGATTTTTCTTTGGGATGGGCGGATCGGCGACTGTGGCATATAAGTTTTATCTTTCTGTAAACAAGCAGGAGAAGAAAAAACACAAAAAAAATAAAATATATTTCAACAGACATTCATAAACAGCGATATGACGGACAGAATAAATGAAAGGAATAAAGAAATTATGAGCAGTATATTCGATAAGGTGCAGCCGGCAGTAAAAAAAGAAACAAGGAGAGTAGCCATGATCACGGCAGTCGGTCTGGTTCTGATGTGGATCCTTTTTGCAGGACTTCACTTTGCAATGCCGGACAAAGTGCCGTTGGATTATACCGTATTTCTGGGAGGCATCGGAGGAGGACTGATCGCAGTCCTGAATTTCTTTCTGATGGGACTGGCTGTTCAGAAGGCAGCTTCAGCGACAGATGAGGGAACTGCGAGAATGAAACTCAAAGCAAGTTATTCACAGCGTTTTCTGATGATGATGCTGTGGGTGATCGCAGCGATCGTTGCACCGTGCTTCCATTTTGTAGCGGGAATTGCGCCACTCTTATTTCCGGGAACGGGAATCAAGATTGTGGGGATATTTCATAACAAAAACTAGGAGGGGAAAATCTGAACAAGACAGGAGGTGAGTGAATGTATGGAACTGGATATTAATGGGGCGAAGATACTTTTTACTTTACCCATTGACCTGCCGGTTCTGGGACCTTTAAGAATCAGTGAGACCATGGTAGTAAGCTGGATCGTTATGCTGCTGATTACAGGAGTGTGTATCTGGCTGACGCATGATCTTAAGGAGGAAAATATTTCCAAACGGCAGGCTGTGGCAGAACTTCTGGTGGAGATGGCGAATAAATTCGTTGTCGGAAACATGGGTGAGAAGTTCAGGTACATGATTCCATTTGTTGCGGCACTTTTTGCGACAAGTGTGGTATCGAACCTGATAAGCCTTATCGGACTTCGAAGTCCGACATCGGATCTGTCTACAGAGGCAGCGTGGGCGGTTGTGGTATTTATCATGATCACCGCGCAGAAGATTAAGACCAGTGGATTCGGCGGTTACTTAAAGGGATTTACACAGCCGATCCCGGTTATGACACCATTTAATGTTCTTTCTGAACTGGCAACACCGGTAAGTATGGCATGCCGTCATTTCGGAAACATTTTATCAGGTGTTGTTATCAATGGTCTGATCTATGGGGCGCTGGCAGTGGCAAGTTCCGCACTCCTGGGACTGATCCCGGGACTTGTGGGGAATGTATTGTCGCAGATACCTATTCTTGATGTAGGTGTACCGGCTATTTTATCTGTATATTTCGACTGGTTCTCAGGAATTATGCAGGCATTTATTTTCTGTATGCTGACGGTTATGTATATCGCAAATGCAGCAGAGGAATAAAAACTGTTGTTAGGAGATGAACAGCAGCAGATAAGGGATCCCGGGTATATGGGAATATCCGGAGACAATTTTATTACAGGAGGTTTTTACTATGGATTTTCAGTTATTAGCAAAAGGTATCGCATTAGCAGGTTGTGCAATTGGAGCAGGATGTGCGCTGATCGCAGGTATCGGCCCTGGTATTGGTGAAGGTAATGCAGTTGCAAGTGCACTGGAAGCAATCGGACGTCAGCCGGAATGCAAGGGTGATGTTACATCTACCATGCTTCTTGGTTGTGCTATCGCAGAGACAACCGGTATTTATGGTTTTGTAACCGGTCTGCTCCTTATCTTCGTAGCACCTGGTATGTTTATGAACTTCCTGGGCTGATCAGGAAAACAGTAACGGATGCGTCAGATAAGAACGCATCACAGCAGGACAGGAGATGACTGCCAGCATAAGCGGGCAGTGACAACAGGAGGTTACAAACATGCAGGTACAGGAATTAGTAGGAATTGTGCCGTGGAATTTTATAGCGACGATTTGCAACCTTTTTATTCAGGTGTATCTCATTAAGCGTTTTCTTTTCAAGCCGATCAACGAGATGCTGGACAAGCGCAAAGCCAAAGCTGACGCAGAGATCCAGGATGCAGTGAAGGCGAAAGAAGAAGCTCAGGCTATGAAAGCCGAATACGAAAAGAATATGCAGGAAGCCAGGGACAAGGCAAATGACATTGTCAAGACCGCTCAGAAAACAGCGGCTGTCCAGAGTGAAGAGATGCTCAAGGAAGCTTCCAGTCAGGTAACTGCCATGAAAGAAAAGGCAGAGAAAGACATTGCACAGGAGAGACGTAAAGCTGTCAACGAGATCAAGGGTGAGATCGGAGGCATGGCTGTTGAGATCGCCGGTAAGGTAATCGAGCGCGAAATTAACGAAGAGGATCACACGAAACTGATTAATGATTTTATTGAGAATGTAGGTGAGGCATCATGACACAGGCTGCCAAAGTCTATGGCGGCAGTCTGTACGATCTTGCTGCCGAAGAAAAGCTCGATGGACAGATCATGGAGCAGATGAATGAAATCAGACAGATTTTTCGGGAGAATCCAGGATATCTGAAATTACTGGGAGAACCGGCGATCCCGCAGGAAGAGAGAATGAAACTTCTCGATGAAGCCTTTGGCGGACAGGTAGAGCCGTATCTTCTTAATTTTCTTAAACTTTTATGTGAGAAGAAGATCCTGAGAGAGTTTTCGGGATGCTGTGAGGAATTTACCCGCAGGTATAATGTCGACCATGGCATTGTGGAAGCGGTAGTTACCAGTGCAGTTAAACTCAAAGAAGAACAGATGGAAGCCTTGCGCGCCAAACTGGAGAAGACAAGCGGCAAGAAGATCCATCTCACACAGAAGACAGACCCGACCGTTCTAGCCGGACTCCGCGTGGAGATGGAAGGCATACAGCTTGACGGAACGGTACAGGGACGTATTTCGGATATTTCAAAGCGACTGGAAACTACCCAGTTGTAATATCCCGCGAGGTGTTTTGGCATGAATATGCCAAAAGCCCGAGACATGCATAAGGCAAAATGCCATCACCGAAGGTGATATGGGATGCATTTTGACTTGTAACTGTGAAGGGACTGAACAGTTACAGAAGCTGAATGAAGTAGTGGTTTAGTGAAAAAATAAGCAAAAGCTATAAAATGTTAAAGGATGGAATGGACACATGCAATTAAAACCTGAGGAAATATCCAAAGTCATCCGAAGCCAGATAAAATATTATGAAAATGCGATACAGCAGAATGAGACAGGTACAATCCTTATGGTTGGTGACGGAATCGCACGTGCCAGCGGACTTGTGAACTGTATGGCAGGCGAATTACTGGAATTTGAAGATGGAAGTTTCGGTATGGCACAGAACCTGGAAGAAAACAGTGTTTCTATTGTAATATTTGGCTCCGATGAGAATATCGGTGAAGGCCAGACCGTAAAGCGTACAGGCAAAGTTGTGTCTGTACCGGTCGGTGAGGCTATGATCGGACGAGTAGTGAATGCACTTGGTCAGCCAATTGATGGTGCAGGACCGATCGATACAAAAGAATTTCGCCCGGTAGAGAGCAAGGCACCTGGAATCTGTGAGAGACGGTCTGTATATCAGCCGCTTCAGACAGGTATCAAGGCGATCGACTCTATGATCCCGATCGGACGGGGACAGCGTGAGCTGATCATCGGTGACCGTCAGACAGGAAAGACAACTATCGCAACAGATACGATCATCAACCAGAAAGGCAAGGATGTACTCTGTATCTATGTTGCGATCGGACAGAAACGATCTACAGTAGCATCTCTGGTGGAGAATCTTACCAGAAACGGTGCTATGGATTATACCATCGTAGTGGCTGCGACAGCTTCTGAATCCAGCCCGCTGCAGTACATTGCACCGTATTCAGGCTGTGCAATGGGTGAATACTTTATGAACCAGGGAAAAGATGTACTGATTATTTATGATGATCTGAGTAAACATGCGGTTGCGTACCGTGCACTTTCCCTTCTGATCCGTCGTCCGCCTGGACGTGAGGCATATCCTGGAGATGTTTTTTATCTGCATTCCAGACTGCTTGAGCGTGCAGCGAAGCTTGACGACGAGCATGGCGGCGGTTCTCTGACAGCACTGCCGATCATCGAAACACAGGCAGGTGACGTATCTGCCTATATCCCGACAAACGTAATTTCTATTACAGACGGACAGATATTCCTGGAAACAGAACTTTTCCATTCCGGTATCATGCCGGCGGTAAACCCTGGTATTTCCGTATCACGAGTTGGTGGAGATGCACAGATCAAGGCTATGAAGAAGGTTGCCGGAACTCTGAAACTGATCTATTCTCAGTATCGTGAACTTCAGAGTTTTGCCCAGTTCGGCTCAGATCTGGATGCTGATACCAAGGCACGTCTGGAACAGGGTGCACGTATTGTAGAAGTTCTGAAACAGAGCCAGAATGCTCCGGTGCCGGTAGAAAAGCAGGTAGCAATCCTGTATGCGGTAACCAAGGGCATCCTTGAAAAAGTTAACGTTGAAGACGTAAGCGAATATGAAGCAGGACTGTACACGTATCTCGATGCAGATGCAGCTGGTCTGGAAGTGATGCAGCTTATCAGCTCTACAGGCAAACTTGAGCCAGAAACAGAAGAAAAACTGCGTCATGTACTGGAAGCGTATACAGAGAATTTCCTGAATACAAAACCTGACAAATAATGTGAGTAGGAGGGTATAAATCATATGGCTGGAAATATGAAAGCGGTAAAGCTGCGTATCAAAAGCGTACAAAGTACGATGCAGATTACCAAGGCCATGGAGCTTGTTGCATCCTCCAAACTGCGTAAGGCAAAGGAACGTGCAGAAACCTGCCGTCCTTACTTCACAGAGCTGCATGAGACACTGAAAGACATTGCAAAAGAAAACATTGATTTTTCTTCTGTATATTCCAGAGAGTCCTCCAATCCCCGCACCTGTTATGTGGTGATCGCCGGTGACAGAGGACTGGCTGGCGGATATAATGCAAATCTTTTTAAATGTCTTGAGTCTGCAGCCGAAGGCAGGGACTATATGGTGCTGCCGATTGGAAAAAAAGCAGTTGAGTATTTCAGACAGAGAGGCATTGAATGCCTGACAGATAAGTTTGCAGAGATTGCAGGTATTTCTGTCGCAGACTGTTTTGAGATCGCGAATCTGCTTTGTGAAGAATTCCGCAAAGGAACATTTGGTCATATTGAATTATGTTATACCGTTTTTGCATCTATGCTTTCTCAGCGTCCGGAGGTATTTTCCATACTTCCTATGACAGATATCAGAGAGGAAAGCGGCGGCAGAGTGGATACAAGAAATCTGATCCTCTATGAGCCGAATGCAGAGGTTGTGTTTGATGCCATTGTTCCGGAATATCTGGCGGGGCTGGTTTATGGCGGTGTATGTGAGAGTACAGCCAGTGAACTTGCAGCCAGAAGAATGGCTATGGACGCTGCGACAAGTAATGCAGAAGAGATGATCGATAAGCTGAATCTGTATTACAACAGAGCACGACAGGCCAGCATCACGCAGGAGATCACGGAGATTGTTGCAGGTGCGGAAGGGCTTTAAAGGGGCTTAATTTAGCATAGGAGACTTAAAACATGAGTGAAAAACACATTGGCGAAGTAGTACAGGTCATCGGTCCGGTTCTGGATATCCGCTTTGCGCACGATGAACTCCCGGCTCTTCTCAATGCCATAGAAATAGAATCAAACGGCGCAAAGCTGACAGCCGAGGTAGCGCAGCAGATTGGTGACGATGTCGTGAGATGTATCGCCATGAACTCTACCGACGGTCTTGTCCGGGGCACAAAGGCAGTAGATACCGGCGGCCCGATCACAGTTCCGGTAGGAGATGCCTGCCTGGGACGAGTATTTAATCTTCTTGGAGATCCGGTAGATAACCAGCCGGCTCCGGAAGCACAGGAACGCTGGTCCATCCATCGTCCTGCTCCTTCTTATGAGGAGCAGATGCCGGCTACAGAGATCCTGGAGACTGGTATCAAGGTCGTAGACCTGATCTGCCCGTATGCAAAGGGTGGTAAGATCGGTCTGTTCGGTGGTGCCGGTGTAGGAAAAACAGTCCTTATCATGGAGCTGATCCACAACGTAGCTACCGCTCACGGCGGTCTGTCTGTATTCACAGGCGTTGGGGAACGTACCCGTGAGGGAAATGACCTTTACAATGAAATGAAAGAAAGTGGAGTTATCGACAAGACTGCCCTGGTTTATGGCCAGATGAATGAGCCGCCGGGAGCACGTATGCGTGTCGGACTTTCCGGACTTACCATGGCGGAGTATTTCCGTGATGAGAAAAACCAGGACGTGCTTCTTTTCATTGACAATATCTTCCGTTTCACACAGGCTGGTTCTGAGGTATCCGCGCTTCTTGGACGTATGCCGTCAGCAGTAGGATATCAGCCGACACTGGCAACAGAAATGGGTAACTTACAGGAGCGTATCACATCCACAAGAAAGGGTTCCATCACATCCGTACAGGCTGTTTATGTGCCTGCCGATGACCTTACGGACCCGGCTCCGGCAACGACATTCTCACATCTGGATGCTACGACTGTACTTTCCCGTGAGATCTCCAGTCAGGGTATCTACCCGGCAGTAGATCCGCTGGATTCCACAAGCCGTATCCTTTCACCTGAGATCGTCGGAAAAGAGCATTATGAGATAGCAAGATCTGTACAGCGTGTACTTCAGCGTTACAAAGAACTTCAGGATATCATTGCCATCATGGGTATGGATGAACTTTCCGAAGAAGATAAACGTACAGTAAGCCGTGCACGTAAAGTACAGAGATACCTGTCCCAGAGTTTCTCAGTAGCAGAGCAGTTCACAGGTATGCCTGGTAAATATGTTCCTCTCAAAGAAACTTTAAGAGGATTCAAGATGATCCTCAATGGCGAATGTGATGACATTCCGGAGAGCTATTTCCTGTTTGCCGGTACCATTGATGAAGTATTCGAAAAAGCTAAGAAGCAGTAAAGGAGGTGTCTTATGAGTACCTTCCCTTTACGGATCGGAACACCGGACGGACTGCTTTTTGAGGGCGATGTGGAGCGTGTGGTCTGCAGAAGTATCAGCGGCGATATCGCGATTCTTGCAAGACACTGTAACTTCTGTACCGCTCTTGGAATGGGTGAAGCCAGCGTAGTCATGGCAGATGGAAACAGACGGACTGCAGCCTGCATCGGCGGAATGCTTTCTGTCATGAACGGAACCTGCCGTCTTCTCGCAACCACCTGGGAGTGGAAAGAAGACATCGACGCAGAGCGTGCACAGGCAGCGAAGAAACGCGCCGAAGAAATGATCGCCAAAGGCGGCCTCACCGACCAGGAATACAAGATGGCATCTGCAAAGCTTCAGAGAGCACTGGTGCGTCTGAGTGTAAAAGAGTAATTACAGGGAGCGATGTTGATAGGAGCATCGCTCCTTTTTTGGACTGCAGTGCAAAAGATGTATTTACGGATTCGACATAAAGTGCTATGATGTGTTTCACTATCATACTGCAGGTTCAATCCGGATGCAGGAAAGAAGGAGTGGGATTTTATGAAATCTACTACGGTAGAAGGCAGGGCAAAGACGAAGAATGGAGTCACCAGGCTTGTTTTTTCGGTAATATGTATCCTGCTGGAAGTAATATTTATTATTTTAATGTTTACAAAGCTCAACAGATATGCAGAGGCAGTCAATCTTCTTACGAGAGTTGTGGGCGTGATCGTTATTTTGAACATGTATGCATCACCGGTTACCTCGACGATCAAAGTGCCATGGATCCTTCTGATCCTCATGTTCCCGATCATGGGACTTGGATTGTATCTTCTGGTCGGTCTGAACGGTGGTACCGAAAAGATGAGGAGGCGTTATCAGAAAATCGACGAACAGCTTTTGCCGCTGCTCCCGGAGAACAGAAAGATTCAGGAAAAACTACTGCAGAAAATTCCAAGAGCCGGAAATATTTCTTCCTATATCCACAGAAATGCTGGGTATCCGGTGTATCAGAATACAGATGTGACCTATTTTGATGAGGCGGCAAAGGGACTGGAAGCACAGCTTCAGGATCTGGCCAAAGCGGAGCAGTTTATCTTTATGGAATACCATGCAATTGAGGATGCCGAGGCCTGGCACCGGATTCAGCAGGTGCTGGAAGACCGTGTAAAGGCAGGTGTGGAGGTCAGGGTATTCTATGACGATATGGGCTCGATTGGTTTTATTAATACAGACTTTACCAAAAAGATGGAAGCAGTCGGAATCCGCTGTCGTGTATTTAATCCGTTTATGCCAGGTCTGAATCTGTTTCTGAACAACCGTGATCACCGAAAGATCACCGTGATCGACGGCAAAGTCGGATTTACAGGCGGATATAACCTTGCGAATGAATATTTCAATCTGACACACCCTTACGGACAGTGGAAGGATACGGGCATCCGTCTGGAGGGCGATGCGGTGCGTTCTCTGACAGTGACTTTCCTTGAGATGTGGAATGCAGTTAACGACAAGGATGAGAATGACACGGATTTTGCCCGGTTTTTGCTGGAATATCCGTATAAAGCACAGCAGACTGGATTTGTTCAGCCATATGCGGACAGCCCACTGGATGGCGAAAAGGTGGGAGAAGAAGTTTACATCAGCATGGTGAACAAGGCAGAAAAATACTGCTGGTTTATGACACCATATCTGATCATTACCGATGAGATGGCACATGCAATGACTCTTGCCGCAAAACGAGGCGTAGATGTAAGGATCATCACGCCGGGCATTCCGGACAAAAAACTGATCTACAGTGTCACCCGGTCTTTTTATCACGAACTGGTCAAAGACGGCGTGCGGATCTACGAATGGACACCGGGGTTCTGTCATGCAAAAATGAGTGTTGCAGATGACTGTATGGCAACCTGCGGAACCATCAATCTGGATTACCGAAGCCTGTATCATCATTTCGAAAACGGATGTTTTATGACAGACTGTGATGTGGTTCTGGACATCCGAAATGACCTGCAGGAGAAAATGAAAGAATGCCGTGAAGTCACCGAAAAATACCGTACTGGCCGCAGTGCATATCTTCGCCTGAGCCAGCTGCTTATGAGACTGTTTGCGGGATTATTATAGGAAAAAGGCGTGAGAGATATACTTGTTAGCATTGACTCACCGGGTATGTATAAAGTAAAATAAAAACATATAAAACGTAGAATATGAAGAAATAAATAAAAACAGAACAGACTCTGACGGCAAGGAATTTCATCCGAGCGGGAATAGTTGTTAATGTGAAATCTACAGATTGCTGTGAATGAAATAAACAGTAATATTTACAGGACTTCTCTACCCTGACGGTGGAGGAGTCTTTTTGCATTTATGGAGATTTTTTACAGAAAATACAGGGTCTGTTATGAAACAGGGAGGGGATTTACGAATGCTGAAAGTGGCAATTTATGGAAAGGGCGGTATCGGAAAATCAACCGTGACATCCAATCTGGCAGCGGCTTTTGCATCCATGGGGAAGAAAGTCATCCAGATCGGCTGTGATCCGAAAGCAGATTCTACGATCAATCTGCTTGGTGGTGAACCACTTCGCCCGGTGATGAATTACATGCGTGAAGAGGACGAGGAACCAGAGAAACTTGAGGACATTTCAAAAGAAGGATTTGGAGGAGTTCTCTGTATTGAAACAGGCGGTCCGACACCGGGACTTGGCTGTGCGGGAAGAGGAATCATAGCAACTTTTCAGCTACTGGAAGACCTGAGGTTATTTGAAACCTATCAGCCGGATGTTGTGCTTTATGATGTGCTTGGCGATGTAGTCTGTGGTGGTTTTGCGGCACCGATCCGTGAGGGATATGCGGAAAAAGTTCTGATCGTAACCTCTGGAGAGAAGATGGCACTGTATGCAGCAAACAACATTTCCAGTGCTGTACGGAACTTCGAAGACAGAAGTTATGCGAGAGTTTTTGGCATTGTCCTGAATCATCGAAACGTTGAAAACGAAACCGAAAAAGTGCAGGCGTTTGCACAGAAAAGCAATATTCCGATCGTAGGTGAAATACCAAGAAGCGATGAAATCATCCGATGGGAAGACCAGGGCAAGACCGTGATCGAGGGAGATGCAGGATCTGAGATCAGCAGACGTTTTTTTGACCTGGCAGAAATGCTTTTGAAAGCAGAGGAAGAAGAATGAGCAGAGCCTATTATTGTACAGTAGAAGAATTAAATGAGCGTGGGAGGGACAATATTCCGGACCAGTTCAGATCAAATATGCATCTGATCTACAGCTCTCCGGCGACACTTGCCTTTAACTCTCCGGGAGCAGAAGGATTCGGTGTGAAGAGAGCCGGACTTGCTGTTCCGGATTCGATCATGCTGATTGTGGCACCGGGATGCTGCGGACGAAATACATCCCTGATCAGCTCCATGCGCGAATATGACAATCGATTTTTTTATCTGATGATGGATGAGACAGATATCGTGACAGGACGTCATCTCAAGAAAATACCAAAAGCAGTAGAAGAAATCTGTAACAGCCTGGATAAGAAACCATCTGTTGTGATGATCTGCATTACCTGTGTAGATGCACTTCTTGGCACAGATATGGAGCGTGTCTGCCGTAAAGCGGAGGAGAAGACCGGACTTCCGGTGCGTCCATGTTATATGTATGCATTGACCAGAGAGGGACGGAAACCACCGATGGTACATGTGCGACAGTCTTTATATTCTCTTCTTGAGCCGACAAAAAAGAAAGGAAATGTCGTCAATCTTCTGGGATTTTTCTCGCCGCTTGTGGATGACTGTGAGCTGTATGATCTGCTTCACAGTGCAGGGATCAAGACGATCCACGAGATATCCAGATGCAGAGACTTCGAAGAATATAAGACCATGTCGGAGGCGAATTTCAATCTGGTACTGCATCAGGAATCACGTTTTGCGGCAGAAGATTTTAATGACAGACTGAAGATTCCGTTTATTGAGTTACGACGTTTATATCAGACAGATAAAATACAGAATCAGTATCAGGCGTTTGCGTCTGTGCTGGGAGTTTCTTTCGAACTGGACAAGTATCGAGAAGCAGCAGAACAGGCAATCGAAGACTTTCGAAAAGTTTGTCCGGATGCATCGTTTGCCGTTGGGGAATGCATGAACGGAGATCCGTTTGAACTGGCACTTGCCCTTCTGAAATACGGATTCAAAGTACCGGAAATCTATGGAACGATCACAGTAGAGAACTTCGTATATATGAAACAGCTTGCCCTCTTAAGCCCGGAAACAAAAGTATTTTCCAACATGGAACCAACCATGATCTACTACGATCCGGCGCAGAGCGGTGTAAACATCACCATAGGCAAAGACGCCCTCTACTACCACCAAAACTGCCCGGGCCTGATGTGGAACCAGGACGAGCAGCCGTATGGCTTTGCGGGAGTGAGACGGTTGTTTGAGGCGTTGAAGGAATGCATATGAGTAATAAGAGCATCTACAAAGAGGTGGATGCTCTTATTTTGTCGAACGATTTTTCTTGAAGCTATGAAATCTTATATAATAAACACATTCACATGTGAAACTGATCTGAAACTCAAAAGGCAAATCAGCCTGAAATTCCCTAAAATCAAGAAATTTTTAAGAAGAATGTTGAAGTCTGAAAGCGGAACGTATATAATATAATTATAGAACAAAATGTGGTAAACATTCTTTGAGAAAAAAGTTTTACAGCAAGGAGTGTTTATGGAAAAACAGAAAAATCAAGCCCCCGACAGTGCGATTACATATCATAACAAAGATGTGATTTCCAAATTATTGAAATGTGGAATTTCCATAGACCAGATTCTACAGTGCATCGATGGACTGACCAGAGGAGAACTTGAAGCGATGAAATAAAATTCAAAAAATCAAGGCAACCAGTGCGGAAAATATATGGCAAAACGGACGTGTTAGCGTTGACTGACAACTTGTGTATGAGATATAATAAATTCTAACAGCAGACAGGATGACTTGATCTACCTGAATGCAACTACACAGACACGTTCAAATTTTATAAATACTAAAGAACAGACTCTGATGGCGAGGAAACATATGTATAGGGGTTACTTGTTCACAGGTAGTATCCCGCGAGGCGTTTTGCCATGAATATGGCAAAATCCCGAGAAATACAGGGCAAAATCCCATCACCGAAGGTGATTTGGAATGGATTTTGACCAAGTTACTGTGAACGGAGTGAACAGTAACTTATAGGACCGGGTAGGTCACTGCAGATCCGAGCAGGAATAGTTGTTGGCATGAATTTACAGGACTTCTCTACCCTGATGGGCGAGGAGTCTTTTTGTGTATAAGGGGGAAAATAATGAGAGGACTACGGAAATACCTGACGCCATTTGCACCAGATCAGTCAGGTGCAGTATCGGTACTTTTTGAACTGGGAGGTATTGTGGTGATCTGCGATGCGGGGGGATGTACCGGTAATGTATGCGGATTTGACGAGCCGCGGTGGTTTGAACAGAAAAGTGCGATCTTCAGCGCCGGACTTCGAGATATGGATGCGATCCTTGGACGTGATGACCGTCTGGTGACGAAGCTTGCAGATGCAGCACAGAAGGTAGATGCAACGTTCGCAGCAGTGATCGGAACCCCGGTTCCGGCGGTGATCGCAACGGATTATCTGGCATTGAAACGCATGAGTGAGAAGAAGATAAATCTGCCGATCCTGACCGTTGATACAGATGGAATGGAACTTTATGACAAAGGCGAGGAGAAAGTTTTTGTGGAGCTTTTCAAAACTTTTGCAACGGAAAAATATCCAGTGGAAGAGCGCAGGATCGGTATCCTCGGAATGACTCCGCAGGATGTCAGCGACCTTGCGGCAGCAGACAAAATACGTGCCCTGTATCAGCAGAAATATGGTCAGCAGGCGGTCTGTTACTGTATGGGCGACGGACTGAAAGAAGTAAAAAAAGCTTCCTCAGTGAGTAGAAATATCGTGGTTTCTCCGGCGGCACTTATGGCGGCGAAATATCTGGAAAAGACATTTGGAACGCCATATGAAATCCACTATCCACTGGTAGAGGAACTGCTTCCGGAACTGGATTATACCGGCAAAAAAGTCCTTGTTGTACACCAGCAGGTGATCGCCGATTCCATCCGCAGAGAACTGCTGGAGAGAGGCGCAAAGACTGTCCAGACAGCAGGCTGGTTTATGATGAAAAAAGAACTTCTGGCAGACGGAGATATGTCTCTTCGTGACGAGGATGACTACATAGAACTGGTACAAAATGGAGATTTTGATATCATTTTTGCAGACGGATGTATGGAGCGTATGACACCGGAATTTAAAGGAAGCTTCATAAATACAAGACATTTTGCAGTATCAGGGAAGCTGATCGGGAAGTAAAGTCAGCTGATCACGAGCAGACAATTGTAAATAAAAAATCCTGCTGTATCTATGGAGTGATATAGCAGATTGGAGAAGATTATGAGTGAAGAAATCACCAGACAGATCCGCATTTACGGAATCGTACAGGGGGTAGGATTCCGGCCAACGGTCAGCCGCCATGCGGCCACGCGGGGCATCCGTGGAAATGTCTGTAACAAGGGACCTTATGTGGAAATTTACGCACAGGGATCAGAGGAAGCGGTCAGAGGATTTATCTCAGATATCCAGAACCGGCCGCCGAAACGTGCAGCGATCCTCAAAGTAAATGTCGAAAATGTAGAGCATCCGGAAGCGTATACACAGTTTGATATCATCGAAAGTGAGAAGACAAAAGGAGAGATTTTTGTCTCACCGGACATTGCAATCTGCGATGAATGCAAGGAGGAAATATTTGATCCCAGGAATCGGAGATATCTACATCCGTTTATCAACTGTACCTGCTGCGGACCGAGACTGACGATTCTGGATTCGCTTCCTTATGACAGAGAACGGACCAGTATGAAAGAGTTTCCGATGTGCCCGGACTGTGCAAAAGAATACTATGATCCGGCGACAAGAAGATACGATGCACAGCCGGTCTGCTGCAATGACTGTGGACCGGAAGTATACCTGATCGGCAGAGAAGAAAGAGGCAGGGCTGCGATCACTTATGCGAGAAAAACGATTGCAGAGGGCGGGATTGTTGCGATCAAAGGCATCGGTGGATTTCATCTCTGCTGTGATGCTTCAAATGAGGGGGCAGTCAGCCGCCTGCGGCAGCTCAAACGTCGTCCGATGAAGCCTTTTGCAGTGATGGCAAAAGATCCCGAAGCTGTCAGAAAAGAATGTGAAGTTAGCGCAGAACAGTCCAAAATTCTCGACGGACATCAGAAGCCGATCCTGCTTCTGGATAAGAAAAAAGAGGCTGAGATCCTCTGTCCATCCGTGGCACCGGGCAATCCAAAAGTCGGTGTGATGCTGCCATATGCACCGGTACAGCTTCTGATCTTTACGTATGATGACGGGATTGAAATGCCGGAATTTCTGGTAATGACCAGTGGAAATATATCCGGTGCGCCGATCTGTCGTGACGATCGGGAAGCAGAGGCAGAACTGTCTGGATTCTGCGACTGCATGCTGTCCCATGACCGCAAGATCCGTATCCGCGCAGACGATTCTGTAATGGATTTTTATGAGGATAAACCATATATGATCCGCCGTTCCAGAGGTTATGCACCACTTCCGTTTATGGTTTCCACACCATATCAGGGACAGGTGCTCGCAATCGGTGGAGAACTCAAAAACTCCTTCTGCATCGGTGTGGATAACCGTTTTTATCCGTCCCCATATGTGGGAGACCTGGAAGATCTGCGGACAGTAAAAGCACTTCGTGAGACAGTCGGAAGACTGGAAACACTGCTGGAAGTGGAGCCGGAGATCGTATGCTGTGATATGCATCCGAAGTACAATTCTGTGATGGTCGCAGAAGAACTTGGATTACCGGTAGTGAAGGTACAGCACCATTATGCACACATTCTTTCCTGCATGGCAGAGAATGACTGTGCGGATCAGGTGGTCGGCGTATCGTTTGACGGAACCGGCTATGGAACAGACGGTACGATCTGGGGAGGAGAAATCCTTCTGGCAGATCTGAATGGATTCGAAAGAACAGGAAGTGTCATGCCATTCCTGCAGATCGGCGGAGATGCTTCTTCAAAAGAGGGATGGCGTATCGCAGTTTCCCTGCTCTATGGAATGACAGGTGACAGGGAAAAAGCATCTGAGATCATAGAGAAATTAGAACTTTGTACGAAGCAGGAAGCAAATGTACAGTTCACCATGGCAGACCGTAAGATCAATGCCGTGATGTCAACCAGCGCAGGCCGTTTGTTTGACGGTGTGAGCGCGATACTTGGAATCCGCAGGAAGTCCACATTTGAAGGAGAGGCGTCCATGGCACTTGAATTTGTCGCGGAAGAGTATCAGAAGAACAGTTTAAAAAATGCGAAAAAGATGCCGGAGATACCGACTTATGAACTATTAAAAGAAGGTAATGACCGGCTGCTTCTCAACACCGGCTCCCTGATAAAAGAAATCCTGTACCGCAGGTTAAACGGTGAAGATTCTGACCGTCTGGCATACATTTTCCATCAGGAACTTGCCCGCCAGATCACGGCATCCTGTGTGAAGATCAGAGAGCAGAGCGGCTGTAATAAAGCAGCTTTAAGTGGCGGTGTTTTTCAGAACCGGCTGCTTCTGGAACTGACTGATCATATGTTGAAACAGCAGGGATTTGAAGTGCTGAAACATCAGCTTGTACCGCCAAATGACGGCGGGATCGCACTTGGACAGGCAGTGTATGCGATGGCATATTTAGATAGAAATAGAAATAAGTAAAAAGGGAGGCATTACCATGTGTGTAGGTTTATCAGCAAAAGTAGTAAAAATCAGTGAAGGAACAGCAGTTGTAGACGCTGGCGGAGCTAAAAGAAAAGTTTCCGCACAGCTTCTGGAAGACCTGGAACCGGGTGATTATGTGATGGTCCATGCAGGTGTTGCAATCGCAAAGATCACTGATGAAGATGATGACGAAACAGATCAGTTAATGGAGGAACTGCTGTAATGGGAGAAGAGAGAAAAAAAACAGCCCGCGAGATCATAGAGAACTATGACGGTCCGGCAGTCCGCATCATGGAAGTCTGTGGAACACATACACACGAGATCTTTCGACTGGGAATCCGCAAACTTCTGCCGCCGCAGGTAGAACTGATCTCCGGTCCGGGCTGTCCGGTCTGTGTGACACCGGTTGGATTTATTGATGAAGCAGTGTGGCTGGCACTGGAAAAAAATGTAACGATCTGTACCTTCGGAGATCTGGTACGAGTACCGGGAACGAAAATGAGCCTTGCAGGAGCGAGAGAAAAAGGTGCAAAGATCCGCATCGTCTACTCTCCGACAGACGCAGAAAAATATGCACTGGAACATCCAGAAGAAGAGGTTGTCTTCCTGTCTGTCGGATTTGAAACTACAACACCGGCAGAATGTCTTTCTGTAAAGCAGGCAAAGAAGGATGGTCTTTTCAATTATTCTCTGCTGATGGCAAATAAGACCATGCCGCAGGCATACGAGGCACTAAAAGGAAGTGCAGATGTTTTTCTGTATCCGGGACATGTCAATGCGATCACAGGAACAGAACTCTGCGAACATCTGACAGAAGAAGGCGTAAGTGGTGTTGTTGCCGGATTTACTGCGAAAGAGCTTCTCACAGCACTTGCCGTTTCCCTGGTGAAATTCCAGGAAGGAAAACCATTCTTTGTAAACTGCTATCCGAGAGTCGTGAAACCGGAAGGAAGTCGCGAAGCACAGCAGCTCACTGAAGAAATGACAGAAGCCTGTGACAGTGAGTGGAGAGGGCTTGGCGTGATTCCGAGATCAGGTGTCTGTCTTAAAAAAGAGTGGAGCGATTTTGACGCAAGAAAGAAATACAATATTCCACCGATCCAGGGTAAAGCAAACCCGGCATGCAGATGCGGCGATGTCCTGCAGGGCAAATGCAAACCATCCGACTGCAAAGTATTCGGCAAAGTCTGCACCCCTCAGCACCCGGTAGGAGCATGTATGGTTTCAAATGAAGGCGCATGTTCGGCTTATTATGCGTATGGGGACAATAAATAATACCAGGGATTAAAGTTCCAAATGCTGAGTATGTTTACAGGTATAATAATGTTAAGAGAAAAGAGGACAATCCTATGAGCAGTTTAAAAGATAAAACAGTAACAATGGCGCACGGCGCAGGCGGCCGCCAGACTTCAGAACTGATCGACCAGATCTTTGCAGCACACTTTGCCAACCCGGATCTGACAGCAGATGATGCGGCAGTCCTGACACCACCGGCAGGAAAAATGGCAGTTTCCACAGACGGATTTATCGTCTCACCGGCATTCTTTCCGGGCGGAAATATCGGTAAACTTTCCATTTGCGGTACGGTCAATGACCTCGCATGTATGGGTGCAAAACCACTGTACCTGACCTGTGCATTTGTCATCGAAGAAGGCTTCCCGATGGAAAAACTGGAAGAAATCGCCTCCGCAATGGAAAAAACAGCCGCAGAAGCAGGCGTACATATCGTGTCCGGTGATACCAAAGTTGCAGGCAAAGGACAGGTAGACGGCGTTTTTATCACAACGACCGGAATGGGACAGATCGAAGACGGCGTAAAAGTCGGCGGAACCCTTGCACAGCCGGGAGATGCGATCATCGTAACCGGTGATGTCGGAAGACATGGATGCACGATCCTTCTTGCGAGAGAAGATTTCGGGATCGAAGCAGATGTCACCAGCGACTGCGCGCCGCTCTGGAAAGCAGTAGAAGCTGTCATGAACACTACCCACGATCTCCATGTGATCCGTGATGCCACAAGAGGCGGTGTCGGAACCGTCCTCTATGAAATTGCAGGACAGAGCAACGTCGGAATCCGCCTCGATGCAGCCTCCGTCCCGGTAGCACCGGAAGTTAAAGGAGTCTGCGGTATGCTCGGACTTGAACCGCTCTATCTGGCATGCGAAGGCCGCATGGTCATCATGGCTCCAAAAGCTGAAGCAGAAAAAATCGTCGAAACCCTCCGCCAGTGTCCATACTCCAAGGACGCCGCCATCATCGGAGAAGTCACCGCCGACCAGCCAGGCAAAGTAGTCATGACAACTGAGATCGGCACCCAGGCACTCCTGCCACAGCCGGGAGGAGAACTTTTACCACGTATCTGCTAATTGCGAAGCAATGGAGCATTCTGTAGAATTATTATTAAGGAGGATAACCATGGACACAAGAGTAGCAGTAATATCCATCATCGTCGAAGACAGCGATTCCATCGAAACCCTCAACCAGCTTCTTTACGATGCCCGCGACTACATCATCGGCCGCATGGGCATCCCATACCGTGAAAAAGGAATCAGCATCATCAGCATCGCCATCGATGCCTCACAGGACATTATCAGCGCCCTTTCCGGCAAGATCGGCCGCCTCAAAGGCGTGTCCACCAAGACCGCTTATTCCAATGTCATCACACACGCGGAGGAAAAACATGATTAAAATAGCAGTATACGGCAAAGGCGGAATCGGCAAATCCACAACCGTATCCAACGTGGCAGCCACCCTCGCAGAAAAAGGACTGACCGTCATGCAGATCGGCTGCGATCCAAAAGCAGATTCCACGATCCAGCTTCGGCATGGAAAACAGATGCGGACTGTACTCGATCTCTATAATGAGAAAAAACAGAACCTCAAGCTCGAAGACATGATCACAACCGGCTATCAGAGCGTGATCTGCGTAGAGGCCGGAGGCCCCACGCCAGGACTTGGCTGTGCAGGACGCGGGATCATCACTGCCCTCGAAAAATTAAAAGAAACAGGAGCTTACGAGACTTATAAACCGGACATCGTCCTCTACGACGTTCTCGGAGACGTCGTCTGTGGCGGTTTCTCCATGCCGATGCGAAAAGGCTATGCAGACAAAGTTTTTATCATAACTTCCGGTGAAAACATGGCAATCCATGCCGGAGCCAATATTGCCATGGCCGTACAGAACTTCAAAAACCGTGGTTACGCAACCCTTGGTGGAATCATCCTGAACCGCCGCAATGTAAAACGAGAAGAAGAAAAAGTACAGGAACTTGCCGATGATTTTGAAACGCAGATAATCGGAAAACTCACCCGCAGCGACCTGGTCACAGACGCAGAAGAACAGGGCAAAACCCTGATGGAATGTTACCCGGACAGCGAAATGGCAGCAGAATACCGCACACTGGCAGAAAACATTCTGGCTATCTGCAGAAAGGACGGGCTATGCTGAAACGAGTTGGCGGTGAAATAAACCCGGAAGGTGCAGTCATAACGATCGGAGAAGCTGATTTTCCTGTTCCATTTCCGATCGGACTGGAATTCAACTCTCCGGCACATGGCAACTGGAATATCGTCCACACCGGAATGCTTATGCCTGAGGCGATCCAGATCTATGTCTGCGCAGACAACTGCATGCGAGGTGTCGTTCTGACAGCGGCAGAGATGAATGCGGCAGACCGTTTTTCCTTTGTCACTGTGGAAGAAGAAAATCTCCTGAACGGAAATCTGGAGGATGTGACGATCGAAGGAGTGACAGATGTCCTCAATAAATTAGAAAAGAAACCAAAAACAGTGCTCCTTTTTACTGTCTGTCTGCATCATTTTCTGGGATGCGACCTGGACAGAGTCTATGAAGAACTAGGCACACGTTTCCCGGAGATCGTTTTTGTGCGCTGCTTCATGGATCCGATCATGCAGAAACATGGACTGACACCGGATCAGAAACTGCGAAAGGCAATGTACGATCCGCTTATCACGAAGGAGCCAGATCCGCTGACAGTAACGCTCGTTGGAAGCGACTTTGTACTTGATGAAAGCAGTGACATCAAACGATTGCTGAGAAGTACCGGTCACACTTTGCGGGAACTTCCAGCCTGTAAAACATGGGCGGAATACCAGCAGCTTGGAAGTGCAGAAATTTTTGTTTCCTGTTACCCGCCGGCAAAATACGGTGCAGCCATGCTGACAGAACGCCTGAACAGAACACATCTGTATCTTCCGGGTTGTTTTGATTATGAGGAGATCAAAGAAGAAATTCGAAATCTGATAAAGGAGCTTCAGGCAGGATGGAGCCGGGAGGATACTTCGAATACAAAGTGTGCAGATATCACATCCGAAGAAATAGAAGCATTTTACCAGAGAGAGATCACTCTTTGCGAAGATTCCATCAACCACGCAAAATCCATCATCGGCGGCACCCCGGTCGTTCTGGATTATCTGTACCACCCAAGACCATTAGGTCTCGCAAAACTTCTTCTGGAACACGGTTTCCATGTAACAACCGTCTACCTCGACAGCATAAGTCCGGAAGAAAAGCCGGCCTTCGACTGGCTGAAACTTCATCATCCGGACCTGGAACTGCGTGCCACGATCCAAACCAAGATGCGTGTCCTTCCGCGCGGGACAGAAGGTAAAGTTCTTGCTATCGGACAGAAAGCCGCCTGGTTTTCCGGCAGCAGAAATTTCGTCAACATGGTACAGGGCGGCGGCTTGTGGGGCTTCGACGGGATCCGAGGAACCATGGAACTGATGACAGAAGCTTTTCTCGAAGAAAAAGATCCCGAGGATCTGATCGTTCGTAAAGGATGGGGGTGCGAAAGCTGCATATGAGACAGTCATACAAAATCATACCGATCTACACCGCCGATGTTTCTGGTGTATGCTCTGCCCTGTATGACCTGGGCGGCATGGTAGTCATGCACGACCCGTCCGGCTGTAATTCGACTTATAATACACATGACGAGATCCGCTGGTACGACCAGGACAGTCTGATCTATATTTCCGGGCTGACAGAGATCGATGCAGTTATGGGAAACGATGCAAAATTCATTCACGATATTGAAGAAGCGGCGAAAGAACTAAAACCGAAGTTCATCGCACTTGCAGGCTCGCCGATCCCATTTATGAACGGGACAGATTTTCCTGCAATCGCGCAGGTGATCGAAACAGAGACAGGAATCCCGGCTTTTGCAGTTTCGACAAATGGCATGCATGATTATACTTACGGAGCAGGTCTTGCACTGGAGAAAATCGCAGAACGATTTGTTAAGAAACCGCATCATATCAGACCGCATACCCTTAATCTTCTCGGCGTAACCCCGCTGGATTTTGGTCCGCAGGCAAACGTAGATGCCATGAAACAGACTTTACGCCAACGTGGCTGGGAGGTCATTTCTACCTGGGCGATGGGAGATACGCTTGAGAATTTATTCCATGCAGGTGAAGCAGAAGTAAACCTGGTCGTATCCTCCGTAGGTCTTCCGGCAGCAAAGATCCTCCAGGAAAAATTCGGAACTCCATATGTTATTGGAACTCCGGTTGGAGGATTTACAGAAGAACTCATCCAGGCAATAAATGAAGAAGTTTCACATCATAATGAAGCAGAAGAAGCAGACAAGAACAACATTCTCGCGGCATATCTTAAGAACCGTCTGGCAGGAACTCCGCAGATAACTCTGATCGGAGAAGCCGTGACCATGGGCTCCCTGGCAGTAACCCTCGAAAAACAATACAACAAACCAGTCCGCGTCATCTGTCCGCTGGAAACTCACGAAGGTCTTCTCGCACCGAATGACTGTACAGCAGATGGAGAAGAAGAAATGGAGCAGCTTCTAAAGGATGCAGGGATCATCTTTGCAGATCCTCTTTACCGCCCGATCTGTCCGCCGGATTCTACATTCATCGAACTTCCGCATATCGCTTTTTCCGGCAGGATTTTTCTGAAAAAGATCAAAAAATGCGGGATCTTTGGAGAGTTAAACGATATAAAATTGCCGTAAAAACGTACATTTTAGGACGATAAGCGGGAATCCTCGGCAATTCAATTACCGAGATGAAAGCGTAGGATTGTGCGTATCCGCACAAAAATATAACAACAAAAATTTATTTCTTATATCTCCTGATTCTTGTATTTGTTTTCGGAAGAAAGCAGGTCAGATCTGCGTTGAAAATCAAGAGCATTTTGTGCTATAATGTAAATGTAATAGAATCTATGAACCAGAAGGAGAATGGAGATGTTGCTGTCACATAAAACATCCTTAAAGATCAGTCAGGAATATTCCAACATTATAGGGCATATGTGTTATGCAGCTTTCAAACTCTGGAATGTCTGCAACTATGAACGCCATCATTATAAAGAACTGGGACTGGAAAAGTATCCTGACTGGTATTATCAGAAAAAAGCACATAAAGGAGATCTGTGGTACAGACAGCTACCATCACAGACAGCGCAGGAGACCTGCAAGCAGTTGGACAAAGCATGGAAATCTTTTTATGTCCTGAAAAAGACTGGAGGGATCAAAGATCCAAATCCGCCCCGTTTTAAACAGGATAATATACCGGTCACATACATGCAGATGGGGATCCGGCATGAGAAAGGTTCAGACCAGCTGCGTCTGTCTCTGTCAAAGGATCTGAAAAGCTACATGGAAGAAACATATGGGATCCATGAAAAATTTCTATATCTTGAAAATAAGATTTTCAGGAACATGGATCATATAAAACAGCTGCGGATCTATCCACCGGAAAACGGAAAATGTGACCTTATTGTTATCTATG
>ENA-ORUN01000607-ORUN01000607.1-human-gut-metagenome-genome-assembly--contig:-NODE-607-length-41839-cov-5.116217_pt1 | contig 41839 bp, 54 predicted proteins | sample MGYA00242080_ERZ509209 | MGnify/ENA primary metagenome ERZ509209 (study PRJEB26280, sample SAMEA2338786) | human gut metagenome | biome: human gut; feature: human-associated habitat; material: faeces... | reverse complement strand
TATATAATTTCATTAGTTATTATATATTTATTAAAGAAATTACCAATAATTAAGAAAATTGTTCCATAAAATTATAATATGTGAAATAAAAATTATTTAATGTTTTACAAAAAAATATAGGAGTATAAAATTGAATTTAAACATGGAAAAATCTGATATAATTAAACAACGGAAATTTAACCCAGAGGACAAATAAAAAATTCCTTTTGCTATCAGTGTTTGGAATAATATTTGTTGTATTAGGACATGGAGCAAGTATAAATAAAGGTATGCTGTTGGGAAGTGTATTTCCTTATTACTCATTTCATATGGCATTATTTGCTTTTGTATCTGGTTATTTTTTTAAAGATATAAAATGCATAGAGTTTTTAAAAAAGAAAACTAAAAAACTAATTATTTCATATTTATTATGGAATATAATATATGGAATTATCGTTAATTTACCATGTAATATAGGACTAATTAATAACAATAACAATTTTACTTTATATAATATTTTTATATCTCCATTTATGTCTACATCAAATCAATTTAAATTCAATGTAGCTGCATGGTTTTTAATAAGTATATATTTTGTTCAATTAATATATTTTTTTATTAACAAAATTAATAAAAAAATAAACATAAATACAAAATATATTCTTTTAATAGTTTCCATTATTATAGCTGTAATAGAAATAGAATATGTGAAAAAAGGATTAAATTATGGGATTTGGTATTTAATAACTAGGATATGCTTTTTGATGCCATTTTATTGTATGGGACAGGTTTATAAGGGATTGGAAAAATATGATAAATTAAATAATATTGCATATTTTATTGTACTATTAATTATACAAACATTATTAATGCATAAATTTAAGAATTTGACTTATAATTTAAATTTACTTTCCTTTAAACATAATTATATTGTTTATATGTTAGCTTCAATTACTGGTATTATGTTTTGGTTAAGGGTATCTTCAATATTAGAAAAATATATTGGAAATAATAAGATAATTAATTATATAGGCAATAACACATATGCTATTATGATGCATCATGTATTTGTATTTTTTATCATTAATACAGGCATATATTATATCAATGAAATAACAGGATTATTTGGAAAGTTTGATATTAATGCTTATAAATCTACGGTATGGTATGTATATGATAGTTCAAATGCTTCACTTATGTTATTGTATACAATACTCGGAATTTCAGTACCGCTATTAGTTAAATATTTTTATGAAAAAACAATTAATAAATACAAAGATAAAAAGGAGGTAAAATCATGAAATATGATTATTTAATTGTAGGCTCAGGTCTATTTGGTGCAATATTTGCATATGAAGCAAATAAAAAAGGAAAAAAATGTCTTGTAATAGACAAAAGACCACATATAGGTGGAAATATCTATACTGAGAATGTAGAAGGAATAAATGTACATAAATATGGAGCACACATATTCCATACAAGTAACAAAGAAGTATGGGATTACATACAACAATTCGCTGAATTTAACAGATACACAAACTCTCCAGTTGCAAGATATAAATACGAATTGTACAATATGCCATTTAATATGAACACATTTAACAAATTATGGGGAGTAGTAACACCAAAAGAAGCACAAGCAAAAATAGAAGAAGAAAAAAGACAAGCTGGTATTACTGAACCAAAAAATTTAGAAGAACAAGCAATAAGTTTAGTTGGACAAACAATATATGAAAAATTGGTAAAAGGTTATACAGAAAAACAATGGGGAAGAAAGTGCACAGAACTTCCAAGTTTTATAATTAAACGTTTACCTGTAAGATTAATATATGATAATAATTATTTTAATGATAAATATCAAGGAATTCCAATAGGAGGCTATACCCAAATAATAGAAAAAATGTTAAAAGGAATAGATGTAAAATTAAACTATGACTTTTTCGAAAATAATGAAGAATTAGAAAATATTGCAGAAAAAATAGTATTTACAGGCCCAATAGATAAATTTTATAATTATAAATTTGGGGAATTAGAATATAGAAGTTTAAGATTTGAAACAGAAACATTAGATGAACAAAATTATCAAGGAAATGCTGTTGTAAATTATACAGAATATGAAGTTCCATATACACGTATAATAGAGCACAAACATTTTGAATTTGATGCAACATCTCCAAAAACAATAATAACAAAAGAATACCCAGATAGTTGGAATAAAGAAAAAGAACCATATTATCCAATAAATAATGAAAGAAATAATGAATTATATGAAAAATATGCAGCTTTAGCAAAACAGGATAAAAATGTTATTTTTGGAGGAAGACTAGGACAATACAAATATTATGATATGGATAAAGTAATTGCAGAAGCACTAAAATGTGTAAAAGAAGAAATAAAATAAAAAACCATAATATAAATTAATATTAGAGGTGAAAAATATGAATAAAGTATTAAAAATTATTTTGTTACTTATAATTGCAATAGGATGGATGGTATGTATATTTAAACTTTCTGGAATGAATTCAAAAAATTCTAATGGAAAAAGCACGGATATAATAAGTCTATTTATTGAGGATGCATTAGACATTACAAATGATTATGGAATTACAAATTCTCATCCAAGTGATGAAAAACTAGCACATGCATCAGAACTAATAAATGCTCCTGCAAGGAAAGTAATACATGCATCTGTATATTTTATATTGGCTTTTTTCTCAATGCTTTTATGGGATGTTATATTAGACCATAAACATTATTTTATAGCTTTATTGTTATCATTCATTATATGTGTTATATTTGCAATAAGTGATGAATTTCATCAAACATTTGTAGCTGGAAGAACAGGACAGTCACTAGATGTTTTAATAGATTCAGCAGGGGCGTTAGTTGGTTTGGTATTTTATAGTACATACCATATTGTATTTAAGAGTGGATATAAAAAAGCAAAAAAAGAAATGGAAGAAAATTAAATAATTATTTAAATGGAGGAACAATTGAAAATAATAATTTATAGAATAATATTATTAATATTACTAGCAGCTACATTTACATGTATATTCAACTTTTCAGCCCAGAATGGTCCACAATCTAGTTCTGTAAGCCAAAAAGTAGCAAAAATAATAATAGATATATTACCATCAACCAAAAATTTGGAAGAAGAACAAAAAAATAATTTAGTAGAGCAATCACAAAAAATAATAAGAAAAGGTGCTCATTTTTCAATATATATGGTTGTTGGAATTTTAATTATGGCATTTATGTGTACTTATAATGTTAAACAAAAAACAAGAATTTTTGTAAGTATATGTGTAGGACTTTTATATGCAATATCTGACGAAACTCATCAATATTTTATACCTGGAAGGCAAGCATCACCAATAGATGTAGGAATTGATACATGTGGAGTAATTACAGGAATATTAATAGTACTTGGGATTTGGACGATTGTAAATAAAATTAAAATAAAAAAATCTTATAATTCTTTAGCTTAATTATAAATTGTAATAAAGAACATAAAAGATTGCAAATAAATTAAAAAAAGTGTTGAATATTTTAGAATAAGTGTGGTATAATAGGTTTTAGTTGTAAAAAGGGAGGAAATAAAAATGAAAAAAGTATTAAGAAAAACAAAAATAGTAGGAACAATAGGACCTGCAAGCCAAAGTGAAGAAATGTTAACAAAATTAATGAACGCTGGATTAAACGTTACAAGAATTAACTTCTCACATGGTGGATATGAAGAAAATGGAGAAAAAATAGAAACAATAAAAAAAGTTAGATCAGCATTAAACAGACCTGTTGCACTATTATTAGACACAAAAGGACCTGAAATAAGAACAGGAGTATTAGAAACTGGAAATGAAAAAGTTACAATAGAAGAAGGACAAGAATTTACATTTGTAAATGATGATATAATCGGAAATAATACAAAAACATCAATAAGTTATAAAGAATTATACAAAGACGTAAAAGTTGGTGGAACATTATTAGTTGATGATGGAGCATTAGAATTTGAAATAACAGAAATTAAAGGTAAAGATATAGTATGTAAAGCATTAAATACAGGAAGATTAGGAAGCAGAAAAACAATGAATGTACCAGGAGTTAAAGTAGATTTACCAGCTTTAACACAAAAAGATATAGATGATATTACAGAAGGAATTAAAAGAGGATTTGATTATATAGCAGCATCATTTGTAAGAAAAGCATCAGATGTTATTGCATTAAGAAACTTATTAGATTCAAATGGTGGAGAAAGAGTAAAAATCATATCTAAAATAGAAAACCAAGAAGGAATTGATAACTTCGAAGAAATATTAGAATTATCTGATGGTATAATGGTTGCTCGTGGAGACATGGGAGTTGAAATACCAATGGAACAAGTTCCAATAGTTCAAAAAAGATTTATAAAAAGATGTAATCAAGTTGGAAAACCAGTTATAACAGCAACACAAATGTTAGAATCAATGACATCAAATCCAAGACCAACAAGAGCAGAAGTTAGTGATGTTGCAAATGCTGTATATGATACAACAGGAGCAATAATGTTATCTGGAGAATGTGCAATGGGTAAATATCCAGTTGAATGTGTTCAAGCAATGTCTAAAATATCAAAAGCAATTGAAGCAGATACAAACTACTGGAAAAGATTCAATAAAAATGCTACATCAGCTGACTTTAATGATATTGAATCACACGTTGCATATACAACATGTGTAACAGCACAAAATATGAAAGCAGCAGGAATTGTTGCATACACACATAAAGGTGATTCAGTAAGAAAATTAGCAGGATTTGGAGCTGGATGCCCAATATTTGCTATAACAGATGATGAAAAAACATTTAACCAATTATCAGTATCTTTCAATGTAGTACCAGTATTAGTAATGGGAGAAAAAACTATAGAAGATACACTTTGCAAAGGAATTGAAAAGATTAAAGCAGATGAATTAGTAGAAGCAGGAGATGTTCTTGTAATATCTGGTGGTTCTAAAATATTACCAAATGCATCAGAAAACAAAGTTTTTGGTGGAATGGTTAGAATATAATTTAAATTTAATAGTAATGCCTAAAAAGACTAAAATCTTTTAGGCATTTTTTATATTTTGAAACACTTTTTATACTTTTGTCATATTATGTAGTATATGAAAAAAGGAGGAATAAAAATGTTTGGAAGATATCAAAAATGCCAATGTATGAATAACAATTACGAAAATGATAATGCTTGTAATGTACAAGATATATTAGAAACTAGCTGCAACAATGTTGTTTCATACAATATGGCTCAAAATAGTTGTGAATGTGGATTTGATGAAGAAAATAGCGTTTTCCCAGAAAATCCAATGCTAGGGCAAAGTTATGTACCAATTCAATACATGGATAAAACATTTAAACCATGTGTTGGCTTAAAAATGGGAACAATATTTCCAGAACTTGTTAGTCCATATTACCCTGGGCAATCAATGGAACAAATTAGATATATTGAATCTATGAATAAAATAGGGAAGGGGTGTAACATATGTCAGTAGATGAAAATAGAAATTGTGGATGTGGTTTTAATAACAATATGAGCAGTAACATGGAAAATAATATGAATGTTAATATGCCTGAAACATTAAACTATAGTAACTCTTGCCAAGAGACACAAAATACAGTAGATTGTTGTATGCAACAAGAAATGTTAAATCAAATCATGGCCTATGATTTTGCTATAAATGATCTTGCATTATATTTAGATACTCATACTGATGATGAAAAAGCTCTTTGTCTTCATAGAAAATATTGTAAAGAAGCTAAAGAATTAAAAGATAAATATCAAAAGGTGTTTGGACCTCTTACAATTAATTTTCCATGTAATAAATGGAGATGGATTGAAGAGCCATGGCCTTGGGAAGGAGGAAATTATTAATGTGGACTTATAATAAAACTTTACAGTATCCTATAAATATTAAATGTGCTGATCCTAGACTTGCAAAAGTTATAATATCTCAATATGGAGGTCCAGATGGTGAACTTGCCGCTTCTTTAAGATATTTGTCTCAAAGATTTGGAATGCCTGATCAAAATGCAAAAGCAATATTAAATGATATAGGAACAGAAGAATTGGCTCCAAAACGTTATCATTTAATCTGTTTATTGTAGTCAAATATCAACTATTGACAACAAAATGGAGCAGATTCGACTGAACCATTTTGTTATCAAACATTTAAAAGCCAATTTTACATAGTTAATAAAATTTAAACGATAAAAAATTTACCAATAAATAAAAAAACGTCTTAAAAACGATTTTAGAAAAGCAGGTAAAAGATTGTGTAAAAACTTATACGATCTTTTATTTTTTTGGAGGTGAGGTAAAATTTGAGTGAAGAAAACAAAATAGGATATTATGCGGTTATACCATCAACTATTCTATTTAATAATAATTTAAAGCCAAATGAAAAGTTATTATATGCAGTAATAACAGTTCTCTCCAATAAAGAGGGATATTGTTATGCTTCTAATGCTTATTTAGGAAAACTATTTAATGTTATACCACATACTATTTCTATATGGGTTTCCAACCTTAAAAATAAAGGTTTTCTATATGTAGATATAATAACTGATAAAAAAGGCGAAGTAATACAAAGAAGAATATACCCAAATGACACCCCCTATGTCATAAATAAAACAGGGGGTATGTCACAAAAAGGACAGTATAATATTATAAGTATTAATAAGATAGATAGATTATTTAATTATATTATAAATAATAAAGCAGAATTTCCAGAGGAATTTTCAAAAGTTAATTTTGAAGATATATATAACTTATTGAATAAATATGAAATGTTGTATACTAAAGATACAATTCAATATATAACTGGAGATAATCTTGAAAGAATAAAAATTATAGATTATGCCATAGCTTTAATTGTCAAAGATAAATTGCAACATTTAACATATAAAGTTAGTAGAGATAAATTACTGAAAATATACAATGATTGTAAATTTAAAGAAAATGAATACAAAGAGCAAAATAATCCAATTGAAAGTTTTATAAATTATTATTATAAAAGTATTACAAACGAATTAACGAGGGACAAGCAAAGTCCTTCTTTTTTTGTGCCTAATAAAGATGAAATCGAAGATATAGGAGGTTACGATATATGATAAATATATTTGAAAAATATAATAAATTAACTGATGATGAAAAAAATGATTTAGAGGATTTATACATAGTTCATCAGTTATATAAACAATTAGAAAATTTTAATGAATCAGATTTTACTATATTAGAATATAAAATCTTATTTAACAAGATAAAGGAATGCCTTAATATGAGCAATATTAATGTTAAAGAAATAATAAAAAGAATAATTGAAATATTAAAATGTGTAGATAAAACAGTTAATGATATTGATGATTTAGAGCTTGAAGAATTAATTGATTTAATATCTAATAAAGATTCAGATTTTAAAAATATAAAGCCTAAAAAAGATATTTTATTTGCAATAACAACAGCAAAATTTTATTGTCTATTAATAAAATATGAAGGTCAGTATATGCTTATATGTGAAAAGGATGATGGTACTCAATATCAAAGAAGATTTAGAAGTAAAGATGATTTAGGATTTTATATTTCAAGAAAGTTTTTGCAAGAGCATGGAGAAATATTTATATAATTCAGGACTAAAGAAAATTGAGTATTATTTAAAAAGATATAACTTATTGGATTTAAAAATAAATAAATTAAGTGAATATGCAGAAGATCAAGATTATAAGCAAACTTATAATAAATGGCTAAAGAGCAAAGGCAGTAATTTAGAGGAAGAAGCAATTAGAAATATTGAATTAGAGCAAAGAATATATAAGATTAGGAAATGGCAAAAATTGATAAATGCTATTTTAGAGCAATACAAATTAAAAGATAAAATGAAGTATAAATTTATTTGTTTAAAATACTTCAAAAAATTAACACCTATAAAAATTCAAGAAAGAATGGATTTAACATTAAAAGAGCAAGAAAAATTAAAAATTGAAATTTTAAATTATATTTTATCAGTTGCAATAAAGAAAAATATGTTAAAGGAGGTGGAAGTTTAATCTTTGGTATGAGTAAAATAAAAAAGATATTAATTATAATTATTATAATAGTTTGTATTATAAGTTTAATAATAGTAAGTTATATATTTGTAAAGGCTTATTTAGAATATAATTCAAATAATGAAGATATAACCGAATTAGTGGATAAAGTATTTATAGAAGATACTACTGACAAAGAAAATAAAATAGATTGGAATTATCTAAAAAACATAAATAAAGATATAGTAGGTTGGATAGAAATTGAAGGTACAACTATAAGCTACCCAATATTACAAGATAGTAGTAATTTGTATTATTTAAAGCATAATTATTTGAAGAAATATAATAATAATGGCTCTATATTTACATTAGATAAACAACCATTTAATAATAATGAAACCTTGATATATGGACATAACATGAGTAATGGAACCATGTTTTCAACGCTTGGAAAATATTTAGATAAAGATTTTTTTTATTCACATCAAAAAATCAAAATATATACACCAAATAAAAATTACGAAGGTGTGATATTTAGTGCATATTCAATAGGAATAGAAGAGGAAAAAGCTAATATTTCAAATTTAAGTTTTAAAGAAAAAATTGAATACTATAAAAAAAGCAGTAATGTAAGGCTAGATAATATACAAACTACAGATAAGATAATAAAATTATCAACTTGTTCTTACATAAATAGTAGAACAAGACCAACAGACCAAAGATATTATATTATTGCAACATTAAACAAATAGAGGAAGGTGATGTGTAATAAAAATATGCTAAAGAAAATATTAAATAAAATACAAAAACTTGAAAGTCAAAAACAAATAAGGTTAAATAAAATACTAGAAATAAAAAGTGATATTGATGATATAGACTCTAAACTGAGAAAATTGTATACATTTAAGAAAGAATATGAAAAATTAGAAAGTAATTCAACGGAATATTTGAATAGTTTGAAATGAGGTGATGTATGACCGAGAAAGAACAAGAAATTTTAGAATTATATTTAAAAGATTTATGAAAGAAAAGACTAATAATATTATCTATAGTAATTTGTATCGTTGTAATTGGTGGTGCATCTGTAAAAAAATATTTAAACCCAAATAATAAAATTATTGTATCAAATGAAAGTATTATACAGGAGAATGAAACAAATATTATTAATACTACAAAAGTGGAAAACACGACTAAAGGAATAGAAAAAAATAAAGTTGAAGATAAAACTAAAGAAAAAAATATTGAAAGCAAAGAAAATAAAGAAGTTCAAACTACAGAATCAAAACAAGAAAATCAAAAACAGGAAAGTAAAGTTTCTGATAATAAAGCTGAAGCAAAGAATGAACAAGGAGCATCCAAACCAGCTAATAAAGATTTTTTATTTGCAGATGGTTATACAATGGAAAATGTAACACAGGTAGCACAAGATTATTTAAAATCAAGTGGGCATGCAGGAGAATGTACACCTATAAAAGATAATGAAGGAATATATCTTGGAATGAGAGTAGTTTTTTACTAAAAAATGCTGACAAATTTTAAAAAATACGGTACTATAAATTTAAGAGGTGATCTTTAATGAAGAAAAAGGTAATTATAATAAGTATTATAGTATGTATTTTAATTGTTTTGGCTAGCATAGGAGTTTATATAAAAATTGGAAAAAGTGAAAATACTCAAGCTACAGAAAATTCAATTACAGAGATTGAAAATGTGAATATAGAAGAGCCAAAAGAAGAAAAAGCGGTTGAAAGCATAGAGCCAGAAGTTGAAAATATAAGTCAAGAAAAGGAAAATATAATAGAAGAAAATAATAAAAACGAAACTATAAATAATAATTCATCTGTAAATAAAGAGGAGTCTACAAAGGTTACAAGTAATAATACTACTAAAATAACCGATAATGTAAAAAAAGAAATAGATAGGAAAAATACAGAAACTTCTAAAGAAGATGTACCTTCAACAAATGATAAAGCGATGTCAGAAACAAAAGTAGAAGAAAAACCAATACGATGTACTACTAATAATAATCATGGTATGGGAGTTGGGAATTCTAATAAATGGTTTAACTCCAAACAAGAAACTATAAATTATTATCAAAGTATAATAAAAAAGTGGGGAGATAAATGGGAAAATTTTGAAATAGATGATGAAACATATAAAAAAAATTGCCCATACGGATATGAAATATGGTCATGTCAATTTTGTGGAAAATGGACCATAAATTTTTATTATAATTAAATAAATTAATAAAACAATATAGAACAGGTAGATTATTACTTGTTCTTTTTTTATGACAAATAGGAGGTAAAAATTTTATGAAAATAAAAAAAGTAAATAAAATATTAGCAGTTATAATGCTGATTTTAACACTGTTTAGTGTGGTACAACCTGTTTTTGCGGTATCAGGCAGTGGAAAGTGGACAGGTGGTCAATATGCTTCTGGAATGAAAACAACAGATAATGCAAGTGGAACAACGGGAGTACTAATTAGAAGATTAAATAACATGAATACAGGAGAAAAAAGAACTGTATTTTGTGCAGAGCATGGATTAGATTTTAAAACTGGAGCAACATATAACGGGGTTTATTATACACCAACTGATTCAAAAATTAGAAAGGCCTGTAAAGTTGCTTATCTTGGATGGTATAAAAATAATGGCGGTTATACAGTAGATGGTGGAATTTTAGCCAGTGATATGAAATGGGTAAAGTGGGATTACGTATTTACTCAACAATACATATGGGAAATCCTTGGACAAAGTAGTGCAACATTTATCAATTCAGATGAACAACAAGGTTATGTAGATTTTAAAAATAGAATAGATAATGAGATTGCAAATATTGAAAAAAGACCTAGTTTTAATGGAAAAACAATTACCATCGATGCAGGAGAAACTAAAACTATAACTGATTCTAATGGTGTTCTTGCAGAATATGGGGCTATAGATAATACAAAAGATGGTATAAGATTTGTTCATGAAAATGGTAGCAATTCAATGACTATTTCAGTAAATGAAAATACAAATTTAGAGAATTACAGAATTTCAGATAGCACTTTTTCAGAATGGGGAATGATAAAAAATGGAACTGAAGATAATGATACTATGGTGTATTTTGAATTTGAGGAAAAAGCACAAAATCAATTATATTGTATGAGTTATAATGATCCAGTAACATTAAATTTTTCTCTAAAAATAGAAGCATTAGGAAAACTTGAATTATCAAAATTAAATACTAATGGAGATTTAATCGATGGAGCAATATTTAATGTGACAGGAGCAAACAATTTTAATAGAGATATAACAGTCACAGATGGTAAAATTGAAATTGATAAACTGAAAAAGGGAAATTATTTTATCAAAGAAAAGTCAAGTCCTTCAGGATACTTATTAAATACTAATACATATAAAGTACAAATTAAACCAAATGAAACTACCAAACAAGCAATAGTAAATGATGAGCCAACTGGAGAAATAACAATAATAAAAACAGATAAAGATACTGGAAATTTAAACAGAGCAGATGGTAAATCTCATCATGGAGATGCAAACTTGAATGGCACAGAATACACTTTATATGCTAAAGATGATATATATAATGTAAGTAAAACAGTAAAATATTTTTCAAAGGATGAGGAGATTGCAAAATTTACATTTAATGAATATGGAAGAGCTACAATAAGTATAACGAATAAAACTACAAAAGCTAATTTAAGTGTTGATGGTGATACTTTAAAGGGATTACCAATTGGAAAATTTTATTCAAAAGAAACTTATGTGGTTGAAGGATATACACCAGATGAAACTGAACATATTTATACAATTGATTATAAAGATATGAATACGCCAATTATAAGAGTAAATGGAGAAGTTAAAAATACAGTACAAAAAGCAAAATTTGAAGTTATAAAAATATCTTCAAATACAAATACAACAGCTGAAGTAATAGAAAATGCAGAGTTTACAGCAATATTAACAAAATATGTAGACTACTATGGAAGTTTTGAAGAAGCTTTAAAACATTTAGATCAATATTCAAAAGATGAATATTCTATATTTAAAACTCAAGCAAATGGACATGGAGTATCAGGATTGTTAGCTTATGGAGAATATACATGTTATGAAACAAGTACACCATCTGATAAGATAAATACAGTACAACCATTCTATATTAAAATTGATAGAAATAGTGATGGTGTAATAAAAGAATTCATTGAAAATGATACACCTTTTGAGAGCTATTTAAAGTTAGTAAAAATTGATAAAAATACAGGAAAGAGAGTAACATTAAGCAATGCAACCTTTAAATTAGAAAGACAAAATAAAGAAAATAATAACTGGGAGAAGGTAACATGTAAATCAGGCAAAGAAACATTTGATTCTTGGAAAACTGATGAAAATGGTGTTGCATATACAGAAACAAAAATAAAATCAGGAACATATCGAATTTCAGAAGTTGTAATTCCAAATGGCTTCTTAAAATTAGATAATGAAATTGTATTTGAGGTAAATAAAAGCAATAAAAACATTGAATTTGACAAAGATTATGATGCTTATATTACAGTAACAGTTTCAAACGAACAACCTACTGGAACATTAAAAATTGATAAGTCAGTAGCAATAAGAGAAGATATTGATACATCACTTGTTGATATATCAGACTTAAGTGAGATTAAATTTAAGTTAACTGCAAAAGAAGATATTATAGATTATGCTGATGGAAGTATAATTTATGAGAAGGGAAAAGAAATTGGTCAATATAATTTAACCAAAGAAGGAAATTTGTTAATTGAAAAACTTCCTATGGGTTCTTATGAATTAGAAGAAGTAGCAACTTTAAATGGGTTGGCATTAGATACAACAAAACATGAGGTAATATTTAAACAAGAAGATACAACAACAAAAGTTTACACAAAAGAAGAAAAATTAGTAAATCATACAACAATTGTAGAATTTTCTAAAACAGACATAACTGGAGATAAAGAGTTAAAAGGTGCTACTTTAACAGTAACTGATAATGAAGGAAATGTAATTGATAGATGGGTATCAGGCGAAAAAACACATAAAATCGAAGGATTAAAAGTAGGAGAAATATATACATTAAAAGAAGAAATACAGGTAGATTCTTATGTTAAAGCAACAGATATAAATTTCAAAATAGAAAATACAAATCAAATTCAAAAAGTGACAATGATTGATAAAGTTGTTGATATGAGCAAAGTTGACATTAATGGTAAAGAAATAGAAGGAGCTAAAATGCAAGTTCTTGATAAAGAAGGTAATATTATAGATGAGTGGATTTCAGGAAAAGATGTTCATAAGATAAAGAATCTAGAAGAAGGAAAATCTTATATTTTGCATGAAGAGGTATCGGTAGATTATTTTGTTAAGGCATCAGATACAGAATTTAAAGTAACTACAGAAAAAGAAACACAGCATTTAGAATTAATAGATAAAGTGGTTGATGTTACAAAAACTGATATGGTCAATGGAGATGAAATTGAAGGGGCAGAATTAGTTATCACAGATGAAGAAGGAAATGAAATAGATAGATGGATTTCGAGTAAAGAGCCTCATCATGTTAAAGGATTAGAAGAAGGTAAAAAATATTTTTTAGAGGAAAAAACATGTCCTTATGGCTATGAAATAGCAGAAAAGCAAGAATTTATTGTAAGTACAGATAAAAATACACAACTTATTGAAATGAAAGATATGCCAATATTAAAGTCAGTTCAAGTTGAGAAAATTGACAAAGATACTGGAGAACATATTAAATCAAATAAATTTACATTTGGAATCTTTGAAGATGAAGAATGTACTAAATTAATAAAAGAAATTGGTGCAAATGAATTTGAAGGAACAGCTTTATTTGATAATTTAAGATATAATACATATTATATTAAAGAATTAAAAGCACCTTTAGGTTACAAACTTTCAGATCAAGTAGTAAAAATTGAGATTAATGATAAAGGTGTATTTGCCGATGGCGTTTCATTAGAGGAATCAAATGGAGTATATAGTTTTGTATATTACAATTCATTATTACCAGCTGTTCAAACAGGAAATGAAACAAATTATACTTTATTATTAATAGTAGCTGCAATTGCAATAACTGGAATTATTGGTGGAACAGTAATATTAAAAAAGAAGAAAAACAAACAGAATTAGAGTGGATTAAAAACCACTCTTTTTCTTATTCAAAGGAGGAAATTTGATAAAAGCAAATATTATATATGATAATAAAGAAATACAAGAGATATTAGAAAATAAAGCAAAAGAAGGAACGTTATATTTAATATATGATGATATATTTTTTGAAGAAATTAAGAAAGATGAAAATATAAGTAGGGAATTTTATCTAGCTTCAAGAAAAATAACAAATTCGACAAATATTATTAAATATATATCATTTAATTTAAAAGATAATTATACAAGTAAAGAAATATATGAGTTAGTAAAGCTATTGCGAAGAAAAACAATAATATTGCTAACTTTGTTCAATACAAAAGAAAAAGAATGTAATTTATTATTTATTAGCAATGAATTTGATTTAGAATTAGAGCATTATATAAATAATGTTCTTGAAATAGAGGCTATAGAATGAGTAATCAAATTTCAAAATATAAAGATGCCTATTTTTATTCATATATAAAAAGTCTAATAAAAGAATATGCTATCGAACATCAAGATGGAATTTTAATAAAATATATAGATTCTGATAATATTAAAATTGATGAAGTATTAAGTAATTTAGATAATCAGGAATTTTTAAGTAATGATAAATTAGAAATTGATATTGTTAGATTTATTGAAGAGTATCTAATTAAAACAAAGAATTATACTGATTTTCGAGATAATAAGGTATTTATGTTAGATAGTTTATTAAAAAATGCAAAAGGTTATAATGAAAAAGGAGAGATAGTTGATATTAAGTTAAATTTAAAACAAAAAGAAATAGTAATTAAACAATACAATGAGAGTTTTGATGGTCAGATAAAACAGTATATTGAAAATAATAGTGATGAATTTGAAGAAATATTTATTGCAAATAATTACATACAATTTGAAAAATTATTTCCTAAAACTTATGTAGAAACAATAAAAGAACAAGCTGTTTCTCGATTTAAAAATGACGGAGTAATGGAAGCTATTAGGTATGGCTTAGCTTATCCTAAAGGGTTAAAATCAGCTATGAGTAGGCAATTTGTAAATAATAATAAATTCAAAACATTATTAGTGTTTAATAATAATAAAAACATTTTAGAATTAACTAAAGATAATTTTATAAAACAAGCAAAGGAAAAAGAACTTAATAAATCATTTGAAAAACAAATAGACAAAAAGAAAATAACCAAAGATAAAAATAAAACATCTATCTTTATTAGTTTATCAGGCAATGAAAAAGAAACATATAAAGGAATTTATTTACCAATATCAGATGAAAATGTGTTATATATTCCAAAAGAACTATATATAAGAAAAAACGAAAAAATTGAAATAATAGATAGTCAAAAAAATATAGCAACTATAAGTGAATACAAAATCAATAATGAAGAGCATAAGAAAACTTGGATTGGTAAAATTGGAGTTAGTGAATTTTATCATAAATATTATAAGTTATATGAAGTTCAAAAAGAAAAAGAGGTGATGACTTATGCAAGCAACGAATAAAAGTGATGCAACTCAAGTATACGAAGGTGCAGTAAAATCATCAAGGACAGGTACAAAAGGAATGTTAAAGTATATTCTAAAGCCACTTACTATATTTGGCTATCATTACTTTATAGAAGGTATAAGAGCAGTTCAAAAAGATGGACCAACAAAAGAGCTAGAAAAGATAACTAATTTGTCTTATGAGGAAACAATAAAAGTAATGGAAAAGTGTCAGAAAGATGGAGTTAGAGTTGTTGCGACTGAAAGGACTTTGTTAAATGAAAATAGTGAGTTTGGAAAGAAAAAATCATTATATCAACAAAAGAAAATAACAAAATATGCAAGAAGGATAAAAAGCCTAAGTAATTTAAAAGCTGATTATCCAAAAGTTTCCAAAATTCTTCATATCGATTCTTTAATAAAAAAGAATGAATTAAAGCAAAAAAATGAGCAAATAAAACATAAAAACAGGCATTATAATGTTTATTTTAATAAATCTAAAAGAGATTATATGGCTGCAAGAATTGCAGATGTAATTGAACTTAGGACTGGCATTTCTGAAAAATTATTTGATAAAACAACTGTTAAGGCAATAGAAAATTTACAAAAAGAAGGAAAAACAAAATTAAATTCTCAACAGTTAGAAGAGTTTTCAAAAGAGTTCAAATTACACGATTTAGGAAATGTTGGTATTGAAAAATTTAAGAAGGATTATTGTATTCATGAAATACCATTTTCATCTTACATGAGTATTAAAGATGATTTAGAAGTTGCTGATATTCAGTATGGTGCAAAAGTAACAAAGGACAGTGATGATAAAGAATTTGTTAATATATACATGAGTAATAATGATTTAGAAAGATACTGTGAATTAGGATTTAATAATTATGGAAAAATAAGAGTTTATGGTAGTGAAAATAAAAATTTACAATGGAGTATTAATTCACAAGAGGAGTTAGTAACATTTACAACAAAAATTGGTAAAGAAGAAAGAGAAACATATTCTAAATTAAGTGGTAAAAACTATATTATGAAAAGACAAGAAAATGAATGTTTATGGACTGTTTTAAAAACAGATTTAGAAGAATTAGTAGAAACAGAAAAAAAAAGAGATGTAGTAGGTGAAGAATTAGAAAAATATCAAATATTGGAAAACAATATTGAAATTAATGATAAAGCTAAAGATATAAATGTTGATTTAAGTAAAGAAAAAGAAGTAGGTGATGAATAGAATTGCTTATAAAAAAGCAGAAAAAAAATTCGTTTATTATTTTGTTTATAGGATTTATGATAATATTTTATTATATGTTAAGAGTAACAACAATAGTTGAATTAAATAATGGTAAGTGGAATTTTGAAATATTTTCTACATGCCTAAATGGGTTATATAAAATAACTACACCCATATCATTTACAATGCAAAATGTAATGATTTCACTAGGTGTAGCTTTTTTTGCTTTAATGTTATATGAAACATATAAAATGCAGAACAAGAAAAATATTCAAGAAAATACATATCGGTTCTGCAGAATGGAAGAGTCCAAAAGATATAAAAAATAAAAGAGATAAGGATTTTGAAAATAATATGATTCTGACACAAACAGAGCTAGTTTCTAAAAATATGAAAAAAAGTGGAATGAATAGACATGTTATTTTACTTGGACGCCCTGGAACTCGGCAAATCAAGATATTATTTTAAACCTAATATTTTAAGTGCCAATGGCTCTATAATTGTTACAGATCCAAAAGGGGAACTTCTTCGAGATTGTGGTAATTCACTAAAGAAAAAAGGATATACAATTAAGGTTTTAAATTTAGATGAGAAAAGTCATTCAAATCATTACAATCCTATCGTTTATGTAAAAAAACAAGAAACATTTTACGATGTTTTAGAATATGAAAATAATCAACAGATACAAGAAGATGATGTAATGACTTTAATAAATACTTTAATAGCAAATACAAAGGTTGAAGGGATAGATAGCACAACAGGAGATCCATTTTGGATTAAAGCAGAGATGATTTATTTACAAGCATTGTTTTATTATGTAATAAGACATTATGATAAAAGACACCAAAACTTTACTACAATTTTAAAATTAATAAGATTAAGTAGTCCAAATGGTAATGGTGTATCAGAGCTAGATGAGCTGTTTTTTGAATGGGAAAAAATAGAGCCAGATGCTATTGGAGTAAAGCAATATAAACACTTTAAAGTAGCAGCAGGAACTCCAAAAATGATGAGTACAATTATAATGACTGCAACAGCTAGACTTGCTGTATTTAATATAAAAGAAATACATGAATTAACTGATGATGATAATATGGAACTTGAAAGAATAGGAATGCCGTTAGATGATAATGATTCAATATTAAAAGAAATAAATGAAAATTCAAGAAAGAAGATTGGAAATGGCAAAATTGCAATTTTTGTGATTACAAAACCAAGCGATCGGTACTTTTTCATTTTTAGCAAGTATGTTTTATTCACAAGTATTTGCTATGATTGATGAAAATGCAAAAAAATGTGGTGGTAGCTTATCAACACCGCTAGAGATTTATATGGATGAATGGGCACAATTACGGAGAAATACCAAGATTTGTTGAAGAACTTGCATATTTAAGGGGATTAAATGTTGGTATTACAATAGGGTTACAATCTCTATCTCAATTAAAGAAAAAATATAAAGATAGCTGGGAATCAGTTTTAGATTGTGTGGATTCAATACTATTTTTAGGTAGTTCTGCAAAAGAAAGTTTAGAGTATATGGTATCTTTGCTTGGTAAAAAAACATGGTATAAAAAATCTACTGGAAGAACTTTCTCAAAACAGGGTTCATCTAGTACAAATTGGGATGTTGTAGGTAGAGAACTTGCAACATTAGATGAATTGTCAGTTATGCCTAGTGGATATTGTGTTTTATTTATAGCAAGAGTGGGTGCTTTTTATTCAAAATTATTTGATTTAAAAAGTCATCCAAACTATTCAGAACTTTATGAACCTTGGTTAAAAAATATTGAAAAATTATATAACCATAAACAAGAGTTAGAATATCAAACGAATTCTAATTATAAATTACTTTGTGATTTAGGTCTTGAATTTGCAAGACCGGTTGAAAAACTAAAGATAGAAAATGTTAATGATAACGAATTAAAGAAATTATATAAAACAGAAGTTATACAGTATGAAGATTTAAAAATTAATAATTAAATATGGGGAATAACCTCAAACTTGCACTATAAAGTTTGAGATTCTTTCTCAAATTATTTATGCCAAAATTGAGGTGATTCTACAGAATTGGAGGATTTATGAATTTAATAAAAAGAGTAAGAGAAAATAAAAAGATTAATAAATTAAAAGAAAAAATTATAATTCTAACAGGAGGAATGACAAGTGCTTTTCTAATGTTTACAACACAAGTATATGCAGATTCTAATACTGGGTCTATCGATTCATTTATCAATTTTGCTTGTGATTGGCTAACAAAAATTGGTGGTGTTATTGCTCTAGTAGGAGGGGTCATGTTTGCTTTAGGTTGGCAACGTGAAGATGCAGAAGGAAAGTCAAGAGGTTTGATGACATTAATGGCTGGCTTTATGCTTGTTGCAATTGCACAATCTAAAAACTTATTTGGATTATAAAAAGGGGGAGTTTAATAGTTGGATGGAATAATTAGACTTCTATATAGTTTTAAATTTTCCGTATTTGGAATTGAACTCGATAGTGGAAATCTAATAGGTTCAGTACAAAAATTAACAAACTTTTCTAATGTTCAAAGTATTAATATTTGGAGTATTGGAAAGACAGTTAATGATATTATAGTTCCAATTGCATTAAGTTTGCTTATACTTTTCTTTATGATTAATTTAATAAAAAAGGCAATGGAAGTTGAAAGGATAAGCTGGGAAAGAATCGCAATGTCTTTTGTATCATTTTTACTATTAAAATATTTTATACAAAATGGCTATACTTTTCTTTCTACAATTATGAATATTGTAAATGATATTTTTATAAGAGTAACAAATACTTTAAGTAATAGTAATTCAAGTATAAATATAGCAGACACATTAATAAATGCTGTTCCAGATGGATTTGTAGATAGCATAATGACATATCGGTTTATATTTAATATTGTTTATTCCATTTATGACTACTATAGTTCAAATCTTAACGCAGATATTTTTAAGAGTTGTAAAGCTCATATTATGTTTTGCTTTTGCTCCAATACCAATTGCCCTTGCTGCTTATGATGAAGGAAGAAGTAAAGCTATTCAATATTTTTTATTTGCAGCAAGCGTAGGGATAGAGGCAGTAATAATATATATTGCGACAAATATATATGCGATTGGTCTTTCAGGACTGAGTGGAACAGTAGGTTCAACAAGTGCAATATCTACAATAGTAGCAATGTTGTTTTTAAATGGTATGTATTTAGCAGTAATACAATATGGTAGTCAGTTTGCAGAAAAATTAACAGGAGGTCATTAAAAAATGGATAATATAGAAATAACAGTATTTGAAGAAATTAAAGATTATAAAGAAAAAATTTATTTTTTCAATTTTAGGCAATGGGCATTTGCTATTTTAATTGCTGGATTAGTTATTCCTACATATATTCTTTTAAAAGATAAAATTGGCGAAGAAATTACTAGTTATATTGTAATTGCAATTGCAGGAATATTGGGATTTATAGGATTTGTAAAAATACATGAATTACCAGCAGAAAAGATATTGCCATATTGGTTTAGGCATTACTTTTTATTTGCTAAACCAATTCATTATATGAGTGATGAAGAATATAGAAAATTACACGAAAAGAAAAAAAGAAAAATAAATAAAAAAGATAGTATAAAAAAAATAGATAAAAAAGAAGATAAAGTTTTAAAAAAGAGAAAAAGACAAGAAAAGTTATTAATGAAAGCAAAAAAGAAATATGGAATAATTGAAAATGTTGAAACTATAAGAAAAGATGAAATAGAAGAAAATGAACAGGAAAATAAACAAGAAAATAATGAACTTGCTCAAAAAATTTCAAAATTAACAAAAGAAGAGCAAGAAGTTTTATTAAAATTACTTGGGAGATGATAATAATTCAAGATTTGACGGAATGGGAATATAGTTTTTTAAAATATTATTTAGACAGATTTAATGCTAAGTGGATGCGTGTTTTTTATAATAAGCATCCACTTTTAGCAACTAGAGTTGATTTATATACAGTTTACAAAAGGAAACTAAAACATCAACCTTTAAGAGAAAGTTTAACATATTCAAATATGTTTGAAAAACTAGATGAAGGTAAATGGTATTTTATTCCTGACCTTCTAAATAAAAAAAGGGAGGATTGATAAATTGCCTAAAAAAAAGAAATTAAAAGATAATAAAAATAAGGAAAAAAAAGAAACATTGTTAGATAAGTTAGTAAAAAAATTAGCAAGAGCCAAAGTTGCAAGACCAAAAACCACATCTCAAATAATGCGAATGTTTTTCAAAGATTTTAATGAAAAAAATTCAATTATACAATTAGATGAAAACCATTATTCAATTTGTTTTGAATATCAAGATATTTCATTTGCAAAAGCAAATTATGAAACACAAGAAAATATTTTTTTGAAATGGGTTGAATATTTACATTCATTTAATTACAATGATCATATTCAAGTTGTTTGTGCAGGTAGACCAATAAAAACAGACAATTATAAGAAAAATTTTGTATATGATGAAGAAAAGTTTAGTGGAAATGAGAAAAAAATTGCAAATGAATTTAATACATTAATTGAAACGACATTAGGGAATAAAAAAGAAATACTAAAGGAAACTAGATTAATTGTAATAACCACAAAAGCAGAAAGTTTGAGAGATGCACAAGATATTTTTATGCAATACCAATTGAGAACAGAAGAAAAATTTAAAGAGCTAAAGTCTAAAATTAGAAGAATAAGTATAGATGAAAGATTACTAACAATATATAACTTATTTCATACTGAATTATTAGAAGATGATTCTTCAAAAGAAATAGTAAAATTGGCGAAAGAAAGTAATTTAAGTGTTTATGATATATTAGCACCAAAGGAGGATGTTGTATTAAAAGAGAAGAATTATATAAATATTGGAAATAGAAAATTTATAAGAGTTTTATATGTTGCAAGACTTCCAAAATCTATAACACCTAGATTCTATAATAGAATAACAACAATTGAAAATTGTAATATTATAACTACTTTGAATATAACACCGACAGATCCTGCAAAAGTGATTAAAATGGTAAATAAAAAAATAAGTGGTATGAAAACAGAAAGACTTGAAAAAATAAAGAAAGCCAATAAAAATAACTATAATTATGAGGCAGTAAAAGATGAGAAGTTAGAAGACGCTATAAGAGACGCACAAAGTTTAAGAGATGCTTTGCAAAAGAAAAAACAAAAGTTATTTACAAATAATATGCTTATTTGTATTCAAGCAAATAGTCTTGAGGAATTAGATAAAACGACTAAAATGATAAAAAGCATAGCTAATGAACATTTAATTACAATATATAATTTAGATTGGCAACAATTAGAAGGTATACAAAATTGTTTACCATTTGGTTGGAACAGCTTACAAATACAAAGGTCATTAACATCTGAATCAACAGCAACTAATGTACCATTTAATACAAAAGATTTAATGCATCCAAATTCAATATATCATGGAATAAATTTGGTATCTAAAAATCCAGTATTTTGCGATAGAAAAAAGTTGCTTAATGGAAATGGTTGCGTTTTAGCAACTTCTGGAGCTGGTAAATCATTTTCTATAAAAGTAATAATAGAGCAAGTATTACTTCGCTATCCACAAGATGAGATAATTGTTATAGATCCACAACGGAGAATATAAACCATTAATAAATGCTTTTAATGGGCAGACATTGAATATAAGCACATCTACAAATACATATATTAATCCATTTGATAGTTCACTTCAATATGAACAAGACAATGAAGAGGCTTTAAATAATAAGATAGAATTTTCACTTGCATTTATTGAATCTATTGTTTCTAGCAATGGATTAACTGGAGAGCAAAAGACTTTAGTTGATCGTTGTACCAAAAACATATATGAAGAATATCAATTACATAATTATAGTGAAGAATATGAACCAGATTTTATAAAATTTTATGAAGAATTATTAAAACAACCAGAAGAGGAGGCGAAAAATTTAGCATTAGTAATTGAAAGATATGTTTTAGGTGGAATGGATATTTTCGCTAAAAAAACAAATATAGAAATAAAAAACAGGTTTATATCTTTTGATATTTCAGACTTACCTCGTAGTATTCAAACTACGGGGTATTTAGTTGTTCTAGAGCATATTATGAATAGATTAAAACGAAATAAAAATCTTGGGAAACATACTTGGATATTCATAGATGAATTTCATATTTTACTTGCTAACCAATATTCTGCTGACTATATTGCAAAAATATATAAAACAGGTAGGAAGGAAAATGCGATTCCTACAATAATCACACAAAATATTGCAGATGTAATTAAAAATGAACAAGGGTGTAAAATATTATCTAATTCGGAATTTGCAATGATATTAAAACAAAAGCCATTAGATTTACCAGCTATATGTAAAATATTTGATATAAGTGATGAAGAGTCAAAATATGTTATAGATTCTCCTGCGGGACAAGGAATTATTGTTTATGGGGAAGATAAAGTAGCATTTAGGAATCAAGTATCTAAAGAATTTTACATATATCAAATTAATCAAACTTCTAATATGCAAGTAAATAGGAGTTAACAATGGCAAATGAAAATAATAAAGATGTTGCAAATTCTTTAAATAGTTATTCAAATACACTGAATAAAGGAACAAACTTAACATTAGATAGTGTTAATCAAATTAATAAATGGTATGCAGAGCAAGTAAATAGAATTACTAATGGAGAAAATCAAAATACAAGACTTGAAACAAATGTAGATAATAGTATTGAAGATACAGAAGAAAGAATAAACAAAATACAAACGAAGGTAGATGATTATACTGAAATTCAAACTAACAATAAAAATAAATTAATTTCTAATCAGAATATAGGAAGATTAAAGACCATGAATGCAGATGAAACATTGGAAGAAACAATAGAAAAAGAACATGATGTAAAAGAGCTAACTTTAAAAAAAGGTAAAGCAAATAGTAAAATATCAACTACAATAAATGTTGTTAAGTTTATAAATAATACTACTAATAGATTTATTAGAACTGGAAAAACATTAAATACTGCAACAAATGAAGGGGGATTAAAAAGTTTTGAAAGTAATTCTAGTAGAATAATGACAAAACCAGTTAAGAAAGTGACTGAAAAAGTAACATCAAAAGCTACAAATATTGTTAAAAGAGCTGGAACAAAAGCAACAAAAAAAATAGCAAAAGAAACAACGAATATAGTTGTTAAGGCTACTAGAGCAGCAATGAAAATTGTAGCTGAAGCAGTAAAATTATTATTGTCAATGCTACCTTCAATTGCTCCGGTAATTATAATAATTGTTATAATTGCAGCGATTGGAAATTTCTTTAACTTTAAGACTAATCATGATGCTGACAATATAAATTTTAATGAAATTTCTTCAATGATTATAGTAATAGATGATGAAAAATTACAAGCTATATATAATGAATTTCTAAAAAATAAAGGGAAACCTTATTTAATGGATCATAGCAACTTATCTTATGATACATGTATGGAAACTTATGATTGTTCAAGTTTTGTAATTCATTGTTTAGCTCACACAGGAATTAAAACAATTCCAAATACTCGGAGCAGCAGGTTTATATAGTAATTATTGTAATCCAGTTGAAGTAAATAATAGAAAAGCGGGAGATTTAATTTTCTTAAAAGATACCTATAATACAGGGACACCTGGAGGTATTTCTCATGTGGGCATTTATATGGGAGAATTAACGATAAATGGAGAAACCGAACAGTGGGTAATAGATACTGGTGGAAATCCAGAAGGAGTAAAGATTAGAAAATATAATAATGGTTGGTGGAATGGAGAACATTTTTATGGTTTTGGAAGATTAAAAGAATAAAAAATTATGTATATTTAAAAAGATTCTTCATAAAATATCTATATAAAGTGTTGCAACAATTTTTTAATTGTGTTATACTTTAGATAGTAGATCAATACCCTAGAAACCTACGAGGCCTAGGGTTGCTTTTATATATAGGAGGAAATACTATATGGAAAAAGAATTCAAGACAATTGAAGAGCAAATAGAAATTTTGAAAAATAGAAATTTAATTGTTGATGAAATTCAAGCAAAAAAGATTTTTAAAGAAAACAATTATTATTATGTTATAAATGGATATAAAGATTTATTTATTGATAAATCGAAATCAGAAGAAACATATAAACAAAATGCTGAATTAAAAGAAATTTATTCTTTATATAAATTTGATATAAATTTGAGGATGATTTTTCTAAAATATACATTACTACTTGAGAGAAAATTTGATACATACATCGCTTATGAATTTTCCAAAAAATATGGACATAAAGATTATCTAAAGGAGAACAATTTTGAGAATACTCAAAAGAATAATATAAGAATTGTAAAATTAATACATGATATTAATACTAACATGATGGAACAATTAAATAATGGAAATAAAATGTTAAATCACTACATAAATCAATATGGATATGTTCCTTTATGGGTTTTGATAAGAATAGTAACATTTGGACAGGTATCGAAATTTTACTCTTTAATGAAACAAACTGATCAAAATACTATTGCAAGAAACTTTTTGGTCAGAGAGAAAAATTTAAAGATTTATATTAATAATTTAGCTATTATAAGAAATATATGTGCACATGATGAAAAATTGTTTGATATAAGGTTAAAAAAGAGCATATCAATGACAAATATTCATACAAAATATAATTTGAGTCTAAAAAATGTTAGCTATTGTAATGGATTCAAAGATTTGTTTTCAATAGTAATTATTTTTAAAGAATTATTAGATGATGATGAATTTGAGGAATTTTATAATGAAATAACAAAACTTATAGAAAAATTGGAAAAAAATATTAATTCTATAAATTTCGAGAGTGTTTTAGATAAAATGGGATTTCCTTTAAATTATAATGATTTATTAAATAATAAATAGAGATAAATAAAAAACAGGCTTTTGACCTGTTTTTTTTGTTAGAAAGGAGAAAAAATTTGAAAATTAAAATGGTAAAAATGGGTATGGATATAGATGAAACAAGAAATCACAGAATAAGAGGTATTGTTCCTACAAGTGATGGAAAATATTTGTTTATAGAAATAATGCAAGGTAGAAGACCAGATAGAAAATATACTTCATATTCTCAAAAAGAATATGAAAGAAAGTATCCAAATCCAGAATATATTTCAACAGATGGATGCTTTAGAGTAGATATTCCAGAAGATTATTTTAAAAACTATACAAAAGAATTTTCTGATTATGATAGAGCTGCATTATTTGAATATGCACATACAAAAGAAAACATAGTAAAGCTATTGCAAAAGTTTAATAAAGATATTGATGATATTGAACTTACTGATGATTATTATATAGATAAATATTGTGAGGAAAATGGTTTTTTCAGATTATATGATAATAGATTAAAACATAATTATAAACCAATAAAAATCGAATGGACCGATTTACAAAAAGATGGAGATACACGTGTTAAAGTACTATATACATGTTATTCTGCAAAAGGTTTAAAATATCAAGAAGAACAAACAAAAGAAAGAGATACACAATATTTTATTAACAAATATGGTAAAGAAACAATGAAAGATTTAATGAATAAATATGTTGAAGAAAAATGTAAAAGTATTGATAATAAGGAAGTGATTAATAGTTATATTGAAGATAAAAATAAACTTTTTGAAGATGAGAAAGAAGTTGATATTGAAGATTCAATAGATATAGATTATTGATGAAGAAAATATTAATTTTAATATTGAAAGTTTTTATATTAACTAATATTTTATTAATAGCAATATGCTTTGAAAGAATGATTATTAGAGTGAGTATATTATTTGTAATGTATTCATTTGTTATTTTTATGATACTGAAGAAATGGAGGAATTAATTGGTAGTAGATATTTTTAATACTAATAAAAAATATAATGTAATTTATGCTGATCCTCCCTGGAAATATACTGGGTGGAGAAGTGGACCTAGAAGTGTTGAAAGACATTATTCAACAATGAAAGTTGATGAAATAGTTAATATGAAGGACACAATTAAATCTATTGCAGATGAAAATTGTGTCCTTTTTTTGTGGGTAACATTTCCATGCTTATTGGAAGGATTGAAAGTAATGAAAGAATGGGGGTTCAAATATAAAACTTGCGGGTTTACATGGGTTAAAAGAAATAAAATAGCCGATACATGGTTCTTTGGACTTGGTGCATGGACAAGAGCAAATGCAGAAATTTGCTTAATAGGTACAAAAGGAAGAATACCTAGAGTTTCAAATAAAGTTTCGCAAGTTGTTGATACTCATATAGAGGAGCATAGTAAGAAACCTGCAATTGTAAGAGATAGAATAGTTGAATTAGTTGGACCATTACCCAGAATAGAGCTGTTTGCAAGACAAACAGTAGAAGGTTGGGATTGTTGGGGAAATGAAGTATAAAAGGAGGAAAAAAATTGAATATAAATGTACCAATATTAGAAAAAACTCAAAAGAATGTTGATGAAGATATTAAGGTACTATGTAGTACAGATATTGTAAATCTAGAACAAGTACAAGCAATTAGAAATGCAGTAAAAGAGCATCTATTATTTATTGGATTAGATAGAGCAAATAATATAAGAAATATAAGCATTTTAGGTATAGGATCTAGTTGTGAGATAATAATTGATACAAAAGATATAATTAGAACGGCTTTATTATCTTGCAGCGAAAAAGTAATTTTAGTACACAATCATCCATCAAATAGTCTAAAGCCAAGTAATCCAGATATACATTTAACAAATGTAACAAATCAAATATTAAAAACATTTAATATTACATTATTGGATCATATTATTGTTACTGAAAAAGAATATATAAGCATGGAAAAAATAAAAAAAGTTGATAGAGATTTTACAAATAATTCAATAAATGAAATGACAAAAGGATTTTTAATAGAAGAAAATAAAAGATTAAAGCAAGAAATTGAAATATTAAAAAATAGTAAACAAAAAAAAGAAAATATTTCACAAGAAGATATTGAAATTGACTACCAATAGGAAAGGAGAAAAAATTGACAATAGATGAATTTTTAACTAGCAATGAAATTAGTCATGAATTCAATGAAGAATATGTTTTAAAGATAAAATATAATGATAATATAGATTATATTTTTAAAACAAATTATGGGATATTAAATTTTGATAAAAATTTAGAATGTGTTGGTTTATTTAATAAAAGCAATAACAAATTATATGGCTCAAGTTTTGAATTTAATAATATATATAAAAGAGAACTATTTAGTGAATTTTATATTGGAAGTATCGAAAAAATCAAGAGAGATTTATATAAAAATGCAGATAAAATGCTTAATGATTATATAAAACAAAATGCAGAAAATTTAAGAAAAGAAGGTAAAAAATCCTTTGATGAATACATATTAAATAAAGAAAATTATGCAAGTATAAAAGGAAATGCTATAAAAAAATATATATATAATTCAAAGAGCAATGATATAGAATTTAATATAAATCAATCTAAATACGAAATAAGTAATGATATATACGAATTAATAATGAAAACATTAGAAAATCAAGCTGAAATGGAACAAAAAGTATTTGATGAATATATAAATAATAGTGAAAAAACAGAGAAATTATATTCAAGTGTATCAGGTATTTCTGATATAGAAGTAACGGTAAAAGAAAAAATTGGTGCAAAACTTTTAGAGAAAGATTTAGAAGATGAATTCATTTTAAAATTAGAAAATAATCCAATAAATGAATATAAAATAAAACATGATATTATTAAAGCAATAAAAGATATAGATGCACAAATGTTAACAATTAACTTATGTCATAATGAAAATGAAATAACTTTTAAATACCCAAAAGACCAATTATATAATTTTTGGCTTAGTGATTATTATATTCCAGAAGTAAGTAAAAGAGAAGAATTAAAAGAAATATATAAAGGCGAAAGAAACTATGATGATTTTCAATTAGAAGATATAAAATCAATTCGTTTTAGGAAGCAAATATTATATGAAAATAAAAAAGAAATAGAGTTAAATAATGAAAAATATGAACTAGATATTATTGATGAGATGTTTGAATAAATAACTTAAAAGTGGAGCAAAAAATTGCTCCACTTTCAATAAAAAGAAACCAAGAGAGTTCTCCCAGCGGGCAAAAAGGGTTTTAGGGATTTTTCCCTAAACAGCAAAATGGTGTCAAAACACCAAGCTGGCGAATATTACGCATTAAAAAATGCTCTCAATATTCGGAGCAAAATAAATTTGCTCTATAAAATTATATGCTACACTTCGTTAGCATAAATTTTCAAGAAAAATAGTTAGATAGGTAGAATAAAAAGCAAGATTATGATATAATCAGCTCGATAAATAGTAATTTGTATAAGAAATTATATTAGTAAATGAAATAAATTTAATAAAAAATTAATTGTTTTTGTATTTATATATATGTATAATATGCTAAAGGAGAGTTTATAAATGAGAGGTTGTAATAAAAAGAAAAAAGCAAAGTATATAGTAATAGTTTTTTTTGCAATAATAATACTTGGAAGAATTTTTATACCTTGGGCGCTTGAACCAGAAAATTTTAGAGATACAAAAAATAAAATAAATAGTTTTATAAACAGATATACTATACCAGATTCATATAATGCAAAATCATTGATAGCGGTTGATCTTTCAAATAATAACGATTTTGTTTCTAAAAGAGCAAATGAACAACAAACTCCTGCAAGTTTAGCTAAATTATTTGTTATTGACTATGCAACAACACTCGTTGATTTAGATGATGTAGTTTTGGCAAAAAATGAAGCAATTTCATTAACAAAACAAGGTTCATCTGTTGCAAACATTAAAGAAAAGAAATATTATGTTAAAAATTTATTTGCTGCAATGTTAGTACCATCAGGGAATGATGCAGCCTATGTATTAGCTGATTATTGTGGAGGTATTATATCTCCTAAAGCTACTACTAGCAAAGAGCGAATAGAAGTCTTTATGAAAAACTTGAATGAATATTTAAAACAAAATGATTATAAGGATACTATTTTATATGATCCAAGTGGATTTGATACAGAAGCCCATACAACTGTATTAGACTTAAAAGAAGTTGTAATGGATTTATTAAAGAATGAATGGTTTAAGGATATAGTTTCTCAAACTTCATATACAGCAACTTTACCAGATGGTAGCATGCAGACTTGGAAAAATACAAATACATTCCTTGATCCTACATCAGAATATTATAACAAAAATGTAATTGGTGTAAAAACAGGTTCTTTATCTGATGATTTTAATTTAGTAGTATTATATAAAAAGCATGGAAAAGAATTTTTGATATGTAGTTTAGGTTCACAATCTAATTATTCACGATATGATGATGTTAATTATGTTTTAAAAACAATAGATGAATCAGATTATTTGAAAAAGTAAGTTAAAATAAAGGAGATGATTATTATAGAAGTGATATATAGCATTTTATGTGCTGTTTTACCGTGTACTATTTACTTTACAGCAAGAAAAAGGAAAGGGTATCATTTATCAATTTTAGCAATGCTAATTTTCGTTTTATATCTTTGGAAAGTATATGATTTAACTGGTGCAGGAGGTTTAACAAATATATTTTATGCACCAAAAGGTGGAGATAATACATCAATTATTCAAGCTAATATTAATCTCATCCCTTTTAACATCATAGAGAAAACTTTTTACTTAAATATTTTAATGCTTGTTCCTTTTGGATTTTTAGTTCCTTTTATTTGGAAGAACTATCGTAAATTTTATAAAACATTATTTTTAGGGGCAGGTTTTTCATTAATGATAGAAATATCTCAATTAATTACGAACCGTACAACTGATGTCAATGATTTAATTGCTAATACAATAGGTGCATTAATCGGATATATTATTTGGCAAATAGTTTCATTATGTTTTGGAGAGCATTTAAAAAAGCCTGTAAAAGGTAAGAGTGATGTAATATGGTATATACTTTTAAGCTTTTTGGGTATGTTTTTCTTATATTATCCTTTTTGGTTTGCTTGGAATATTGAACCGCTTATTTTTCAATAAAATAAATTTTCAAAACATATAAATTACAATTTAGTAATTAGTTGAAAAAATAGTAAGTTATCATTTAGATTAGTTTGAAATATAACTAATCTATATTTTATTTATCTATTTAGAAAAAAATCTAAATAGATATTGACATTCGAACTGAAAAATATTATAATCTATTTAGATATATATCGAAATACTATAAGTGAGGTGATTAATTTGGGAATGTCTGAAACATTAAAAGCGATTAGTGATCCTGTAAGGAGAGAGATATTAGAACTATTAAAAGATGGTCGAAAAACAGCAGGAGAAATATCAAACAGTTTTAATTTAACAGGAGCAACCGTATCATATCATTTATCAAATTTAAAAAAAGCAAATTTAATAACTGAAACAAAGCAAAAGAACTTTATATTTTATGAGTTGAATAGTTCTGTATTTGAAGATGTTTTAGTTTGGATTTATAAGTTGGGAGGAAATAAGAATGGAAAAGAAAAATAAAAAAACATTAATTTTAAGTGTAATTATATGTTTATTACCAATGGTATTAGGTATTGCTTTTTATAATAGATTACCAGAACAAATGCCAATTCATTTTACGGTAAATGATGTACCAGATAATTATGCACCAAAGAATTTTGCATTATTTGGAATACCAATTATTATGGCTATTATTCAAGCAATATGTCTAATATTTACATCAAAAGTGAATAAATTGAAAAATAGCGAAAAACCTAAAATTGTAAAAATAATGGAATGGTTTATTCCAATTGTTACAGTATTATTATATATTATTATGATAGAAGTTCCATTAGGTAGTGATGTTTATGTTGGAAAAAGTGTATGTTTGATATTAGGAATATTATTCACTATTATTGGAAACTATATGCCTAAAATGAGTTATGAAATGGGAAAGAAACTTTTTCATCCGACTCCTAAAACTGAAAAATCATTTAGAAGAATGAGCAGAATTATGGGATATGGTTTTCTAGGTATTGGTATTATATTACTAATAATGATTATATGGGTATAAACAAAAAATTACAATTTATATAAATATTAGAAGGAGTTTAATACTTCTTCTTTTTTTGTTTGGAGGAAAAGAAAATTTATAATGAAAGTAAGTTAGATGAAATATTTTTATCATACGATAAAATACTATATAGATTAAATATACAAAAAATAAGAACTAAAACAGGTAAAGAAATAACACATAAAGATTTAAGATATGCGATACAAGTAATGCAACTCAAACATAAAAACTGTAGATGGAAAAGTGAAAAAATCAAAAGTAGGAACTTTTATATTCTTATTGAAGGCTATTACTGGTTATTAGATGTTTATTTTAATAATAAAATGAAATTAATTGATGCAGATATAAAATTTTTTAAAGAGCGAATAAACCAATATGAAAACTTATTAAATATAGAACCTAAAAGTATATTTGAAAAAGATTTGAAATTAACAGAGCTTCCCAGTTATTTTAATAAGAAATTTGAAACAATAGAAAAGGCAATATGGAAAATGATTAAAGTTCATAAAGAATATAGATATATTGTAAATAATGAGTTTATAATTACAAAAGATGGTATAAAATGGCTTTGTCAAAATTGTTTTAAGAAAAAGTATTTAGGATTGTTAGAAAACTATAAAATGGAACTAACAGACAAATATGTTAAAGCTGGATATATATATGATAATTTTTTTAATAAAAATTAGAAAAGAGCGCTGACAAATATAAGAAAGTACGTTATAACAATAATGTAATCGATTACTTTATATTAAAGTATTATATAATAGGAGGTCGATATGGCAAGCAAAACGTCAGTTAGAGAACTTTTTATATCTTTTGAGGAATCAATAAACGAGAAAATAGTAAAAAAAGAAGAGTACAAGGCAGCTATGGCTAGACGAAATGAAAAGTCAGATTTGATGAAAAATTGTTATAGTAAAGAAGATTTTTGTTTATTACAAGAATATCTTGAAATAGAAAATGAAATTTCATCAATAGAGATGGAAGAGGCATTTGTTAATGGCTTTTCTATTGCAGTTGAATTACTTATAGATTCTTTAATGTAATTGGAGGTGGGTGATATAAGAGATATTGATAATCGAATTTATATAGTGAATAAAATATTGAAATTTTTGAAATTAGGTATATTAAATTATGAAGAAAAACAAACTATATATGAATTAGTAAAATCAATTAAGAAGACAGAATTACAAAAAAAGAGATTTTATATGATTTATGGCATTGGACAAAATGTTAAAGAACATAATACATATAAAGATATTGCTGGATTTTATGATTGTTCAACAGGGGCTATAAGAAATTCAGTAATGTCTGTGGTAGGAAATTTATATCATTTACCAGATGAAGAATTTAGTTTTTTGGAAAATATTTTAAAAAAGTATGAAGAATAATAATATTATTATAAGCAGAGCCTAGAAAAAACTAGGCTCTTTTTTGTTAGGAAGTGATAAAATGCAATTTGATACAAAATCAAGAAGAAAGAGTATTAAGGTTATAGTATCTGATGAAGAAAGAAGTTTAATAGAAGCAAAGGCAAATTTTTACGGATACAAAACAATAGCAAGTTATATAAGAGATACAGCGATATATGAGAAAGTTACATATGTTGATTTAAAAAATAAAAATGAATTATACGAGGCATATAGTAATAATACAAAGGAATTAAAGAAAATAGCAAAGGAATTTAGATATTTTAGTAAATATGCAACTCAATTATCACAAGAGGATTTGAAAAAAATTTCTATAACAATGTTTACAATTCTAAAGAAACAAAAACAAATGTTACAACTTATTGAAAATAAATTAGACATAGATATTTGGCAAGAAATAAATAAAAGGGAACATGTAAATTGCCAGTAACAAAAAGAGAGGCACATTATGGCTCGCCTAAAGATTTAATCAATTATATATTAGATGAAAAACATAATGGCGAAAAAGTAGGTCAAGTATCTTCAATAAATTGTAATTCAGAAACAGCATTATTAGAATTTAAAGATATACAAAGAAAGTATAATATGAAAGGAAAAAGGGTTGCATATCACATAATACAAAGTTTTTCTCCTAAAGATAATATAACAAAAGAGCAAGCAAATGAAATAGGAAAAAGATTGTGTGAAGAGCTATATTCAAATTATCAATGTGTAATATCTACACATATAGACAAAGGACATATACATAATCATATATGCCTAAATGCTATAAGTTTGGATGGTAAAAAATTAGAAGATAGACTTTCAAATGAGAAAGAAGGATTATATGGATTAAGTGATACAAGTGACAAGATTTCAGCTGAATATGGCTGTTTTATTATGCCAAGAAAAACATATTTTAAATCTAAAAATAAAGATTATTATTATCAATACAAAGAGCAAAGCTGGAAAGATAAGATAAAAGAAGATATAGAAGAAATATTGCCAAAATGTGATTCTTTGGATGAATTTTTAAATGAATTATCTATTTTAGGCTATGAGATAAGAAGAGGAAAGAATATATCAGTTAAATGTATAGGAATGGAAAGATTTACAAGATTAAATACTATTCACAATAGTTTAAGTATAAATAATTTATATATCTATTTTAAAAATAAAGACAATGTAAGTTTAACAGAAGTTAATATTAAAGAAACTAAATTTAATATGGATATAATATCTAAAATAATAGAATCGAAAAATGCAATTGAAAAAAGTAATATTCAAGTATCAGAAAACAAATATTGTGAATATCAAAAAACGCGTTATAAAGAGATTAAAAGATTTTACAAATTAAAGCAACAACTAGAATATTTAGAAAAATACAGTATAAGTTCATTTGAAGATATTGAAAATGAAATTGAATCAAAAAGAGATGAAATAAAGAAAGAAAATATAATTTTGAAGAAAAATAAAAGAAAATATGATGAGATAGTAAAAAGGACAGAAAAAGCACAAGATTATATTAAACTTTATAAAGTATATGAATATGCTAAAAGTTATCAAGAACAAGATCCAAAATATATAATGCCAAAAGAGGTAGAAATATTTTTGAATTTACAAAAAGAATTACAAATAAACTCATTGGAGGAAGCAAGAGAATTAATAAAATCAACAAGAGATGAAAGAATTAGGATAAATGAAATGAAAAAACAAATATTAGATTTAGAAAGAGAACTAAATCGTTTAGATACGATTAAAGAAGAAAAACTATCGTCAAGTAATTTATTCATTCACAATATAAAATTCGGAGGAAATCATATTGACTACAAAAAGTCTGATGATGATAATTTTTGTATTGTATTGCCATATACAAAAGATATAATTTATATTCCAAAAAAGTATACAGCTTATAATACAAAATACCAATATTATACTTTATATTTAGTAGATGATAAGGAATACGAAATTTATAATGAAGATGATGTTAAAATTAATACTCTTACTGGAACTGAATTAGAACAAAGTGTAATTAATAAGAAAAAAGAAATCGATTATAGTTATAGTTAATAATAAATATATTTATTTGCCCTCAAAACGAATTTGGGGGCTTTTTTTGTTAGAGGAGGGATAATTTATAGATAAAATAAAATTATTAAGTTTATTTAGTGGAATTGGTGCATTTGAAAAAGCACTTGAAAGACTAAAGATACCATATGAATTGGTTGGTTTTTCAGAAGTTGATAAATTTGCAATAGAAAGCTATTGTGCAATACATAATATTTCTAAAGAAAAGAATTATGGAGATGTATCAAAAATAAATATAAAAGAATTACCAAATTTTGATATTATGACTTGGGGATTTCCATGTCAAGATATTTCAATTGCTGGTAAAATGAAAGGAATCAGAGAAGGAGAAACAAGAAGCGGGTTATATTATGAGGGATATAAGATTTTAAAAGAAAAAAAGCCGAAAATTAGTATTATTGAAAATGTAAAAAATTTAACTTGCAAAAGGTTTCAAGAAGAATTTAATTCAATATTAAAAGATCTATCAGATTTAGGCTATAAAAATTATTGGCAAGTTTTAAATGCAAAAGATTATGGAATACCACAAAACAGAGAAAGAGTCTTTATTATTTCAATACGAGATAATAAAGGCTCTTTTTCTTTTCCAGAAAAGATACCATTGAAATTAAAATTAAAGGATTTATTGGAAAATGAAGTTGATGAAAAATATTACTTATCAGATAAAGCAATAGGTAGACTAATAAAAAAGAATAACAAATTAATTAAAACAAATGAAAATCCAGAAATTAGTTCTTGTATAATTGCAGGCTATCATAAAATGGATGGTAGAAATAATCAATATATAGCAGATAAAAACAAAGTAGATAGAATAGGTGGAATATATGATGATGAAATACATAAAAGACAAGCGGGAGGAGTGTATAACACAGAAGGAATATCGCCAACGCTGACAACTATGTTTCCTGGAGGTAATAAACAACCATTTATTTTAGTTAAAGAAAATACTAAAAAAGGTTATACAGAGGCAAGAGAAGGAGATTCAATAAATTATTCCTATGCAAATAATTTATTGAAAAGAGGACGAGTTGGAAAAGAAGTATCACAAACAATATTAACAGCACCTAATATTGCGGTTTTGGAAGAAACAGATAAAAATAAATTAATATGCTTAAATAATAAATATAAAAAATGGAGCATTCAAGATAGAGTATATGACCCAGAAGGCATATATTCATCAATAACAGCAAGTAATTTTAGGTCCAATATTGCCGAAAAGAAGATGTTTAATCCGTACAATAACAGAAAGATAATAGATGTTGCACCAACACAGACAGCAAATTGTGGTAATTCTTATAGTAGTGCAGCAGTTCTTATTTCAGAAGATGGCACAACATTTATGAGAATAAGGAAATTAACGCCTTTAGAATGTTGGCGACTTATGGGATTTAATGATGATGATTTTCATAAAGCCAAAAATGCTGGTGTATCAGATACTCAATTGTATAGACAAGCAGGAAATAGTATTGTTGTAAATGTTTTAGAAAAGATACTTGAATGTTTGTTTAAATAAACAACATGCCATAAAAAATAATAAATTTTTTCTTTCAGGGGGTGAATTTTTATAATTTGTGTTATAATGCTAATGTATATAAAAAATCAAGGAGGATATAAATGTTAGAAAATATAGAAGTTTTATACCATAGTAGTATAAGAATAAGTAAAAATAAAATAATTTATATAGATCCATTTAAAATAGATAAAAATTATAATGATGCAGATATTATTTTTATAACACACAACCATTACGATCACTATTCTGAGGAAGATATAGATAAGGTTATAAAAGAAAATACAACTATTATAATACCAGAAGAATTATTAACCAAGCTATTAAGAAAAGGCATAAATAAAAATGCAATTATTACTGTAGAGCCAAATGAAAAGTATATGGTACAAGGAATTAAATTTGAAACAATACCATCATATAATACAAACAAGACCTTTCATCCAAAAGAAAATGGTTGGATTGGTTATATAATTACACTAGATGGTATTAGATACTATATTGCAGGAGATACGGACATTACAGAAGAAAATAAAAAGGTAAAATGTGATGTTGCTTTTGTTCCAGTTGGAGGAACATATACAATGGATTTCAAGGAGGCTGCACAATTAATAAACGAAATACAACCTAAAATAGCAGTTCCAATTCATTATGGTAGTGTAGTTGGAACAGAGCAAGATGCGACAGACTTTATAAAATTATTACATCCAAGTATAAAGGGTATAATTTTAATTAAACAATAAACGAAAGAAGGAACGAATAATGCAATTTTCAAGTAAAGATATTCAACTATTTAATGAGGCTGGAATAAATATAGAAAATAAGAATTATACAAATGATGAGGTAGAAAAATTTAAAATAAAAGTTACAGATTTTATAATGAGCCAAAGCACAAAAGATATTGATAAATATAGTAAAAAATTTAGCAGTTTATTATAAGGATAAACACAAATAGTAATTTGAAAGGAGATACGATTATGGGATTATTTAATAAAAATAAGAAAGAAAATAAAAAGCAAGAAGAAAAGCAAGAGATTGAGGCTCCTGGTTGGGATGCAATCGATGAGGAGGCAAAAAGAATATATCCTGGTCAGGATAATCCAAAACATTATGCAGCTTTAATTAAATGGAAATTTGGTGGACCAGATCCACTTGATGGTATAAGTGTATTTGACGGTGGGGATTATTGGCACTTTGTAACCTACGGATTATCAGAACTTTATGAAAAAGAAAGTGAAGATAAAGAGTGGAGTGGCTATGGAATGGAATTTACTTTCAAATTAAAAAAAGACAACCGTGTAGATGAAGAGCAAGAAATCAAATGTGTTTGTGGATTGTTACAACAAATTGCACGAATTACTTTTAAAAACGGTGAAATATTCAATCCATTTGAATATCTATATACAGGACAAACAGCAGGTGTTGATTCAAGAAAAATTTCAAATATAACAGGATTTATTACAATACCAGATACACAGTTTCAAACATTAAATACAAAAAATGGTAGAGTTGATTTTGTTGAATTTGTTGGTGCTACAAATAATGAATTATTAGCACTTAAAAACAAAGAACTAGATGTGAAAACTTTATATAGTAAAATAGGCAGTGATGTAACTGATTATAAAAGAAAATCAGTTATGTAAATTACAATTTAGTTATTAGTTGTAAAAATAGTAAGTTGTAGGGAAGATATAAAAAATGAAAGTAATAACAATATGTGGAAGTTTAAAATTTCAAAAAGAAATGATGATAGTAGCAGAAAATTGGCTTTAGAAGGTAATTGCGTTCTTACACCAGTTTATCCAATATCAGAAAATTTAGAAAAGACAGAGAAACAACTGGGAAAATTAAAAGAAGCAAATTTTAAAAGAATAGAATTATCAAACTCAATAAGAGTAAAAAATAATTTATCTGAACAAGATACTGATAAATTTTTATCTTTGACACGTACTAAATTAGAAAATAAAAATTATAAAGTTTATTTTTCTCATGCAAGATTTACATATAAAAATGCAAATATGATGGTACAACCAAATGAATTGATAATAGCTATAAAAGAAGAATAATTTGTTTTGTATATTTATTTATATTATAATATCTAAAAATGGAGGTAGTAGAAATGATAAATATTCTTGATAATATAGAGGTTTTATACCATAGTTGTATAAAAATAAATAAAGAAAAAATTATTTATATAGATCCATATCATATAGATAAAAATTATAATGATGCAGATATAATTTTTATAACACATGACCATTATGACCATTATTCTGAAGATGATATAGATAAAGTAAGAAAATTTAATTCTATTTTTGTTATTCCTGATGATTTATTACCTAAATTACTTGAAAAAGGAATAAATCAAGAAAACATTTTTACGCTTGATTCAGGAGATACAGAAATTATTGATGGAATAAAAGTTGAGGCAGTTCCAGCATATAATACAAATAAGCCTTTTCACCCAAAAGAAAATAATTGGCTAGGCTATATTATAGAAATAAAGGGTGTTAGGTATTATATAGCAGGAGATACTGATATTACTGAAGAAAATAAAAAAGTAAAATGTGATGTTGCATTTGTTCCAGTTGGTGGGACATATACAATGGATTTTAAAGAGGCAGCACAATTAATAAATATTATAAAACCTAAATTTGCTATACCAGTTCATTATGGGAGTGTTGTTGGCTCAAAACAAGATGCAACAGATTTTATAAAGTTACTGTATCCAACAATCAAAGGGATAAATTTGATTAATCAATAATATGGAAAGATATGTTAATGGTGAATGGGAAAATAGAAAAGTTAAATGTGAAATTTATGTGAATATTTAGCACTTTGAATTGACAACTGCTAAAAATAGGTATAAAATATTAGCAGTCGTTTTTACAGAGTGCTAATTTTTTTGTAAATATTAGCCATAATTTTTGTGAGAAAGAAGGTATTTTATGCAAAAAATAACACGTAAAAGTATATTTTCTAATTTATTAAAGTTGGTTTTTATTACATTATTTGTAGGCGTATTTTCACAAATATTTGGTACAAATAATTCTTTGACATGGGTATGTGTATTAATTGGAACTATGATGTATTGGTATATGGATATAGGAATTAATATAAAACAAGCACCATTTGTTATTGTTTTGATGTTTTTACAAATAGGATTTTCAAATAAGTTGGCTCAAATAAATCCAGTAATAGGTTTGATTGTAAACTTTATTACAATATTCTTAATTATGTACATTCCATCAGCAAAACCAGAATATAAGGCGTATATGCCATTTCTTTTATGTTACATTTTTAATCAGTCAAATCCCGCAGAGGGTCATGATTTTGTAACTAGAATGTTAAGTTTGCTTATAGGTGGAGTAATAGTGTCATTAGTATATTATTTTAAAAATAAAAATTCAAATAAGGAGCATGATACAATTAAGCAAGCATTTAAGAGTATGAGTATAACATCAAATAGGTTTATTATAGCTTTAAAGATGGCTATTGGTGTAAGTATTGCGATGTTGATTGGTACATTGTTTGGTGTTAAAAAGACTATGTGGATTTCAATGTCTGTTATGTCTTTAACACAAATTGATTTTTCTAATACTCAAAAAAGATTTATAAGTAGAATAATTTCAACAATAATTGGTTCAATTGTTTTTGCTATATTATTCCAAGCATTGGTACCAGAAAAATATGATGTGATTGTTACAATAATTTTAAATTATATTTATACGTTTATAAATGATTATAAGTATCAAGTAATATTTATTACTGTAAATGCAATTAGTTCTGCTTCGGCTTTATTTGATACAAGTACTGCAATAGAATTGAGAATTTTATTAATTATATTTGGATGTGTATTAGGATATATTATAAATAAAATTAATTTTAGAAAATATTTTACTTTGCTAAAAAGAAAGTTCAGGAGAATGGGAAAATTAGGTACTCATAATTTAAGTTATGAGAATGGTTAGTTATAAGGGAGAGATAGAAATGAAGAATATTTTAACAAATGATTTTGCAAGTGAGCTATTTGACTTAAGTGAAGATAGTATTTATAACATATTAGAGGAATTTAATGAAAACCAAAACATTGATAAAACATTAACTTATGTTTTTATAAAAGCATTTTACATTCATATTGCCAAAGTTATTTTAGACAAAGAAAATATTAGTCTAAACTTTGATGAAGTATATTCAAAATATAGAATGTATTTAAGCATTTACTACAAAAGTAACAACTCTCAAATAAGCCAAGAACTCTTGAACGAAATATTAGATGCATTTGATAAATCTTTTGCGATTATAGAATCATTAGAGTTTAATAGAATAGAAGATAGTTATGAATTTAGGCATCATATCATAGACTCATTTGAACTATTAAGAAAAATTTTAGAAAAAAAGTCTAAATGTAATATAAGAACAGATATATTTGATAAATACATTGCAGATATTCAGGAACAATCTGAAAAAATAAACAACTATATTATAGGCTTAAAATAAATTAAAATCATATAAATCAAAAATATATGTAACATATTATAATTACAAACAAAATATAAAATTACATTATATTAAAGGGAGTACAAATTTGAGTGAAAATAAAATAAATAGAATAAAAGAGTATTGTAAAGAAAATATTAAAGAAAATAAAAAAGACAAATTACAATTTATTGATGAGATTAGTTTGGAATATAACTAATCTTTTTACTATTCATATACTTCTTAAAAAATAATCGTGAAATTGTGGTATAATTATATAAGAGAGAGCTTAGATTTATTTTTTAGAATGGAGTGGCAGGGGATAAATATTGTGAAAAAAA
>ENA-ORUN01000568-ORUN01000568.1-human-gut-metagenome-genome-assembly--contig:-NODE-568-length-43307-cov-5.547836_pt1 | contig 43307 bp, 40 predicted proteins | sample MGYA00242080_ERZ509209 | MGnify/ENA primary metagenome ERZ509209 (study PRJEB26280, sample SAMEA2338786) | human gut metagenome | biome: human gut; feature: human-associated habitat; material: faeces... | reverse complement strand
CGCTACCGTCAGCGCTATGTTGACCTGATCGTCAACCCGGAGGTTCGCGACACCTTTGAGAAGCGCTCGGCTATCGTGCGCGAGATCCGCAACTTTATGGACTCCCGCGGCTTTATGGAAGTGGAAACGCCCTGCCTGAATACCATTCCGGGCGGTGCGGCGGCTCGTCCGTTCATCACCCACCACAACGCGCTGGATATTGATATGTATCTGCGTATTGCGACCGAGCTGCACCTCAAGCGCCTGATCGTAGGCGGTCTGGAGCGCGTATACGAGATCGGCCGTATTTTCCGCAACGAGGGCATGGACACTCGTCATAACCCGGAGTTCACCACCATCGAGCTGTATCAGGCATACACCGATTACCACGGCATGATGGATATTACCGAGGACATGGTAATCCATGTCTGCGAAAAGGTTCTGGGCAGCACCAAGGTGATGTATCAGGGCGTGGAGATCGATTTCTCCAAGGGCTGGAAGCGCATGACGATGGCTGAGGCTGTCAAGGAGTACGCCGGCATCGACTTTATGGCGCTGTCGCCGGAAGAGGCACTGGAGGCCGTTAAGGCCAAGGGCCTCGAGATCGAAAAGGGCAAGGAGAGCTGGGGCGACCTGATGGCGCTGTGCTACGACGAGTACGTCGAGGCAAACCTCATGCAGCCGACCTTTATCACCGATTATCCGGTCGAGATCTCTCCGCTGGCAAAGCGCAAGCCGTCCGATCCGCGTCTGACCGAGCGCTTCGAGTGCTTTATTTACGGCCGCGAGCTGTGCAACGCATTCTCCGAGCTGAACGACCCGATCGACCAGAAGGAGCGCTTCGAGCGTCAGGTTGCTCTGCGCGCCGCAGGCGACGAGGAAGCCGGCATGATGGACGAGGATTTCATCAATGCGCTGGAATACGGTATGCCTCCCACGGGCGGCATGGGCATGGGCATCGACCGTCTGGTCATGTTCCTGACCGATGCGGCATCTATCCGCGATGTTCTGCTGTTCCCGACAATGAAACCTTTGGACTAAAAAGTTCGAAAGTTTGCCGTGTTTGCAGGAATTTCTGCATGATTATGATACAGAAAAGTTGGGCTGTATGCCAATGTGTGCCAAGCGTATGCCAATCTGTGTCGAAGTCGGCAGAATGCCCCAAAAATCACACATTTGCAAAAGTTTTACCGCCACATCAGAGTAATCTGGTGCGGCGGTTTTTGCGTTTACAACTGATTTTGTGTACTGAAAAATAGCCTCTGTTTCCAATGTGGAAGCAGAGGCTTTTTTATGTCCAAAAATTTTTTGAAAAATCTCAAAAGTTTTTTATCAGTTTTTGAGTTTGAAGGTTGTAGTTGATTAGTGAGAGGCAAAGTTGATGGCCTCCCGCAAAACTGAATAACAGTCATCAGGTACGTTACCTGCACCGAGGGAAACCTCAAGCCGCTATCGACGGTGCGCCACGATTCCGGAAACGGAGGAGCGATCAAACTGATTCGATAGAAAGCCGGACTGCTACCGGCGAAGGCGATGAAATGTGTAAGGGATAATGATACTTCCGTAATTCGCGGCCCGGTCATAAAGAAGGCGGGGAGGTGAAATGCCTATGGAGCTGGTTCGCAGCCAGCCGCCTGATGATGCCCGGCACACAGGGCATAGAGAAGAACAGTGTGCGTACATAACAAAAAGGAGGAAAATGTTATGAATGAAGAATTTACTCTCGAAAAGCTCGCAGATCTGGCAGTTCACTATCCGGAGTACCTGATTGATGCGGCGGCAGAACATTTTAACGGTGATGAATGTAAACTGGAGGCTATCGCGGTTGTGGTCAGTGGACTTAACGATCTGTATATGCCGAGTTCCACACTGCTCTTTCTTCGGGTGCTTTCCAAAATGCTTGATATGGAAGTTGAACTTCCGGCTGAACTGATGGACGACCCGTACCTCTGTGCATGGTTTATGCGTGAATTCGCCTATTGGCTGCTTCAGTATGTAGATGACTACTGCAAACTGTCGCAGGACGAGTGAGCGCTCAGGCGCTCACATACATAGCTGCCTGATTCAGACAGCTTAAAATGAGAAAGGAGGAAACCAATATGGAACAATGCAGAGTAATCGCAATTACCAATCAGAAAGGCGGCGTTGGAAAGACCACCACAACGGTAAATCTGGGTGTAGGCTTGGCGAAACAGGGAAAGCGAGTGCTGCTGATTGACGCAGACCCACAAGGCAGTTTAACAATCAGCCTTGGAGAGCGTAATCCGGATCAGCTGAGTGAAACACTCTCTGATGTAATGGAATGCGTCATCAACGATAAGTCGATACCGGAGAACTTCGGATTGCTGAGAAGTACAGAGGGCGTTGACCTGATGCCTGCGAATATCGAGCTGTCCGGTACAGAAGTCGGATTGTTCAATGTGATGAGCCGAGAGTATGTGCTGAAAAGCTACATTGATTCGGTCAGCAAAAACTATGACTATATCCTGATTGACTGTATGCCGTCCCTTGGCATGATGACCATCAATGCGTTGGCAGCGGCAGACAGAGTGATTATCCCGTCGCAGCCGAGCTTTCTGTCAACGAAAGGTCTGAATCAGCTGATGCACTCGGTTGCCAAGGTAAAACGCCAGATCAATCCACGCCTGAATATCGACGGTATTCTATTGACTATGGTGGATAACCGAACCAACAACGCAAAGGCCATTTCTACGGCGCTGAGAGCCGCTGTAAGCGATCGAGTCCGCGTCTTTGATACGCAGATACCCTTTTCCGTCCGTGCTGCTGAAAGCGCCCAGGAAGGGCAAAGCATCTTTGCCTATGATAAGGGCGGAAAGGTTGCGGCTGCGTATGAGGCGGTGACGAAGGAGGTGTTGGAGCATGAGTCGAAAGAAAGACATCGATCTCGATCTGACGGGGTTCGCTGAACTGTTTATGAATGATGAGGGACGAGCAGAAAGTCGCTTGCCTCGCATCTATGATATCCCCTTATCTGAGATCGACGATTTCCCGAACCACCCATTCAAAGTTAAAATGGACGAGGACATGAACCAGCTTGTGCAGAGCGTGAAAGAGCGCGGCGTTATTACGCCGATTACGCTCCGCCAGAAAGAAGATGGCCGGTATGAAATCGTATCAGGGCATCGACGACGAAAGGCTTGTGAACTGGCCGGTCTAGAGCGCGTTCCCGCAGAAATCAAGGAATTGTCCAGAGATGAAGCAATCATTCTGATGGTGGAATCCAATTTGCAGCGCTCAATCATTCTTCCAAGTGAAAAGGCGTTCAGCTACAAGATGCGTCTGGAGGCGATGAAGCGGCAGGGACAGAGAACGGATTTAACTTCTGGACCAGTGGTCCAGAAGTTCTCTCGTGATGCACTTGGAGATAAAGCGGAGGAGAGTGGAAGACAAATATCACGCTACATTCGCCTGACAGAGCTAATTCCCGAACTCTTGGATATGGTTGACGAGAACAAGATTGCTTTTCGCCCTGCCGTTGAACTCTCCTATCTGACGGAAACGGAACAGCACAATCTTCTGAACAGCATCAGCTACAATGATGCCACGCCATCACTCCCGCAGGCCATTCGGCTCAAAGAGTTCTCCAAAGCTGGAAAGCTGAGTGCGGAGGTCATCGAAGCGATTCTTGGTGAGGAAAAGCCAAACCAGAAAGAGAAAATCAGCTTCAAGGCAGAACGGCTGCGTCCGTATATTCCCTCGACAGTGCCGCTGGAGAAAACCGAGGATTATATCATCAAGGCACTGGAATATTATCAGCGTGCAAGGGAGCGGCAGAAAAGGGAACAAGCAAGATAACCTCCATCATGGGGAAGGTATGCCCATTTGCGGTACAACTGTCCCCCTTCCCTGCTCTTTCATTCCCCCTCTCACACTCTCCCCTTTAGTAAACCATCTGTATTACTACCTGAGAAGTAAGTATATGGGCAGCAAAACCGCAAAGGAGGTGGTTGCAATGTAGCCGTGATTGAACCCAAGAAAACAGCGGCGGATTTTCCTCCACAGCAATGACTGTGGAGTTTTTTCATGCCGCAAATCAAGACAAACGGAGGTATCTCAAATGAAAGCTAGAACGAAAAAGTTCGGCACGAGAGCCGTTGCCATGCTGCTTTCGGCAATGACGGCATTCTCAACGTTTCCTGTTTCGGCTGGTGCTGCCCAAGTGAACAGTTATCATGATCCTGTGGAGCACTGGATGCAGGCTTCTGGTCGAACGAATGAGCTGGATGTCAATGCGGTTGTAACGCATGAAACCTTCAATTGCGGCGTATGCGGCAAGGCAACTTCTTTTCAGGCGTTCCGGACTCCGGAGTATACGAGGGACGGCCAGACTGCTATGAACCGGAATGTGAAATATTCGGACGGTACGATGGTCGGCGGCTCGGGTACGGGCACGATCCTGGATGGCGTTCCAGGTCAGAACGCGAGCTATACGGGTTATCACTGGACGAAAGCAGTATGTGAGACCTGCGGTACGGTCAACAGCAACATGAGCATTAACGATTATGGTTTCGGCAAGAACGTCTATTGGCTCTATGACTGTGACTCGAAATTCATGCAGGAACTGCCCGAACAGAAAACCTATGAGTATGTGGACAGTACCTATCACAAGGTCACAACGACCGGCGGTGAGTATTGCGCGTTCTGTTACGGCACGAATCACACCAAGAGCAGTGTTCTGGAACGGCATGACATGGAGAAAGAAATCCTTTCTCAGCCTGCCAATGGCCGATTTGCCATCGTAGAGAAGTGCAAGGACTGCGACTACGCAAAATACGAGTATGTGGGTGCAAAGTCCGTTGTTGCCAGCTACTACGGTGTTGTGGACGGAGCACCGCACACCATCAGCGTGACAGACCTTTCTGATGCCGGTGTGCGTACGGAAATCCGCTATGGCAACAGCGCAGACAGTTGCACAATGACCAGCGCGCCGAACTATACCGACAAGGGACAGTACGATGTGTATTATCAGATTACCTACACCTATCAGGGCGTAGAGATGACCGAGAACGGTGTAGCAAACGTCTGGCTGCATGATGAAACCACTAAGGATGACGGTAAGTGCAGCTGCGGCTGCTCTGACCCGAACTGCGGCTGCGAGGATAAAAACTGCGGCGGCAACTGCTGCACAGATAAAGGCTGCGGAGAAAAGCATCATTTCACGCTGCTGGATTCTGTAAAGGCCGGCTGCAAGACGCTGGGTTATGATCGCTATTTATGCACAGCCTGTGGAAAGATCGAAAAGCGCGATTATGTAGATTCTCTGGGTCATGTATGGCAGAGTGTAAAGATTCGCGAAGCCACCTGCGAAGCAGACGGCAAGCAGCTGGAGCTGTGCTCCCGCTGTGGTGAAATGAAAGAAACGGCAACGCCCAAGGGTGAGCACAAGTTTGAAACCCATTCGGTTGCGGCTACCTGCACCAATCCCGGCTATACCGTTCGTGAGTGCTCGATTTGCGGAGAGCGGCACATCGAAGATATTACTGCGACTCTGGCACACAAGTACGAAGACCATGTGATTCCCGCCACCTGTGAATATGGCGGCAAGACCATTCATCGCTGCGATGGCTGCGGCAGTGCATTCGTAACAGATTATACGGAACCGCTCGGCCATAGCTGGGACAAGGGTACTCTGGTGACGAATGCGACCTGTACCGGTGAGGGCGTGATGGAATATCACTGCGTTCGCTGCGGTGAGCACAAAATCGAGGGAAATGCTGCTGCCGGTCATGTTCCCGGTTCTGCGGCTACCTGTACGGAGCCTCAGCTTTGTACAAAATGCGGTGCGGTTCTGAATAAGGCACTGGGCCATGACTATAAGACCGAAATCACTAAGCCGACTTGCACGGAGATGGGTTACACCATGATGACCTGTACTCGCTGCGGCGATTCCAGCAAGACCGATTATACCAAGGCAACCGGTCACAAGCCGGGTGACTGGATCATCGACAAGCAGCCTACTGCGGACTCCGAAGGCAGCAAGCACAAGGAGTGTACTGAGTGCGGCGAAAAGCTGGATACGCAGCCGATCGAGAAAATCTACAACAGCGGTACGACTGACAGCAAGGGCCAGGCTGTTGTGGGCGGTTATCTGGTGACGGTAACGGATACGGAGGATAAAACGCCTGTTTCCAATGCATCCGTGGTGCTGAACAAGGGCAACAGCATTTCCATCCGTCTGCCGAACAGCAGACTGCTGGACTATGATGACCAGACCACTGTTCTGGTACAGCTGGTAAAGGATAAGAGCGCCGTTCAGGGTATGCGTATCGCTGTGACCGACAAGAATGATAACTATGCAGCAGATCAGACCGACAAGGCCGGTCAGATTACGGTTCCCATTGGAAACGGAAAGACCAACGAGGACGGCAAGGTTACGGAGGGTTACGAAGATGCAGATCGTGACCGCTGGACGCTGACGGTCAAGGTGGTTCGCACTGACACCGGACGTCCGATTCAGGGTTCTGAGGTATCCATTGGCAAGACCGGCAACATTACGGTTGAACTGCCCAAGGGCGTTGATATGGACAGCAAGCATCAGGTGACGGTAATCGTAACCGACCCGAAGAAGGTGCCGCAGAAGAATATCAATGTGATCGTGAAGAACGATCTGGGTGACAAGGCCACCGGCAAGACTGATAGGAACGGTGAAGTTACGGTTCCCGAAGTCGAGAAAACGGAACATCACAGTGCTTATGTCGTTGGCTATACGGATGGTACGTTCGGACCGGAACGTAATATGACCCGCAGCGAAGCAGCAGCGATTTTTGCACGACTGCTGGCAGATAAGAATGGGGACAACATTTCCCCTGTGGCAAAGACCAAGTTCAGTGATGTGCCTGCGTATGCGTGGTACAGCGGCTATGTGAAATACCTGAACAACAATGGTGTGACCTATGGCCACAGCAAGACTATTTTTGCGCCGGACGAGCAGATTACCCGTGCCGAGTTTACAACTATGGCGGTCCGCTTCTTTGATGTGTACGGCGATGGTGATGCTGAAATCATGGAGCAGTTCAAGAGCTTTGATGATGTGAGCGACGGCTACTGGGCGGCAGAGTATATTAAGACAGCTGCAAAGCATGGCTGGATTACCGGATATGGTGATGGTTCCTTCCGTGCTGATTATCAGATTACGCGCGCTGAAGTCGTGACGCTTGTGGACCGACTGCTTGGCCGTGTGGCTGATCTGGAGTATGTCAGCGATAATCTGAGGAAGCTGAACACCTTCCCCGATGTAAGCCGCCGTTACTGGGCGTACAGCGATATTCTGGAAGCAGCAAACGCACACAATGCCATTCTGGGCACTGAGGAAAGCTGGTACAAGTAAGGCTTTCCAGTGGTCTGTCAATCGACAGGCCACATACATACCGTTTGCATATTTGCAAACACTTCTTACGGCATATATGATGAAGTCAAGAGAAAGGAGTGCTTGCAAATGTTCAAACGAGAGAATACAGTTCAGCTGGAAATCACATATAAGGAATTGCAGATGCTCCGGAGATATCTGCTCATCTGGAGAAATAAGCTGCTGGCGCAGGGACATATTACCGATTCGGTTGATGAACTGCTGGTCAAACTGGGCTGAAAAGCGAATAGACTTACATACATCGGCTGCTGCTAGTGCAATGGCCGATGTTCTTTTATCCGGGAGGAGGGTTGAAAATGAGAAAGCGTGTAATCTGCGGCACAGCGGCAGCAGCGACTGTCATTGGTGTATTGCTTTGGCGCTGGTGGCGAAAGTAGAAGAACACCCTGTCCATTATGGACAGGGTGTTGTCATGAGAATTACTTGATCCAGACAGAGGCGGGAGCGAAGTTGCTGAATGTGCAGCCGGATTGTGCAAAGGCAGTGCCGAGATTATAAGAACTAAAGCTGAAATACATGGTGATTTCGGAGCCGAGGAGGTCAGACTGAGCCTTCAAAGCCATTTGTTCTGCCTGCGCCTTCAGATCAGCGGCATTCATCGACTTCCACCAGCTTTTGAATTTGTCCATGGAAAGCGGGCCGGAATAAACGGCAGTGAAGATATGCTCGTTACCGTATCGTGTGACCGGCTTTTCCGTGACCGTCCACTGAGAGGAAAAACTGCCAGTGCTATTGGTGGTCCGTGCAGCACCGTCAACAGTAGCCATGTTTTTGGCGGAATCATAACCGACGGTCAGACCGTATGCTTCAGCCAGCGCACGAACCGGTGCATAGGTCGTGCTGTTGTAAGTGAAAACAAGAGCATCACGACCCTGTGCATCTTTAGGCTGAAAAACCTCGCCGTTGACCATGACCTGGGCCGGCTGGACGTTGAGGGTGATAAGACCGCCGGCTGCAAAGGCGGAAACTGTTGCAGAACTGATCAGCAGCGCCGCCAATGCACCGGACAGAAAGTATGTAATTCGTTTCATGGGAGTACCTCCGATTTATTTTGATGAATTTAGTATAAGGGCGAAACTGCACAAGCGCAAAGGTACGGCTACATACACTGCAAGCAGCGTATGGAATCACATAGATGAGGAGGAAAGACGATGGATATTGAAGTAAGACCTGCCACAAAGACCGAGCAGATGTACTGCTATACGCAGTCTGACCAGATTATGGGACAGACCGGCTGCATCGGTCATTTGCGTGCAGATATGGGTGACAGTGACAATCAGTTCTTTCATGACTGGACCAGTCATTGTGAGAGGCTTCTGACGCCCGAGTTTGATGACGAGTTTAATCAGGTGATCCGGCAGTTGAGGGAAGAAGATGGTTTTCTGAAAAGCAGAGCGGCGGTTTCAGCGTACTGTTGCCGTCAGATCGACAGTGCGATTGACCTTTCCAGTCAGGATTTTGCGTTTCGCGCGGATACGAAAGATTATTCCTATCTCCTGCGCCTGAATCCCCAGAAGGGAATGTACACGGTTTACTGCTATTGCTACCAGAGAGAATTCCTTGACCATCATCTGAAACAGGCGGAAAAGGGTATTCGATTTATCACATCGAATTATACGGAGTTGTTTCGGATACCGGACGGCGGGAAAATTCGTATCTTGCGGGAGGACGGGACCCATATAGACAAGGTTTGCAGGTACATCGACGATTACCATGTGGAAGTCGGTTCCGGCTGGGACTCGCTATTTCATCTCTGCCAGTTTGCCGAACAGATGGAACGCTGCCATAATACTGTGCTGCCGCTGGACACGATGGAGAACTCCACCCGAAATACACGCAGCCGCCCAAAGGATCGGGGTGATGCACGATGACAGAGCCGAAGTATCTGATTTGGAGTAACTACTCGTTAGATTACGAGGATTGGCGTGAGGATCTGGAGGCAGAGTATCCGGAACTTTCCGAACAGGAACGAGAGGAAAAGATGTATGAACGGAATGGCGAATATCTGGACGATGAACGCATGAACCTCGATATTCAGCTGGACAAGCCGATTCTGGTGATTGTCGATCTTGGCCTTTGGAATGGACGTTACAGCGGCTATAAGGAAATCAAGAGCGGCAACATCAAGGACTGCCTGTCCTCGGAGTGCGACTATGTGACCTGGTATGTTGACAAGCTGGGTGATATGCGCTGTGATGCGGTCCACCATGACGGTACCAACCATTATCTCTATCGCACCTATAAGAATGGCGTCAGCGATGCGCAGATCGAGAATCTGAAAGAGAAAATTTATCGCGGCACCGCAACAAGGGCGGATATTACGCGCATAACCCGCCGGCTGGGCGATGAAATAGGCAAGGTCTATGGCTGGGATTTCCCGAAACAGAGCTTGTCAAGTGTGCAAAGAGATGCACGATGATGGAGGAAGGAGCGTATGGATAAGAACACAGCACTGTGCGTGTATCTGAAGAAATATCATACCGGAAAAGAAAAAGCTGTTCCGAGCACAGAGCTGGAGCAGCTTTTTTCCTTGAACGGGCGTAACCTGCGCCGCAAGATCAATCGCTTGCGTCAGGATGGCGTTCCTATTTGCAGTGACCGGAGCGGATACTACTTCGCATCAAATCAGGAAGAAGTGAATGCGACGGTCTTTCGTTTGACTGGACTGGTGACGAAAATATCCAATGCCCGGACAGGACTGCTGTATTCTTCGCTTTTGGGAGAGCTGCCGCTTCCCATTGAGGTGACAATTCAGATTGATGATGGAGGAGGTGAACGAGATGCCGAGCAAGTATCAGGTGATCACGGAGATGGAGGCGGAACATCTGCGGACTTTGACAGTGAATACGGATCACTATATGGACTTTTTGACCACTGCGGCGAATAATTTCAAATATTCGTTTCAGGAGCAGCTGCTGATTTTCGCACAGAAGCCTGATGCGACAGCCTGCGCCGAAGTCAGCTGGTGGAATAAGCATGGCCGCTGGGTCAATCGCAATACCAAAGGCATTGCGCTGCTGGTCGATACGGATGCACCGTATAAGCTGCGTCATGTGTTTGATGTATCCGATACCAACAGCAGAGCAGGAAAAGAAGTCCTCATCTGGAAGCTGGAACAGAGATTCATTGAGCCAGTCAGAAATGTGCTGGCAGAACGATATGAGGTTGATGCCCAAGAGTCACTGGAGGATTGTCTGCTCAATGTGGCGGTCACATTTGTTAATGATAATTATCAGGATTATCTGGCAGAGCTGATGGAGGCAAAAGCGGGTAGCCTGCTGGAAAAGTTGGACGAGGACAATACACGCCTACAAATGCTGACCGCACTCAGTTACAGTGTCGGCTATATGCTGCATATCCGCTGTGGACTTCCGGGCAGAGCATATTTCGGAAATTCTCTGGACAAGGTCTGCAATTTTAATACGCCAGAGGTTATCTCTATTCTGGGCGCAGCAGTCAGTGATATGTCTGAGGTTCTGCTCCGCGAAATCGCAGTTTTAGTGCAGGATTTGCAGCGAGAAGAAAGAAATCAAAATCGCACATTTGAGGTTCCAGCGGACAGCCGGTATGATGTGAACAGAACAGCAACAACAGAAGGGAGCGCTGAATATGGAAGTGACCTACCACAAGGAGGGCGAGTATTACCTGCCGGATCTGATCGTGCCGGAGGCACCGAAGGTTGGGAGGTATGGAATGCTGCGGCGGAGATTCCTTCGGGAGAACCGGAACGGCACGTACACCGCAATGCTGCTGACCGGCAGGCTGAATCAGCATCTGGAGGAGATCGACCGTCAGGCGAACGAGATGATGGAAACGCTGACCGCGCAGATGGCGAAGCAGGAGGGCGTGAACGAGAGCCTGAAAGCGGAGAACCAGATGAAGTGGGTCGGGCTGATGAACAACATCCAGGCAGCAGCGGAGGAAATCGTGCTGAAGGAACTGGTGTACCGGTAACGCGAGATATTGGCGCTGCCACGATGCGGGCCGTTGGCTCGACCGGATTGGAGGTCTTTCACGATGAGTGGTATAAGGACTCCAAGGCGCCGTATTTCCACTCCGATGAGGAAAAGAATGAGCTGCTGCGCACCGGTGACGCGCTGAAAGACCATCGGACAGAAATCGCTTCATTTTTTGCTGACCATGAGGACAAGAATGAACGTGCAGATTTTATCAAAACGTTCTTTGATAACACGTTCACCGAAATGATACTGAGCAACGGTCAGCGGGCAGGCTATCGAGCATTTGACACAGTGTTTATGATGTGGCGAGGCTCGGCAAGCGACCCGGATCAGAGAGTGATTATGAAGTGGAGCACGGTTGCAGACCATATTACCGGAATGATCGTGCTGCATGAGTGGCTTTCACCGGATGAAGCAGTTTTGCCCAGCGTAAATGAACAGCTTTCTCTGATTGGCGAAGCCGAGTCCAAAAAAGACTCGGCTTTTGTTATGCCGCAAGAGGCGATTGATTATGTGCTCAGCAGCGGCAGCGGATTTGAAGATGGTAAACGGCGCATCTATCAGCAGTTTCTTAAGCAGGAAGGAACGGAAGCGAATGTTCAGTTTCTGCGACGAGAGTACGGAATCGGCGGCCATTCTGATGCCATTCCCGGTACAGACTACTGGCTGGAGTATGATGCAAAGGGACTGCATCTCAGCAAACTGCATGATGACGGCAGCAAGGCAGTTAATCTGTCCTGGAATGTTGTTGAGAAGCGCATTGGTGAGTTGATTGCACTGGGACGGTATCTGGGCAAGGCAGAAATTGAGCGAATCAGTGCGGAACAGTCTTCACCAAAAGCGGATCAATCAACTGCTGCCCCGGCAAATGAAGAAGAACCGGTGCAGCGACACTACTCACTTGGCGATAAGGTTTATCTGGGCGTTAAAGAATATGAGATTCTTGCAATCGACGATCATATGGTTCGATTGTATGATTCGGAGTACCCGCTGTTCAACGAAGAACTGAGCCGCAGTGACTTTGATCGGCGCATTGCAGAAAATCCGCTGAATGACCAGCCGAAAGAAAACAGTGGCGAGCAGGCAGCCGGTGTAAAACCGCAAGCAATTGGCCGATTGGACTATCTGGACTCGAATGGACATGTCGGAGAGCAGGTGGAATATGATGACGAAATCCAGCTTGTCGAGCAAGTCAAAGAAGACGTAGATACAGGTGCACCGTTTACCATTACCTTGTATCGTGACCAGAACGGCACTACCATTCCACAGGATTTCCTGACAGACCTTGGAACACCGCCAAAGGGCTTTGCAGTCGTGGACTACGCAGAGGGACACAGAGAATATCTGCTGAACGAAAGCATACGCATGATCAACCTGTACGCGCTGGAGTGCTTTGAGGAGAAAGCGGATTTCAGCGATCTAACCGCAGTTCCGCTGGCGTACAGCACATCGGGTGATGGTGAGCACAGTATTCAGGTGGATGCAGACCTTGAGCACTGCCGTATGCTTTATGCAGTAGATAATGAGGCGGTTGCCCAGATTCAGTATGCTGATTTAGGTGATATGAATGAGTTCCTCGTGAATATGACATTCGATGAACTCGTTGCCTTTGCAGAACATGAATATGCCGCTCAGCATAAAGAGCCGGAGCAGACGCAGGAACCTCAGCTTACACCGCCGGCTGTAAGAAAAAAAGACAAGACAGCACCGTTGACATTGCTGCCGGAGATACCGGATACAGAACGCTCAGAGTATCACATTTCTGATGACTTGCTGGGTGTCGGAACGCCGAGCGAGCGGTACGCACGAAACATTCGCGCGATTACCACACTGAAAAAGGTGGAAGCTGAAAACCGCCTGGCAACACCGGAAGAACAGTCGGTGCTTGCACAATATGTCGGCTGGGGCGGTTTGGCGGATTGCTTTGATGAGCGCAACAGTCACTATGCCGAACTGAAAGAACTGCTGTCTGATGAGGAGTACGAAGCTGCACGCGAATCGACGCTGACAGCGTTCTACACACCGCCTGTTGTGATTCGGTCGATGTATCAGGTTTTAGAAAGGCTTGGATTCCAGCGCGGTAATATTCTGGAGCCGTCCTGCGGTGTTGGCAATTTCATCGGTATGCGTCCGGATAATCTGGCCGACTCGAAAATCTATGGTGTGGAGCTAGACAGCATCAGCGGACGAATTGCACAGCAGCTTTATCAGAAATCGTCTATAGCTGTTCGCGGGTTTGAGAAAACAGATCTGCCGGACAGCTTTTTTGATGCCGCCATTGGTAATATACCGTTTGGCTCTTTTAAGATTGTGGACAAGCGATACGACAAGTATAACTTCCTGATCCATGACTATTTCTTTGCCCGCACCATGGATAAGGTGCGGCCCGGCGGTATTATCGCGTTCATCACTAGTAAAGGCACGATGGATAAGGAAAATCCGTCTGTACGCAAATATCTGGCACAGCGAGCGGAACTGCTCGGAGCAATTCGCCTGCCCAATAATACGTTCAAGGATGCAGCGGGAACAGAAGTCACCGCAGACATTCTAATCCTGCAAAAACGTGACCGCATGGTCGATCAGCTGCCGGCATGGGTCAACCTTGGCATTGATGCTAACGGTTTGGCAATAAATCAGTATTTTGTAGATAATCCGAGTATGGTGCTTGGAACCATGCAGGAAGTGATCGGTCCTTATGGTCCGGAAACGGCCTGCCTGCTGATTGACGGCAGCAGTCTGGAAGAACTTTTAACGGATGCAATTCAAAACATCAATGGTTCTGTGATGGAGTACGAAGTTGATGATCCGGAAAGCGAGGAAGAAGATCGCTCTATCCCGGCTGACCCGTCCGTACGCAACTTCAGCTTTACTGTTGTAGATGGTGAAGTCTATTATCGGGAAAACAGCATCATGCACCCAGTCGATTTGTCTGTAACCGGCGTCAACCGAGTCAAAGGATTAATTGCAATCCGCGAGTGCGTCCGTAAGCTGATCGAGTATCAGACAGAAGATTACCCGGACACAATGATTCAGCAGGAACAGACTAACTTGAATGCCCTGTACGATGCGTTTGAGAAAAAGTATAAGCGCATCAATACCAGAGCAAACAAATCAGTTTTTGGAGATGATAGTTCCTTCTGCCTGCTTTCTTCCTTGGAAGTGCTGGATGACGAGGGAAACTTCGTGCGCAAGGCAGATATGTTCAGCAAGCGCACAATCCGGCAGCACACGGAGATTACCAGCGTTGATACCGCCTCGGAAGCTCTGGCAGTTTCTATGGGCGAAAAGGCAAAGGTGGATATGCCGTATATGATGCAGCTGACAGGTAAAACGGAAGAAGAAGTATTTGCAGATCTCAGTGGTGTCATTTTTCGGAATCCGCTCTATAAGGAGAACGGCACTCAGGCGAAATACCTGACCGCAGATGAGTATCTTTCGGGCAATGTGCGTGAAAAACTGGCAGAGGCTCGAAGATCAGCTGAAAGCGATCCAGTATTCGCAGCGAATGTGACCGCGTTGGAAGAAGTTCAGCCAACGGACCTGACTGCAAGCGAGATTTCTGTTCGTCTTGGAGCAACATGGCTTCCGGAAGATGTGGTGCAGGAATTCATGTATCAGCTGCTGGACACGCCGTATTACGCACAGTGGAAAGTGAAGGTGCATTATTCCCGCTACACCGGCGGGTGGAATGTAGAGGGCAAGTCCTATGACCGCAGCAATATCAACGCGACCAGCACCTATGGTACAGATCGTGTAAATGCTTATAAGATCATTGAGGATACACTGAATTTGCGGGATGTGCGTGTTTTCGACTATGTGGAAGACGAAAACGGAAAACGAGTACCGATCCTGAATAAGAAAGAAACAGCAATTGCACAGGGTAAGCAAGAATTGATTAAGCAGGCGTTCCAGGACTGGATTTGGAAAGACCAGCCGAGAAGAGAGCGGCTGTGCAAGCTCTACAATGAACAGTTCAATGCACTGCGCCCGCGCGAATATGATGGCAGTCATTTGATCTTTGTTGGTATGAACCCTGAAATCCAGCTGCGGCAGCACCAGCTAAACGCAGTTGCGCACATTCTTTACGGAGGCAATACGCTGCTCGCACACGTTGTAGGGGCCGGCAAAACCTTCGAAATTGTTGCCGCAGCACAAGAAAGTAAACGGCTTGGATTATGCCGAAAATCGATGATTATTGTACCGAATCACTTGACGGAGCAATGGGCGGCGGAGTATTTGCAATTGTATCCGTCTGCCAATATTCTGGTGGCAACGAAAAAGGACTTTGAAAAAAAGAACCGCAAACGCTTCTGCGGCAGAATTGCAACCGGCGATTTTGATGCCGTTATTATTGGCCACAGCCAGTTTGAAAAGATCCCTATGTCCGTAGCACGACAGCGTTATATTCTGGAGCAGCAGTACAATGAAATTATGGACGGTATCCGTGAACTGAAAGAACAGAACGGAGATCGTTTCTCGGTCAAGCAGTTGGAACGCTCTAAGAAAGCAGTGCAGGCAAAGCTGGATAAGCTGAACGACCAGAGCCGAAAAGATGACCTTGTTACCTTTGAAGAATTGGGTGTTGATCGACTGTTTGTGGACGAGGCACATTACTATAAAAACCTTGCCGCATTTTCTAAGATGCGGAATGTGGGCGGTATCAGTCAGACGGAGGCAATGAAATCCAGTGATTTGTATATAAAAATCCGTTATCTGGACGAGATAACATGCGGCAGAGGTACAGTGTTTGCAACGGGTACTCCAATCAGCAATAGCATGGTAGAGTTGTATACAATGCAGAAGTATCTTCAGTATGGAACGCTGAAAGAGAGAAATCTGCTGCATTTTGATGCCTGGGCAAGTACCTTTGGCGAAACTGTTACTGCCATTGAACTGGCACCAGAGGGTACCGGGTATCGGGCGAAGACGAGATTTGCCCGGTTTTATAATTTGCCGGAGCTGATGTCGCTGTTTAAGCAGACGGCAGATATTCAGACGGCGGATATGCTCAAGCTGCCGGTTCCGATAGCAAATTATCACAATGTTGTGCTGAAACCGTCTGCCTATCAGGTGGAAATGGTGAAGGATCTTTCGGAACGCGCCGAGCGTGTGCGTAATCGTATGGTTGATTCCAGTGTAGACAATATGCTGCTTATCACCAACGATGGCCGCAAGCTGGCACTGGATCAGCGATTGATCAATCCTATGCTGCCTGATGACGAAAACGGTAAAGTCAGTGCCTGTGCAAAGAATGTCTTTGAAATCTGGCAGAGGACTGCGGAACAGAAATCAACGCAAATGGTTTTCTGTGACCTGTCAACGCCGCATAACGATGGCAATTTCAATATCTATGATGGCATTCGGGATAAGCTGCTGGATTTGGGTATTTCCAAAGATCAGATTGCCTATATTCATAATGCAGCCAGCGAATCACAGAAAAAGGAACTGTTCGGCAAAGTCCGCAATGGAGAAATCCGAGTGTTGATCGGCTCAACGCAGAAAATGGGTGCCGGTACAAATGTCCAGAAAAAGCTCATCGCCCTGCACCACGTCGATTGCCCGTGGCGGCCGTCCGATTTGCAGCAGCGCGAGGGACGTATTATCCGGCAGGGAAATGAAAACCCGGAAGTTGAGATTTACACCTATGTAACGGAGAATACTTTTGACAGCTACCTCTATCAGATGGTTGAAGGAAAGCAAAAGTTCATTGGTCAGGTCATGACTTCCAAAGCACCGGCCCGATCGGCGGAGGATATTGATGAAACAGCATTATCTTATGCCGAGGTGAAAGCACTCTGCACCGGTAATCCGTATATCAAGGAAAAGATGGATCTGGACATTGCAGTTCAACGGCTGAAAATGCTGAAAGCAAGCCATTTGAGCCAGAGATATGCACTGGAGGATAAGATTGCAAAAGCGTTTCCAGATCAGATTGCGGCGCTGGAACAGAAAATCAGCGGATTCAAGAGTGATATTGAGCTGCGAGAGGCACAGACAATGCCGAATGAAGACGGTTTTTCTTCAATGGAGGTCGAGGGAACCGCCTATATCGAAAAGAAAGCTGCGGGCAGCGCATTGCTGTCAGCGGCGCATAATATGACAAGCCCTGATGCGATTCCAATCGGAATGTATCGGGGCTTTGCCATGGTCCTCTCGTTTGACACTTTTGCAAAGGAGTATCGACTGAATCTGAAAGGCCAGCTCAGTCATCCGATTTCTCTTGGTACAGACCTGTTTGGCAATATCCAGCGCATTGATAATATGCTTGCCGGATTGGAGAGCGATCTCCGGCAGTGCGAGGCACAGCTGGATAATGCAAGGGTTCAACTGTCCAATGCCAAGGCGGCAGTGGACAAGCCGTTCCCGCAGGAAGATGAACTGAAAACTAAGCTGGCACGACTGGATGAACTGAACATTCTACTCAATCTGGATAAGCGGGAGAATGAAATTGTGGACGGCGAACCCGATGAGGGGGAGCCGAAAGAAAAGAAACGCGAAATGGAACGATGAGGAGATGAGAGTTTGACAACAGCAATGAGCCTTTGTCTGCTGTTTCTGGCAAAGATGGCAGATAACGCCTTGAGCACCGTAAAAACGATTATGATACAGAGAAACCGGAGTCTGCTGGCGGGCGTAGCAATTGCGCTTTCCAGTTTTCTTTATTTCTGGATTACGCGCAGCGTGGTGTTGGCAGACAGCCTGCTGACAACGCTGACGGTAGCGGTAGCCAGTGGTGTTGGCTGCTTTTTGGTCAGCGGCATCAATAACAAGCTATCCAAGGATCGCACCTATGTCAATGTGGTGATGTCTGATGATATGGCAGCGATGCAGGACTTTCGAGATTATCTTGCTAAGCACCATATTACAAACGTTGCTTCGGACAGTTATACGCTGGACTGGAATCGCAAGACGCTGACCGTAACAGCATACGCAGAAACCAAGAAGCAGAGCCGAATCATCAATTCATATATGGAGAACTCGGATACCAAATATAAACGGGTGATTCACAAAGCCTGAATGAACTTGCGTAGGGGAATCTTCTCCCCTACCCTACATAGCTGCTTTCGTGTCAGCTGTGAATTGAAATTAAGAAGGTGATGGTAATGAACAACGAGAAACTGAATACTGCGCTCTATCAGAAGATGGAGCGTGAGCAGGACAAATATCGCAAGTGGCTCGTTCAGTGTCCGCCAGAGGAAATTCTTTCTCATGCTTATGAGTATGCTGTGCGCGAGGATATTCTGATGGCTATGGAAGAATTAAATTTGCCGGACGATCAGGCGATGGCACTGCTCAAACAGCGTGGGCCGCTCGACGACGTATTCAAGGATTTCAGCAAACTGGAAACCGACTACATGGAAACGGTGCGCGGTGCGATCGAGTCGTTTGCAGAGCGGAAAGCGGCAAAGGACCGGAACTGGGAGGCGAGGTAATGCCGGGTGTATCAAAAGAAGAAATCGCCAATGCCAGAAAGATGGATCTGCTGTCATATCTCAGAGCGTATGAACCGGGCGAGTTGGTGCGCTTTTCGGGTGAAACGTACTGCACCAGAACGCATGATTCGCTGAAAATCAGTAACGGAAAGTGGTATTGGTTTTCGCAGAATATCGGCGGTCGGTCGGCACTGGATTATCTGGTTAAGGTGAAGGAGATGTCGTTCCCGGAGGCAGTGAAAATGCTCAACGGGCAGGCTGTTCAGCCGATATGCTACGAGAAACCGCCGCCTGCCCCGAGAAATCTGCTTTTGCCGTCATTGGACACCAATACAAGCAAAGCAGAGGCGTATCTAAAGAGCCGAGGAATCCATCCGCAAATCATAGCATATTGCATTCAACACGGATTGCTGTTTCAGTCAGAGAACGCCAATGATGTTATTTTTGTCGGATACGATACCAAAGGAACCCGGCGTTATGCAGCGCTGCGCTCCATGACTACGGATTACAAGGGCGAGGCAACCGGCAGTGATAAACACTTTTCCTTTGCACTGGTTGCGGATGACAGACCAGTTAGAGAGGTTCATGTCTTTGAGGCCGCGATTGATGCCATGAGCTATGCATCGTTGAAAATCATGTATCACAAAGACTGGAGAAAAATCGCGTATCTGTCGCTGGCAGGCGTGTTCGCGAGTAAACGGGCGAATGTAGTGCCGGTAGCGCTGGAGCAGTTTCTGAAAGACCACTCGCAGATTACGAAGGTGGTTCTGCATCTGGATAATGACCGGGTGGGTCGGCAAGCGGCGGAAAGTATTATGGGCGGCTTAGATAAGAAGTATACGGTCCTGAACCGCCCGCCGCGAGCCGGAAAAGATGTGAACGATTATCTGCGAATGGAGATTGTAAATCGGAATGGAAAGGAGCGAGAACGATGATGGACATTAAAATCTATCAGATCAATTTGAGCAGAGATGACGACCGGGTTGCGTACTTGGGACTTTCTCAGCTTGATAAGTTTCAGGGAAGTTCGGAAGTAAACAGTGGGATTTACGATAAGGTGTTTGAGGGAGCGGTTGAGGTCGATACGCTGGAAGGCGTATATCAGATGTTCAACTGTGACTGCCCGGAAGATTTTCAGGGACACTCGCTGTCGGTTTCTGATGTGGTCGAGATTGTTAACGGTGAAAATGCTGGCTTCTATTTCTGTGACAGCATTGGCTTTCAGCCTGTGAAGTTTGAGCCCGAACAGACACAGAAACTGGATACGAGAACGATGCGAGTTGTTCTGGTGGAGCCGGGCAAGGCAGCGCGTGTTGCAGAGATTGATGGTTCTCTAGAAGGAATGCAGAAAACGGTTAGCGGTTATATTCAGGCGGTCTATCCGTTTGAAGAAACTGTGTGTCTGGTCTGCAATGAGGAAGGCAAGCTGCAGGGACTTCCGCTGAACCGCGCCTTGCGGGATGAAGACAATCGCATCTATGATATTGTGGCGGGAAACTTTTTTGTGTGCGATTGCAGTACGGAGAACTTCAAGAGTTTGAGCGAGGAACAGCTGAAGCGCTACACCGAAAAGTATAAGCGCCCTGAACGATTTGTGCAGATTGATGATCAGATTCTTGCAATTCCGATGCCGGTCAAATCGGATAAGGAACGGGAGCGCTGAAAAAGGCAGAAGACCGAACTGCCGTAAGAGAGCATAGCGGTATCGGTCTAACAAGCAACGGATTTGATTGTGCAAATCCAGCTTGACAGGGGCGAGAACCCCTATGACCCCTATTGGCTCTAACAGAATGAATAAAAAAGGAGAACGCAGGCTGTCGTGGGAAATGACAGTCTGCGTTCTTCAAGTTTCACGCTTGTAATGTGGTAGAGGTTTGTAGGGCTCTCTCTGATATTTGGAATAGCGGTCTGACGATGGGGAAATCGAGTTGCAGAGCGTTTCAACATCATAGTGAATGGGTGCGCTTTGAACAGCATCTAAGAGGATTCGTTCCAAATGCTCGTATTCAGATAATTGATCCAGTGATGCCATGACGAAAGAATCACGGACGTAACCAGCACTGGCGGCGAGCAATTCCTGATCCATGAAATAGCCGTGCTGCTCGACAAAAAAAGTCATCATCATTACTACGGTATGAGTATTGCCCTCGCGGAAAGGATGAACCTGCCAAATACGAGGGAAGCATCGACTGATAGCACTTACAAATTGCTCACGAGTCAGACTATCCCAATTCGGCTGGTATAGTGCGGAAAATGCACTTTCCAAATCATTGGGAATTTCCTCATCATTGCTATACCAAACACTGCGACCAGCTAACAATCGCTCACGCTTTTCAATGTTGATAATGCGGTATTTGCCAGCCCAATCATATAAATCGCCAAAAAGAAAATGGTGGATTTCACAGAGACCCGATGGGGTGAAGTCATGAAAACCGCGTTCGTACAGGAGCATCATGTTTGCCCGACTTTGCTCTGCCTCGATTCGATCAAGTGTGTTCTCATCTTTAATGCCTAACGAATTACGGAGAACAGGCACATCGTCATACAAGTATAAATCAGCCATTTTGGTGTACCTGTGATGCAATCTTTCGATGAAAAGACATTAGTGCGGATTTCATTTGTTCGCCAGTAATCTCGCCTTTCGCCCAGCTAAGAGAAAGCATCCGGGCATAATCAGAAACTGGTGCACCTTCGATTGCATTAATTGCATCAGCGGTCTTTACTGCCGCAACACGTCTATTAAACTGCTGTGTAGTCATAAAATCAACTCCTGACCACAGTATACCATGCTGACAATTAGAAAGGAAGAAAAATATGCGTAAGAGAAATTGCCGTGTAGAAATCTATTTTACCAAGGACGAACTGGAGAGCCTGACCAAGAAGGTTCGCAAGTCCGGCCTGTCCCGTGAGAGCTTTTGCCGCCACCTACTGAATGGCGCGGAGATCAAGGAAGCGCCTTCTGCAGACGTGCCGATGCTGATCAATGAGGTGCGTCGCGTTGGCTACAACATCGATCAGATCCTGCGCATGGCGAATGCGCGCGGCATGCTCGATGTACCCAAGCTGCGCGAAGCGCTGACGGAGAACCGCAAAGTTGAGAAGATGATTACGGCGGCATATACGATGCCGGAAGACTGATATGGCAGTCACTTCAATTTGGCCGGTCAAGAGTCGCTTGGACCATGTGATCAATTATGCGCGAAATCCAGAGAAGACAAGGGAAAGATCTTTGGTGTCACAAGCTTCGCTTCATGCAATTGACAACGTGATTGAATATGCGGCGGATACAATCAAGACGGAAGAACGCGCATACGTTTCGTGCCTGAATTGCCGCGAAGACAATGCAGCAGTGCAAATGATGGAAACGAAACGATACTGGGGAAAAACTGATGGACGGTTGTGCTTCCATGGGTATCAGTCTTTTGCAGCAGGTGAAGTGACAGCGGAAACCGCCCATGCAATCGGAGTGAAATTAGCAGAAGAATTGTGGGGAGAACGATTTGAAGTTGTAATTGCTACGCACTGCAACACAGGCCATTACCACAATCATTTTGTAATCAACTCGGTTTCATGGGCAGACGGCTACAAGTTCAATAATTCGAAGTCGGATTATGCCGAGATGAGAAAAATATCAGATCGCTTATGTCGAGAGCATGCAATTTCTGTGATTGATGTACCGAGCGGCAAAGGAAAACACTACGCACAGTGGTCTGCCGAAAAGAATGGCAAACCAACGTACCGCAACATGATTCGTGCGGATATTGACCGGGCAATCCGGGCATCGACTACGGAACGGGATTTTATCCGCATCATGCAGGAGATGGGGTATGAACTGAAGACGCGCGGAAAGAGTGGTGAGCCGCTCAAATACCCCGCAATCAAGCCGCCGGATGCCAAAGGATATTTTCGCTTTCACAAGCTGGGCGAGGAGTATTCGCTCGATGCGATTAAAGATCGTATTTTGGACAACATCTCAAAGCAGTATCCGTTTCCTGCTGTAGAGCATCATGCACCACGTAAATATCGAGTGCGCGGAAACGTGCGCAGATCAGTGACAGGCCTTCAAGCCCTGTATTTTCGATACTGTTATGAACTGCATATTCTGGTGAAGCATCCGACATCCGTAAAACGGGTGTCTTTTTTACTGAAAGAGGATATTACCAAACTGGATCGACTGGATGCGCAGACAAGGCTTTTGGCAAAAAACCACATCCGTACAGGCGAAGATTTATCTGCATATCAATCGAATGCAGAAGCTGCGGTACAGGCACTCGTTGAAAAACGACATGAATTGCGAAATGAACTGAAATGCGTTAAACGCAGAAATGGAGTGGATGATGCAGTCAAGGCACAGATTAAGGACCTGACTGCGGAGATCAGAGCGAAGCGAAAGGAGGTGGTTTTATGTAGTGAAATCGCAGAGCGTTCTGAACAAGTGCGAGAGAAGCTGGAACGGCTAAATGAACAGAAGAAACTGGAACGAAAGGAGCGAGATGAGCATGAGTTATTCGGGCGACGCGGCAGAACAGGTCGTGAGAATGTCGCTGGAAGGGGCTGAAGTTGCCGCCAAAATCACCGGTGCGGGCGCGAAACAGGTCGCTATTCTTCTGTATGCCATTCTGCGTGAGCAGAAAAAGACCAAGGGTAAGACGCGGCTGACGAATATGCTGCGCAGCGGCAAAGAGCTGAAAGTCTTTGCTGTGAAGGATACTGATCTGAAGCAGTTTTGCGAGGCATCAAAGAAGTATGGTGTGCTGTACTGCGTGCTGAAAGACAGGAATGCTGATGACGGTATTACGGATGTGATGGTTCGAGCGGAGGATGCCAGCAAGATCAACCGTATTTTTGAGCGTTTTCAGCTTGCAACGGTTGATATGGGTAGCGTTAAGAGTGAAATCGAACGCAGCCGCCGCGAGAAAGCCGCAGAGGAATTCCCGGAACCGGAGCGCTGTGCAGCCGAGTCGGATAAAACGGCACAGCTGGTAGATTCCATGTTGCAGAAACCGGACAAGGAGCAAGAGGGGCATACACCAAACCCCGCACAGGCTCGGACGACAAAATCCCCTCAGTCCGAGCCTATCTCAAGGCCCAGCGAACGAAGCGAGCGGGATATCTCTAATCGAGAACGGGTACGGCCATCTGTACGGCAGGAACTGAAAGACATTAAGGCAGAGCAGGCTGCGAAGGCCGCAGAGAAAGCGAAAGACCGTGCTGAGAAAATGCCTGCGACTGAGCATCATGCCCCAAAGAAGAAGCGCAGGAAGAGAAAGGAGCGTTGAGTATGGAAAACTATGACGGCCTGTTTGAAAACAACAATGCCGAATCCTTTGATAAAGGAAAATGGGTGGAACAGAAGCGGGAGGAACGCGAGGCGGTCTATCAGATGATTGACGATGCAGCGGTCGCGGCAGTCAGCAGCGGTGAGAAGTTTCAGGCGTTTCTGAATATTCAGGCGCAGTTTGACCGGTATTCTGCCAATAATGCGCTGCTGATTGCCCATCAGTGTCCGGATGCGACGCAGCTGGCAGACTTTGCTGCCTGGAAGAACACTGGTGTTCATATCAAGAAAGGGACTTGCGCCATCAACCTTCTGGAACCCGGACAGGAATATACGAATCAGGACGGTACGGTTAAGACCTCTTACAAGGTGAAAAAGGTGTTCGATGTGTCGCAGACAACGGCTTTGCAGAAGCATGAGACGTTGGTATCCCATGATAAAAAGTTGCTGCTGAATGCGCTAGTTGATCATCGACCTTGCGAAATTGAGGTTTCGGATGACCTGCCGGAACGAGTGAATGTACTGTATCAGCCAGCGGATAACAAGATTTACGTTCGTCAGGGCACGGATGCGGAACCGCTGTTTCGCGGACTGGCACAGGAAATTGCAAAGGTCCATCTGAAACAGAAAAAACTGACCTGCTGCAACCCTGCCTTTACGGCATATTCGGTTGCGTATGTGCTGTGCAGGAAAAATCAGCTGTCTTGCGAGACGTTTCGTTTTGATCGAATGCCAGCGGAGTTTGGCGGTATGGACGCCAAGAGCGCAAGACAGGAGCTTGGTACGATCAGGCGCGTTTCCAACGTGATGATTGGTGATATGAACCGAGTGCTGGATACGCATGACCGGAAACAGCCGCAAAGAGAGAACGCCAACAGAGAGGAACGGTGACAAAGATGGCATCTGATAAGAAAGTTGTAACGCTAGAGGAACACGAGCAGCGGCTTATGGTGCGCGGTCTGGCAGATTACCGAAACGATGCAATCCGGGATGGTAAGCCGACGGACGATATTGATGACTTGCTTCTCAAAGTGATCGACGCACCGCCCAAACGGAAACGGGGGCTGTGGCGGAATGAAGCAAGATAAGTATTCGCCAGTAAACCTGATCTGCTATGCCTGCGGCTGTATACCGGTCATCTGGATAGCACTGTTGTTCGCTCCGTATTTAGATGACGGATTGATCGGTTTGATAAAGAATGCCGGTGCTGCATTTGCAAATCCGCTTCATATTGTGCTTTGCAGGGATAGTCTTCGGACTGTTCTTATTTTTCTGCTGATTTACGGGTTGGCTTTGGCGGTATTTCTCTCGAATGACCGAAATTACCGCAGGCGCGAGGAGCATGGTTCAGCACAGTGGGGTTCTCCCAAGGAAATCAGTCGAAAATATGCGAATAAGTCTGCGCCAGAAAATAAAATCCTGACGCAGACTGTTGCAATCGGACTTGATGGTCGAAAGCACCGGCGAAACCTGAATATTCTGTGCTGCGGCGGCAGCGGTGCTGGCAAGACGCGCTTTTTTGCAAAACCCAATGTGATGAATGCGAATACCAGCTTTGTTTGCCTAGACCCAAAGGGCGAACTTCTGCGGGATACAGGCAATCTTCTGAAATCCAAGGGCTATGAAATTAAGGTGATTGATCTCATCAATATGGAGAAAAGCCACTGTTACAATCCGTTTGTCTATCTGCGGAATGATAATGACATTCAGCGCCTTGTGACGAACCTGTTTAAGAATACCACACCTAAAGGCAGTCAGTCGCAGGACCCTTTCTGGGATCAGGCGGCGCAAATGCTTCTGCTGGCGCTGATTTTCTATCTCCATTATGAAGCTCCGGAGGACGAACAGAACTTCCCAACGGTGATGGAGATGATTCGAGCGGGTGAAGTGCATGAAGACGATGAGGGTTTTGTATCGCCGCTGGACGAGCTGTTCGACCGGCTGGAGATGCGTAATCCGGAGCACATTGCCCTGAAATATTATCGCAACTACCATTCCGGCAGCGGCAAAACGCTGAAATCTATTCAAATCACACTGGTAGCCAGACTGGAGAAGTTCAATCTGGAATCTCTTGCAGGCATTACGCAGACCGATGAAATGGAGCTGTGGAGCGTAGGCGAGAAGAAAACGGCTGTGTTTGCGGTAATTCCGGATAATGATAGCAGCTTCAATTTCCTTGTCGGTATGCTGTACACGCAGCTGTTTCAACAGCTTTACTACCAGGCAGACATTGTTCATGGCGGCAGACTGCCGGTTCATGTGCATTTTGTGATGGACGAGTTTGCAAATGTCGCCCTGCCCGATGAGTTTGATAAGCTGCTGGCTACGATGCGCAGCCGTGAGATTTCAGTGAGCATTATTATCCAAAACCTTGCACAGCTGAAAGCATTGTTCGAAAAACAGTGGGAAAGCATCGTGGGCAACTGTGATGAGTTCCTGTATCTCGGCGGTAACGAGCAGTCTACGCATGAATATGTGTCCAAGCTGCTCGGCAAGGAAACGATTGATACGAACACCTATGGACAATCCAAAGGTAGAAACGGCAGCTACTCGGTCAACTGGCAGATCACAGGCCGAGAACTGATGACACCTGATGAAGTGCGTATGCTGGACAACCGCTACGCACTTCTTTTTATACGCGGTGAGCGACCGGTCAAAGACTTCAAATACGATGTTTTGAAACATCCGAATGTGAAACTCACCACAGACGACGGTATGGAGCCTTACCAGCATGGACAGGACACACGCAGTATCGCATCTGTCGTACTGGACGCTGAACTTGCTAAAAAGGCAGAGAAACTGACCGTTTCCAGTCAACATGACTTCGTGCTTCTCACAGAAGAGGAGCTAGAAGAACATTTCAAGAAGATGGAGGAAAAACAACATGAAAAACAAAAATGAAAACCGGAAGCCGGTGCCTGACAAGGTGAAAAAGGGCTTCCGTCGCTACTGTACGGCGGTGATGGCTGCGGCAGTGCTCTGCTGCTGCACCGTCCCGGCGTTTGCGGCAGACGATCCGCTGGCAGTGATCAACAACCTGAGCAATTTTATTTTCGGCCTGATTCGCGCTGTTGGTCTGATCCTGCTTGGCTGGGGTATCGTGCAGGTAGGTCTGTCGCTTCAGTCCCATGACCCCTCTCAGCGTTCTAACGGCTTTCTGACGCTGGCAGGCGGCATTGTCATCACCTTTGCCAAGGAAATCCTGACGCTGATTACCGGCGGCTAAGATACGTTATCCAACAGTTTGGGGCAGGCATGATGCCTGCCCCGGAAGGAGGTGCTTGAAGTGTCGGATAACTGGGTCGTACAAAACCTGACCAATGCGCTGGAAACATGGAATGATAAGCTGTCAGAGATTTGGCTGCTCATTACGCAGTCGCCAGAAAACTTTAAGGGCGGCGCGATTTGGAGTGTGATCGTCAGCATTCATGGCGCACTCCAGGCGATTGGATATGCGCTTCTGGTGGTTTTCTTTGTGGTTGGCGTGATGAAAACCTGCGGCAGCTTTGCGGAAATCAAGAAGCCTGAACACGCAGTAAAGCTGTTTGTGCGGTTCGCCCTTGCCAAAGGACTGATTTCCTACGGCATGGAATTGATGCTGGCTCTGCTCAATATCGTACAGGGCGTTATTTCTTCGATTATGAATGCCGCAGGATTTGGAGGAGCACAGCAGACGGTATTGCCACAGGAGATTATTACAGCCGTAGAAGAATGCGGCTTTTTTGAAAGCATTCCTCTGTGGGCCGTCACGCTGATCGGCGGACTGTTCATCTGGGTGCTGTCTTTTGTGATGATTCTGAGCGTTTACGGACGCTTTTTCAAAATGTTCATGTATACGGCAATCGCGCCGATTCCACTGTCCAGCTTTGCGGGAGAACCAAGCCAGAACATTGGTAAGAGCTTCTTAAAAGGTTATGCAGCGGTTTGCCTGGAGGGAGCGATTATCGTCCTTGCCTGCATTATATTCAGCGTATTTGCGGCATCGCCGCCAGTGGTTGATGTGGATGCGGCAGCAGCATCCATGGTATGGAGCTATATTGGCGAACTGATTTTTAATATGCTGATTCTGGTTGGCTCGATAAAAATGGCAGACAGAATTGTGCACGAGATGATGGGACTATAAGGAGGGAAAGGCATTGGAAGTTAAAATCAATCGAGAGATTCGGAACTATACCGAATCCATGTTCTTTGGATTATCTATGCGGCAGTGCGTGTTTACAGTGCTTGCAGCTGGTGTAGCAATCCTGCTGTACTTTGTCCTCAAACCGTATGTCGGCACAGAAACGGTTTCGTGGATGTGTATCCTGGGCGCTGCCCCGTTTGCTGCTATGGGATTTGTGACATATCACGGTATGACTGCCGAGCAGTTTGTATGGGCATGGCTGCGGTCAGAAGTGCTGGAGCCAAAAGTCATTCGATTCCAGCCGAATAATATCTATTATGAAGCGTTAAAGCCTGAGCTGGAGAAGAAAGAGAAAGAGGGAATGAAGAACCATGATTAAGAGTATTCGTACCATCATGAAGCAGGACAAAGAACGTTACAAGGTACCTCGTAAGGTGCAGGACGTCATCCCTATCAAGAGAATCTGGCCGGACGGCATTTTTCAGGTGGGCAACAAGTTCACCAAGATGTATCGGTTTACGGATATTAACTATATGGTGGCCTCCCGCGAGGATAAGGAAAGTATGTTCCTGACCTATTCGGAACTGCTGAACAGTCTGGACAGCGGCGCGACTACCAAACTGACGATTTATAACCATCGTCAGAATCGCGCCAGTTTTGAGAAGTCCATTCTGATGCAGATGAAGGAGGACGGACTGGATCAGTATCGCAAGGAATATAACCAGATGCTGCTGGACAAGGCTACGGGCGCAAACGGTATCATGCAGGAGAAGTACCTGACGGTTTCGGTAGCAAGAAAAGATGTGGATGAGGCGAGAACGTATTTCTCCCGCATTGGCGCTGACCTGTCGGCACATTTTGCAGCGCTCGGTTCCAAGTGTATGGAACTGACGGCAGCAGAACGCCTGCGTATGCTGCATGATTTTTACCGTGCCGGTGAGGAAACGACGTTTGACTTCGACATTAAGAGCATGGCGAGAAAGGGGCATGATATTCGGGACTTTATCTGCCCTGATGTAATTGAAAAAAACAAGGATTATCTGATTCTGGGCGATCAGTATTGCCGGGTGCTGTTTCTCAAAGACTATGCCAGCTACATTAAGGACAGCATGGTTACGGAACTGACTGACCTGAACCGCAATATGATGCTTTCCATTGATATTCTGCCCATTCCGACCGATGAGGCGGTACATGAGGTGGAGAGCCGCCTGCTGGGCGTGGAAACCAACATCACGAACTGGCAGCGCCGCCAGAATGCAAACAACAATTTCTCTGCTGTTGTTCCGTATGATATGGAGCTCCAGCGCAAGGAGAGCAAGGAATTCCTTGACGACCTGACCACTCGTGATCAGCGCATGATGTTCGCAGTGCTGACGATGGTGCTTACTGCAGATACCAAGGAGCAGCTGGACGCAGATACGGAAACCGTACAGGCGATTGCCCGAAAGCATATGTGTCAGCTGGCTGTGCTGAAATATCAGCAGCTTGATGGACTGAATACAGTGCTGCCAATCGGCACTCGCAAGATTGATGTTTTTCGAACGCTGACAACGGAAAGCCTTGCAGTGTTTATGCCATTCAAGGTACAGGAAATTCAGGATAAGGGCGGCATCTTCTTTGGAGAGAATGCGATTTCGCACAACCTCATCATGTGCAATAAAGCGAACCTGCTGAACCAGTCTGCATTTCTGTTGGGTGTTCCCGGCAGCGGCAAATCATTCAATGCAAAGGAACTGATTACGTTCCTGATTCTGAATACCGATGATGATATCCTGATCTGTGACCCGGAAGGAGAATATGCGCCGCTTGCAGAGGCAATGGGTGATATTTCGTCTGTGATTCGCGTTTCGGCTGGCGGTAAAGACAGACTGAATGCCATGTACATGGTTGATGGCTACGGCGAAAACAACCCGATTGTAGTGAAATCGCAGTTTATCATGTCGCTGGTAGAGCGTATTGACCCGAACGGTGTCGGTCCGCAGCAGAAGTCCATCATCGACCGATGCGTTGCGGCGGTGTATCAGGAAGCGGAGCAGTCCGGCACAGTGCCCACGCTGTCAACACTGCGTGAAATGCTGCTCGATCAGCCGGAAGAAAAGGCCAAGGACATTGCGCTTGCACTGGAGCTGTTTACCACCGGTTCTCTGGATATTTTCGGTCATAAAAGCACGGTCAATCTGGACAAGCGGGTGGTTGTGTTTGACATTCATGGACTGGGTGAACAGTTGAAGCCGATCGGCCATCTGGTCATTACGGATACCATGCTGAACCGTGTAACGCTCAACTGGAAACGCGGCAAACGCACTCATGTATTTATTGATGAGTTCCATGTCATGTTTGAAAACGAGTTCAGCGCGGCCTTTTTCAATTCGGCATGGCGGCAGTTTCGAAAGAGAAATGCGTACCCGACCGCTATCACGCAGAATGTGGAGTATCTGCTGGATTCCGTTCAGGCAAGTACCATGCTCTCTAACTCGGAGTTTATTGTCATGCTCAATCAGGCAGCATCCGACCGTGAAAAGCTGGCGCACCTGCTGAATATCTCGAATGAGCAGATGAGCTATATCACCAATGCAGATGCAGGCTGCGGCCTGATTAAATATGGCAGCGCACTGGTGCCGTTCATCAACCGTTTTCCGCAGAATACGAAACTGTATGAGCTGATGACGACCCGACCTGGTGAGGGTCAGTTTGCACACGGGCAGGAATAATCCTGCCCCTTTCTGCGTGTGGAGGTGAGCAGGAAAATGCCAAAGATTAAGACCAGAGAAAAGGTACATGGTATTAAGACGCTGGATAAGGCGGCAATTGCAGGAGAACGTATGAAGGAGGCATATATCCGCTCTAAAGAAGAAGTTACAAATTTGACAGATGACCGTTCGGAGAATCCAAATGCCTATGCTGGGGACAAGGTGCAGCGAGTAGCGGAAAATGCGGCTGAAGATACTGCTCATGCTGCTGCGGCTGGTGCAAAACTGGCAGTAAAAAAAGGAACAGCGGCAATCAAGCAGCGCAGGGAACGATATGCGGAACCGATGCAGGAGCCGGCGATGCCCAATCAGCCATGGGGTGAAAATGACATCACACCTCAGAAACAATCGCAACGGCAGGCTGCGATTCGTGCACAACAAGTGAAAACGAACCGGAAAACTGCCGGAAAAGATGCTCCGAGAATAAAAATCGGACAGCAGACTGTGAGCAGAGTTTCAAATGACCCGGTGGAACAGGGACGTACATTGGCAAAGATCAAAGCTGTCAGGCAGTTGAAAGCTGCTCAAATCAAACAGCGACAGTCTGCTATTGTGAGTTCTGATCGGACTATTATACCTGCCGAAACGAGTTTCCATGATTGCGTAGTGCATGGTTCACAGCATAGCGCAAATCTAGAAAAAAGCGTCATAAAGTCGAGAGAAACAGTATTGCACAGCAGCAAAACTGCTGCAAAAGAGGCAATTTCGCCTAAGACAAATCGGTTGAGAATCAAGAGTGCCGCACGAGAGGTGCAGTTAGCCAGGCAAACAGCGCAGTATGCAACTGCGGTTGAGCATCGTTCGGCGGAGGCTGCGGTAAAGTCTACTGAAATTTCGGCACAGGCATTTCGGACAGCGACAAAGCAGACGGCAGCCATGTCTAAACGAGCGGCAGAGGCCACGAAAGAGGTACTGCGAGCAATTATTGCTGGTATGCGGTCGATGGTTGCGGCTCTGACTGCCGGCAGTGGAGTGACCTGCATGGTGATTGTTGTTGTGTGCTTGATTGGCATGATGGCAGGCTCCTGCTTTGGTATCTTTTTCTCAGGCGAAGACAGCGGCACTGGCATGACCATGCGGGACGCCGCACGAGAAATCAATCAGGAGTATAACGAGAAGATAGAAAAAATCAAAACAGACCATCCCTATGATAAATTGATTCTATCCGGTTCGAGGGCCACATGGCCGGAAATTCTTTCGATTTATGCAGTAAAGACCACCTCCGACCAGAGTGATGGTCAAGAGGTGGCATCTATGAATGATATGAAACTGGAGCTGCTGCGTGAGGTCTTTTGGGATATGAACAGTATTTCCTATCGCGTGGAGCGCCATACAAATGGCAGCGGCAAGGATAAAACAATGGTAGTATACCTGCACATTACAATTTCGCATAAAACTAATGACGAGATGGCTGATCAGTATCATTTTAATTCTGGCCAGAAAAAGCAGCTGGCAGAATTGCTGGATGAGAAGTATCGGTCGCTTTGGAGTTCCGTACTGTACGGTATCGGAACAGGTGATGGTGAAATCGTGACAATAGCGCTGTCGCAGCTTGGTAATGTGGGTGGTCAGCCTTACTGGAGCTGGTACGGCTTCACATCACGTGTAGAGTGGTGTGCTTGCTTTGTCAGCTGGTGCGCGAACGAGTGCGGCTATATTGATGCGGGAGTGATTCCGAGCTTTTCGCTGTGCAGTGATGGTTCGGACTGGTTCAAGGCACGCAGTCAGTGGCAGGAGCGTGATTACGAACCGTATGCCGGTGACATTATCTTCTTTGACTGGGGCGGCGATGGCGTACCGGATCATGTGGGTATTGTCGAAAAAACGGAAGGCGGTACGGTGTACACCGTAGAAGGTAACTCTGGCGATGCCTGTCGGGAGAATAGCTATCCAGTAGGCGATGCGCGAATTTATGGGTATGGAGTGCCGATGTATTCATAATGATGAAAAATTCGACACCCAGTGTTAAGTGCAATACTGGGTGTCGGATAACTTGTATGGGAGGATAACATGAAAAGAGCAAATGCAAGAAACTACGGACACGAGGTAAAGGGATATATCATTGCAAATGGTATGACATTGACGTGCATGGCTGCACAGCTCGCTGAAAAGTACGGGTGGAGCAGCTGTATGCAGAACCTGTCCGGTAAACTGCGTCGCGGCACTTTCAGTTATACTGAAGCTGTCGAGATTGCTGATATTCTCGGCTATGATATCGTATGGAAGAAAAGGAAGTGTTGACAATAGCAGAGATTTACGGATATGTCCGAGTTTCAACGAAAGAACAGAATGAGGACAGGCAGATGATTGCACTGAGGGAATTGGCTGTGCCGGAGAGAAATATCTTTATAGATAAGCAATCGGGTAAAGATTTTGAACGGCCACAGTATAAAAAACTGCTGCGGAAAATGAAAAAAGACGATCTTCTCTGCATCAAGAGTATAGACCGTCTGGGACGCAATTATGAGGAAATATTAGCACAATGGCGGATTCTTACGAAAGATAAAGGCATCGACATTATGGTTTTGGATATGCCACTGCTAGACACCCGGCGCGGAAAGGATCTGATGGGAACCTTCCTCAGCGATATCGTATTACAAGTGTTGTCCTTTGTTGCGGAAAACGAGCGTATTAATATCCGCCAGCGGCAAGCGGAAGGTATCGCGGCTGCAAAAGCGAAAGGGGTTCGCTTTGGGCGACCCCCGAAACCTTTACCCGGAAATTTTGAAGAGGTGTATCGACGTTGGGAAAAAGGCGAAATAACAGGCACAGCCGCAGCGCGAGGATGCAGAATGCCGTTGTCTACCTTTCGCAACAAGGCATTTAAAATCAAACAAAGTATAAAATGAATTTAACCGAGAATGCGAGAATGTGTACTTTTTGGCATCTTCACTGCCTATAATTTTTCTCTATTATAGCACGGTTTCATAGGAATTACTACTATTAAACCTTTATTATGTACAATGTTTACTTTGACTAACAAAAAAGTACACCTTTTGGCATCTCGCAACTGTCATTGCACTGAAGGAGGACAGAACAGCATCAATGCGGCGGACGAAAGAACTGCCGCGCAAGATCAGAAACCTGTCAGGATATCGTCTTGTTAGCCTTGCCTTGGCAGGTATTACTATGTATAAAGGAGCATTTGAAGTGAAAACGAAATTATTGTCATGGCTGTTGACACTGAGTCTGCTCATGACCATGCTTCCGACTGCTGCGCTAGCCGCTGCGGCTCCCGGAACAAGCAGCGGAACAGTTATCTATGTATCCGAAAGCGGCGATGATTCAGCCGCCGGCGATGAGAGCGCACCCCTAAAAACAATTGGTGCGGCATTTACGAAGGCAGCTGACGGTGGTACCATCTATCTGCTTTCAGACATAGTTTTGCCGAGTAAAACCGTCCTGTCAGGTGATAAGTCAATCACGCTGGCGGGTAAAGCTGGTGAAACTGCAAAGAAGATTACCTATACAAAGGATACTTCTACCACCTCTACTGACCTTTATATGATTGAGGTTGGTGTTGAAGACGGTATATTTACAACAACGAAGCTCACGCTTGAAAATGTGACGATTGATGCTGAGGCACAGGATATTCGCTGCATCCGTGTTTGCCCTAAAAGCCAGCTCACATTAGAAAACGGTGCAACGGTCTGCAACGGACGTGCAGTTCATCGGCGCGATGATCATTCAGGAAACACAGGAACAAATGACTGGGGCGGCGGTATCGTAGTTGATAGCACTGCAAAGCTGATTATGAATGATGGCTCTGCCGTAACCGGCTGTTCTGCTGAGCAGGGCGGCGGCATCTATCTCAGCGGTGAGATGGAGTTGAACGGCGGTACAATTAGCGGAAATACCGCAGTTGGAGATTACTTTAATACTCCCTATTCGCAAAGTGCCCATGGCGGTGCAATTCTGATTCGTGCAAATCGTGCTGACTATGATGAGAGTTATGATGTTCCGGCTAAATTGACTATGACCGGCGGAAACATTCAAAACAATAAAGCGGCAAGTGACCGAAGCGCTTTTGGCGGTGCGGTTGCTATTCTTGGCACATACAAAAACACTGTAGATTTGACTAACGAATTTATTATGACCGGTGGTACGATTTCCGGCAATACAGCCGGATACGGCGGTGCAATCTCTGTTTATGCGGCTGATAGATATTGGAACGGCAACGCAAGCGTCAAGATTTCCGGTAATGCGGAGATTACTCAAAATACAGGCCGCAATGGCGGTGGCGCGATTGCTCTGTGGACCAGTAAAGCCGATAATTACACCAGCACCGTAGAAATGAGCGGCGGTACGATTTCGGAAAATGAGACATTCTCTAAGGGCGGCGGTGTTTTCCTGTACGGCAAGGGAGACTCGTTCTACATGACCGACGGCATAATTTCCGATAACGAAGCTAAACAAGGTGGCGGCATTTCCATCAGTGATACAGATGCGGCTGCTTATCTGCTGGGCGGTACCATTCAGGATAATAAGGCAATTGATGGATACCCCCACGTTGATGATGCTTCGGAGCGCAGCTATTACGGAAACGCAGTTTACCAGGATGGCAGCCTCTATCTTGACGGCACAAAAGCCAACATCAGCGGCGATATTCGTATCGGCTGCCGCTTTGATACAAGCGGAGGAATTTCCACAAACCGTTTCGTTGCCTTGGTCGGCGCATCGGATACGATGAACAATTATGAATTGACTTCTTTTGAAAATGAATCCTTGGATGGCAGAGTGGTTGTTGTCCCCGATACGATTACTTATGGCACAGAAACCTATAGCGTAGCAGATGCCGAGCCGTATCTGGCACATTTTACACACAACCATAAGGAAATTATTACAGATACTGATTATACGGCAGGAACGGGAACTTCTTCTCAGGCGAAGAGCCTTGTTCTGTACGGAGCGATCCAAAAGTTTTCTGTTACCTACACAGACGGTATCGGTGGAGCCAGCTTTGCGGATGAGGTAACCAGCGACCTGCGCCGTGGAACTCCCACCCCTGCATTTACCGGCGGAACACCGACCCACAGCGGCTATACCTTTACTGGCTGGTCTCCGGCAGTGGCCGCAACGGTGACAGCCAATGCGGTCTACACCGCCCAGTGGGTGCCTATTGGCGGCGGTGGTGAAGACCCATACGGCAACCTGACCGTTTCCAAAACCGTAACCGGAAAAGCCGGCGATACCGAACAGAAATTCACTTTTACGGTTAAGCTGGACCGTGCTATCAGTGGAGCAAACGGTGATATGACATTTAATAATGGTACCGCTGTGGTGACGCTCAAGCATGGTGAAAGCAGCACAGCCACCAAGCTGCCTGCGGATATCCACTACACGGTCACCGAAAGCGATAACGATGGTTATACGGTAACGGCAAATGGAGCTACCGGTGTAATCAGCGACGGTAAAACCGCTGTGGCAGCCTTTATCAACACCAAGGATAGCGATGCACCGGACCAGCCGAGCAATCCGGATAGCCCTGTCACACCGAATCAGCCGGGCAGCCCAGATGTGCCGAATGACTCCGGTACACCGGACGATGTGCCCAAGATGGGAGATACCATGAACTTGGGATTGTGGATTTCCCTGATGGAACTTTCTCTGGCAGGATTGTTTATATCCCTGGTAGTTGTGAAAAAGAGAACCCGTCGAAACCGTCATTCTAACTAAAAATTAACTCCAATGCTGGCAAGTCAACTGACTGCCAGCATTGCTTCTTTTTTCGGTGGCCGTCATACGAGTCAAAGGTAACCGTCGTAAGCATAAAACCTATCTGCATATAAAAGACCGCCATCTCGGTGAGCAACGGCTCTTTGAGATGGCGGTCTTCTATTTTTGTGGCATATAGCATTCTTCCGGTGTATTGCGGGAAGCAGCTTTTCAGCCCATTCTTTGTCAGTTTCGTAACCACCAAGCCTCTCCGCACATAGACAGGCATGACCCAATAGTGGTGGGAAGTTTCGCAACATTGCAGAGCCATTATCTCGAAGGGCGTCATCAAATTATTTGTCATATCTTAGAAAATCGTTACAGTGCTCCTGCTGGCGCAAACGGTAGCCTTGAGAGATCAGCGTATCGGCTTTTAGAGCGACAAGGTTAATATCTGAGTTCAATGTCCGTGCGATCTGTTGCGTGTCGTATCCTCTTTCCGCAAGTTCAAGGAAGTCCTCATCTGATAGGGAAATCTGTGCGGCAAAGAGATTGGCTTCGTACTCCATACGGTTGTCCCTCATATTGAAGATCTCAAACTCTTTGAAGCCCCCGACTTTCGTGGCTTCCTCCCGATGTAAAGCATCGTGCCCTAATTCGTGAAGTAGCACGATGTTCTCCATAACTGGATGCAGATCATTTTTGATATAGATGAAGCGATTACGCATCAAGACTTTATATGCTCCACGCTGTTCATTGAACGGATAATACATTACCTCGATTCCTAATTCCCTTGCTATTCTGAGAGGATCACGGGTTCCGCATTGAGCAACAATGGAGTTTGCTTTTTGTACGATTTCCGAAGTGCTTACATACATCTGCTTCACCCCTTTTCAGTTTATTCCTGTTTCCATTCTAACACACAATGTGTCCCATAAACGGGACTCAATCCTGCTTGCCCTTAGAACGGTACTTCTTTGGGGTGTACTTTTTGTTTTTCTCTTTCGCAAGCCAATAGGCATCCATAATGGCTTGCATCATAACATCCATATCATCCTGTGCCAACTCACCGCCGGTAAACAAACTGGTTACTTCATCTGTGAGCTGTTGCGCTTGTTTGGCACCTCGTGCGCCGTACTGCTCCGCAGCCTGAGCAACGAGCATACCATCCGTACCGAGAAGCTGATCCACAGAAATATTAAGTGCCGTTGCCAGCTTCTCCGCTGCATCCAAGCGAGGACGGGAGGTTCCGCATTCGTATCTCTGTATGGTACGGGGGGGGAAAACGCCGGAAACCTTTGCAAGCTGCTCCTGCGTCATATCATTTTTTTCTCTCAGCCCTTTTAATCTGTCGTTGAACTTCATTATCAATTCCCTCCATAAGATTTCTATTTTTAGCAACACGACATTTTGGTTTGTCAAGAGGTTTCGCAGAATTTTCAAGGATTAAGGTGATTTAGTTGAGCAGATCAATACTGCATTGCGATATGAACAACTTTTATGCGTCGGTTGAATGTATGCTCGACCCGGTTTTGAAGAAGTATCCTGTCGCTGTCTGCGGCTCGGTGGAAGAAAGGCACGGTATAGTCCTCGCCAAAAACTACGCCGCAAAAGCCTTTGGTATAAAAACCGGCGATGCTGTATGGCAAGCGAAGCAGAAGTGCAGAAACCTTGTTGTAGTGCCTCCGCACTTTGAGGAGTACATCAAATACTCTAAACTTGCAAGAAATGTCTACCAGCGCTACACAGATCAAGTTGAGCCGTATGGAATGGATGAGTGCTGGCTTGACATCAGCGGAACAGACTACACCTTTGGTCCCCCTGAAAAGGTGGCAAATGACATAAGAGAAACGATCAAGTTTGAGCTGGGGTTGACCATCTCAGTCGGCGTGTCTTTCAATAAGATATTTGCAAGCTCGGTTCGGATATGAAAAAGCCGGACGCTGTGACAGTCATTCCGAAGGATAGCTTTCAGGAAAAAATATGGGGACTCCCCGCAGCGGACTTGCTCGGTGTGGGACGGGCAACGCAGCGTGTATTAGATAGCTATTGCATTAGAACCATTGGCGATTTAGCTAAGACCGATCCTGACTTTCTAAACCGACGGCTCGGTAAAAACGGAATTGCCCTTTGGCAGTATGCAAATGGTAATGACCGATCTCGTGTTATGAACGCCGACTTTGTTTCTCCGGTTAAGAGCGTGGGACACGGAATTACTACCATCGAAGATTTGGAGAACGACGAGCAGGTGTGGCCCGTCTTTCTCGAATTGACGCAGGACATCGGACATAAACTCCGTGTCCACAAAAAGTGTGCGGATGGAGTCGCCATTCACATACGGGACAACACACTTTTTTCAAAGCAATGGCAAGCGGCATTGGATATGCCTACACAATCCCCAATGCTGATCGCAAAAGCGGCTTTTGCCCTCTTTGAAAAAAGATACGACTGGAGGAACCCGATTCGCTCAGTCACGATTCAGGCAATCAACTTGGTGCCACAGGACACGCCCCGACAAGTCGATTTGTTTATGAACATCGAAAAGATTGAGAAAGCAGAAAGGCTCGACCAGTGCATTGAAACCATTCGCCAGCGGTTCGGCAAGAACAGCATCCGCAACGGCATCCTTTTTCAAAATCTCCGGATGCCGAGTGAAAAGCCTAAGATTACTATGCCGACCGGGGTGCTTTGTTAAGGAGGTCAGTATGATTAGTACAAGCAGTAACAAGATTGATGAAATTGTTGTGCCTGATGAGATCGAAACCTATGTTTCGATGCCGTCTTGTTTGTTGCAGGGGTGCAGCAATGATCTGATTATTTTCCGTGCAGATGGAGGGAACCATTTCACCCACTACGGTATTTATGAGGGAATGTTTCTTATCTTTGATGTCAGCAAGGACTTCAAGGACGGACGCCTTTCCTGCTATCTGAACAATTCCGGCGATGATCGTCCTAAGTTCAAAGTTTCTGACAAGCCATTGGATGGCTATCGCCATTTTGGTAGGCTGGTTGCCAGTATGAAGAATTATGAGGTGTAAGGATGGAAGAAGAACGGCGCAAGGTATATGTGGAAGTCGATGTTACCCATAAGACGGATGGAACGGCTCGACCCCGAAAAATCAAATTTGAAGATGGTGAGGTCTACGAGATCGACCGTGTAAGGCACTGCTGTCGTGCGGCATCGACCAAGGTCGGTGGAACAGGGCTTCGTTATACGGTAATGATATGCGGCACGGAAACCTTCCTTTTCGATGAAGAAAATGGAAAGTGGTTTGTAGAAGGCAAGAAAAGAGCAGTTCTCTAAGGATGCCACCATTCATCAGCCCTGAAAGCGTCAAGGAACTTAATGAGGTGATGTGCGTGACAAAAGATAATTGGACACCTATACCGATGTATTGCTCTAACTGCGGTGCATTGCTTTACGGATATAGAAATGATGAGGGGAAAATCAAGTATGAGTGTAAAAGGTGCGGAACCGTAGCGGTTCGAGTCCAGAAAGGACGCTGACACGACAAGATTGACCTTTATGCCCCGGAAGGGCAAATCCGATATTATTGATCGGCTAAAAACTGAATACAGCAAAACGACGGAATGGTTGAGGTGAAACAGACTGCGTAATTCCATCTCCAGGTCACTTGCTTTGAACACTTCGGTTGGTTAAACCAAACTTGCTATGCAGATATGAGAGGCCACCGACAAGACAGTAAGCCATAGGCTTACCCTGTCTTGCCGGTGGCTTCTTTTTTTCGGCAAGAACAACCGACCAAGGGCTTCCGGCAGAGAAATCTCTGAAAGGAAGCCTTTTTCTATGCTGAACAAGTGGCTCTGCTATATCGCTGAATATCCGTGATCTCCGAATTTTGAATCAGAACACCAAATTCAAAATTCAAAGGAGATTACGCAAAATGACGAATAACACAATCAACATCGAAGCACTGGCAGAAGAATTTAAGGTTGAGTGTAAGGTTATCAAGCTAGGCTATGAGTATCCCGGCTACACAGGCACAGAAAAGTATGCCATTGTCACCGATCTCAGCTACGCTCAGATTATGGAACGGTATGCGCCTGTTGCAGAGCACTATTGTCCGTTTCTGCTCCTCAGCAAAGCTGCCGGAGAGGTCATCGCAGACTATAAGCGCAACGAGGACAAATTCTCTAAGCGGATGCAGAAAGATGATTGCTACGGCTTTGAGGATGGCATGACCGAGCGCTACAACATTGAATGCTGTGTCCCCGATTTTGCAGAAGCCTTGTTTCAGGAGCGCTTTCCGCAGCGGCTTGTGGAAAAAGCGTTTGCACTGCTTACTCCCATCCAACAAAGCCGTGTGAACCAGCACATTTTCGGAAAAAAGTCTTTTGCCAAAATTGCCGCTTCGGAGGGTAAAGCAAAGAACACAATTCAGGAGTCATACGATGCCGCAATTAAAAAGATGAAAAAATTTTTGAAAAACACCCTGCCAAAAGACCTCCCTTATTCAGAGTAAGTGAAGGGGTTATTTCTGATCTGGTCAGGAACGCCTTTCAAAAATAAAAGTATGAGGGGTTATACATTATGGAAAACAAGAACATAAGCAGCAAGGTTCGGCGTGGAGAAATCTATCTTTACAATTTCGGCAATAACGGTGGATCAATCCAAAGCGGTGTGCGTCCTGCTTTGGTCGTACAGTGTGATGAGGGCAATGCGGCAAGCAACACAACGATAATTGCCGCAATGACCTCCATTATCAAAAAGCAGTATTTACCGTCCCACATCATTTTAGACGATCGATTCGGATTGAAAGATCCGTCTATGGTGATGCTCGAACAACTGAAAACCGTCAATCAATCCGACCTCATTGAATATATCGGCAAAATCGATGACGAGCATTATATGAAAAAGATCAATATCGGTATCAAAAAAGCAATGGGACTTTGGGCAGATAAGCCTTATCGCAGACCCACAGATATTCGCTGCCTTTGCGTGAAATGCTTGGAGGACTATAAGAACAATACAAACTTCATTGTGAAGCGCCTTGATCCGTTTGCGAGAGTCAAGGAAAAATGCGATAAGTGTCAGAATCTCGGCTATGATTACCTTTTCATCGAAAGAAGCAAGGAGGGGCGTTAATGGAGAATACTTCGCAGAAGCGCAACCCAGCCATTGAATTTTCCTCTGACTTCAGCGACAACGATTTCAAAATGAAAATCGGTGGAACGGTGTATGAAGTTTCTACCCACTTTGATCCTGAAGGCAGTAGGTGTGTATTGCAGCAATTCCGTGACCTGATACTTTCAGAGGATTTGCTGGAAAATCGCATAATTGCAGAAAACGCCAAGGCGCGGTAAGATAATTGTGCCTTTGCAATGCCCGGTTGTCGGAAAGGAGATATGACAATGGCAACAGCAAACTATATTAAAGGGCAAAACGAAGCCAAAATTACGGCTCTTTACTGCCGCCTTTCGCAAGATGACGGGCGTGAAGGCGAGAGCAACTCTATATCGAACCAAAAGGAGATTTTACTTGCATACGCTCAGCGGAATAATTTTCCGAATCCGCAGTTTTTCACGGATGATGGATTTTCAGGTACAACCTTCGACCGACCGAGTTTTATTCAAATGGAAAACTTGGTGGAGCAGGGCGTGGTAGACACCATCATTGTAAAGGATTTGAGCCGCTTTGGCAGAAACTATCTCGATGTGGGTAACTACCTTGAAATCAAATACCCAACGCTGGGGGTAAGGTTCATCGCCATTCAGGAAAATGTCGATACCCTGAAAGAAACAGGTACAGAGATGATGCCGTTCAACAACATTTTCAATGAGTGGTATGCAGCTCAAACAAGTAAGAAAATCCGTGCGGTGTGGAAGAACAAGGCGGCAAACGGCAAGCGTGTTAGTTCCTCCGTCCCATTTGGATATGTCAGAAACCCACAGGACAAAGAGGACTGGCTGGTAGATGAACCGGCTGCGGAAGTTGTACGAAAAATCTATGCTCTGTGCACCTTCGCAAATTGCACGGCAACTTGAACAGGAAAAGGTGCTTATTCCCACCGCCTATTATGCTTCACTCGGCAGAAAGACACGGAAACAGTACACAGACCCATACGCTTGGGATCAGAAAACGGTCGCCTGCATTCTCGTCAATCAGCAATATACAGGCTGTACGGTAAATTTTATGACCACCACAGTCAGCTACAAGGTACACAAGACCGTGTATAAGCCAAAGGACGAGTGGCAGATCATCCCGAACACTCAGCCTGCTATCATTGACGAGGATACTTGGAAAAGGGTGCAGGAACTTCGAGAGCATCGTATCCGTCCGACAGCAACGGGCAGGACAAGTCTGTTCTCCGGCAAAGTGTTCTGCGCTGATTGCGGCTCAAAACTCAACTTCTGTGCTGCCAAGAGTTTGAACGCCAATCAGGAGCATTACCGTTGCGCCAATTACAAAAGTGGCAGAGGAAGTTGTCAGATACATTTTATCCGTAATGTTGTGCTTGAAAAAATCGTACTTGAAGCAATCAACAGTTTAGCGGACTTCGTAAGGTGCTATGAGCCGGTATTTCTGTATCTAATGGCACAAAAGGACATTTTATCTAAACGGACAGAAACCTCTAAACTTAGAACTGCCATTGAAAACGAAAAACGGCGTATTCAAGACCTTGACAAACTGATAGAGCGTATCTATGAAGATCAAGTCCTCGGTAACATCTCTGCCGAACGCTATGCAAGAATGTCAGTCAATTACGAGAACGAACAGCGCA
>ENA-ORUN01000564-ORUN01000564.1-human-gut-metagenome-genome-assembly--contig:-NODE-564-length-43628-cov-3.494802_pt1 | contig 43628 bp, 41 predicted proteins | sample MGYA00242080_ERZ509209 | MGnify/ENA primary metagenome ERZ509209 (study PRJEB26280, sample SAMEA2338786) | human gut metagenome | biome: human gut; feature: human-associated habitat; material: faeces... | reverse complement strand
TCGATATAGAACAGAGGAAGAATGTTCCGGTTCTTCGGTCTTTGTTTCGTCAAGTGTGCCAAGAATAGCATAAGCAATTGCCTCGGCAATATCATCAAATTTTTCATCAAACAGAGCATTGTCTGAATCGTTATTAATAAAACCTGTTTCAATTAAAACTGCCGGCATACGGGTGCGTCTTAAAACAACAAGCCCAGGTCTGGCACTAACTCCTAAATCCTTAAATCCAAGCTCGCCAAGTGCACCATTGATATTTTTTGCAAGTTCCGCTTTTGTTCCTGATAAATCATAGACGAGAGATTCTGCTCCGGAATACTGATTCGGCATGGGACTGGAATTTCGATGAAAAGAAAGAAAAAAATCAGCTCCATCTTCATTTGCAATCTGCGCTTTTTCAAAAGGGGTCTGATAAGTATCATCGGTTCGGGTGTAGACGACATCAACTCCATTTTCAGATAAAATCTTACCGACAGCCATAGCAAGATTCAGGTTGTCATTTTTTTCTTCTCTTCCTTTATAAACAGCTCCAGGGTCAACACTGCCACCGTGGCCTGCGTCAATTACAATCTTTGTTGCCAAAATGAAAACTCCTAAGAATTGCTTTCGATATTAGTATACGCAGAGGGATAGAAGGGGTTCATATAAGGATATGTTTTTCAAAGGAAGAATTAGAATGTTAAATTTTAGATATTTTACGCCTATATTTTAACCAAATCAAGGAAGTCCCCTGCTTCAATTGCAAAAAGCAATAAGCAGGGGTGGGGACTTGCTTGTATCATGAGGGGGCAAGCCCCTTCTGGTGTGATACTTGCATCAGCAACCATGCTTATACCGCAAGGTGTGAGAATTAAGACAGATATGCGGAATGCATATATGATTGTCCAGTGTTTGTCATAGGGTGGTTATCATGCTGTTTATATTCCGACAGAGACCGATGATTCGGTAAAAGGATATCTTCTCATGAGAAACGATCATAAGCTTGCGTTAAAGAAAATCAAGCAGCAGATCAACGCATTCTGCATCAGACATGGATGTTGCTATGATGGGACAAAATGGACTCTGTCACATCTGAAATGGCTGAAGAAATTTGAAATCACAAATGAATTGTATCTAGAAACACTTAACGAATACATGGAATCATACGAAGAACAGGAAACCAAGATTGAGAGATACGATAAGCAGAAGGAAACTCCGGGGATGCGGTAAAGGAGAGAAGCTATGCAATCCGTTCCGATTCCATTATGGGATATGGAATGGTAGGTTATTAGAAACAGGAAAATGAATGACAGATGGAATTGTAGAGAGGGAATAACAATGCTATAATAGGAAAGGAAGGCAGGGCAGATGTCCTGCCTGTTAAAATATGAAAAGTACAATGATAAGATTGATAAAATAGAAGAACTGGGGAGTGGAATGTTTGAAACGGGAAGAAATTTTTGAGTATGTAAAAAGCAATACGGAACAGTTCAGGAATATCTTTGGAGGGAAATGCCGAAAAGTGCAATGCTTCGGCATCAGAATGAGAACCTAAGGCAGAATGGAGAGCAAAGATGTATAAAATATTAGTGGTAGAAGATGACATAGATTTGAAAGAAGGTTTGGAATTTGCGTTAAAAGAAGATGGATACATAGTCTTAACGGCGGAAACTAAAAAGCAGGCTGCTGTATGTTATAATTCTCATGATTTTGATTTAGTCTTGATGGACTGCAATTTGCCAGATGGATCAGGTTTTGAGCTTTGCACTGATATACGACAAAATTCTAACGTTGCTATTTTAATGCTAACAGCTAGAGACGGAGAATTAGATGAAGTAAAAGCCCTAAATCTGGGTGTAGATGATTATATGAAAAAGCCATTTTCTTTAGCTGTCTTAAAAGCGAGAATTAGAAATTTATTACGAAGAAAGGATGCAGACAATTTTATTGAAAGCAATGGAATAAGAATAAATAATAATAATAATACGATTTACATGAATGAAAATAAAATTGATGTGACTGCGGTTGAGTATAAATTACTTAGATATTTAATCGAAAACAAGGATCAAGTGTTGTCGAAAGAACAAATATTATCGTATATATGGGATACTGAAGAAAAATATGTAGATAATAACATTGTTTCTGTAAATATTAGGCGATTAAGAATTAAAATCGAACAAAATCCTTCGCAACCTGAATATATTAAAACTGTTCATGGGATGGGGTACATATGGAAAACAAAATTTTAGTGTTGACATGTATTGTAAATGTTCTTTTGCTTTATTTACTGAATTATTATAGAAATAAAGCAAATAAGATTTACAAAGAGTCTGATAAGCTGCTTGATAAGATATTAGAAAATTCTTATATAAATCAAATAGAGATTAATGAGGGTAAGACATCAGCCCTAGCCAATAAAATAAACAAAGTACAAGAAAAGTTGCTGATTGAAACAGGGAGGGCTGAGAATGAAAAAGAAGAAATAAAACGTCTTATTTCTAATATGTCTCACCAATTAAAAACACCATTAGCAAATATTATTATGTATGAAGATATATTGATAGAAAAACTAAAAGACCCTCAAGTTCAAAAATTTTTGTATAAAATGAAGGATCAAACAAATAAAATAGATTGGATATTAAATTCATTATTTAAAATGGTAAAATTAGAACAAAATGCACTAGACTTTAATATAGAAAATAATTCAATAAAAAATACATTAGCTATAGCATTGACAACGGTATATGAAAAAGCTGAAAAGAAAGACATTAGCATAAAAGTAACAGGCATTAGAAACCAGCAATGTTGGCATAATCCTCAGTGGACAGCCGAAGTTTTTGTAAACATTTTAGAAAATGCGATTAAATACTCGGATGTGCATAAAAAAATTATTATTTCAATGAAGACTTATGAAATGTATAGTGAAATATGTATAAAAGATTTTGGTATTGGCATTCCTGATTTAGACCAACCACAAATTTTTGCTAGATTTTATAGAGGAAAAAATGCTGAAAACTTTGAGGGTTCTGGGATAGGTTTATATTTATCTAAATTGATAATTGAAAAAGAGAATGGATATATAACTGTGAATTCTCATGTTGATGGAGGCTCATGTTTCCATGTGTTCTTACAAAATTGTAAGAATTAAATGAGATTTTGTAGCCTTAATGTAAGATATCAGTAGTAGGATATAAGTATTAAAGGAGGTTACAAAAATGGAAATTTTAAAAACTGTTAATTTAACTAAAATTTATGGCTATGGAGAAAATAAAGTTTTAGCATTGAATAAAGCGAATTTGGAGGTGAAACAAGGAGAATTTATAGCTATTTTAGGAACATCTGGTTCTGGGAAAAGCACTTTTTTAAATTTAGTTGGAGGATTAGATACACCAACAAAGGGAGAAATTTTTGTAAAAGGTAAGGATATTTCGAAACTAAAAAAGGAAGAACAAACCATTTTTAGAAGAAGATATATTGGTTTTGTATTTCAAAATTATAGTTTGATGCCAGTACTAAATGTATATGATAATGTTGTTCTTCCTATAAGCTTTGATAAAGGTCAAAGGATTAATCACGAATATATTAAAAGCTTATTAACCGAGTTAGGGCTATGGGATAAAAGAAAAAAATATCCAAATGAATTGTCTGGAGGACAGCAACAGCGCGTTGCGATTGCAAGAGCGTTAGCAAATAAACCGGCTATAATCTTAGCTGATGAACCAACAGGTAATTTGGATTCAAAGACAACTTCAGAAGTAATAGGTGTTTTAAAAAGTAGTTCTCATAAATACAATCAAACAATAATAATGGTAACTCATAATGAGATTATTGCTCAGGCATGTGATCGCATTCTTAGAATTGAAGATGGTATTTTGAGAAAGGCTGGTGAGCAAGATGTTTAAATTAGCTCGAAGGTATATTGTGTTTTACAAAAACCAATCTTTTGCCATTTTAATAAGCATGATATTGTCGATAGCTCTTATGGCCGGAATTAGCTCTTTGGTATATAGCGGAGAATTAAGTGATTTAGAAAACAGTAAAGAGATAAATGGTGATTGGAATTATGCGATTCCTCTAAAGGATAATACAATTGATAAAATCACAAATAAGCAGGATAAGGGATATGAAGTAGAAAAATATGGTATCTGTAAAACTATTGATGAAGCAGTCAGTGATAAAAATATTGCTTTATTGTATGGTGATAAAACATATTTAGAAATGACAACTCAATCTGTTTTGGAAGGGGAATATCCTACCAAAGCAAATGAAATTGCAATGAGTAAATTTGTTCTAGACAATATTGGGTATGATGATGTTCTTGGAACAAAGATATCTTTAGACGGTAAGGATTATGTACTTTCTGGTGTATTGAAAAGTGAATGGGCAGCAGATTCAAACATTTTGAATGCGTTTATAAGCGAAGAAGAAGTTAATATAAAAAAAGGAATTTCCTCCTTTGTATATTTAAAACTTGATGAATCTAAGAAGATGTATAAACAGTGTCAAGCTTTGAAAGAAGATCTTGAACTGGATTCAGAGGCAATACAAGAAAATGATAATGTAAATTATTATTTAGGAGGTGAAAGCCCGCAAAGTTTCATTGATCATCTTAAATTTGCTTTTACCAATCCAGAAGGAAATTTTACTTACTTAATGTTAGTATTGCGTGATGAATTTGGACTTACTGTAAATGGTGTAATATTAGGGCTTGGTTTGTTTAGTATTTTTATTATATATTCTGTATTTAGTGTAAATATATCAAAAAGGATTACGCAATACGGTATATTAAAGGTACTAGGGATAGGAAAGTTTAAACAGTTTTCCTTAGTGCTATTTGAATTATGGAGTTTGCTCCTAATTGCATTTCCTATTGGGGCTATTCTTGGAAACTTAGTGGCCAAGCTTATGTATAGTAACTTTAATACAGTTTTTATTAACAGGGATGTTGTTAATTCTGGGACTCATACAAACGAGACACAAAGTTTTTTGGCTGCTGCGGAATTGAAAGCTGGGAATTTTCATATTAGCTATACTGCAATAGTATTTGAAGCTGCTTTTTTAGTAGTAGCCATGTGCTTTATAGCGTGGAAAATTAAATGCCAAACTCAGAAAAGCGTATCTATTCAACTATTAAAAGGTGGTAACGATAAAAAAAGAAAAAATCGTACAATTTACAGTAAAGGAAAACTCTCTCTTTTTAACGTTTTGATAGAAAAATTTATGCTTGAGAGGAAAAGAACATTTTTAGGTATTTTAGTTTCGTTATCACTCGGCGGTGTTATTTTCCTATGTTCCAATTTTGTTTTAACAAATGCGCAAACTAGTAATCAGATGCAACTGGCATCTGATGATGGTCTAGGCTCAGATTATAAAATATATGAAAATAATATAGATTTAAATAAAACTCTAGGAGAAGATGTTGAGAATAATCTAGAGAAAATTGATGGCGTAAAAAATATATATCCAGTAAAAAGTTATATAGGAGAAGTAGTAATTGAACAAGATAACTTTTTTTGGAAAGAATATTATGAATATCTGAATGAAGCATATAAAGATGTTTATAATGGATACATGAGAAATACGACAAACGGAGATTACGCTATAAAAAGCAATATCCTAGGTTATAGTGACGAGCTATTGGGAAAAATGGAACCATATATTTTAGAAGGAAGTATTGATCCAGATCAAATGCGTAGGAATAATGAAGTTGTTCTTGTAACATTGGAAGATGCCCAAGGAAATCATAATAGTATTGATAAAAAGGTAGGAGACACAATTAAAGTAAAGACTCCTAATAAAGTAAGTGGTTCTTCAGAAGACTTGAAGCAACTTGGAAGTGAGTCGGACTTCAGTGAAAAAGAATATACTATTTCAGCTATTGTAAGTAGAACAATGGTAAGAGATAGTCGATTATATACTTTAGAAGACCAACCAGATATAACCTATAGTGTTATCATGACTAATGAACAGATGAAACAAAACTATAACATTGAGGGATATAGAGTTTTAACTGTAGAAAAAGAAAAAAATACGGATACAGAATTAGTTGCGAACGAAATAAAGAAACAGACACAGGCTCTTGATGACTGCTTGTTCCAAGATTATACAGGTGCAATTGAACGACAAAATGAATATTTGTTTCAAAAAACATTGTTTTTTTATGGAATTGCTTTTGTGTTTTTGATTATAAGTTTATTCCATATAGCTAATACAATGAATCATTTGATATTGTCTCGAAGACATGAATACGGAATTCTAAGAGCAATGGGAATAACAAACAAAAATTTCCGAAAGCTAATGCTAGGTCAAGGTGCTTTGTATGGTATTTTTTCAAGCATAGTTATGATTTTATTATATATTATAGGAAACAAAACTATGGAATATTTGATGGGTCATGTTTATGGATTTTTGGTTAGTAATATTCAAGTGAATGTGTGGTTGATAATAACGACTGTAGCTGTAAATATTTGCATAGGTATATTTGCAGTTCTCATTCCAACCCAATCTATACTAAAAGAAGATATCATACGGCAAGTAAATTTGACGTAAATAAGTACCTAAAAAAGCCTATGAAAAAGAGTCTGTAAAAAAGATTCTTCTATGATAAGACTGGTGGAATGCTTAGATTGGGCATTCCACCTTTGTTTTATAGTAAACGGTGAAACGAGAGTACCTTTTTCTTTTCTCCACTTTCTGTCATAATAAACTCAACAAACGAGACATTGTTAAAAAAGTTAAGTACTTAACTTTTTTGACAGTGTAAACAGTAGGAGGGATTTATGACTACACAACCAGCACTTGTCGCAAAACAAGTCAGACTCAAAGAATGGGCGAAACAAATCCGTGACTGCCAGAATCGATCAAAAGGTATGGAGATTGAAACTTGGTGCACGCAGAATCATCTGACTCGAGCGAATTATTACTATCGTCTGCGCCGTGTTCGGGAAGCTTATCTGGAACAGATGCCAGATTCCGTTCCAACTTTTGTGGAATTACCTGTTTCTGAGCCAAGAGAAACTTTACCAGAAAAAACGGGGCGGATTCTTTCAGAAGAAAGCAAACCGATGATTCGCATTCAAACAGAAAAAGGACTTTCGGCAGAAGTTTTTTCAGGTGCTTCATCAGAACTGCTCCGTAGTCTGGTAGAGGCGTTTGCTTATGTTAAATGATGCAGACGCTTCCAGATTAAAAAAAGTATATCTGGCAACCGGTAGAACAGATATGCGCAAGTCCATTGATGGACTGTGTGCAATCATTTAGGAACAGTTTTCAATGGAGATTGACCATGCATTTTTTCTTTTCTGTGGTCGTAAATTCGTGGAAGCAGAATGGATAAAGCTGTCACCTACATTCAGAATCGCCGCTCCTAGCTATAGTGGTTCAGTTGTCTGACTGGTACGGACAAACTTTACAATCAAAGGAATTACCATAAAACACCAGATAATCGGTTCGGCAATAATAATTCCCATATATCCAAGTACTGGTGCAAGTAAAAAGGCAATCAAAATTTTTCCGACCAGTTCAATTAAACTTGAAAAGACCGGAGTAATATGGTCGCCGATTGCCTGAAGTCCATTTCGTAAGATGGAAATTCCGGAAGATACAAAGTAAAACAGGGAATTTACTTTTAAGTATAAGGAAGCCGGGTCTGTGACAGCAGTTTCTCTTGTTCCGGTAACCAGATAAATAAAAAATGGTGCACAGGTATAAGCGAGAAAAATAATAACAAGCACCCACAGCCAACATAAAAGCAGTGACTGTCGGATTCCTGTTTTTACACGGTTAAACTGTCCTGCTCCAAAATTTTGACTGCAAAACGTAGACATAGTAATTCCCATAACAGAAATCGGTAAAAAGTTAAATTCCGTTACTTTTCTTGCAGCGGTATGGGCAACGATGATATCTGTTCCAAAAGTATTGATAGTGCACTGCAGGGCAAGAGTTCCAAAGAAAACCAGAGACATCATAAGTGCCATCGAAAAACCGGAGGAGTACAGTTTTTTCACCATTTTTGAATCAAGATGAAAATCTGCTTTTTCCAGATGGAAAATCGGATAGCGTTTCCACATATAAGTAAAACACAGCACAACCGAAACCATCTGGGATAAAATGGTGGCATAAGCCGCTCCACGGACTCCAAGATGAAAGACCAGAATAAAGGTTAAATCCAGTACAATGTTTAATAAAGAAGCACAGATTAAAAATAACAGCGGTGCAACGGTATCTCCAACTGCACGCAAAATTCCTGCGAGGGCATTATAAAGCATGGTAATCAACATTCCGATAAGCAGGATGCGGATATAAGCAGATGCAGAATCAAATAAATCCTGTGGCACATTCAAAAGATGCAGCAGAGGATTTAGGAAGAGTAAAGCAAGTGCCGTTAAAAGGATGGTTGTGATAAAACTTAATAAAAAAGTGCCGGCAGAAGCTTTTTTTAGCTGGTCAGTCTGTTTTGCACCAAAGCATTGGGCGACGATAATGGAAAATCCATTGGTCAGTCCCTGTAAAAAGCCAATTAATAAAGTAGTGATTGCCGTTGTCGCGCCGATTGCCGCGAGGGCTTCGTTTCCAAGGGTGCTTCCTACGATTCGAGTGTCTGCCAGACTGTAAAAAAGCTGAAAAATATTTCCAAGACAGACTGGAAGAGCAAACGAAAGCATTAAGCGGGTCGGGTTGCCTTTTGTTAAATCTTTCATAGATAACTCCTTTTTCTATAAAACTTCATAAATTATAACGCTTTTGGATGTCTGGATACAAGAGAAAAGTAAGGAAATGTGAAGAAAGTCTAAAAACAAAATAAAGATATAAGGAAAATACTTTTCATAAGTCGGCAGAAGTGCTAAAATCGTAATCAGCATAAAAAAAGGATGGACCAAATAAGTATGAAGAAACCACAGATGAAAGAGGAAACCAGAAAGAAGATAGATAATTTCTGGTATTATTACAAAATCCATGTACTGGTCGTTGTATTTATTTTATTTGTTGCAGGTGTTTTTATCAAAGATATCGTAACAAAAGTGGATTATGACTATTCCGTGGCATTTGTAACAGAGGAAATGATGACGGATGAAGAAATCTCTTCGATTCAAAGTGTGCTTGAAAAAGAGGCAGAAGATTTAAATGGAGATGGTGAGATACACGTTGAAATGCAGAATTATACAATTCCACAGGGAGACAGTGCAGACCCTCAGTTGGTTGCAGCAGGACAGACAAAACTTACGGTAGATATCCAGGATGGAACGAGTATGATTTTCTTTTTAAGTCCTGGATGTTATGAAAGCTATAAAGACAGTGGCGTACTTCCGGCAGATGAATCAGAGTATATAAAGTTTTCGGATTGTACGGGTTATGAAGAAGCAGGAAGTCCAAAAGAGTTAGGTGATTTGATGGGAGCACTGCGCTTGGTAGAAGATACCAAACTGAAAAAAGACCAGAATAAAATGGACTATTATGAGGCGAACAAGGAATTGTTTGAAAAATTCACTGAAAAAACATTACGGGGCGAATAAGAGGGAGGTCATTCTATCAGAGATATCTAATAGAATGGCTTTTTTTCAAAATCTGTAGTATAATAACAAAGATTATGTCGAAAGAAAAGAAAGGCAGATAGAACTATGTTTGGATATATTACAGTGGATAAGCCGGAGATGAAAGTAAAAGATTTTTATCGATATAAGGCTTATTACTGCGGGCTTTGCAAAAGTCTTCAAGAAAATTATGGATTAAAGGGAAGAGTGACACTTAGTTATGACGTTACCTTTCTGGTTTTGGTGTTGACTTCCTTATATGAACCGAAAGAAGAAAAAAGCGAGTCGAGATGTCCGGTACACCCGATAAAAAAAATTCCGGTTTTGCAAAATGAAATTTCAAGATACGGTGCAGATATGAATCTTTTATTGACCTATTATCATTTTGAAGATGACTGGAAGGATGAAAAAAGTTTAAAAGGAATTGCGGGAATCCATTTCTATAAAAAGCAGGCAAAGAAAATCTGTAAGGAATATCCAAGGCAGAGCCGTGTCATCTGTAAGAGATTACGAGAACTTGCCGTATATGAACAAAAAGGAGAGACAGATATTGACCTTGTAGCCGGAACTTTTGGGCATCTGATGGAAGAATTGTTTGTTTTGAAACAAGACAGATGGGAACCGTATTTAAGAAAGTTTGGTTTCTTCCTTGGAAAGTTTATTTATATTATGGATGCTTATGATGACTTGGAAAAAGATTTAAAGAACGGAAGTTATAATCCATTAAAACCGTTTTATCATTCACGAACAAAAGAAGAGTATGAAAACAGTGTACGTGAAATGCTGGTTATGATGATGGCAGAGACCGGAAATGCCTTTGAACATCTTCCATGTGTTGAGGAAAGCCAGATTATTAAAAATATCATCTATTCAGGTGTATGGTCTAATTATAATAAAATTCAGAAAGAAAAACAGGAGAAGGAAAAAAATGTTAAATAATCCTTATGAAGTGCTTGGAATTTCTCCAAATGCTTCCAATGATGAAGTGAAAAAAGCATATCGCGATTTAAGCAGAAAGTATCATCCGGATTCTTATGTGGATAATCCGCTTGCAGATTTGGCAGAAGAAAAATTTAAAGAGGTACAGGAAGCTTATGACCAGATTATGAAAGAAAGAGACGGCGGATATCAAAGCGGATATCAGAGTGGTTCTTATCAGCAGAATTCCGGTTATCAGTATCAGGGAGCTTCTGAAGAAGAACAACGTCAGTATCAGGTAGCAAGTAATTACTTAAATGGACGCCAGTATCAACAGGCATTAAATGTACTCTCTGGCATGAAAAATCGAGGAGCTCACTGGTATTATTTAAGTGCAATTGCCAATATGGGACTTGGAAACAATATGAATGCATTGAATTTGGCAAAACAGGCGGTCAGTATGGAACCTGGAAATGCAGAATATAATAATCTGGTAAATCGTCTTCAGTGGAATACGCAGCGTTATCAGGGAATGGGAAATCCTTATGGAGCGGGCAGTGGAAGTGCTTGTGGAACTGGAAATTTCTGTTGCGATTTATGGTGTGCAGATAGTCTGTGTGAATGTATGGGAGGAGACCTTTGTTCATGCATATAAATGCAAAAAAAATGGCTGTTTCGGGTATTTTAATGGTAGTGACAGTTTTGCTGGTGTGTTTTGGAGGGATTTTGGAATCCAATACCTTGTTTTTACTTGCCGGAGCAGCGTTTTGTGTAGGAATTATCATAAAAGAATACGGACTAAAAACGGGAGTTGCATTTTTTATCGGAAGTGTGATTTTAAGTTTGCTTTTTACCCCTCAAAAACTGCATTGTATTACTTTTGCTTTGATGGGAGGTTACATTGTTTTAATTGAGGCGGTATTTCGGATACTTGGAATGCATCCGGACTGGAAACAAAGAAAGCTTTATTTTAACCTGTCAAAGGTTTTGGTTTTTAATCTGCTCTATCTTCCGGCACTTTTTATTGCACCGAAGCTGTTTTTTGCCGGAAAATTGTCAGATAAAGCCAGGCTTATTTTAATACTGGGAGGACAGGCTGCACTTTTTATTTATGATAGAGCTTACGAGTATTTTTTGGTACAAATATGGGAAAAATTGAGAAATAAATTATTTGGAAAACAAAATTAAGATGAAAAAAGAGGAAGAATATTGATGCATATTTTAAAAATACTGTCAGGTCCGTTGATTGGAGCTGTCATCGGATATTTTACAAACTACCTTGCGGTAAAAATGCTGTTTCGTCCCTTGCATCCGGTTAAAATCGGAAATTGGACGCTTCCGTTTACTCCAGGTGTAATTCCAAGAGGAAAAGCGCGTCTGGCAAGGGCACTTGGAAGTGCAGTAGGGGAACATCTGCTGACGAAAAAAGATTTAGAACAGATGCTGTTATCAGATGGAGTCAAGCAGGCAGTAGTAAGCCGTGTCAAGGAAGAAGTACGAAAAACTGCAGAGAGTGATGAAACGATAGAGACATTTTTATTGCGTTATGTAGAATCAGAACAGTATAATGAGACAAGAAAGAAATTAGAAGATTTTATTACCGGGCGGATTTTAGATGGACTCGATAAAATGGATGTCGGAAAGGTAATTGCAGAAGAGGGCGCAAAAGAAGTGAAGAAGAAATTTGAGGGTTCTATGGTGTCCATGTTTTTAAATGATGATTTAATTCATTCGATTGCCGAGCCGATTGGAAATAAAGTGGGCGAATATATTAAAGAAAATGGTCAGGAAAAAATCCATCCGATTGTAGTTGGTGAAATAGCAGCAGCAGAAGAAAGACCAGTCAGTGAGGTACTGGGAGGGCTTGTTTCAAGAGAAGAAAAAATTGGAACGGTAGTAGAAGCGGTATATGAGAAATTTGTCAGTGAGGAAGCTGGCAGATTTGCAGAACAGTTCCACATTGCAGAAGTGGTAGAAGAAAAAGTAAATCAGATGGATGTACTGGAAGTGGAAAATATTCTGATGAGTATTATGAAAAAAGAACTTCATACGGTAATCAATCTTGGAGCGCTGATTGGATTTGTCATTGGTTTATTGAATTTATTATTGTAGGAGAATTATTCGAATTTTACAAAATGTGGGTACAAACTTGGCAAATGGTATGATATGATATGAATGGAAAAAATGCTCGGAGAACATGAAAATCCACCAAAAGAAGTAATTCCGATACAAAGACTGGATGCTAAATCTTTGCTGGAAAGAAGGGACTCTGAGAAATAAGTTCTTATAATTTTTCCAAAAAAAGATTTTGATGGTACATAAGATCAAAGGAGGCAATTATGGCAAAATCAACAGTTTATTTTACAGATTTTCGCTGTCCGGTAGGGACAAGCCAGTTGGACAAATTGAAAAAACTTTGTATTGCAGCAGGAATCAAAGACATTGATATGGATGGAAAATTTGTTGCAATTAAAATGCATTTCGGAGAGCTTGGAAATATGGCGTTTCTGCGTCCAAACTATGCCAAAGTAGTAGCAGACCTCTGTAAAGAACAGGGAGGACTTCCATTTTTGACAGACTGTAATACGTTATATCCGGGCAGTAGAAAAAATGCACTGGAACATTTAGACTGCGCAAATTTAAATGGATTTAACAGCATTACAACAGGATGCCAGATTATTATCGGTGATGGTCTTAGAGGAACAGATGAAATGGAAGTTCCGGTTGTAAATGGAGAATATTGTAAAACTGCCCTGATTGGACATGCAATTATGGATGCAGATATTTTCATCAGCTTAAGCCATTTTAAAGGACATGAAGCGACAGGATTTGGCGGTGCAATCAAAAATATTGGAATGGGATGCGGAAGCCGTGCCGGAAAGATGCAGCAGCATGCCAGTGGGAAACCGGCAATTAATAAAGAGTTATGCCGCGGATGTCATCGTTGTTCAAAAGAGTGTGGCAGTGATGCAATTATTTATGAAAATAAAAAAGCAGTGATTGACTATGATAAATGTAAGGGCTGTGGACGCTGCATTGGTGCATGTAGTTTTGATGCCGTTTATAATCCAAACAGCAGTGCAAATGAATTGTTAGACCGCAAGATGGCAGAGTATGCACAGGCAGTCTGTCATGGACGTCCATGCTTCCACATTTCACTGGTACAGGATATCAGTCCAAACTGTGACTGCCATGGAGAAAATGATGCACCGATTCTTCCGGATATCGGAATGTTTGCAAGTTTTGACCCGGTTGCATTGGACCAGGCATGTGCGGATGCCTGCTTAAAGGCAAAACCAATTGAAAACAGTCAGCTTGGAGAACATCTTTCACAGGAAGACTGGCATTGCCATCACGACCACTTTAAAGATTCCAATCCGAATATTGAGTGGAAAGCAACACTGGAACAGGCAGAAAAAATTGGTCTGGGAAGCAGAGAATATGAATTAAAAATTTTAAAATAAAAAAGAAATCTGCGCAGAACATGTTTCAATGCTCTGCGCAGATTTTTTAGATGCTCTGCTAATTTAGATGCCGAGTAGTTCACTATAATTCTTTTAACAGCACGTAACGTGGCAGTCCGCCATAAAGTGTGGCAGTTAACTGAATTTCATATCCATTTTTCAGCATATTATTTAAACTGAATCGGTTATCTGGATGTACGGTTGTCAGACACAGGCAATGCTGAAACTGATGTTTTAATTGTGCTTCGGCATTTTGAAGCATACGAGATTGCAGATGATTTCCCTGAAACTCAGGAGAGACAACGGCAGAATCCATATAGACTGTCTGCTGCATCTGAGTATCAGAAAAATTCAGTATCTGTCCAAGATAATTTTCTGAAACGGCAGGATATTTAATGACAAAGAAACCGGCAAGTGTTTTATTATTTGTCCGTGCTGTGACAATAAATCCGTGTTTTTCAAGATGCTTTTTTAAATAAACATCATCATCGGCAGCAAACCATTCAGGGTGCTCCATTGTCTTATGTGCCTGATTCATTAATAGGCTTAGTTCGTTTAAATCTTCTAATGTGGCATTTTGCATAGTAAAATCCATAGCATAAACCTCCTAAAATAAAATAGTGGTATGATAAATTTCATATAAAAAATAAGTTAAGGCAAGTAAATCTGCGCTTCCGCCGGGACTTAAATTTGCTTTGACAAATTCTTTATCAATTACAGGAAGAACTTCAAGCTGTTTTTCGTAACTGCTGTTTTCTAAAAAAGAGGCAAGCTGTGTACGAATCGTTTGTGCAGTCTGATAATCAGAGCGGGTAATTAAATTGCTGTCCTGTGTGTAAGCAATATAGTGCAAAAGTAAAATACAGCCGGCATCATTTCTGGAAAAACCTGCTTGTAAAAGTTTTTTGTAAAGTGGAAGTCCAAGCTGAACTAAAGAAGGAAATCCTTTTTGGGCTTCTCCACGGATTCCGGTAACTTGATACTTCAAATAAAGTTTCTCTCCGTGAGTAAGAGAGGCAGAATCTTTTTTAGAAAGCAGTTTCAAATCATCAAGGAGATGAACTAACATTTCTTTGATGATTTCTGACAACTCGTCTGTTGTATCATCCAAAAAAGAAAGAGAAGGTATGGTTTTCTTTGAAACAGTATATCCAAGGGTGCAGCATAAAATCCCACCGGAAAAGACGGCTCCTTTATGGGTATTGACTCCATTTGTTGCCTGATACATGGTCTGTTCTGCTTCTAATCCAAGTATACGAAGAGAAGAAAAGACTTCAGGAAGAGGTGTGCCAAGACATCCTGCTTCCAGACCAAGGCGTGCACTTTGACAGAAATAAGGAAACAGACTGTCTGCACTTTTTAAGAAAAGTTTCCGATTCATGTCTTTATGGGAACCATTGTGACTGCGGTCAACCAGCCCTGGCTTTAAGGTAGTATTGACTTCTGAAATCAGTGCCTGTGTCATCTGTGTTCCGATATAAGAAGAAAACACTTCAAAAAAATGAGCTTCAATGATAGAAAGAGTTTTTTTGGAAAGTTCCTTTGCAGAATGAGTGCGGGAACGGGAACAAACAAAAACAGGATTGTCACAGAGTAGGCAGGTGCGCCCAGAGAGTCCAAGCTCAGTGCGGGAGACTTTGGTAGAATCAGGGCGTAAAACATCCAAATCAAAGATACGGCCAAAAGAAGAGCCATCTTCAAATGCAGTCATATAGGATTTTAAAGTTTCCGGTGTGGTTCCTTTGATTAGAAAAAATGCTTGATATCCGGTATTTTCTTCCATGATTTTTTTAGTTAATAACGTAAGCTGATGCGTTGTTAAACAGGATTCGATAAAATGAATTCCCTCATAAAAAGCCCAAACGGTATAAGGAAATACTTTTATTGGACCGGGAATATTTAAAGTAAAGCTGATTAAAGCGCAGTCTGATTCAAGAGTATGGCCTGAAAGCAGTTCCTGTTGAATCCATGCACGGTGTTCTCTTGCATCAAGAATTTCAGCCATAGTAGTTTGCACTCCGGTACTCCAGTTTTTATTGAGTAAATCTGACATCTTATAAGCCCTCCTTTTGCGACAAGAGAGAAGCTCGAAGTTTTTGTCCGGCTTCAGAAACCAGGTATTCGTAAGTTGAAGCCGGAACAAAATTTTTTAATGCTTCCAGCTGATTTTCAAGAAACAGTCTGCGGACAAAAGTGGCACTGATAATGGTGTCATCATTTTGCTTTCTTGGCAGTTCAAAGACATCAATGCCATGCTTTGGAAGGAGCGTTTTCATTTGCTGATTATAGGCATTTGTAACTTTAGAAAAAGGTTCTTCTCCGACAAAACGTGCAGTAATATGAAAGGCAGGCGCATAGTAATGTGCAAAAATTTCGAGGTCAAGTTTTGCGGTGTCATCATTGATAACAGCGCGCTCTTTTAAAAAATAATCCGGAAAAGTAGCGTGTGAAATCAAATAATCGGAACTTCCATGTACAGAGACGTTAGACAGATGGCTACAGCCTTTTTTAACAAGTTCGAGACGAACATCGGATGGAAATTCCGAGGCATCCTCCGATAAAACAAATACATGTAAGAGACTGCTTTTTTTGGCTGCTGTCTCCACCAGATATTGATGACCTTTGGTAAATGGATTGGCATTCATAACAATTGCACTGACAGGATGTGAAACATCAGAAGAAACAGCCAAAAATGGTGCAGCTTCTGATTTTAAATACTGTACAATTCCATCTTTTCGGTTTTCTAAAAGAAGCATGGTATCAGTTGCAATAATTTTATAAAATCCCATGTCAGTAAATACTGTCTGATAGGAAGGTTTGGTAAATAAAAACAGGTTAGAAATCCCAGATTGTGCTGCCTGTTTGACAAGTTGGGTGACAATCTTGGCAAGGAGACCTTCTCCTTGATAAGTCTCGTCAATTGCGATACATTTTAAGACATTCTCATAACGTGAACCACAGCCTAAAATAGACCCGTTTTGGTCTGTTAAGAGAACGGAGTAGGAATAAAAGGAGTCCGGAGTCAGACCGCTTTTTTTTAGAAAAGCTTCCATCTGTTTTTGCTTTCTCCCATGAAAAGGAAAACCCTCTTCGAGATAAGTATTTGAAAGATACATAAAAAAATCCCCCTTGATAAATAACATGATGTTGGGGTCAAAAGGTATTTTGCCCCCAACTGATGCCTACGAATTGCTCCGCTGCGAAGCAGCTCCCGCAATTCTGCAAACATTCGAAATCCGCTGATTTACTACGTAAATCGCTACTTTCTCATGTTTGGCGGGTCCCAAGTTCAAAAGCCTTATCATGCAAGCATGAACGGCTTTTTGACCTTTTGACCCTAGCATCATAACATATACTTTATGTAAGGGTATCATATTTTTGGGAAGGCTGACAAGGTTGAAAGTTGAAACCGCAGAAATTTTGCGGTATAGTAAAGATATCTTGGATGATAGAGAAGGAGAACAAAAATCATGAGCGAAAAAATGAGTGTAAAAAAAGCAGAAGAGTTTTCAACCAGTAACTGGTCAGGGGGAACAACCACCCAGCTTTACATTTATCCGGAAGATGGAAATTATGCAGAAAGAAACTTTCAGGCAAGAATCAGCAGTGCGACCGTAGACGTTGTGAAATCAGAGTTTACCAGCCTGCCAAATGTGAAACGTTATCTGATGATTTTTGAAGGACACCTGGATTTGATTCATGGTGTCAATACAAGAGTAGAATTAGAACCGTATCAGGTGGACGAATTTGACGGTGGAATTCCGACTGTCAGTTATGGAAAGGTCGTAGATTTTAATCTGATGTTAAAAGATGGAGCAGATGGTGTAATGGAAACCGCACAGCTTAAAACTGCACAGCAGGCTGTGATTGAAAGAGAAAAAGATTATAATCTGTTATGTATTTATGTAAAAGAAGGCAGCATGAAGATTGCAAATCAGGAAGTGAGTTCCGGAGAACTTGCAGTAATCGAGGACTGGGAGCATCCTGTAGAATTAAAAAATGAGGCAGAAGCGACTGCAAAAGCCGGAATCTGTAAAGTGAAAACCGTATAGATAGATATAAGAAAGGAAAAAAATCATGATAGAGATACTGGTACTTCAAAATCCGAAAGTGCTGGTAAATAAACAGGAGATGATGTTTCCATATAAAAAAGTAGAAGCTTTGCTGTATTATATGGCAGTGGAAAAATCAGCGACAAGAGACCAGATTGCAACGCTTTTATGGGAGGACTGTGATGAAAGCTCGGCAAGAAAAAACTTACGTCATGCGCTTTATACGATTCGTAAAGTGTTCGGAGAAGAGCTGATTACATCACCTACCAGACAAAATCTGGAATTAAATCAAGAACTGGAAATTGAAAGTGATTATGACCGTTTTTTAGAGGAAAATGAGAAAAACGGAACGGAAGTCTATAAATTAGATTTTCTGCAAAATTTTTATTTGAAAAATGCGGGTGCGTTTGAAGACTGGATGAATTTCAAAAGGGGAAAATTAAAAGAGATTTATTTGAACCGCCTTTACGAAAAGATGCAGAATGTTGAACATCTTTCCCTGAAAAAAAGAGAAAAATTATTTGAACGGTATACAATTGCAGAGCCGATTGATGAGAGGATTTATATGATGATGATGCAAATCTATGCAAAAGAAGGTTTGTATTATAAAGGAATCCGAATTTATCAGCAGCTGTCGGAAAAACTTCATACAGAACTTGGAATTCTTCCCGGAAAAGAAATTCAGGAATTTTATAATGAGCTGATGGAAAACTGGGTCAGTGAAAGCGAGCATAAGGAAGATGAGACACAAGGCGATGGACGAGAGAGGGAGCGATGTCTGCTTCGTGGAATTTACCGTAAATTTTTAGCAGGGGAAGAAGAGACGGTATTCTTAGCAGGTGAGAGCGGAATTGGAAAAACTTATCTGGCGGAGAGTTTTTTGAAAGAAATTCAGGAAGAATCGGTATTGATTATGCGTACCTCCTGTCTGGCAACAGAAAAAAATATGACACTTCAGGCGTGGAATACGTTGATGATGGAATTAAATACTTATTTGAAAGAGAAAAATATGACACTGCCGATAGAATATTTAAGAGCGGCAGACCAGCTGTTTCCACTTTTTTCAAGAAAAGAAGAAATTGTTCTGTTTGAAGATGTCGAAATTTCCTATAGTTACCGCACAGCGAGAAATTTGATCTTAAAATTATTTGAAGAACTTGGAAGACAGATAAAGGTTGTCCTGTTTTTAGATAATATTCAAAATATGGATGCATCAAGTCTGGACTTTTTATCTTTACTGATTCGTTCTCGAAATAAAAATCTGTTTATTCTGGGTACTTGTCCGGTAAACTGGGAGGATAGATTAAAGAAGAGTCTGTCGGTGCTTGTAAAGGAAAAACAGATTACAAAAATTTTTGTTTCGCCCTTCAGCCGAAAAAATGTAGAACAGATGTTAGTAGAACGTCTTGGAAGAAAGAATGTAACAGAAAAATTCGTAAACAGTATTTACGAAGAGACAAATGGAAATCCATTTTTAATTCATACATTATTGGATTATTATAAGGGCATGGATTTAAAAGAAGACGAGGTTGTGCCGATGACTCAGGTCTGGAAGATGCGTCTGGATTCGCTTCCAGATAAAACCAGGAAGGTATTAGAGCTGATTGCATCTTGTCAGGCATGGTCTGACATGGAAGCACTTGTTGCAATTTTAAGGCAGGATGAACTGGAAATTTTAGAGGCAATTGAAAGGTTAAAAGAAGAACATTTTATTTACGAAAAACAGGAAAAAGAATCGGTTCGTTTTTATTTTATTCATGAAAGTACTCAGCGTTATGTACATATTCAGATGTCTCCATCAAGGCGTAGAGTGTTTCACAGTAAACTTGCAGAATATATTGCAAAAAGTCTGATTTATGATGCCAGTCGTTTTGAACGTTTAATTTATCACTATTGTCTTGCAGGAAATAAAGAAAAAACTTTAGAGTATAAGATTCTTGCTTTGCAAAATTATGCCTATAAATCGTATGAGCATTATCCGGTTGCACCGCTTATGTCCGGAATAAAACAGGAGAAAGAAGAATCCGTGTTAGAATATTGTGACCGGCTGGAAGAAGAATTAAAAGATATCTACGAAGAGAGTGGGCAGCAGGAAAAATATATTCGTTTTCATGCGATTTTAATGGAAACACAGGCGCAGTATTGTATTCCGCAGGGATATTACAGACGAGGAATAGAATGTATTGAAAAGGCATTAAAATCCATTGGGTGTATTGGAGAGGATGCAAAGGAAAAAATCCATTGTTTACGATTTCTGATTTATTATCGTCTGAATATCTGGGAAACAGAAAATTTAGAAGCACTTTTAGAAGAAAGTCTCAAACTGGCACAAAAACAGGGATATCAGGAAGAATATGCGATTACCTGCAGATTGTATGGAATTTATTATGGCATGATTGGAAAATTTGAAGAGGCAGAAGAAAAACTGGAAGAAGCTTTGGAATATTTTAAAAGAGTTCCATTAAAAGAACGAATTTATGCGTCAAATATTTCCGGGTGTTATAATTACATAGGGGAAATTCAGAGAAAACAAAAACATTTTAAAGAAGCAGAAGCGTATTATGAACAGGCAATTGCAGTCTGCCGGAAGAATCATATTCCGTGTACACCGGCTGTTTACTGCAATCTTGCCAGGGTTTATCAGGAACTTGGAGAAGTAGAGAAAGGTGAACTCGTTTTTTATCAGGCAGATTTATTGTACGAAGAATCTTATATGTTGATTGGACGTTCGATCACGAAGGGGGCTCTGGCGCTGCTTGAAGCGAAAAAGGGAGAGTTTGAAAAGGCTTCGCTTTATCTGATGCAGGCAAAGAAAAGTGCCAATCAGTTGGGTTCCCCTTATGCAAAGGGACTTTTCGCCTTGCATGAATGGGAATTAAAAAAGAAATATTCAGAAAAATTCAAAAAACTTTTGACAAAAGAAGCAGAGGACTATCGAAAAGAAGCAGAATATTATTTAAAACCATTAAAAAGTGTATATGAATTAGAAAAAATTTAAAAATATACGAATTTTTTGCGTTTTTTTGACTACTCTTATGTTAGAGTATAGTCACAGTAAAGATACGAATATTCCATTATTCGTAAAAAGTGAAAGCCGTTGGGTAGACGGGACTTGTTCATGGATACTGAGCACGAAAGTATTCTTGAGCATGAAGCTTTTGTCCCTGAAATTTTTGATTTCAGGGATGGAAGCATGCCACACCATATCTAGTCATAGATATCATTCCTTGCAAAGAGGCCGTCCTTGGGGCGGTCTTTTTGCATGTGTTCAATGATTCTTTACGCTTTATGTGGAAATTTGACAAATTTTATAGAAGAAGACGATAAAAACTCCTGCTATTGTGAATTGTTGACGATTTTATTACCGGATAGCAAGATTTTTTTGAAAAAATCTTTAATAAATAGACGTTTTTTAGACTTTGAAATGGTAAAATTAAGTCAAATCAAAAACAAATAAAAATAACAAAAAAGGAGAAGATGTGAAATGATGAATAATGCTGAAATCGGAAAAGCAATGGTAATCAAACTGGACCCGGTTCTGCCGGAGTATCCGACCTTCAAAGAAGGCGTAAGAAGAGCTCCAATGAGAGAACTTACTCTGAACAAACGTGAAATCAAACTGGCGGTTGCCAATGCTTTGAGATATGTACCGGAAGAACTGCACGAGCAGCTTGCTCCTGAATTCTTAGACGAACTTCTGACAAGAGGTCGTATCTATGGATATCGTTTCATGCCAAAGGAAAGAATTTACGGAAAACCAATCGATGAATATAAAGGAAAATGCGTAGAAGGTAAAGCATTCCAGGTTATGATTGATAACAACCTTGACCATGAAGTTGCTTTATATCCTTACGAATTAGTAACTTATGGAGAAACAGGACAGGTTTGCCAGAACTGGATGCAGTATCAGTTAATTAAAAAATATCTGGAAGAACTGACAGATGAACATACTCTGGTAATGATGAGTGGTCATCCAATGGGTCTTTTCAAATCTCATAAAACAAGCCCAAGAGTTATCGTAACAAACGGTCTGATGGTTGGTATGTTCGATAATCCGGAAGACTGGGCAAAAGCAACAGCAATGGGATGCTCTTCCTACGGACAGATGACAGCCGGTGGATGGATGTACATCGGACCTCAGGGTATTGTACATGGTACATTCAACACAATCTTAAATGCAGGTAGAAAATTCCTCGGAGTACCTCAGGATGGTGACCTTGCCGGACATCTGTTTGTAACAAGTGGTCTTGGCGGAATGAGTGGAGCTCAGCCAAAAGCAATCGAAATCGCCGGTGGTGTTGGTATCATCGCAGAAGTAGATGCTTCCAGAATTGAAACACGTCACAGCCAGGGATGGGTAAGCCTTGTAATTGAAGATGCAGCAGAAGCATTCAAAGTTGCACAGGAATACATGGATAAGAAAGAAACAGTATCCATTGCTTACCATGGAAATATCGTAGACTTACTGCAGTATGCAGTTGATAACAATATCAAGATTGAACTGTTATCTGACCAGACAAGCTGCCATGTGCCATACGACGGAGGTTACTGCCCACAGGGTCTGACATTCGAAGAACGTACAGAAATGCTTGCAAATGATAAAGATAAATTCTGTGAATTAGTAGATCAGACATTAGTAAAACATTATCACTTAATCAAAACACTCGTAGAAAGAGGAGCTTACTTCTTCGATTACGGTAACTCCTTCATGAGAGCTGTATTTGATGCAGGCGCAAAAGATATCGCAAAGAATGGTGAAGATACAAGCGAAGGATTCATTTTCCCATCTTATGTAGAAGATATTCTTGGACCAGAACTGTTTGATTATGGATATGGCCCATTCAGATGGTGCTGCTTATCCGGAAAACCGGAAGATTTAAGAAAAACAGACCACGCTGCAATGGAAATCATTAATCCAGAAAGAAGAAGCCAGGATAGAGATAACTGGATTTGGATTCGTGATGCGGAAAAGAACAAACTGGTAGTTGGTACTCAGTGCCGTATCTTATATCAGGATGCTCTTGGAAGAAGAGATATCGCTCTGAAATTCAATGAAATGGTAAGAAACGGAGAAATCGGACCGGTAATGCTTGGACGTGACCATCATGATACAGGCGGTACAGATTCACCATACAGAGAACATCTAACATTTACGATGGTTCTAATATTACAGCAGATATGGCTGTACATTGCTACGCAGGAAACGCTGCACGTGGAATGAGTCTTGTAGCTCTTCATAACGGCGGTGGTGTTGGTATCAGTAAATCCATCAACGGTGGATTCGGTATGGTACTTGACGGAAGCGAAAGAGTAGACGAAATCTTAAAAGCGGCTATTCCGTGGGATACTATGATTGGTGTATCAAGAAGAAGCTGGGGCAGATGCGAACACTCTATCGAAACTGTAGCAGAATACAACAGAATCAGAGAAGGTCAGGATTATGTTACAATGCCTTACCTTGCAAGCGACGAATTAATTGAAAGAGTATGCAAAGATGTAGTGGTAGAACCACATCATCATACACATCACTAAAATTAGGAGATAACAGACATGAAAAAACGCTATATACGTCATGCATCTGAGTTAGTTACCTGTAAAGGTAGTGCACCGAAACATGGAAAAGAAATGTCAGATATTGGTCTGATTAAAGATGGAGCCGTAATCATTCACGATGATAAAATTGTGGCAGTCGGTACAACAGAAGAATTAGACAAACAGATAAATGATGAGTATGAAGTAATCGATGCGACAGGCAAAACTGTAATGCCGGGTTTCGTAGATTCCCATACACACTTTATCTTTGGCGGATATCGAGCAGATGAATTTTCCTGGAGACTGAAAGGCGACAGTTACATGTCTATCATGGAACGCGGCGGTGGCATTAATGCCACCGTAGTTCCAACAAGAGAAGCCTCCTTAGAGGAACTGATGGAAACAGGTGAAGAACGCTTAAACCGTATGCTGGAATTTGGTGTGACTACCGTAGAAGGAAAGAGCGGATACGGTATGGACTGCGAGACAGAATTAAAAATGCTGCGCGCAATGAAAAACCTAAATGAAAAACATCCGGTTGATATTGTTTCCACATTCTTAGGACCTCACAGTGTTCTGCCAGAATGGAAAGGCAAAGAGAAAGAATTTTTGGATGAACAGTTAAATCATGTCATGCCGATTGTAAAAGAGGAAGGTCTTGCAGAATTTGCGGATATCTTTACCGAGAAAAATGTATTTTCTGTAGAAGATTCCGAGTACTATATGACAAAAGCAAAAGAAATGGGATTCAAGCTGAAAATTCATGCAGATGAGATTTACCAGCTTGGCGGTTCTGAACTGGCTGCAAGAGTTGGAGCAGTTTCGGCAGACCATTTATTAAAAGCATCAGATGAAGGAATCCGTCAGATGAGGGATGCAGGAGTCATCAGTACCATTCTTCCGTTAACCGCATTTGGTTTAAAAGAAGAATATGCACCGGCAAGAAAAATGATTGATGAAGGCTGTGCAGTGGCACTGGCTTCTGACTTGAATCCGGGAAGTTGTTTTTCAAATTCCATTCCACTTATGGTGGCACTTGGATGTATTTATATGAACATGTCAATCGAGGAAGTCATTACTGCTCTTACCATTAATGGTGCGGCAGCAGTGGACAGAGCCGATAAAATCGGAAGCCTCGAAGTGGGAAAACAGGCAGATATCATATTCCTGAAATTCCCATCCATTCATTATATGCCATATCACACAGCAATTAACCTGGTTGAGACCGTAATCAAAGCGGGCGAGACTGTATATCACAAAGAATGGAAATAAAAATAAGTGTGTGTTTTAAAAAACGGCAACTTTTAAATATTTACATAATTATAAAGGAGAAAAGAGAACTATGGCAATGGAAAAAATCATTGAATGTGTACCAAATTTCAGCGTTAGTGAGGCAAAGGACAAAAAAACATTTGACGCAATTATCGATTGCTTCCGTGATGTAGAGGGAGTAAAACTTCTTGATTATTCTTCTGATGCAGACCATAACAGAAGTGTTGTAACAGTAATCGGAGAGCCAGAGCCGTTAAAAGAAGTAATGGTAACAGCAATCGGAACAGCAGTAAAATTAATCGACATGACAAAACATGTAGGACAGCATCCTCGTATGGGCTGTGTAGACGTAGTTCCTTTCATTCCAATCCGTGGAACAACAGTAGAAGAAGCAGATGCACTTGCAAAAGAAGTTGCTACAGAAGCAGCAGAAAAATTCGGTCAGCCGTTCTTCTTATATGAAGATTCTGCAAAAGGTTTAAAACACAGTGCAAACCTTGCAACAATCCGTAAAGGACAGTTTGAAGGAATGGCAGAAAAAATTGCAGCTGATCCAGAAACATGGACTCCGGATATCGGACCAAGCACCATTCACCCAACCGGTGGTGCAACTGTAATCGGAGCAAGAATGCCGCTTATCGCATACAACATCAATTTAAGCACATCAAGTGTTGAAATTGCACAGAAGATCGCTGATAAGATTCGTAATATCAAAGGTGGATTCAAATATTGTAAAGCTATGGGCGTTCTGTTAGAGAACAAAGAAGACCCAAGCAAAAATGTTGCTCAGGTATCTATGAATCTTACAAACTATACAAAAACTTCTATTTATACAGTGTTTGAAACTGTTCGTATGGAAGCAAGACGCTACGGTGTAAATGTAATGGGAAGCGAGATTATTGGACTCGTTCCTCTTCAGGCACTGGTAGACTGTGCAGCATACTATCTGGGACTGAACAATTTGGAAGAAAGCAACTGCGGATTTGAAACGAAATTCACAACTGACCAGGTTCTGGAAACACGTTTATAATTAAGAGTAAAACGAAAGAGGTATTGACATGAAAAATATGACCGTTCAAGAATTTGCCATGCAGACTGCCTCAAATGAACCTGTACCTGGGGGCGGAAGTATTTCCGCCCTCGCTGGTTCATTAGCAGCAGCATTAACTGAAATGGTAGCAGGTCTTACCATTGGCAAGAAAAAATATGCAGAAGTAGAAGAAGAAATGAAAGCTGCCATCGAACCGATGCATACAATCTGTGAACATCTTTTAGATGACATCAAAAGAGACAGTGAATCTTTTGATTTATATATGCAGGCACTGACACTGCCAAAAGAAACAGAGGAAGAAAAGGCAGCTCGTCAGGAAGCAATGCAGAATGGCTTAAAAGCAGCCGTTGCAGTACCGTTATCAGTTGCAAAACGCGCTTATGAGATTATGCCTTATGCAGAAGTAATGGTAACAAAAGGAAATAAAACAGCAGTAACAGATGCTTTAGTAGCAACTATGATGGCAAGAACCGCAGTTCTTGGAGCACTGTTTAATGTAAAAATTAATCTGGAATCCATCAAAGATGAAGCATTTGTAGCGGAAACAACAAAAGAAGTAGAAGTGCTTGAGAAAAAAGCAATTGAACACGAACAGAAAATTCTGGCCAAGGCCGGCGTTTCAAAAAGTGTTGTAGAATAATCACAAAATAAAAAATTAAGCTTTAAGATAGATAAAAAAGAGGGAAAGACAAGAGGTGACAGCCTGTGAAAATTTTAAAAAATGCAGTAGCAGGAACCCTGGAATCCAGTGATTTGTTTATCCAGATTGAACCAGATGACAAAGAACTGACTCTGGAAATTGACTCTGTTGTAGCCAATCAGCATCTGGATTCTATTCGGGGAGCTGTGGTAGATACACTAAATGAATTTGAGATATCTACAGGAAAAATTTATATCAAAGATAAAGGTGCACTCGATTGCGTTATTCGAGCACGAATGGAGACAGCATTAAAAAGAGGGGGAGTTTTAGAATCATGAGACGAACCATGTTATTTTTACCAGGCAATACACCAAACATGCTGATTAATGGTGATACATTAGGAGCTGACACCATCATTTTCGATTTGGAAGATGCAGTATCTCCGGATGAAAAAGATGCAGCCAGAGTTCTTGTCAGAAATACATTAAAGTATCAGTCATTTGATGCCTGCGAGACAGTTGTACGTATCAATCCGACGGATACAAAATTCTGGAAAGAGGATTTGGAGGCCATCATTCCTTTAAAACCAGATGTTATTATGCCAACAAAAGTAAGCGGAGCCGAGATGATTCAGGAAGTTTCCGCATACATGGCAGAGGTAGAGAAGAAAGCGGGAATAGAAGAGGGAACTGTAAAAATTCTTCCGTTAATCGAGACAGCACTTGGTGTGGAAAAATCTTTTGAAATCGCTTCCGCAGATAAAAGAGTCATTGGAATCTTCTTAGGAGGAGAAGATTTTACGGCTGACATGCATTGTAAGCGAACAAAAGAAGGACAGGAAATCTTTTATGCAAGAACAAGACTGGTGCTTGCAGCAAGAGCTTGTGGAATTGAAGCCTACGATACACCGTTTACCGATGTAGAGGATATGGAAGGGCTTAGAAAAGATACTGAATTTGCCAAGAGTCTGGGATTTGCAGGAAAAGCAGTCATTTCTCCGCGACATGTTGATATTGTTAATGAAGTATTCTCTCCTACAGAAGAAGAAATCGCTTATGCACATGATGTCATGGATGCGATTGAAGAAGGAAAGAGACAGGGAAAAGGAGTTATTTCTCTTAGAGGAAAAATGATTGATGCACCGATTGTAAAACGTGCTTCCCAGGTACTTGAAATGGAAAAAGCAATTTACGGAGGTGCGTTTGATGAGTAAATTATTAGCGTCCGTAAGAGAAGCAATTGAAAAAACTGGCTTAAAGGACGGAATGACAATCTCCTTTCATCATCACATGAGAAATGGAGACTATGTGTTAAATATGGTACTCGAAGAAGCAGCCAGTATGGGAATCAAAGACTTAACAGTCAATGCAAGTTCCATCTTCGATGTACATAAACCAATTATTGAACATATTAAAAATGGAGTAGTTACAGGACTTGAGTGTAACTATATGGGTGCCGAAGTCGGAAAAGCCATTTCGCAGGGCATCTTGGAAAAGCCGGTTATCTTCCGAAGCCACGGAGGTAGAGCCGGAGATATGGAAAATGGTTCTTCTAAAATTGACATTGCATTTTTAGCAGCACCGTGTGCAGATAATATGGGTAACTGCAGCGGAAAATATGGACCATCAGCCTGTGGTTCTATGGGATATGCGTTCTCAGATGCAATGCATGCAGATAAGGTTGTCGTACTGACAGATAATTTGGTACCTTATCCATTAAAAGATACTTCCATCGCAGAAGGTTATGTAGATTATGTGGTAGAAGTAGAACAGATAGGGGACCCAACAAAGATTGTTTCCGGAACAACAAAAATTACAAGAGACCCAGTTGGGCTTAGAATTGCAGCACTTGCAGCAAAGGTAGTAAAAAATTCCGGATATTTAAAAGATGGATTTTCTTTCCAGACGGGTGCTGGTGGAGCCTCACTGGCAGTTGCAAAATATGTGGAAGAAATGATGGAAAAAGACCATATCAAAGGTAGTTTCTGTATGGGCGGTATCACCGGGTATTTAGTAGATATGGCAAACAAAGGTTATTTTGATACAATTCTGGATGTACAGTGTTTTGATTTAAAAGCCATTGAATCAATCCGTGAAAATCCAAAACATCAGGAGATTTCAGCCATGCGTTACGCATCTCCGGCAGCAAAAAGTGCTGCAGTGGACAGTCTTGATGTAGTCATTCTGGGAGCCACCCAGGTTGACACTGATTTTAATGTAAATGTACACACTGATTCCAACGGAAACATTATGGGAGGTTCCGGTGGACATTGCGATACAGCAGCAGGTGCAAAACTAGCCATTGTTGTAGCACCGCTGATTCGTGCAAGACTTCCTCTTATCGTAGACCAGGTATTATGCAAATCTACACCGGGTGATACCATAGATGTAATTGTAACGCAGAGAGGAATTGCAGTCAATCCAAAACGGAAAGAATTAAAAGAAAAATTAATCAAAGCCGGTCTTCCGGTTAAAGAAATTACCGAGTTAAAAGAAATTGCAGAGAAAATTACCGGTGTTCCGAAGAAGGTAGAATTAGGCAACAGGGTAGTAGCAAACGTATTATATAGAGACGGAACACTGTTAGATACAATAAAAAATACATTATAAATAACCGGAAGGGAGCGGTTTTACAATGGATAAGAAGAAATTAGTAATCGGCGTAATCGGCGCAGATGTACATGCTGTTGGAATCAGCATTTTACAGCATGCGTTTGAAGAAGCTGGGTTTGAAGTCGTAAACCTGGGTGTTATGGTTTCTCAGGAAGAATATATTGCAGCAGCAATTGAAACAAATGCGGATGCAATTTTAGTTTCATCTCTTTACGGTCATGGCGAATTAGATTGCCGTGGACTCCGTGATAAATGCGATGAATCCGGATTAAAAGATATTCTTTTATATGTAGGCGGAAATATTGTAGTTGGAAAACAGCCATTTGATGAAGTGGAAAAACGTTTCAAAGCAATGGGCTTTGACCGTGTATTTGGACCTGGTACAGCACCGGAAACAACAGTAGCTGCTTTATACGAGGATTTAAAAGTAGAAAAACCGGAAGCGGTATTAGCATAACATCGGGGTGGTGAAAAAAATGAAACCGATTTTGTTGGTGGATTTTGGAAGTACAAATACAAAAGTAACAGCGGTTGATGTAGAAGCATGCGAGATTCTTGGAACAGCAGCAGCTTACACAACCGTAGAGACCGATATTAACGAAGGTCTTGAAAATGCAATCAAGATTCTGGAACAGACCACGGGACACCTTGAATTTGAAGAAAAATATGCCTGCTCAAGCGCAGCCGGCGGATTAAAAATGGTTTCAATTGGTCTTGTGCCAGAGCTGACTGCTCAGGCATCAAGGGAAGCATCTCTTGGAGCCGGAGCAAAAGTATGGAAAACGTATTCTTTTGAACTTACAAAAGGAGATTTAAAAGAAATAGAAGATTATCATCCGGATATTATTTTGTTATCGGGAGGAACAGACGGAGGAAACTCCGAGTGCATTTTATACAATGCAAAAATGCTTGCAGGATTAAGCTATGATTGTCCGATTGTGCTTGCAGGGAACAGAAACGCAGCAGATGAGTGCGAAGAGATTTTAGAAGGACGTACTGTCTATATTTGCGAAAACGTAATGCCAAAACTGGGAGAAATTAATATAGAGCCGACGCAGAAACAGATACGTGAAATTTTTCTGAATCGGATTGTGCAGGGCAAAGGGCTTACAAAAGCAATGGATTTGGTTTCCGGAATTATCATGCCGACACCATCCGCAATGCTTGTTGCAATGGAGCTGTTATCCGATGGATGGGAAGAAGTTCCGGGAATAGGGGAATTAGTTGGTGTAGACCTGGGTGGTGCGACCACAGATGTCTATTCTGTAGCAGATGGAAATCCGGCAAATGCTTCCACTGTAATAAAAGGGCTTCCGGAACCTTATACCAAACGAACGGTGGAAGGCGATATCGGAATGCGTTACAGTGTAAAGGGTATTTTAGAAGCTGTCGGAGAGCGCAGACTGAGTAAAATTTCCGGTATCAATAAAAATCGTGTAGTTGAACTGGTAAGCTGGCTGGAACAGCATACAGATTACATACCGGATAATGAAGAAATGGAAAAAATGGATTATGCACTTGCCTGTGCAGCAGTAGAAACAGCAGTAGAACGTCACTCCGGTTCGCTGGAGCAGGTCTTTACTCCTTGTGGTCTGACTTATGTACAGAGTGGAAAAGACTTAAGAAGAGTAAAATACGTGGTTGCAACAGGTGGAGCGTTAATTCATGCAAAACATACAGAAGAAGTTGCAAAATATGCACTGTTTGATGAGAGCAAGCCTGGTTCATTAAGACCGGAAAAGGCTGAAATCCTGATAGACAGAAAGTATATTCTGGCAGCAATGGGACTGCTTTCTCAGCATTATCCGCTTGTTGCGCTGGAGATTATGAAGAAGGAGATTGCTTATTATGGACTTGAGAAATAAAAAAATGTCGGATGACGAATTTTACGGAATCCGCAAAGAGATTTTAGAGCAGTGGCCAACAGGAAAAGAAGTTGACTTTGATGAATCTGTTGCCTATCATAAAGCAATGCCAGAAAGCAAGAGCTTTTCAAAGAAACTGGCAAAAGCAAAAGCAGAGAGAAGAACTCTGATTCAGCCAAGAGCCGGAGTTGCTTTAATTGATGAACATGTAAAACTGCTTCAGTATCTGCAGGATAAAGGAGAGGCAGATTTACTTCCGACAACGATTGATTCTTATACCAGACAGAATCGTTATAAAGAAGCTGAGGATGGAATTAAAGAATCTGTTCGTACTCAGAAATCTATGTTAAATGGTTTTCCGGCAGTCAACCATGGTGTATCCGGTTGCCGTACGATTATCGAAAACCTTGATATTCCGGTTCAGGTTCGTCATGGTACTCCAGATGCCAGACTGTTAACTGAAATCTGCTATGCAGGTGGATTTACCAGTTATGAAGGCGGCGGTATTTCTTACAACATTCCTTATGCAAAAGATGTTCCGCTTGAAAGAACTATTTATGACTGGCAGTATGTAGACCGTCTGACCGGTATCTATGAAGAAGCAGGTATCTCGATTAACCGTGAGCCTTATGGTCCATTAACCGGTACATTAGTTCCGCCGTCCATGTCAAATGCAGTAGCGATTATCGAAGCGCTGCTTGCGGCAGAACAGGGTGTAAGAAATGTAACCGTTGGATATGGTCAGTGCGGTAACCTGGTACAGGACGTTGCAGCACTTCGTGTACTGGAAGAATTGACAGAAGAGTACTTAGACCGTTACGGATATTCAGATGTTGTTGTAACAAGTGTTCTTCATCAGTGGATGGGTGGATTCCCACAGGATGAAGCAAAAGCATTTGGTGTTATTTCATGGGGAAGTTCTGTAGCAGCACTTGCAAAAGCAACAAAAGTTATCGTAAAAACACCGCATGAAGCAATGGGTGTTCCGACAATGGAAGCAAATGCACAGGGTCTTCGTTGTACTAAGCAGGCAATTTCTCTGTTAGCTGACCAGGAGTTAAAGAGTTCTGCTCTTGAACTGGAAAAAGCAATCATTAAAGGGGAAACTTGTGCGATTGTAGATAAATGCTTTGAACTTGGAATGGGAGATTTGGCACTTGGTGCTGTTCGTGCAGTAAAAGCCGGAGTTCTTGATATTCCGTTTGCTCCAAGTAAATACAATGCAGGAAAAATGCTTCCGGCTCGTGACTTTGAAGGTGCAGTTCGTTACTTAAATGTAGCTAATGTTCCACTTCCAAGAGAACTTGCTGATTTCAACAGAGGCAAAATCGAACACAGAGCAAAAATGGAAAAGAGAAAAGCTTCTTTCCAGATGACAATCGATGATGTTTATGCAATCAGTAAAGGACGTCTGGTAGGTAAACCAAAAAATTAAGTTAGATGAGATATCAAAATTGAAATACCAAAATTAGTCTCAAAGAGACTATAAAGACAAAGAAAAAATCAAAAAACAAATTTTACATAAAAAATAGGAGAAGAATATTATGAAAATTGTGGATGTAGTTTGCTCAAAAGCAAGAACAGGATTTTTCTTTGATGACCAGAGAGCCATCAAAAAAGGTGCAGTAGCAGATGGTGCGGCTTATTTTGGAGAAACCGTAACACCGGGATTTAAATCCGTAAGACAGGCAGGAGAAGCAATCTCTGTTATGTTAATCCTTGAAGACGGACAGATTGCGTGGGGTGATTGTGCAGCCGTTCAGTATTCAGGAGCAGGCGGAAGAGACCCTCTCTTCCTTGCAGAAGATTTCATTCCGATTATCGATAAATATATCAAACCAGAACTGGTTGGAAAAGAAGCAGACAGCTTTAAAGGACTTTGTGAAATGGTAGAAAATCTTCAGGTAGAAGGAAAGAGACTTCACACAGCAATCCGTTATGGTGTCAGCCAGGCGATTCTTGATGCAGTAGCAAAATCTACAAAACGTCTGATGTGCGAAGTAGTAGCAGACGAATATGGTACAACTGTATCTGATAAACCAATTCCAATCTTTACACAGTCCGGTGATAACCGTTATGATAACTCTGATAAGATGATTTTAAAAGGTGCAGCCGTTATGCCTCATGCATTAATCAATAATGTAAAGACAAAACTTGGCGAACATGGTGAAATCTTAAAAGAATATGTAGAATGGTTGAGAGATCGTGTATTAAAACTTCGCCATGATGAAAGTTATATGCCGGTATTCCATATCGACGTATATGGAACAATCGGTGCAATCTTCGGAGTAGATAACTTTACCGCTATGGCAGATTATCTTGCAGAGCTTGAAGAAGCTGCAAAACCTTTCCATTTGAGAATTGAAGGACCGATGGATGCAGAAGAAAGAGAAAAACAGATGCTTTGCTTAAAAGGCTTAAGAGAAGAAGTTGATAAGAGAGGCATTAATGTAGAATTGGTTGCCGACGAATGGTGTAATACATTAGAAGATGTAAAATATTTCGCAGACAATAAAGCAGGTCATATGGCTCAGATTAAAACACCAGACCTTGGTGGAATCAATAATATCGTAGAAGCAGTTCTTTACTGCAAAGAAAAAGGATTTGGAGCTTACCAGGGTGGTACTTGTAATGAAACAGACCGTTCTGCACAGGTTTGTGTAAACTGCGCAATGGCAACACAGCCAGACCAGATTCTTGCAAAACCAGGTATGGGTGTAGATGAAGGTTACATGATTGTTTATAATGAAATGGAAAGAATTATTGCGCTTCGTAAAGCAAGAAGTTAATCGAATCAGGAAAGTCCCCTGCTTCAATTGTGAAAAGCAATAAGTAGTGGAGACTTAAAGAAAAAAAAGATGCCAGACTGTCCTGAAGCGTTTGTTTTGGGGCGGTCTGGCTATTTTTATTAAGAGGGAAAAGATATGGCATATTCAAAACAAATGCAGGAAGGAAATCTGTACAGTTTTTATTTTGCGCCAAGAGGCAGTAGAAGAATGACAGATTTAGGAATCCAGCTAAGCCAGATGTATTTAAGTCCGTTTGATCATATTATTGGGATTATCGGGGATGCGGGAGCAGGAAAAAGTCTTTTAATTAAAGGAATGTTTCCTGGGATCGATTTGACAAATGATGATGAGGGAGTCAATATTCGTCCGCTTCCGCTTTTATCAGAAGATTTAACAGACCCGTTTGCACCGCACACTTATCATCTGGACATTCGGTTTGAATCTGCATTTACCCAGATGCATGAACTGGCAGAGGCAATTTTAGAGGCAGCAAACAATGGAAAAATGGTGATTGTGGAGCATTTTGATTTGATTTATCCTTTGCTTCACAGAAATGCAGACTTGTTAGTTGGAATTGGGGAAGAAATTATTATTACCAGACCAAGCATGTTTGGTCCATTACCGGAAAATATAGCAGGCATTGTACATAAATCTGTAAAATACAGAAAAATGGCACATACGTTGGAAGATTTATGTGTTCATTTTATGGGAGATGGATATGCACAGGATGGACCAAGATCGGATGTTCGTCATGGATTCGTGTTGGAATTTGAAGAAAAACCGGATGTAGATTTGTATGAACTGGAAGAGAAAGTAAGAGAAGCAGTGGCAAAAGATTTATCGGTTTCTTATTATGACGAAAAGCATGTACAAATCGGAGACTGGATATTAGAATGTTTAGGACCGCGTATGCATGTAAGCAGTACAGGCAAAATCGAAGATTTTACACTTGTAAAAGAGTATCCGGTAGATCCAAGAACCGGTTATTATATGTTGATTGGTCTGATGGGTAAACATCAGGGAGAAAGTTTAAAAGATTTTAATCGTATTGAAGTGAAAAATCAATTGAAGTAAAAGAAAGAGGAGAAAAGAATCGTGCGTACAGTAAATGTAGAGACATTAACAACAAACATAAAAGAAATGTGCATTCAGGCAAACCACTATCTGGCACCGGATATGGCACAGGCAATGAAAAATGCATATGAAAAAGAAACAAAACCGCTTGCAAAACAGATTTTAGGTCAGTTATTGGAAAATCTTGATATTGCAGGAAAAGATATGATTCCGATTTGTCAGGATACCGGAATGGCAGTTGTATTTTTAAAAATCGGACAGGATGTACATTTTGAAGGTGGAAGCGTGGAAGATGCAGTCAATGAAGGAGTGCGACAGGGTTATACAGAAGGATATTTAAGAAAATCGGTAGTGGGAGATCCTCTTGAGCGTGTAAATACAAAAGATAATACTCCTGCAATTATCCATTATGAACTCGTTCCTGGAGACAAAGTAGAAATTACAGTTGCTCCAAAAGGATTTGGAAGTGAAAACATGAGTAAAATCATCATGTTAAAACCGGCAGATGGAATTGAAGGAGTAAAAGAAGCAATTATCGGTGCTGTAAAAGAAGCAGGTCCGAACGCTTGTCCTCCGGTTGTTGTTGGTGTTGGAATTGGTGGAACATTTGAGAAAGCAGCAATTCTTGCAAAGAAAGCACTGACAAGAGAAATCGGTGTTCATTCTGAACTTCCTCACGTAAAAGCACTCGAAGAAGAACTGCTTGAGAAAATCAATCAGATTGGTCTTGGACCGGCAGGTCTTGGTGGAGATACAACAGCACTTGCAGTCAACATCAATACTTATGCAACTCACATTGCAGGACTTCCGGTAGCAATTAATATCTGCTGTCATGTAAACCGTCATATTGTAAGAGAAATCTAATACGGAGGAATAGAAGAATTATGGATAGACATATCAAAGCACCTCTCGACAGAGAAGAAGTAAAAACTTTAGAAGCAGGGGATTATGTATATATTACAGGAACGGTATATACGGCAAGAGATGCAGCGCATCTTCGCATGGACCAGGCACTTGACAGAGGAGAAAAACTTCCAATTGAATTAGAAGGAAATGTGATTTATTATATGGGACCGACACCGGCAAGAGAAGGACGTCCAATTGGTTCGGCAGGTCCTACAACTGCAAGCCGTATGGATAAATATGCACCACGTTTATTAGATTTAGGTTTAACCGGAATGATTGGAAAAGGAAAACGTAAAAAAGAAGTAACGGATGCAATCGTAAGAAATGGTGCGGTATTTTTTGCCGCAGTTGGCGGTGCAGGAGCTCTGCTTTCAAAATGTATTAAAAAAGCAGAAGTTATTGCTTATGATGACCTTGGAACAGAAGCAATCCGTAAACTTGAAGTAGAAAATCTTCCGGTTATCGTAGTAATTGATTCTAAGGGCAGAAATCTTTACGAAGAAGTATGTAAATAAATAAGAACAGAGGAGAACCAAATGGACGAAAATGGTCTGTTTGGTTCTTTTTCATTTATATTTATAAAAAAATAACGACAAAATTCATGGTTGGGTGTATACTAAAAGAAAAAGGATAAATGAAAAATACAACAGGAGACTTAAGACATGGAAAAAAGCAAAATCGAAAGCCTGCAGAAACTGCAGAAAATGGAGCAGTTCTATCTGCTTATCAATGCGGGAACGCATAACCCGTTTGTAGTTTGTGATAAGGAGAACTTTAATGACCAGGTTTGGATATTTGAAGTCGAGGATGATATGAAAGAGGCTGCAAAGCCTTATATGATAGAGCAGAAACATAAATTAATTCCGGCAAAAATCGAAAATAAAGGATATCTTCCATTTTTTACCAGTTTATTTACGCTTGGCGTCAATGCGGTGGTATTTGTAGAAAAAGAACAGACAACAGAATTTGAGCTGACAGAGATTGTCAAACGTCCAATATTAGAAAAAATTCCAGAGGATAAGAGACCACTTGAGAATCCGGCACTGCAGATTACAGGAACTTATTTTATGCAGGAATTAAGAAGAGAAGTTCCAATGGAAGAAAAAGAGAATATTAAAGAACTGGAAGAAGAGATGGCTGCCAATCTGGTAAAAAGTAAATTTATGATTGCAGTCGAAAAACCTCAGGAAGGGAAAACAGAAGAAGAACAGAAAAAAGAAGCATTAAAGGTGTTCTATTTAAAAAGTAAAGAAGACAAATTTATGCTTCCGATTTTTACTGATACTGTTGAATTTTCAAAATTAAATCGTGAAGGCAAATATCGTGCAATGATGATTGATTTTAAAAATATTAAAAAAATTATTATGCCGGAAGCACTTGGTATGGTAATTAATCCTTATGGATTCAATCTGGTTGTTCAGCTTCAGCATTTTGATAATTTACTGGCACGTTTTGGAATGAGTGCAGAATAAGAGAAAGATACAAAAGAGATTGTGTAGGTAAATCGGAGGAGGTGTTGTTTGTTATGAAAATAGACATGCACTGTCACACAAAAGAGGGTTCTATCGATGGGAAAGTTCCAATTGATGAGTATATTACCCTGTTAAAACAAAATGGATTTGGGGGAATGCTGGTTACAGACCATGATTCTTATCGTGGTTACCGGCACTGGAAAAAATTTATTAAAGGTAAAAAGCATGAAGATTTTCTGGTATTAAAAGGAATTGAGTATGATACGTTAGATGCAGGACACATTATTGTTATTATGCCGGAGACCATTAAGCTTCGGCTTTTGGAGCTTCGTGGAATGCCGATTCAGATGTTAATTCCGATTGTGCATAATTATGGCGGAATCTTAGGACCGGCGCATCCATGTGGGGAAAAATATATGAGTTTTATGAATGCAAAGGCTTATCAGAGAAATCCGGAGATTTTAAAGGAATTTGATTTCATGGAAACTTTTAATGCATGTGAATCACAGGAAGTAAATGGAAAAGCTCAGAAAATTGCAGATAAGTATGGGTTGACCGGAACAGGTGGAAGTGATGCGCACAGACAGGATTGTGTGGGACTTGCCTATACAGAAATACCGGATGATATTACCTGTGAATCTGATTTAATCACAGAAATCATGAAGGGTACAAAATTTGAATGTGGCGGAACAAACTATACCGGAACGACGAAAGAGAAAATCGGAAAGGTAAATACGGTTTTAGTACATTCTTTCTGGGTATATAATAAGTTGGGTGGTTTAAGCAAAGCGTTTCAGCGAAATACAAAAATGAAAAAAGGATTTGTAGAACATGTGCAAAATCCGATTCGTAAAGAGAGAACAAATAAAGTGATAAAGAAAGAGGATAAATTGTGAGCGAGAAAGTAATAAAAGCAGCACTGCTTGGTCTTGGAACAGTAGGAAGTGGAGTTTATAAAGTTTTAAGAAATCAGAAAGAGGAAATGCCGCATAAAATCGGTGCAGTTGTAGAAGTTGAGAAAATTCTGGTGCGCAACTTAAAGAAAGCATCTGCTAAGGTAGAAAATCCGGAAATTCTGACAAATGACTGGAAAACAATTTTAGAAGATGAATCCATTGAAATTGTAATTGAAGTTATGGGCGGAATCGAGCCGGCAAGAACTTATATTTTAGAGGCATTAAATGCGGGAAAACATGTTGTAACTGCAAATAAGGATTTAGTAGCTTCTCATGGACAGGAATTATTGGAGTGTGCCGCAGAGCATAACTGTGATTTCTTATTTGAAGCCGCAGTTGCAGGCGGTATTCCGATTATCCGTCCATTAAAGCAGTGTCTGGCTGCAAATCATATTACGGAAATCATGGGAATCGTAAATGGTACAACAAACTTTATCTTAACGAAAATGACTCAGGAGGGAATGGAGTTTGCACAGGCACTTGCCCTTGCAACCGAGCTTGGCTATGCAGAAGCTGACCCGACTGCAGATATTCAGGGATTAGACGCCGGAAGAAAAATGGCAATTATGGCATCAATTGCATTTAATTCAAGAGTCACATTTGACGATGTTATTACAGAGGGGATTACACAGATTTCCGCAAAAGATATCCGTTATGCAAAAGAATTAGGCTGTGTGATTAAGTTATTAGGTGTGGCAAGAAATACAGAAAACGGAATTGAAGTCAGCGTACGTCCAATGCTGATTCCGGAGACACATGCTCTTGCGACAGTAAATGATTCTTTTAATGCAGTCTTTTTAACCGGAGATGCCGTAGGTGATGCGATGTTCTATGGAAGAGGAGCAGGCGAATTGCCGACAGCCAGTGCAATTGCAGGGGATGTTTTTGATGTAGCAAGAAATATTGTATTTGAATGTACGGGACGAATTGGCTGCACCTGCTATAAACAGCTTCCTCTGAAAAAGGCAGATGAGATGGAAAGCCGTTTCTTTTTAAGAATGCATGTATCGGATTGTGCCGGTACACTCGCAAGTATTGCAAGTGTATTTGGAAATAATAATGTAAGTATTGCTCAGGTTATCCAGAAAAATAAAGAGGGCGAATTAGCAGAACTTGTTGTTGTAACTTCAAAAGTAAAAGAAGGAAACTTCAATGATGCCATGATGATTATTGAAGGCATGAGTGTTGTGCAGAAAGTTTCAAAAGTAATTCGTGTATACGGGGACTAAAGGATTTTAGTAAAATGACAGAAAAATTATTTTATCAGGACAGCAGTATCAAAGAATTTACAGCAACAGTTGAAAGCTGTATGCAGGGAAAAGACGGTATGTTTGAAGTTATACTGGATCAAACAGCATTTTTTCCGGAAGGAGGCGGTCAGTATGCAGATACCGGAGTCCTTCTTGTGGGAGAAAAAGAGGTAAAAGTCGTTGATGTACAGGAAAAAAATGAGATTGTAACCCATTATGTAACAGACGCAATTGAGCAGGGAAGCAAAGTTACAGGAAGATTAAATTATAAAGAACGATTTTCCAAAATGCAGCAGCATACCGGAGAACATATTGTATCTGGAATTGTGAACCGTCGTTTTGGCTACAACAATGTAGGATTTCATCTTGGAAATGAAGAGGTAACGATGGATTTTGACGGCATGCTTACAGAAATTGATTTAAAAGAGATAGAATGGGAAGCAAATCAGGCAGTTGCCGATAATGTAAAAATTCAAGTGTTGTATCCGACAAAAGAAGAACTTGAAACGATGACTTACAGAAGCAAAATAGAAATCGAAGGACAGGTTCGTATCGTAGTGATTCCGGGCTGGGATAGCTGTGCCTGCTGTGCACCGCATGTAGATGCTACCGGTCAGATTGGCTTAATTAAATTAATCGGTGCAATTAAATACAAGGGTGGAATGAGAGTTTCGATGGTCTGCGGTTTCCGTGCGCTTTTGGATTATAATCAAAAAGAAGCAAGTGTCGTAACAATTTCAAGAAAACTTTCTGCAAAACCGGATTCCATTGCGGAAGCAGTGGATCGTCTGCAAAAAGAAGTGGAGGCACAGAAAGAAAAAATTCGGATTTTGCAGGAACAGTACTTAAAAGGAGTATTAAAAGAGATAAAGCCGGAGGATACCTGCGTGCTCTTATTCGAAGAAACATTAGATACCGTGGCAGTAAGAAATTTCGTCAATGATGTAATGAGAATAACAGATGGAATCTGCGGAGCATTTATTGGGACAGATGCGGAGGGGTATCGTTATATTCTTGGTTCTTCAAAGAAAGAGATTACGAATATTTCAAAAGAAATGAATCAGACCTTAAATGGAAGGGGTGGAGGAAGATCTCCAATGGTTCAGGGGTCTGTGAAAGCAAAACAAAGTGAAATCGAAGCATTTTTAAAAGCGCAGTCTTAATAAGTTAATCTAAGTTGAGAGTCTTTAAAAATCAGCAAAAAAAGCTGATTTTTAAAGACTCTTTTAGTTTTCTGATAAGTTTACTATGTTTTTAATGAAAAAATGAAAGATAAGTGTTGACAAATCAAAAAAAGAGGTATATGATGTAAAACATAGAAAACATATTAAAAGAGTATGTTAAAGGGAGTTAAGCTTAGCGATAAAAAAATAAAAAGAATTGTTATGGAAAGGCGGAAAGAGTTATGTCAAACATTTATAAAGGAACATTAGGATTAATTGGAAATACGCCACTTGTAGAATTTGTAAACATTGAAAATGCATTAGGTCTGGAAGCAACCATTCTTGGTAAAATGGAATATTTTAATCCGGCAGGAAGTGTAAAAGACAGAATTGCAAAAGCAATGATTGAAGATGCTGAAGAAAAAGGAATATTAAAAGAAGGTTCTGTTATCATTGAGCCGACATCAGGAAATACCGGAATCGGTCTTGCAGCAATCGCAGCAGCGAAAGGTTACCGTATTATCTTAACCATGCCGGAAACCATGAGTGTTGAAAGAAGAAACATCTTAAAAGCTTATGGTGCAGAACTGGTACTGACAGAAGGCGCTCAGGGTATGAAAGGTGCAATCGCAAAAGCAGATGAGCTTGCAAAAGAAATTCCGAACAGCTTCATTCCTGGACAGTTTGTAAACCCGGCAAATCCGAAAACACACAGAGAAACAACCGGTCCTGAAATCTGGAAAGATACAGACGGAAAAGTGGACTTCTTTGTAGCAGGTGTCGGTACAGGTGGAACACTGACAGGAACAGGTGAATACTTAAAATCTCAGAATCCGGATGTGAAAATCGTAGCAGTTGAACCGGCAAGCTCTCCAGTCCTTTCAGAAGGAAAAGGTGGTCCTCATAAGATTCAGGGAATCGGTGCAGGATTTGTACCAAAAGTATTAAATACTGATATCTATGATGAAATTATCAAAATTGAAAATGACGATGCATTTAAGACAGGAAAACTGCTTGCTAAGAAAGAAGGAGTTTTAGTAGGAATTTCTTCCGGTGCAGCACTGCACGCAGCAATTGAACTGGCACAGCGTCCGGAGAATAAAGGAAAAACAATCGTAGCATTGTTACCGGATACAGCAGACAGATATTACTCTACACCACTGTTCACAGAATAATTTAAATAAAAAAGAGAAGAAGAGGATATTAAACTATGAGTGAAAAAATTACAAGAGAAAATAGAAAATTCAAATTTGAAACATTACAGCTTCACGTAGGTCAGGAAAAACCAGACCCGGTGACAGATGCAAGAGCAGTTCCGATTTATCAGACATCATCTTATGTATTCCGCAACTGCGACCATGCAGCAGCAAGATTTGGTCTTGCCGATGCAGGTAACATCTATGGACGTTTAACAAACCCGACAGAAGATGTATTTGAACAGAGAATGGCAGCACTGGAAGGTGGTGTAGCAGCATTAGCAGTCGCATCCGGAGCAGCTGCTATCACATATACAATTGAAAACCTTGCACAGAATGGTGACCATATTGTATCAGCAAAAAATATTTATGGTGGTTCTTTCAACCTGTTACTGCATACTCTGCCACAGTACGGTGTAACAACAACATTTGTAGATATTTTTAACTATGATGAAGTAGAAGCTGCAATTCAGGAAAACACAAAGGCAATTTATATTGAAACACTTGGAAACCCGAACTCGGATGTTGTTGACATTGAAGCTCTGGCAAATATTGCACACAAACATAAAATTCCGCTTGTTGTAGATAATACATTTGCAACACCATATCTTGTAAGACCAATCGAATACGGTGCAGATATCGTTGTACATTCTGCTACGAAATTTATCGGTGGACATGGTACAACAATCGGTGGTGTCATCGTAGACAGTGGTAAATTTGACTGGGAAGGTTCAGGAAAATTCCCATCTTTAACAGAGCCAAACCCAAGTTATCATGGAATCAGCTTTACAAAAGCAGTAGGACCGGCAGCTTTCGTTACAAAAATCCGTGCAATCTTACTTCGTGATACAGGGGCAACAATTTCTCCGTTCCACTCATTTATTTTCCTTCAGGGACTTGAAACATTATCTCTTAGAGTAGAACGTCACGTAGAAAATGCATTAAAAGTAGTAGAATACTTAAATAATCATCCACAGGTAGAAAAAGTACATCATCCATCGGTATCTGATGATGCAACACAGAAAGAACTGTACGCAAAATACTTCCCGAATGGCGGTGGATCTATCTTTACATTTGAAATTAAAGGAGATGCTCAAAAGGCAAAAGACTTTATTGATAATCTGGAATTATTCTCCTTACTGGCAAACGTTGCTGACGTAAAATCTCTGGTTATCCATCCAGCAACAACAACACACAGCCAGTGCACAGAAGAAGAACTGTTAGACCAGGGAATTAAGCCAAATACAATTCGTTTATCCATTGGTACAGAAAACATCGACGATATTATCCAGGATTTGGATGAAGCATTCAAAGCCGTACAGGACTAAGAATGAGCTTTTCTAAAAAGACCAGATATGGTTTAATTTCGTTGATTGATTTGGCAGTGAATTCCCAAAATGGACCAGTTTCTCTGGGAAGTATTGCGAAGAGAAATGGAATTTCACAACAGTTTTTAGAACAGATTTTTGCTGCCTTTCGAAGTGCCAGAGTTGTGCGGAGCGTAAAAGGTCCACAGGGAGGTTATCAGTTGGCAAAAAGTGCAGCTGAAGTTACAGTGGCAGATGTCTTACAGGTTTTGGAAGGAACATATCACTTAGATAACCAGGTAGCCCAGCCAAACAGTGAGTACGTGGGAATTGCAGATACGATTCAGCGTCTTGTGATTGACAAAGTGAATCATGAACTGGATGAGATACTGGAAAATCTGACAATCTCACAACTGGTCTTGTATTATTCTGAGCACTATGACAGGCAGGAAATGTATTATATTTAAAAAGAGCACCGGAGAGTTTTCTTTTAAGAGAACTCTTCGGTTTTTGTTTCCAAATCTCGTAGCTTGTGTCGCTTTCTTGCCTTGAACGCAGATAAGCATTCCCCCGCTTCAAGTGCGCAGAGCACTAAGCGGCGGG